>Ga0114129_10017276_pt1 | contig 10275 bp, 8 predicted proteins | sample RhiMetdeltSRZDD1_FD_80071 | JGI IMG/M metagenome (GOLD analysis project Ga0114129, IMG submission 80071) | Populus rhizosphere microbial communities from Tennessee, USA - Rhizosphere MetaG P. deltoides SRZDD1 (version 2) (version 2) | ecosystem: Host-associated > Plants > Roots > Rhizosphere >... | reverse complement strand
GCGACCAGGTCCTCGACGTCCCTCTTCCGCAGGCCCCGCGCCGACACCAGCACCGCGACATGGTTCTCGGTCGTCAAGCACGGTGAGAGCACGTCCACAGTAGTAAGCGTGACCGCGCCCTGAGCCAGCAGATCGAGGATGATCGGGAACCGGCGAGCGGCGCGGGCTGCCCCGATACGGTTGTACGCTTCGTGCTCCGACAGCAGGAGCACTTCGCGGCAGTACTCGAACAGGGAGCCGTAGCCAGCCTGGAGATGCAGGCCGCGCGTCTCCAGCTCGGCAAGGTGGGCCACGAGCTCGGCGGTGGCCTCGCGGGCGCGCCCGGCCAGCGTCTTCACCAAAGAAGCGAGCTCCGCGTCCGACAGATGATGAATGTCTATGAGTGTGATCATGACAATATCATGGTAGACGAATAAAAAACGAAAGTCAATAAAAAATTTAAACTCACAACAAAAACCGAGAACTGAAAGCTGAGGAGCTAAGAGCCTAAGGCTCGCGCTCCAGCCGGCTACCGTCGCCTGGCGCGCGAGCAGGCTCTCCTTTCGGGCGACTCGTTCCGGACCGAGTCGGCTCAAGAGTGTCTCGAGGTTCTTAAACGAGGCGCGGCACCGCGTGCGACGACAACAGCAGACGACTAGTACCAGCTCCACCCGATGTGAACGGACACGTTCGTGACGCGGCTGCCTTCGTCCACGAACGAGCCGACGCGCGTGGAGAGATCGAGGGCGGACTTCTTCTTCTGAACGAGCTCGAAGCCCGCGGCCGCACCGTACGCGAACCCACCTTCGCTGGCCACGCGGACGCGGCCCGACTCGACCTCGGACGACCCTCCACCGATGCCGGCCTCGACCCACGCCCTCCGGCCCACGAAGGCGCGCGCCCCCACGAGGCCGTAGGTCGTGGAGAACGACGAGTCCTCGCCGACGTAGTGCGACAGCGACGTGAAGTCGAGCAGGAGGGCGACGCGGCTGCGCGGGGTCCAGCCGGCGTGGAAGGCCATGGCCATGGAGCCCGGCTCGCACCCGTCGCAGCCCATGCGCCCGGCCCCGGCGCTGACGCCGGCGGTGAACCCTCGCCGCTCGACGGCGCCGGCTTCACCGGGGGAGAAGAGCAGCACCGAGGCCGCCGCCAAACCGACCACCATGGGCACACCCGCCCGCACGATTCGAGATCGCAGCATATCCGCCTCCTGCGCTCTCAATGTCGCGAGGAGGGATTGCCTTTCAGGATCGCGTACGCGGGGTTTTCGACGACGCCCAGCTCCTCGGCGCGGGCCACCGCCTCCAGGGCCTCCGCCGGTTTCCCCTGCTGATGCAGCGCCACCGCGAGGTTCACGTAGAACAGGCCGAGGTACGGGTCGCGGCGCTCGTAGCGGCTGATGGCGTCGCGCGCCGCCCTCTCCGCATCCTTCGGCCGCCGCTGCTCGATCAGCACCTGGGCCAGCCCGCTGTACGGCACCGCACTCTCCGGGCTGGTCTTGATGGCGGCGCGGTACACGCGCTCGGCGTCCTTGTATTTCTTGTAGTGAAGGTACAAGTGCCCGAGGTTCGAGCTGGCCGCGCCCAGCGCGGGATCGACGCGTAGCGCCGCCTCGAACTGACGCTGCGCTTCCTGCGTGTCACCGCGCCCCCAGGCCACCAGCCCGCGGGCGTTGTGGGCGAGGGACAGCGCCACCATCGCCGGCTCGGCGTCGTAGGCGCGCGAATAGGCCTTCTGCGCTTCGTCGAGCCCGTCGGCCAGGTGTCGGTTCACGCCCTCGACGGCCAGGGCGTTGGCCAGCACGGCCAGGGCGAGCGCCGAGTTCGCGTCCTTGGCGAGGGCCTCGCGGGCGGTGGCCGCCGCCTGGTCGAAGTCTTCCACGAGGAGGGCCTGGTAGGCGGCACGCGCCAGCTCTTCCCCCGGGCTCTCCGCCGGCTCGGCCACGGTCAGGAAGACCTTCAGCTTCTCGCCGGCGTCGGTGGGCGACGACGTGATGGTCTTGCTCTGGAAGCCTTCGGCCCGCGTCGTCACCTGGGCGACGGCCTCGGAAGCGATCTCGAAGGTGAAAAAGCCGTCCTCGTCGGCGACGGCGCTCGTTTCGCTGGCAACGGCTTTCACCGCCACCGCCGCGCCGGCCAAGGGGGTGCCGTCGCTGTCCTTGACCACGCCGTACACGCGGCGCAGCACCACGGGTGTGGGCGCGGCCGCGGCCGTCACCGTGGCCAGGCGCTCCGGCGTCACCAGCACCAGGGCCTCGCCGCTGCGGTCGACGAACGGAGTCTGGTCCTTGCCTTGATGCTCGCGCACGGCCTGCGGGACCATCTCGTTGAGGTAGGTGTCGAGCGAGGACAGCGTCACCTTGCCGAATTGCGCGGCCTCGCCCTCCAGTCCCTTCTCGATGAAGTACGAGAAGAAGCCGCGCCCGCGCTCGCTCCATTCGTACGCGCTCTGGCCGGTCGTGCAGGACAGGAAGGTGGCGCGCACGCCGCGCGACGGCCCGGGCTTGAAGATGAAGGCGGTGGCGAAGGTCTCGCTGGCCACCGTGCGCCGCGCGCGGGTCACGGGGTCGTCGCGGCAGGCGTCGACCATCACGATGCGATGCGCCACCGGCAGGTTCTCGATCTCCTGCATCAGCATCGCCACCCACAGCGAGCTGAGCTTGAGGGCCGACGCGCTCGTCATGCGCGCGTCGTGGGTGAGGAGGAAGCGCTGCCCCTCCATCTCCACGCCGTGGCCGGCGAAGAAGAAGAGGATGAGGTCGTCGGGCTGCGCGTGCTCGCGGATGTCGGCCAGCTTCTGGAGGACGTTTTCCGCGGTCGGCTTGGGCTCGGCGTCGGAGGTGAGGGTGAAGACCTGTGACTCGGGGAAGTCCGCGTGCGCGACCAGCACGCGGGCGATCGCCTTGGCGTCGGCCACCGCCCCGCGCAGAGGCGAGATCTGCGGGCTGGCGTACTCGTTCACGCCGATCACGACCGCCCAGCGACCACGGCCGGCGCGGCCGGCGGCTTCTTTCGGGACGGCGCCGATGCGGCGCTCCTGCGCGTCCGCGGCGCCGGCCAGCACCAGCACCGCGAGCAGGCCGGTGAGCAGGCGCATGGGGACGATCAGAACGTCAGGCCGACGCCGATCGTGAGGCGGCTCTGCTGGTCGGAGGCGAGCGTCAGGCCAGCGAACCGGCCGACGTCGTCGGGGGCATCGGACGCGCCGACATACCAGTACGAGGCGTCGACGCCCACGCCCTTGTACAGCGTGAGGCTGGCCGCGGCGAACGCCGTCGGCACGATCTTGGTGTCGTCCGTACGGAGCGGCGAGACGTCGGATCCCCCGATCGCCTGCTTCACGTAGAGGCCCCCGCCCACGGCCAGCGCCGTGCGTCCCCGGCGGCCGAAGCCGCGCCGATAGACGGCGAAGAAATCGTAGTCGGTGGTGTCCACGTTCGGCAGCTCCGGCGTGATGTATTCCGTGGGCGGATTGCGCCGGCTGCCATCGCTGTTCACGAATTCACCCGACGTCATCTTGCCACCTGTGGAGACGACGCCCGCCTGTACTCCGAAGCCCTTGTAGGACATCGCGAAGTGGCACTCGACCATCGTCAGGTCCGTGCGGAAGGTGGCGTAGTGCACGTCCATGTAGCCGTCGGGAAAACCCGGCGAGCCCGGGGGGAGCACCAGGGCTCCGGTCACATCGAAGGTGTGGGCCCCGACGCCGTTCAGCCAACCCCCGAGGCTCAGCACGAGGCCGTCGCGGGGCTCGAACGACGCCTCTCCGGCCACCATGAACTTGGAGCTCGGCGTGCCGACGATCTCTCCGAACACGCCGTAGGCCGATGGCTGGACGTCGAGGAATACCTCGTTGTAGCGCCACTTCGCCAGCGGCGCGGCCATGAGATGGAAGATCCATTTCCGGTCGCGCTCGCCCTCGCCTTCTTGCTGGCGGGGCAGCGAGGTGGCGATGATCTGGCCCGACGCGGCCGGGGCCACGGCGATGGCCAGTAGCGCGGTCAGCAGCGTTCTCGTCCCGACGGCGCCCGTCTTCATTAAAGGCATTCTGGCCCGGGCGGCGCCGGGCCTGCAAGGCAAGCGCGAGAATCTTGACGGTGCGATGAAAGTACGGGATGCTGCGCGACATAAGTACTTTGATGACCCGCCTGGCTGCCGCGAGCGCTCTCGTGCTGGTTGCCCTCCTCGCGCGACCGGGAGACGCGGAGGATCGCGCGCTCCTGGTGGGCGTCAGCGAATACCCCATGCCGATTCCCACGCTTCCGGGCGTCGACCAGGACCTGGCGACGATGAAGGACGTGGCGGCTCGCCTGGGCTTTCGCGCCGAATCCGTGAAGGTCGTGACCGGGAAGGACGCGACGCGCGCCGGGATCGTGAAGGCGGTGACGGCGTGGCTCGTCGAAGGGGTGGGACCGAAGGACCGCGTGCTCTTCTACTACAGCGGCCACGGGACGCGCGTGCGGGATCGCAACGGTGACGAGGCCGACGGCCTCGACGAGGCGCTGGTGCCGGCGGATGCTTCGAAGACCGAGGCGGGCGCGCAGAACGTGCTCCTCGACGACGAGCTGGGGCCGCTGCTGGCGCAGGTGCGCGCGCGACAGGTGGTGGCACTGATCGACGCCTGCTACTCGGGCACGTTGATGCGCGGGCTGGACGATGCCGAAGCACCGCCGCGCCTGGTGCTCCTCGAAGACCCGCCCGCGGGCGCGCCCGCCGCCGTCGAGAGCGCGGCCATCCTCGATCGATCCGCGCCGCGGCCGCTGGACACCCGCATCGTGATGGTGTCCGCCGCCACCGAGGCGCAGCTCGCCCGCGGCACTCCGCGCGGCGGTGCGTTCACTCAAGGTGTCGCGCGGGCGGTGGAGTCGGCGGTCGCGGGCAAGGTTCCGCTCAGCGCGAACGATCTCCGCGACGCCGCCTCCGCCTTCATCGCGGAGACGTTCGCGCGGCGGCCGCAGCTCGTCCACACGCCCACGGTCGACGGCAACCCGCGCCTCGCCGCGGAGAGCCTGCTGCCGGGCGCCCGCCCCGCCCGGGCCGAGGGCGCGATGTGGACGCTGCTGGAGCAGATGACGCAGCGCGCCGCGTATGGCCTGACGCTGTCGGTCACGCGGGGGACGTATCACGTGGGCCAACCGATCGCCCTCACCGTGGTCGTGCCACGGGACGGGTATCTGAACGTGCTCAGCGTCGGCGCGGGGGAGAAGGACGCCGTGGTCCTGTTCCCGAACCGCTTCCAGCTCGACAACGCGGTGAAGGCGGGTACGCGGGTGACAGTGCCCGGCGCGGCGGCGCCCTTCGACCTGCCCGCGGAGCTGCCGGCGGGAGCGCGCGAGCAGCGCACGCTGGTGCTGGCCACGCTCTCGGATCAGCCGCTCGACGCCTTCGGGAGCGGCCGCGGGCGCGAGGTCTTGCGCGCGCTGTCGCCGGAAGCGGCGCGGAAGTTCGTCGACGCCGCCGCCGCCGGGCACGGCGCCGGCCAGTTCGTGCTGGTGGTGAGGGAGTAGCGGATGAGCGCTTCCGCCGTCGCCGACGACATCCTCACGAAGCTGCGCGCCCGCCTGCTCGGTTTCACCGCCAGCCGCGTGTCGCGCGACATGGCGGAGGACATCACGCAGGACACGCTGCTCCTGCTCTCGACCAAGTACGCGCACGTGTCGAGCCTGTCCGACCTCGTGCCGCTGTCGATGCGCATCGCGCGCCTCAAGCTCATGAACCACTGGCGCAAGGCGAAGCGCGCGCCGGTGCTGTCGGTGGACGGCCCCAACCCGCCGCCCGAGCCGTCGGCGGAGGAGGACGTGGAGGACTCCGTCCAGCGCCGCATGATGATCGAAGGCCTCCTGCAGGGTGTCGGGAAGCTGAGCGAGCGGTGCCGGCACCTGATGAAGCTGCGGCTGGAGGGGCGCGATTTCGAGGAGATCCGTCAAATGATGAGCGTCGAGTCGATCAATACGGTTTATACGTGGGACAACCGCTGCCGCAAGAGCCTGCGGGAGACGCTGGGGTGGTTCCGTGAATGACGCACGGCGGGAGGAGCTGCTGGCGCGGTTCGCTCAGGGCTCGCTGGTGCCGGCGGAGCGCGAGGAGCTCTTCGCGGCCGCCCTCGACGATCAGGCGCTGTTCGACGCCATCGCCGAGGAGGATGCCGTGCGGGGCGTTCTGGAGGACTCGTCGGCCCGGGCGGCGGTGCTGGCCGAGCTGCAGCGCCCGCGCCGACCGAACGTCCTGCGCTTCCGGCCGCGTACCACCCTGATGGCCTCGATGCTGGCCGCCGCTGCCGCGATCGTGCTGTGGATGCGCGTGCCCGGCACCCGCGACCTCCTCGAGGCGGCGCGCCCTTCCGACGGCGAGACGGTGTCGCTGTGGGCGGCGGCGGGATCCTCGCCGATATCGCGCTCGCCGGACTCGCTGGCCGCGCGCCTGGAGATCGCGCCCGGCTCGGGCGATGCGGGCTTCTACCACGTCGGGGAGAAGCTGTCGATCACCGCGTCGGTCTCCGCCGACGCCTGGGCGACGGTGCTCCTGCTCGCGCCGGAGCAGGTGCCGCGCCAGCTGTTCCCGCGCGGCGATGCGCGGGCGGCGCGCGCGGCCGCGGGCACGCCGTTGTCCCTCGGGTCGCTCCGGGCCCCCGCGGTCACCGGGCGCTATCGGATTCGCCTCGTGGCCGTGCGTGCGCAGGGCGGCACCGTGCCCGAGGCCGGCGTCTTCCTCGAGCAGTTGGACGACGGCATCGCCGCCTTCGCCGAGGCCGTGCTCGTCGTCACGGCCCAAAAATAAGCAAAGCAACGCTTGGGGTCGCCGTCCGTTCCGCGAAAGGCGGGGCGGGCGCCCGACATCTCTCCATCGAGCGCGGGACAGGAGTCCTGCGGCAAGGAGGATGAAAGAGATGCGTAGCCAATTGCGAGCCGCGGCGGCGATGACGGGCTTGACCGCGGTGCTCTTGACCGGCGCCTGCAAACCCTCGGAGACCGACCTCGGTACGAACATCACCGACACGCGGCCGGCCCAGGCGAACGTGGTCGTGAACGCCTCGAACGTGGGTGTGACGACCTCGCCGCGGCCCGGCTTCAACTACCGGATCACGATCCCGGTCACCATCCGGGAGACCGCCGGCCTGGGCGCGAACATGGACGCGATGCGCTTCCAGTTGTTCGCGAACGGCCGCTCGGTCGAGACGCAGGAAATCGGCGCCAACGACATCATCGCCGTCTCCGGCAGCAACCGTCTGACCGCTGGCAGCACCCGGAACTTCACCCTGGCCTTCGACATGAACGCGGGCCAGGCGAGCTCGGGCCTGCTGACGCTGTTCTTCACCGACGATCGCGGCAACCGGCTGAGCGCGGAGTTCGTGGTCGTGTTCTGACGATCCCCTCGGGTGGCGAGTCGCCGGCACGCTCTCGGGTGCGTGCCGGCATTCGCTTCGTGCGGGGGTATCCTCTCTTGCCTGGACGCGAGAGGTTCCCATGACCGAAGAGTCCGCTCCCGCCGGGTGGCTCGTTTACGAGGATGGCGACGGCTTCCACGCGATCCCTCTCCGCGAGCCGGGCTTTGTCATCGGGCGAGACCCCACACAGTGCGACGTGGCGGTGAGGGACTTCGGCATCTCGCGGCGACACGCGCGCATCGACGTCGGGCCGGACGGGCGGATGACGCTGAGCGACCTGAAGTCGAAGGGCGGCTCGTTCGTGAACGAACGCGCGGTGACCGCCGCCCACGTCGTTCCGGGCGACCGCCTGCGCCTCGGCATGGTGAGGTTCACCGTCAGCGACACGCCGCCGATGGGTGCACGTTAGGTCGTCGTCCGGTGTCCCTGCTACTCGGCGCGGAGCGCGACCATGGGGTCGATGCGTGCCGCCCGCCGCGCGGGGATGTAGCAGGCAAGCAGTCCGGCGCCACCGAGCACGACGGTTGCCGCCGCCAACGTGCCGGGATCACCCGATGGAACGCCGAACACGAAGCGCTCCAGCAGCCGTGCCGCCCAGGCGCTGAGAAGCAGTCCGACGATCAGGCCCGTCCCGAGCAGGATCGTCCCTTGTCGCAGCACGAGCGCGATGACGTCGCGGCGCGAGGCCCCGAGCGCCACGCGAACGCCGATCTCGGCCCGTCGCTGGCCGATGACATACGCGAGCAGGCCGTATAGCCCCACGGCGGAGAGGCCGAGGGCCACGCCGCCGAAGATCACGAGCAGGAGCGCGCCCAGCTTCTGCGGCATGAGTTGCGCATACGCGATATCGGACCAGAGGCGAATCTCCGGTGGGGCGAGGGCATCGAGAGCACGAATCGTTGTGATGAGACTCTCGACGACGCGGTGAACGTCGGTTGCCCGAGCCCGGACGATGAGCGTTTCGCCGTGCATCTGCGGACCCGCCTGCGCGAGCGGCACGTAGAACCGAGGCTTGGTCGTCGTGTCCTTGAGCCGGATGTACCGGGCGTCGCTCACCACGCCCACCACTTCCATGGTCTCCGTTCTCGCTTTGCTCTCGCTGTGCGAGACCATCCCGCATCCGAAGCGATGCCCGATGGCGTCTTGGTTCGGCCAGAGAGATCGCGCGAACGACTCGTTGACGACCGCCACCCGCGGAGCTCCCTCCACATCCGTGGGACTGATGGCTCGGCCACGCAGCAAACGGATTCCCATCGCGCGGAAGTAGTCCGGGCCGACCCAATCGACGCTGTTGTCGTTGCCGATGTGGCGCCTCACGCCGTCCACATAGAACGTCGACGCGTGATAGCCGCAGCAACTGGTCGAGGTATCGACGGCTTCGACGCCGGCCATGCGGCGTGTGAGCACGGCGAGCCGCTGGTTCGTCGCCGCCGCCCGTTCCGGGGGCATGCCGGGGAACTCGACGGTCAAGACGCCTTTCGGGTCAAAGCCGAGGTCGATGCGGACGGCTCGGTGGAGCGTTCGCAGCAACAGGCCGGCGCCGACGAGAAGGGGCAGGCACAGTGCTACCTGGGCGGCCAAGAGTGTCCCGCGCGTGCGAGAAGGACGTTGGCCGGGTCCCGCGCCGTGCGCGGCGATGGCGGCGCGCAGGTCGATCCCTCGTGCGTGCCACGTCGGAACGAGGCTGAACGAGATGCAGGCCAGGACCGCGGTCGCGATCGTCGTCATGAAGACCGACAGATCGACACCGAGCCCGAGTGTGTGGACCTCGACCCAGCCGGGGAGGCGAAAGCCGTGCAGCATACGGAACATCGCTGTGGTCACGAGCAGGCCGGCGAGACCGGCGATAGAGGCGAGCAACGCGCCTTCGACGATGAGCTGACGGATGATGCGGGCGCGCGTGGCGCCCAATGCGAGTCGCAGTCCAATCTCGCGGCGGCGTTCGATCGCGCGCGCTAGCAGGAGTCCAGCTACGTTGAACGAAGCGATCAGAAGACATGTGCCCGCAACGGCGAGCAGGAGGGCAGTGAATTGCTTGAGCGCCGCCGGCTCGACGCCAGGCGCGGCCATTGCGGCCGGTTGCAGGGCGATCGTGACCTCAGGGGAACGGCCCCCTGCGACGGCAAGCTCGCGCGCGATCCTCGTCAGCACGATCTCGGCCTGGGCAGGGCTGACTCCGTCGCGCAATCGGCCGACGACCACGGGCCAGTACGCGTACGGATCTCGCCAGGGCCTTTTTCTGTCCGCCCTCGGGTCGACCCATTTGCCCATGCCGACCGGCACGAAGACGTCCGGCTCCATCTGGAGACTCAGCCCACGGAATCCGGGTGGTGCAACGCCGACGACAGTAAAAGGGATTCCGTTGAGGACGATCGTGTCGCCGACGGCGTTCCGTTCCGCGTGGCAACGTCGCACCCATGACGAATGAGTGAGGACGGCCACGGGGTGCGTGCCGGGCTCTCGGTCATCGTCGCGCGACAACAGGCGACCGAGATCGGGGCGTAGACTCAGCGTCGCGAAGTAGTCCCCGCTCACGGGGGAGACGTCGACTTCGAAAGTCTCCTGCCCACGTCGCGCGAGGACGCTGTTTCGCCGGCCGAGGTTCGTCTGGTAGCCAGCGACACCGGAGAATACGGAAGAGGCTCGTTGCCGGTATCCGTCCAGCTCTTGCCATGTGATGGCACCCATCGACCGCTCTGGGCGTTCGAGGAGCCGCATGACGCGCTCGACTCGTGGCACTGGCAGCGGGCGCAAGAATAGAGCGTCGAGGAGTCTGCAGACCGCAGTTGTCGCTCCGATGCCGAGGGCGAGCGAACCCACGGCGACGACAGTGAATCCCGGATTCTTGCGCAGCATGCGCAGGGCGTAGACGACGTCCTGGCCGATCTGATCGAGGATCGCGCCCGCGCGGAT
>Ga0114129_10017275_pt1 | contig 10275 bp, 10 predicted proteins | sample RhiMetdeltSRZDD1_FD_80071 | JGI IMG/M metagenome (GOLD analysis project Ga0114129, IMG submission 80071) | Populus rhizosphere microbial communities from Tennessee, USA - Rhizosphere MetaG P. deltoides SRZDD1 (version 2) (version 2) | ecosystem: Host-associated > Plants > Roots > Rhizosphere >... | reverse complement strand
GTGGGGGCAGTCGTCGGGAATCCCGCGCGAGCTTGGCATCCCAGAATCCCATCACATGCGCGAGAGTGCGCCAGACGCTGTAGGTCTTCGCACGCAGCGTATCGCCATGCACGATGATGGCCGGGATATGCAGCAAGGTGCAGTGGATATAAGCCATGTGTACGGCCAGCAGATCGAGATCGATTGCGGTCACGTGCAGTTTTTGCTGATAGTTGATCCCTTCCTCTTTGAGTGCCTGGGCCAGGGCAATGACCATTGCGCCACTGCCCACACACGGTTCGTGCGCCCGGATGAATTCCTGCTCCTCGACCAGGTGCTTTGCATCATGCACGAGCATCTTCGCCATGGCCTGACAAACCGGGTAGGGCGTGAAAAACTGGCCGCTCTGTTCGTTGTGGAGTTCGAGGCGGTGGTAGAGCACGCCGAGCACATCGGAGGTCTCTTGTTCCAGACAGTCCACAAGCAAACCGAGGAGTTCCGGGAACTTCTGCACCGTTTCGGGTTTGTACTGCTTCACAATCGACAGGTACTGCTCCTCACGTGCGGCTTTGTTGATGGGATCGGCCACGTTGCTGAAGGCAATGGCAGACATCTCGACAAAATGCCGGAAGGTGGTGAAGAGATGCTGGCTGTAGGAGAGCTGGCGGATGGCATGTTCGAGAGTGGCAAGGAAGTCACGCGTGGTCTGCGGAGGGGGTTTAGTGCGTTGCTTTGCTGGCATACCGCTCCTTTGTCACTGGGCAAAAAAATACCCTGACCGCATGCGCAATCAGGGCGTTGATTGTAAGTAACTGGTTTTAATGGAACCGCAGAAACGATACCGCGTCAAGCAGTGCGAGAGCGCCATTTTCCGGACCAAAGGCTGTGAGATCTTTTCCCTTTAACCAGTTGGGTGAGGAGTGTGGCGTGTGTGGTGTTTGACACGGTGCGTGTAGATGTTATTTTGGAGTGAAGAAGTAATACCAAATTCAACTAACCTCCAGCCATTGTTTTCGTATCCATCCATACCCGAGTAATTGCTGCATGGCCATGGTATCATCTGCCCATCGGTTGACTGCGGAAGTGATGCGTTCTTCGAGAGGAACAAGTCCGTCAAAGACCTCACAGGCAGTATCACGGCGCATTTCTTCAAAGAACCGTTCGGTGGGATTGAGTTCGGGGGAATAGGAGGGAAGGTGAATGATCGTAAGTCCGGGAATTACATGCAGGTCTTTTCTCCGATGGCAGGGCGCGTTGTCATAGACCACGACAACGTGTTGGTCGGGATGCTGTTTTTTGAGTGCCGTAAGGAATACCAGCTCGGTTGCAGAATCCATTACCTCTAACCCCATCAGATGGAAACTCTCGCCGGAAATCGGAGATACTGCGGAGAACAAATACCGGTTCTCAAAGGCCTGTTGCTGCCGAAGTACTGCGCGTTCGCCCACTTTCGACCAACTGCGCCGCATATTCGACATCAGGCCGTAGCGCATCTCATCGGAAAAGTAAATGGCTATGTCGGATTCTTCACGGTTTCGGATTTCCTGGAGAACGGAACTGATACCCCTTTTTTGAACGCTTCCTGCGCTTCAGTGTTTCCCTGATATGGATGCGTGCGTGCAGATTTGAAAGAATATTTCAGATTCCGCATGTGGTACCACACCGTATTCTCAGGAATATCTTTCTGGTACTTCTCCCTGATCCACTCCTGCATCAGCGGAACCGACCAATACCGTCCCCCAGTGTCGATCTCTTGTGCCAGCGCGTCGAACATTGTGCTGTCCCACACGGGATTTCCCTCGGGACGGCCACCTTTGCTGAAAAAAAGTGCGTCAACTCCTCCTTCGTTGTACCGCTTCACCCACTCGCCAACCGTATGGCGGTTGACGATGAATCGTTCGGCAACCTCCCTATGGTTCATCCCTTCCTTGATACTGATGATCGCCCGAATGCGGGTCTTCTGCCCTTCGTCTTTCGTTCCCTTCGCGGCTCGGCGCAATACCGCCAGTGAGTCGTTTCGGGTAAGTATATTTCTTTGTGCCATACCCACATCATACCATGAATCGGGTCTGTGGCAGTAGCTTAGTTGAATTTGGTATAACAATAATTCCTAATTTTTCTTACCCTATGCCTCGCCAAACAAGTACCATGACCATCTCGCTTCCGGAAGACTTAAAGCAGTTTGCGATCAAGCGCAGCCGCACCGCGCACTTTGGCACGCCGAGTGATTACATTCGGGGGCTCATCCGGGAGGACTTGCAGCGCCTGGAAACAGAGCGGCTGGAGATCGAACTCATGAAAGGTCTCAAGGGCAAAGGCATTCCGATGACTGCGGCAGCGTGGCAGCGGATGCGCTCCGAGGCTGAAAAGATCATCAAAGCGAAGCGCACGTAACCGCTATGCTTTCCCCTTCCCTCTTCACCCCACAGGCATGACCCAAACGATCGGGCAGGGGTGTTGGAATTGACAGCACGCCCGCGTGCGGTAAGCTACACTCATATGAATCTGCCAACAATCCTCAAAAAGAGAAGGACCCGCCGCATGGCTGAGACCATTCGTGCCCGGGTTAAAGCGGGTATGCTTGAGTTGCTGGAAAAGATCAATCTGCCTGAAGGCACGGAAGTCTCGGTAACGATTGTCGCATCGTCGGAGCCGAAGAGTGCGGATGGTCTGCGCCGCTCTGCAGGTGGCTGGAAGGGGTTGATTGATGCTGACAAACTCATCGAGAACATTTATGCGGACCGGCTCATCTCGACCCGTCCCGTCCCCAAGCTATGAGCATTCGTTACCTCGTGGATACCGACTGGGCCATTCATCACCTCAATGGGCATCCGGTCATTACGCAACGCCTCCAAGACCTTCAGCACGAGGGTCTTGGTCTTTCTGTGGCCGCGCTTGCAGAACTCTACGAGGGCGTCTACTACTCCCGTGATCCGGAAGCGAGCGAGCAGAGCCTTATGGCGTTCCTTGAGAGCGTGTCCCTCATTGATATTGATGCAACGACTGCACAGATTTTCGGCCGAGAACGGGGACGCTTGCGCGCAGCGGGAATGCTGATCGGTGATGTGGACATCTTCATTGCAGCGACGGCTTTACAGCAGAACGTGATTCTCCTCACGAACAACCGACGCCACTTTGAACTGATTCCAGGGCTCAGCATAGAGTCGGCCAAGTAGATCCCCCACTCAAGACCAGTAAGTTTTTTCTCTTGAGCTGGTTGCTCTGTCCGTGCCTCACATTGCCACTCTATGTGTGAGAGTGCATATGGGGTATAGTAATCTAAAGGATCGTCTAATCTCTCCCCTTCACCCTATGCATCGTCTCACATCTGCACTCACCATTGCTCTCGTTCTGACCGTCGCTTTGTTTTGGGCTTCGCGCGCAGAGGCCAGCCTGCTCATCCGCCCTCCCCTCTATCTCGGCCTGAGCTCCGGTCTCATCGGTGACTGGTCATTCGATCAGGCGGACATCGCCGGCACGGTAGCCTACGACCGCAGCGGGCAGGGCAACAACGGGACACTCACCGGCGGCGCAGCCACCACCATCGGCAGGATCGGGCAGGGGTTGGCAATGCAGTCGTCAATGAGCCAGTACATGGATGCGGGTGACATCAATGCGATTGACGGCATTTCCAAAATGTCGGTCTCTGCATGGATCAAACCCACATCGTTGAATGATGCCGAGACCATGATCGGCAAATACAACGACGGTGCGCTGACCGGCTGGCGGATTTCGGCGAAAGAGGCGGAGTTGGATACGATTGTGGTTGCCGGGGCAGCTAGTTCCACCTTCGGGGCCGTAACGAGCGTCACAATCTCGAATTTTCAGGTATCATCCGGCTCAAATAGATATCTGCTTGTGAGTGTTGCTTTAGATACCCCCGCTGGCAATGTCACATCAGTTACGTATAATGGTGCTAATTTTACCCTGATCAGCAGAGTCGCTGCCACCCAGGCGCAAGTTGAAATCTGGGGTCTGGCAGCGCCTGATGTGACAACCGCGAATGTGGTGGTGACTCTTGCCGGGGCTCCGGCGGTTGGAGGTATTGCCGGCGTCATGTCATTTACCGGGGTGAGCCAGTCTGATCCCTATGGCACAGTGGTGTCCGACATCGTCGCGAATACGACTCCCTCCGTGGATGTTACCTCGGCAACAGGGGAATTAGTATTTGATACTATTGCACTCCATGGACCATCGTCGCTTACTGTGGGAGCCGGCCAGACGCTCAAATGGCGTGATGCCACAAGTTTGACAGGTGGGGCGAGCACCGAACCTGGTGCGGGAACTGTGACCATGTCGTGGTCCATTGCCGGCACGAGCAAAAGATCGCTTGTCGCATTGCCCATCAAACCCGCGACCCTTGCCTCGGACGACGCAATGATTCGATTTTCCAGCGCCACAGCCCAGACCACGGGAGCGGCATTCAAGAAAGGCCAGTGGTCACACATGCTCATGCTCTACGACGGCACGCAGAGTTCGAACGCAGACAAACTTAAGGTCTATATCAACGGGGTGCAGCAGACACTGGCATTTTTTGGCACCATACCAACAACAGTGCCGGATACAACCTATGCGTTCAGGATTGGGGCAGCGGCAGACAATACAGACTATTTCAGCGGCACGGTTGATGATGTGCGCATATACAACCGCACTCTTTCTGATCAGGAAATCAAACGCCTCTACAACATCGGCGGCACCCTGCACCTTGCGGCTTCGATGAACCAGAAGATCACGAACGGCCTGGTGGGGCTGTGGAGTTTTGACCAAAACGACATTGCCGGCACCGTAGCGTATGACCGCAGCGGCCAGGGCAACAACGGCACACTCACCGGCGGCGCAGCCACCACCATCGGCAGGATCGGGCAGGGGTTGAACTTTAACGGATCAACGCAATATGTGGATGTCATCGATACCGCAAACCTTCGTCCAGGAAATGGGAGCTGGAGTTATAGTGCATGGACAAAAGTGACGGCAAGTAATGCAGAGCGTATGATAATAAACAAACTTGGGGGTTCACCATTCGCTGGATATGATATGCAGATTGGGCATGGTGGTACTTCGGGAAAGGTCTTGTGCGAATTTAATCAAAGCTACCCAGGCACGATACGGATTTCAGAGAGCAATACAAGCGTTGCTGACGGGCAATGGCATTTTTTGGTGTGTGTTGCAGATAAGAATGCAGATACGGTGAGAATATATAATAACGGAGTTGAAATGGCGGTAACACCAAATAATGCCGGGTCATGGCCCAACATATCAGACACTTCCAATCTGAATTTTGGAAGATATGCTGCAGGGAACTCGGATTATTATGATGCGCCGATTGACGACATCCGCATCTACAACCGCGCGCTGTCGGCGCAGGAAGTAAAGCGCCTCTACAACATGGGCGGGACGCTGCACCTGGCTGCCTCGCAGAACCAGAAGCTCACGAACGGTCTGGTGGGTCTGTGGAGTTTTGATGCGATGGATATGGGCACGACATCGGCAACTGACATGAGCGGAAACAACAACCGCGGATATTTTATCAACGGCCCGGCTAAAACCATCGGCAAGATCGGGCAGGGGCTCTCGTTCGACGGTGTCGACGATTATGTCGATGGGGGCGATCAGGCATCGCATAGGCCGAGCGATGCGGTGAGTCTTTGCGCATGGATGAAATATTCGAGCGAGACTGCCAAAAATAGTCCGGCGCTCATCAGTAAAGAATTTACGCAAGGGGTAAATCCTTACGTAAGCTATGACCTGACAGCCGGAGGGGATGGCGGTGGAGTGAGTGATTACAAACCGCATATGATTGTCGATGTTAGCGGGACTTTCCGAGAAGTCGCCAGTGCAACGGTGTTGTCAAGGAGCACATGGTACCATCTTTGCGGTACATGGTCTTCCGGTGATTTCATAAAGTTATATATCAATGGCGCCCTGGACAGTTTGAGTGCTGCGGCGTACAGCGGAACTATTAGCTATAACGCCGGGAAAAATCTTTTTGTCGGCCGCGAAGCCGCCTATGCCGGTTCGGCCTCCTACTTCAAAGGCACCATCGACGACGTGCGCATCTACAACCGTGCACTGTCGGTGCAGGAGGTGCAGCGGCTGTATAACATGGGCCACACCGGCTCCTAATATCCCCCACTATGACCACACCACATCTTTCAACCCGTTCCCTTGCGCGTGCCTCTCTCGTGGTAAGCGCTGTCGCGCTTGCTGTGGCTCTGTTGCGAGTCTGGAGCGCACCGCACACGTCCCTGCCAACTGCCCTTGCCGCTTCCCCAAAGACCGAGCTGCGCCGCACCTTTCAGGCGCACGACCCGGCAGCGGCGCGCTCGTACTACCTCGCGAAGAAACCCGAGGACCTGACCACCTATACTCATCCGGTCTTTGGCTTCTCCTTTCCCTATCTGAAAGACTTCACGGTCGACGATCTCACGGAGGACCGGGGTGAGCTGGTGCTGGTAAGTAGTGGTCACTAGTTTTTTTAAGGATTGATTTTATTGTTTTTAGGAGGTCTCAATCCAAGCAATCGGCGGAATTTTTGCGCCCGTTTTGTCAGCAGTCGTCGACGGATTCGTACCAGGACAGCGCCGTTATGGGTCATCACCGTCATACCCTGTTGCACCACGGCGCCCTCAAGACCCTGGTAGCGCACCTGCCCGGCACCGCGTGAGAGCAAACTGGCAATATGGCTTTCGACCACCGGACGACGAGAGCCACTGGCGCAGGCTAAGGGCACTTGGTGAGGCGTTCGCTTACGGTGTAAGCCGGCCTTATGCAGGATATCGCAAACGTCCTGGGCACTTGGGGTGGGGGCAATGGGCTCGATCGTCTTCGGAATGCCTACGGTCAGAATGCCACGCGCATGGAGGGCCTGACGCAAGACGGGATCGTGGATGCCCAGATCACCCGCCACCGAGTGTATGTGTCGCTTCGGCCCGATTCGGACGCGCTCGGTGGCCTCCTGGACTTTGTCAAGTAAAGGCAGCACATAGCTCGGATCACTCGGATTGCCCTTGGGCGGGAGGTTGGCAAAGATAAAACCGGTGGCGGGTTCTGAGACGATACCCGGCTTTCGGCCGAACTGCGCCGGGCAATTGCTCTTTCCTTGCATCATTGGGGCAAGGGTCGGATCGTAGGCATTGACCACTTTACAGTGGCGTAGTTTCTTGCCTTGGGTGAGGCATTTGGACTGTGGGCGGATGCGCTCATGGGCCTGCATCGCTGTGGCGAGATCACGGAGAAGCCGCTCGCGTTGCGGATCATGCAGAACCGTCGTCTGCTCAAGACGCTCTTGGGCCTGTTGGCCATAGGGGTGGATCGATTCCCCCAACGCAAGGAGCCGTTGTGCAGTGTGGCGAACGAGCTTGACGAAGACGCGACCTTGGCCACGACAACTTCGGCCAAAGCCTCGCATCACTTTTTTGAGTTCCTGCCCGAGGTCTTGGGCTTGGCTTTGGAGCGTGGTCGTCCGGCGACTGCACTGCTCAGCGATGTGTGCGATGAGTTCGAGGCTTTTTTTTGCGCTTTATACAGTGTGGTGGCATCGGTGACGCGTTGACTGCCTTGCTCACACGGGAAGGTATCGATGACGAGATGAGCCGGGCGGACCAGTCCCTCTTCCATCGCTGTCGCGGCTTGGATGGCCAGGAGTTCATCCATGAGGGCCTCGTCAATGCGGCCGCGAAACTCACACAGCGTCTCGGGCAGCACAAAGTGGGCTTGCGCAGGATTGATCTGGTACTCTCGCAGCCCACACGCATACATCACGGCAAAATCAGTGCGAAAGCGATGACAGATATCTGCATCAGCGGCCCCCAGTTCATGCTTGAGCAGTGCCAGGGCTAATAAGACACGAAGCGGAACGGGGCGGCGGCCGCGGGGAGATGTTTTGGGGAAGCGTTTGTCGAAACTTTGCTCGGTGGCACGGACCAGAGCGGCCCAGGGAAAGGTGTCGGCCCACTGACGAATGGGATCAGTTTGCGGTATGAAATCGGTGACGTGCAGGGGTGGGCCGGTACCGCGCAACCAATGTTGAAGATGGCGCATAAGACCCATCGTAGACGCTCCTGATGCAAGGGAGAATAAAAGCCTCAGGATACGATGAGACGGTCCGCTGCACAAGCCCCGACAAACGGTGTGAAAAAACTAGTGACCACTATGTAGGATCATTAATTGCACGGTTGAGTCCAACCTCGCCAATAGCGCTTCCTGCACCTGTCTGACGATTAATTTTGATGAGTTGCCCTGTAGCATTATCAACGCTAAACAGAGCGTCCGTCTGTGGGTTATAGGCCAGACCAGAGACGCTCCCAAATCCAATCGGGCCGATGACGGTACGTTCCCCTGTCAAGGGATTTATACTTCACGCGGCGTTAGATGAAACGTGAGCGTTGCATGGTATCCCCGCACAGTATCTAGGCTGCCGCCTCCTGGGGCCGGAGCAAATCTGCCATCTCCGCCTCCCGCTTGACGTCTTCCCGCTCCTGAAGCGCTCGGAAGGGATCGTTGATCAACCGGTACAGGGGCATGGACCGGGCCTCGGGCATGATCACTTCGATGGGGGCTTGGCCTGTGGTCGCATGCTGCGTGAACACATAGACGACGAGAAAGAGCAGCAGCTCGCGTTTGGCACTGCGCACCGAGTGAAAGCCCCCACGAGTCGCGTAGAACCGTTGGAAGGTCCGGAAAAAGCGTTCAATGGCATTGGTGGTCGAGGGCAGCCGGACACTACCCACACTGCAGATGAGCTGCGGCAGCTTGGCCTCGACCTGGATGATCCATGGGGTGATGCCCAACGCTGGCGCTTGCTCGCGCAGGCGCGCCAGGCGTCGGCGGACCGTACGTTTATCGTGGGTCTGAAACACGTTCTTCATCACCCTCTTGCGCGTGGTGATCTCCTCCTCCGTGGTAAAATGCTGCCGCAACCAGCGGGTGACGCTCTGCTGGTGATGAAAGCGACACAAAACGTGCTTGGCCCCTGGCACCATGGCCGCATAGGCTTGGAGCCCATCCGTGATGAGCACCTGGGGCACTGGCTTGAGCTGGCGCAGTTGGCGTCCGAGCCAGCGACAGGCCCATTGGCTCCGTGAGGGCAGCAGGGCCGCCAGGACCGGCAGTTCAGTGGCCACATCCAAGACGACGAACCAATAGTGCCAGCGCCCCCGGATCTTGAGCCACTTCTCATCCACGTAGACCATCTGCGCTTTGACGCGTGCCCGTAGCCAGTGGGAGAGGGTGGGCCACAGGGCCAGCGCCAGCCCCAATACCCAGCGTAAGATGGTGGTCTTATGAACGCCACACCAGCGGCCCAATACCGACAGCGGCACATGCCAATAAAACAGGGTCATAAGGAACGTCAGCCAACACAGAGAGCCAGGCACCTGCGCGAGCGGCAGCTCTGGGGTCACCAGCGCCGCGAGCGCGGTGGGATCGGCGACCTGCATCCCCCGATCGGGGCTGGGCCCATTCCAGCCTGCAAGCTGGGGCGCTGGCAAGGACAGGTTCTCTAGCACCTCGGTCAGCAGCCACGCCTCTTGATAGTGCACGTGGCCCGTCTCGAGCTGCTGCCGCAGCGTCCTGAGGACTGGCACACACGAGATCTGCTCCAGCGCGCACGCGATATTCGCCACAGTCAGATCGTCCCGCCCCAACCGCGCCTGGACGCGGGGCCCCAACTCGGTGGGGCCGGCCAAAGGCGTCTGGAGCAGCTCGTGCAAGACGCCTTCGACGACCGTGGGGTCGACCTTGCGCTTGCGCAGGACAAAGGCCCGCATATCCTCCCCGCACTGCCGAAAATCCTCGAGATGCTGGCTGGCGGCCTGGCGGTTGGTACTGCCTACGATCACCGCTAACTCCTGCAAGGTGAAAAGGGGCTGGCCGTGGGCATCAACCAGCAACCGGCACCAGACCAGGGTCAGGTGCCGATTGCTGGGCGTATCAGGAAGCCACTGCGTGGAAAACTGCGCCGTCCGCACCCGAAAGCGCGACCCGTCTACCTCCACGCGCGTCGGCGCCGGGTCGTCTCCTGGTTCCACTACCACTGTGGTATCATGAGGCATGGCTCGAATCCTCCCGTTGGAAGGGGTGTTGGAGAGCACCCCATTCTAGCAGCGGGTATGGCTCTTCGAGCCTTTTTTCTCCTCCCCGGGGCAGAGGGGACGACCGCTTGCGCGGTCATCCTGCCCGCTCCAAGCCTATGTCAAGCTGGGATGGGAGGCAGCGTTAGCTCGTTTTGGCAAAAAAGTTCTTCCTCTGAATGGTCTCACCCCTGATCAGCCGGGCATCCGGTCTACAACGCTCTCG
>Ga0114129_10017274_pt1 | contig 10275 bp, 10 predicted proteins | sample RhiMetdeltSRZDD1_FD_80071 | JGI IMG/M metagenome (GOLD analysis project Ga0114129, IMG submission 80071) | Populus rhizosphere microbial communities from Tennessee, USA - Rhizosphere MetaG P. deltoides SRZDD1 (version 2) (version 2) | ecosystem: Host-associated > Plants > Roots > Rhizosphere >... | reverse complement strand
GGATTGAGGTATGAAGACCATTTCATGAGAGTTTATTTAGAATTAGGAGAAAACTAGTAGAAATAAAATAAAATTGGTGCAAGTTAGGGAGTAGCCATGGCGCCTGATGATTGAGTGGGGCGGTGCTTTCCCACCGGTATTGAAATCTAGCGCCACCAGTTAGTCGTCAAGACAGAGCGAACGCTCTCGGCTGACTGCATGTGTAACCGATACACTACTGGCGAGACTATCACGACATCGATCGTGGGGCCTCGCTTTTTGATTCCCACGGTCAAAACCAGAAAAGGAGAATAAAAATGTTTGAGGGAACAATTTGGCTGTGGATCGGTTTCAATTTATTTGTATTGTCCCTGCTCGCTTTAGACCTCGGTGTGTTTCATCGCCATGCGCATAAAGTATCCATCAAAGAAGCAACGATCTGGAGTATTGTGTGGATCACAATGGCAATGTTTTTCAATCTTGGTCTGTATCTCTTTTGGGATAAAGTTTCACCCAACAGCAGTTATTCCAACAGCGAAGCCGCGCTGGCTTTTTTCACAGGATACCTGATCGAAAAATCGCTCAGCGTCGACAATATATTCGTCTTCGTATTGATCTTCACCTTCTTTGCCGTGCCGGCTATTTACCAACACCGCGTCCTGTTTTGGGGAATTCTCGGCGCCTTGATCATGCGTGGGGCTTTGATCGCTGTCGGCGCAGTGCTCTTGAAGGAATTCCATTGGATCATTTACATATTTGGAGCGTTCCTGATCTTCACGGGCATTCGTATGGCGATTCATCGCAACGAAGAGATGCATCCAGAGCAAAACCCGGTGGTAAAGCTATTGCGAAGGATCATTCCAGTCGCAGAGAACTATGAAGGCGATCATTTCTTCATCCGCCGAGCAGGGAAGCTCCTGGCGACACCGCTCTTCCTGGTATTGCTGATCGTGGAGAGCACAGATCTGGTCTTCGCGGTGGATTCGATTCCAGCCATTTTCGCGGTAACGAATGATCCATTTATCGTTTACACATCGAATGTGTTTGCCATCCTGGGATTACGTTCCCTTTATTTTCTATTGGCTGGCGTACTGGACAAGTTTTACTATTTGAAACTTGGATTGTCTTTCGTGCTGGCATTCGTTGGCACCAAAATGGTTATCGTGGATATTTACAAAATCCCCGTTGGGTTATCGTTGGGCGTGATTGCCAGTATTCTTGCAATCTCAGTGGTAGGTTCCCTCCTGCACAGCCGGCGTCTTTTGTATCTGGAAGAGACAAACGGTTAGATTTACCGTCAATTCACAATAAAGAGAGGCTCTATTCTGGTTATCGAACAGAGCCTCTTTGCTTAGGAATTATCAAGACTTATTCCTATTGGTTCTCTAAAATCATATATCTCATTTTTTATTCCCCATTTCTTGCCACAACTTGAGCATTCAAGATAATCCTTTTTTTCCACTAATGGCGAGTGACTACAATCTGGGCATTTGAAAAACAGCAACACCTGACTGGGGATAGCTTGTTGGTGCTTTCCGTCCTGGACCTTTGCCCTCATAAATACACTCGGTGAGAGTTGCCACAACGCGCCGGTCCATTGAGATAATGAATCAAAAAGAACAAGAACCCCGGTTGGAACCATTCGTTTCAAAAGCCCAATGCGAAAATGAGAAAGTGTGAGAGTCTTTTCGATCTTAAACCCCAAATCCTTCAACCAATTCTTCACAGCCTTCGGATGGAAATCGAAATTTAATTTCACAAACTCAACTGGCTCCAACGTGAATGGACTCCATTTTTGCCTGCCAAGCAGATAACGAAAGATCGCTTTGAGATTCAACTTATTCGCAAACTCAAGGATAAATACTCCGCCTGATCCCAACACGTTTTTTACCTGACCCAACGCCTTTGGCGCGTCGGCCATATGATGAAGGACGCGGATCATGGTCGCGGCATCGAATAGACCATCGACAAAGGGCAAACGATACACATCTGCCGCGACATAGATGTACTTATCTGATTTGCCGAGTCGCTGTTGCGCCTGCTCAAGTTGTGTGAGTGAATAATCCAGCAGGACAATCCGGTCAAAGCCTAGGTAACGCGGCGTATTTCGTCCGGCGCCCGCTCCAAGTTCCAGTAAGAGGCGTCCGCTTTTGGGGAGGAGTCGCTTGAGGGCAATCGCTTCAGTGCGGTCTTCGTACTCACGTCCACCTTTATCCCAAAAGGAAGTTTGGTAGTCAGAACCTTCGTAGTCACAAATGGGAGGAGTAGTCACTAGTGATCAGTAAGAGAATAGGCTTCTTCTTTTGGAAATCGCTTTGTGAGTTTGAAAATCGTAAGCGAAAGTTCTCTTGCTTTCTGATACACAATCAAATCGCGAAAACTAGTAGCATATTCCAATTTAGCCACTTAAATTTCCTCACTGGTCACCGAACACTGTAAGAAACTACTTTCCGTTCAACCCGCGCCCAATGGCGCGATAGGCAAAGCCCATTTGTTTCATCGACGCAGGATCATAAATGTTGCGTCCATCATAAATGACAGGCGACTTGAGCAAACCCTTAACCTTTTGCAGGTCAAGTTGTTTGAATTCATTCCACTCTGTAACGATGACTAACGCATCGCAGCCATCTGCCATCTCATAGACATCGTCACAAATTTCAACATCAGGCAGCAATAGCGCCGCGGTCTTACGTGCCACTGGATCATAGCCACGCACCTTTACACCTGCGGCAACCAATGTGTCAGCAATATCAATAGAGGGAGCATCGCGCATATCGTCAGTGTTGGGTTTAAAAGCCAGTCCTAACAAACCGATCATCTTCCCATTCAAACTACTACCCAGCAAGTGTTCGAGGTGATTGACTACTGCCTTGCGGCGATCATAGTTAACTTCCATAACATTGTTCAAAATGCGTGGGTTCAACCCCTTCTCTTTTGCCATGTAAGCCAGCGCCTGCACATCCTTTGGGAAGCATGATCCACCCCAGCCCAGGCCTGCATCCAGGAAGTGACGACCAATGCGCGCATCATAACCCATTCCCGCGGCGACTTCCTTCACATCCGCGCCGACAAGTTCGCACAGGTCAGCCAGTTCATTGATAAAGGAAATCTTTGTGGCCAGAAATGCATTGCTGGCATATTTGATCATTTCAGCAGTACGCAAATCGGTGATCACAATCGGAGCGCGCAACGGCAAATGCAATTGAGCGACTTTATTTGCAGCATCCTTATCCAGCGAACCGATCACGTTGCGGTGTGGGCTCATAAAGTCCCCAATGGCTGACCCTTCGCGCAAAAACTCGGGGCAGGAGACCACTGCAAATTCAATCGGTTTGGGCTGGGCACTCCTGACAATGTCAGCGACCCAGTCTCCCGTCCCGATGGGGACGGTGGACTTATTAATGATGATCAATGGAGCCGTCATGTTCTGAGCAATCGAACGCGCGGCAGAGTCCACATATTGCAGATCCGCATTGCCATCTACACTGGAGGGAGTCCCCACCGCGATAAACGCAAACTCCGCCCCTTTGAGCGCTTCTGCATAGGAGGTAGTGAAAGATAATCTTCCACTCTTTGTATTGCGTTCCACCAGTTCTTCCAAGCCAGGCTCATAAATCGGCATGATACCTTTCTTGAGATTTTCAACGCGTTGTTCATCCACATCGAGGGCTACGACGCGATTCCCCAGGTCGGCAAAACAGGCTGCGGTCACAAGACCCACATACCCAACGCCGATCACACAAATTTGTTTCATATTGTTATACCTCTTTGTTAATTGTTTTCCTGCAGGAGCAGGAGCGATCTTTGTCAACAAACTGACAGTCACTCAACCCCTGTATTTTGCTTCAGGAAAGTGACTGTCAGTTTATCAAATGATTTCGCGAGATTTTCGGCTCCTCTTCTTTTCCTTTTTTCTGCCGAGTGCCCGCTCGACCACATCCAGAAACCCTGCCATATGAATGGGCTTCGAAATATATCCGTCACAGCCTGCCTCGAGGGCGCGCTTGCGGTCACTCGGTAACGTATGAGCGCTCAAGGCATATAAAGGAATCGATTTTGTAATTTCATCGTCTTTCAATTTTTCGGCTGCCACCCACCCATCCATTTCGGGCATCGTCAAATCCATCAGGATCAGGTCTGGTTTTTGCAAACGAGCTGCAGCCACTCCATCCCGCCCATTCATTGCCAGAAAAACATCATAACCTGCGCGCTCCAAAACAAAACGCACAAGTTCATAGTTATCCATGTTATCTTCAACGACTAAAATGCGTCCTTTGCTCATAGCAGAATTATCGCTTCTCTCATTAATTTCCGGATTTTGAAACATGCCGCAAGCTAAGAATCGAGTTTCGGAGTAGCTTCCTATGCGGCACCCCGTAACTATACCGCGTCTCCGTTCATCGGGCAATAACGTATAATTTCAGCGCTATGCGACTCCTCTTTGTGGCTGACGGCCGCTCCCCAATTGCACAAAACTGGATCCGTCATTTCGTGGAACGCGGCGATGAGGTGTATCTCGCTTCCACATTTGCGTACTCTGTGGATTTCCCCCTTAACGGGCTTGAGATTGTGCCCGTTGCCTTTAGCGCGTACAAAAAAGCGTCCCAGCGCCCGGGCACCGCTCCCGCGCGGACCGTGGGCCTGCGTACCGCGATCAGACAGTGGCTTGGTCCCATCACGATTCGCCGCGCCTCTGACAGACTGAGAGGCTTTATCGAGAGAGTCAAACCTGATCTGGTTCACGCCATGCGGATTCCCTACGAGGGGATGCTTGCCGCCGATGCGTACACAGGTATTCCATTGATCGTTTCCAGCTGGGGCAATGACTTTACCCTGCACGCGCCCTCCACGCGGCTGATGAGTCACTACACGCGCTGGACCATGCAGGTCGCTGACGCGCTCCACGCGGATTGTCAGCGCGATGTTCGCTTGGCAAGAGAATGGGGATTCAGTGAAGAAAAACCTGATCTGGTCGCGCCAGGCAACGGCGGAGTCCGAACCGATATTTTTTATCCATCTGCAAAATCAGTGGAAGATCCCATCATTATCAACCCGCGCGGATTTCGTCCTTATGTCCGCAATGACGTTTTTTTCAGAGCCATTCCACTGGTTTTAGAAAAGCATCCCAATGCAAGGTTTATCTTCGCGCTGATGGCTGGCGAATCACAGGCACTACAATGGGTTCAAGAATTAAACATCGGGCATACAGTTGAATTATTATCTCCGTTGTCACATCCTCAAATGGCAGATGTATTCCGTCGCGCTCAGATCGTGGCATCTCCCAGTATTCACGATGGCACACCAAACACCCTGCTCGAAGGAATTGCCTGTGGTTGCTTCCCAGTTGCAGGAGATCTGGAATCCATCCGCGAATGGATCATTCCTAATGAAAATGGCTTGCTATTTGATTCAAATGATCCGCACTCGGTCGCAAATACGATTTTGTCTGCTCTGGCAAATAAAAATCTGCGACAAAAAGCCGCAGATTTAAACCAAAACATGATTACCGCGCGCGCAGAATACAAGCACAATATGCAGAGGGTGGAAGAATTTTACAGGAAGATTTTAGGTAAACAGGGAAACACGTAAAAAATAACGTGTTTACTCTTCAAGCCGCGGCGTCCGCATCGTTTCAAGTCTCTGACGCAATTCAATCCTGCGCTCATCGGCAGCGTGACGAACATCGTTGAAGAAACTATCTCCGCGCAACCGAAGCTCTGAGCGCAACTGTTCGCCTGATTCCGGGGCCATTAATAAGGCAATTGTTGAACCCACCAGTCCTCCGACCGTGATACCGATCAAAAAGCCAAACATTCTTCTCATGATTTTCTCCTCTTTTCTGTCACTGCAAACCACTTCGCGCTGCGAAGTCCCCACCAGGGGAGCGGCGCTCGTCAAAACCCGGCGAAGACAAAGCGTGGGCTCGCATAGAAATTTTTACTAAAAATATTATACTGCCTCTGCCCCACTACTTCAATTATTCGCAACAAATCACTCTGGAAAATATTATTCCTACAAAACGTTTATTCATTTCGGTATATCCGAAAAACGAGTTTTATGGAATAATCAGAGTGCCGCGCGTATCCGCGTTGCGTGAACGCGACGGCAATATCTTATCTCAAAGCTGTCAAAGCGCGGCGAAAAGGGGACCTTCTGCCGCACCAAACGGCTCCTACCATTTCGGAGGATACCATGTCTACACCTGCCCCTATTTCCACCAGCGTGCCCACACGCAAAAAAGTAACTACGCTTACCTATCGTCAGAAGAAGGAGCGCGGCGAGCCAATCACCATGCTGACCGCGTATGACTATCCCACTGCGCTGGCAGTGGATCGGGCTGGGATCGATTCCATCCTGGTTGGCGATTCGCTTGCGATGGTCGTGCTCGGTTACGAGAACACACTTCCTGTCACCATGGAAGAGATGCTTCATCACAGCCGTGCCGTCGCCCGCGGTGCAAAAACCGCGCTTCTCATTGGCGATATGCCTTTTATGTCTTATCAGGTGTCCGTGGAGGAAGCGACGCGTAATGCAGGCCGTTTCCTGCAACAAGGCGGCATGGACGCGGTCAAGCTCGAAGGTGGACGCGAACGTGCAAATGCGATCCGTTCCATCACGAGCGCGGGAATCCCTGTGATGGGACATCTCGGCCTCACGCCGCAATCGGTCAATCAACTCGGTGGATTCCGCGCCCAGGGCAAAACTGCCATCGCTGCAAAAAAACTGGTTGAAGACGCGCTTATCCTCGAGGAATCGGGCTGTTTTAGCATTGTGCTGGAGTCTGTCCCGGCACGACTGGCGGAATTGATTTCGAAGAAACTGTCTATTCCAACGATTGGCATCGGCGCAGGTGCAGGTTGTGACGGACAAGTTCTGGTCACGCATGATCTGCTTGGTCTGTTTGACCGTTTCACACCGAAGTTCGTCAAGAAATATGCGGACTTCCATTATGAGATGCAAAAGGCATTTGCAGATTACATTGAGGATGTGGAAACGAAACGCTTCCCTGCCCAGGAGCACATCGTTGAGATGGATGATCGAGAGTGGGAATTATTATTGAAAGAGATTAAATAACATAACAGGTGACAGTCATTTCATATATGGCTGTCACCTAACATTTCAACATGAATAATATCCTCATCGTTGGCACGGGCGCGCTTGCGACTCTTTTTGCCGCGCGGCTTTCGCAAGCAGGGAACCAAATCGCCATGCTTGGCACATGGAAAGCGGGCTTAGATGCACTGCGTAAAGATGGTGCACGGCTAGTTGATGTAAATGGAATCGAACATCACTTTGAAGTTCAAGCGACGGATGACCCGCGCAAGTGTAGTGGAATTAAACATGTGCTTGTCCTGGTCAAAGCCTGGCAGACGGAGCGAGTCGCGGGACAACTAAAAGAATGTCTTGCCGATGATGGACTGGTCCTTACCCTTCAAAATGGACTCGGCAACCGCGAAACGCTCGCTCAAAGTCTGGGGTTGAGGCGCGTTGCTTTGGGCACTACCACTGCTGGCGCGACCTTGCTCGGTCCCGGTTTGGTGAGAGCGGGTGGGGAAGGAATCATTTCCATTGAACGGCATCCGGCACTCGGTCCGATGGAGGCAGCGCTGAAATCCGCGAATTTCAATTTGAATGTTGTTGAAGATGCTCAATCTCTCATTTGGGGGAAGTTGGTGGTCAACACGGCAATTAATCCATTGACCGCGCTATTACGAGTCCCAAATGGAAAATTACTGGAGAGTCCCTCAGCACGCGAAATGATGGGTGCATTAGCAAGTGAAACAGCGCAAGTGGCTGGTGCAGAAAAAATCCAATTGCAATTTTCCAATCCCATTGCTGCCGCCGAAGAAGTTGCTCGAAAAACGGCAGAAAATCATTCATCCATGCTACAGGATGTCTTGCGCGGCGCGCCGACAGAAATCGATGCAATTTGCGGGGCAGTTGTCAAAGCCGCACAAAAACACAATATCGCGACACACACAAATTGGGCATGTTGGAAATTGGTGAAGGCATTGACGGAATGAAGCGGAGTCAATGCCTCCAGCCAGGGAAGGCTTTGGACTCCGTATGCCCTCTAATGGATGACATGCTTCCACCAAGTTGATGCGTTTTGTTGTAATATCCCAAATTCATTGCATGGTAAGATAAAGTAGATTTATAGATTTCGGAGGTCACTTATGCGCAAGTGGCTTGTATTTGTCCTGCTTTTTGGAATAATGGTATTCCCTTCAATGGCAGGCGCACAAGGTGGAACCAAACTAGACTCTCTCAACATCGAGCTTTGGTCTGAATCTGACAAGCCCAGTATGCTTGTTATCAATCGATTTGTTGTTTCTCAAGACACTCCGCTTCCCGCTTCTGTAACACTGCGCTTTCCAAAGGACGGGAATTTGTATGCTGTTGCATTGGAAAAAAACGGCGAGCCGTTTTACAAAGATTTCGCTCCTCCCGTCGAACAGGGAAACTGGCAAACAGTGACAATTAAAGTGGAATCTTATGATCCTCATCGCATTGAATACTATCAGCCTCTCACACGTGATGGAAACAAACGTGAGTTCAAATATCAATGGTTTGGCGATTATTATGTAAAGGAATTTAATTTAACAATACGCATTCCCGCTGATAGTACCGAATTGATCACATCTCCTGTTTTGGAGAGTACTGCAACGTCTGAAAATGGACTGGTTATATTAGGTACAGTGACTAAAAATGAAATGAAAATGGGGAATTCTTTTCAATTCGACCTGCAATATCAGCGGATATCCACAGCGCTCACCGATCCGGAGGCAGCTGGTCAGTTGCAACCTTCAGAACCTGTTGGAGAAGATACACCGGGCCGAATTTCAATTACAAATTTGCCCTGGATCATCGGTGGGTTTGGGCTGGCATTGATCGTGATTGCGTTGTTTTCCTACTGGCGATCTACTCAATCAAATGAAGAAAAACCACATCGCCGCCGTCGTCGCCAAAGTGAGGCAGAAACAGTCAGTGAAGAACCAGCCTATTGCCATGAATGTGGTGCGCGTGCCCAAGCAGGAGACCGCTTTTGCCGCACCTGTGGAAGCAGATTGAGAATTGAATGAATAACGGGAGCAGCTAGCAAAGAGAAAAAGGCGGACTGTGATCCTGGGAGTACCCTGCATCGATTATCCAAAAACAGGAATGGTCTTGAATAAATTCATCGTCTTATGATTTGGTACTTTATTTCTTTACCCGCCGGAAATAAGGGAAGCAGATCAACGCGGTAGCCTTTCCCGGCATAGGCCTGCATGAGATGGGCAGCTTTCTTCAGGATGATCCGATCATGTTCCAAGGGCAAGCTCATCAACTCCTCAATTGCTGTGTGTGGATAGATTCCTTTTATGCGGTAATAGATACCGAATTCCAATTGCCAGGCATCCAGCTCACCATATACAGACAAGGCAGTCACCATTCCTTGTTGCAAATGGCGGGCTTCATGAATAATTAGAGTCTTCACACGCAGGTCATCAAAGGGCGTCTCATAAGTGTAATAAAGTGAATTCAAACGGATGTTGCCAAATACAGTCCAAAATGCGCCAATATTTGGTCGTACCCGTTTAAAACCAATTTTCGTCTTGTGAATATGGAGAAATTCCACCGCGGCGCGCCCTTCCTCTCCCAGTTGTGCCACGGCTTCCAAAAGATTTTCCATCCAGACAATATGTTCCATGATTGTTCCTAACGATAGCGGATTGAAATTTTGACAAGTATAAATTATCTGAGAAGACCCTGAGAAAAGTTGTCAAATAAAAGACAGAGTCAAGCATAACTGTATAACATCGTACGAAAACAAAATAGGATCAGAGTACTAGGCTAGTAGATTGGTACCGCTTACAGCCCTGAAAGTTTTTTTGGCGTTATTTTGTGTAGAATGAATTCAGATATTCGAAAGGAGAACAAAATGTCTAGCACAAAACTACTTGCAAGTATTCTATTGGTTCTCGCAGTAATGTTTGCGCAGGTGGGGAATGTAGCTGCTGCTCCGCAAGCGCAGGAGGCAACTCCAATTACTGGTACGGTACAAAGTATTACCACTGAGACGGATGCGAATGGAGACACTACTGTCCTTGTTACACTTCTTCTGGATGACCAGACTACTCAAACCGTTCGTATCTCCTTGGCATATGCTGTTGAACTTGGTCTAATTGACGGGACCACACAGCAACCTGTACCTCTCGAGAATGTGCCAGATGGCATGGCAATTGATCCGAACCAGGTGATTCCTGATGAAGCACCTGCAGAAGAAACAGTTCATCCGATCGCCTGGCTGTTAGC
>Ga0114129_10017273_pt1 | contig 10275 bp, 8 predicted proteins | sample RhiMetdeltSRZDD1_FD_80071 | JGI IMG/M metagenome (GOLD analysis project Ga0114129, IMG submission 80071) | Populus rhizosphere microbial communities from Tennessee, USA - Rhizosphere MetaG P. deltoides SRZDD1 (version 2) (version 2) | ecosystem: Host-associated > Plants > Roots > Rhizosphere >... | reverse complement strand
GATGAACACCGGGACGTCGGCCGCCAAGGAGGCCGGCAACATGGTCGACCTCGACTCGAACCCGACGAAGCTGATGGACATCGTCGAGATCGGCAAGCAGCTGCTGATCACCCGCGGCGCGCTCACGACGTTCTCGATCGCGAACGACGTCGCGAAGTACTTCGCGATCATCCCCGCGATGTTCGCGGGCTTCCTGCCGGTGCTGGACAAGCTGAACATCATGGATCTCGCGACGCCCGAGTCGGCGATCCTGTCCGCGGTGATCTTCAACGCGCTGATCATCGTGGCGCTGGTCCCGCTCGCGTTGCGTGGCGTGCACTATCGGCCGATCGGCGCCAACGGCCTCTTGAGACGGAACCTGCTGATCTACGGCCTCGGCGGCATCATCGTGCCGTTCATCGGGATCAAGGTGATCGATCTGATCCTCGAGCTGGTGCGGTTCCCATGATCAGGGACCTCGGCAGGGCGCTCCGCGCGGTCGTGGTCCTGGCCGCGCTCACGGGGCTCGCATACCCGTTGGCGATCACCGGGATCGCGCAGCTCACGATGCCCGGCCGGGCCGACGGTTCGCTGGTACGGGTCGACGGTCATATCGTCGGCAGCTCGTCGATCGGGCAGCTCTGGGACGGAGATGGCTGGTTCCACGGTCGTCCCTCGGCGGTCGACTACGACGCCTCGACGTCGTCGGGCTCGAACCTCGGGCCCAACTCGAAGGATCTGGCCGGGCTGATCCGGGAGCGCGTGCAGGCGATCCTGAAGCTCGAGGGGCCCTACCGCCCCGACCTCGAGGCCAGGGACATCCCCGTCGATCTGGTGACGGCATCGGCGAGCGGGCTCGACCCCGACATCTCCGTGGCTGCTGCCGAGCTCCAAGCGCCGCGGATCGCCGCGGTGCGAGGGCTGCCCCTGGAGCAGGTGCGGGGCCTGATCGACCAGCACACGCAGGGCCCGGCACTCGGGTTCCTCGGGCAGGAGCACGTGAACGTGCTCGACCTGAATCTCGCTCTTGACCGCCTGGCGGCTTAGGTGGACGTACAGACCCCCTCCGGACGCCGCATCTTCGTGCTGGGTCGGCAGGCCGAGCTCGACGTGCGCGCGGAGGCGGGCCGGGCGGTCGAGGAGGGACGACAGCTCGTCCTGCTGAGCGTCGGCTACCCGGTGACGGCCGCTCAGGATGGCGTCGTCCAGGACGCTCTCCACGTCGCGCACGACCTCCGGCTGTGGCTCGACGCGATCCTCGTCCCGTCGTCGAAGGACCTCGCCGACCTCGTCGAGGCGGGGGAGGAGGTGACGGTCGTCGCACGAGGGGCGGAGCGGCGCAAACTGGAGCGTGCGCTTCATCGGGCCACCCTGGTCGAGATCGGATCGAACGGTGCGCCCCGGCCTGACCCCGGACGTGCTCTCACCTCGGCGGACCACGTCTCGCCGGTCGCGGTCATCGCCGGGTCGAACGGCGCGTCGAGCGGCCCGGTCGCCGTCGGGGAGCACCTGGCGGGCCCGATGACCGGGACGCCGTCTTCCGATCCCGATGGGACCGACGGCCTGTCGCTCTCCGAGTCGGTCGAGGCGCTCGTCGGACGGACGGTCCCCGAGCCGGAGATCCGGACGGTCTGGACCCTCGAGGAGGCCCGTGCGCGCAAGCGCGGCCGACTGATCGTGTATCTCGGTGCCGCCCCGGGCGTCGGGAAGACCTACGCCATGCTCGGCGAGGGGCAACGGGCGAGGTCGAGGGGGACCGACGTCGTCGTCGGAGTGGTGCAGACCTATGGGCGGCCCCGGACGGAGGAGATCCTCCGTGGGCTCGAGACGATCCCCCCGAAGCTCATCCCGTACCGCGGGACCACGTTCGAGGAGATGGACGTCGAGGCGCTGATCGAACGCGCACCCGAACGGGCGCTGATCGACGAGCTCGCGCACACCAACATCCCAGGGAGCCGACGCGCCAAGCGATGGGAGGACGTCCTGGACGTGCTTGCCGAGGGGATCGCGGTGATCACGACGCTGAACGTGCAGCACCTCGCGAGCCTGAACGACGTGGTCGCGGAGGTCACCGGCGTCCGGCAGCAGGAGACGGTGCCCGATTGGGTCCTGGATCTGGCCGACCAGGTCGAACTGATCGATATGTCCCCCCACGCCCTCCGACGTCGGATGGTCCACGGCAACGTGTACCCCGATCAGCGCAAGGCCGAGCTCGCTCTCCAGCGTTTCTTCACGATGGACAACCTGACGGCTCTTCGGGATCTCGCGCTCATGCGGGTCGCGAACCAGGTCGACGACGACCTGCTGCGACGTTGGTCGCGCTCCGGAAGGCCGGACACCCGCGAGCGGATCCTCGTCTGCGTGTCGCGGCCGGAGCTCTCGGAAGCGCTGGTGCGGCGCGGAGCGAGGATCGCCCAGCGGACGCGAGGTGACCTCCTCGTGGCGCACGCCTCGGCCGATCGGCGCGACCGGCAGGCTCCGTGGCTCGATCGGGTCCGCGATCTCACCGCGGACCTCGGCGGCGAGTTCCACGATCTCCCGACCGATGGGGAACCGGTCGAGAGCATCCTCGCGTTCGCCTACCAGCAGCAGGCCACCCAGATCATCGTGGGGGAGTCGCTCCGGTCGCGGTGGCGCGAGCTCCTCGGTGGCTCGTTCGTGCAGCGGCTGATCCGCAAGGCATCGAACATCGACGTCCACGTGATCGCGCGCGGCGAGCGCTGAACGGCGCTCGACCCGATCGAGGCGCGACGACGGATCGTCCTTCATGCTAGCGTCCGATCCGGAGTGCCGGGAAGCCTGGTCGGCGAGACCGGCGCTCCTCGTGCGTTCCGGGAGCCGGTCTCGAACCCGAAGGACGTTGGAGGCGAGGGACCGTGACGGTGGAGGTGCTCCTCCTCCTGGGCTCGCTCATCGTCCTGGCCGTTGCCGGCGACCGATTCGTGATCGCGATCACCGCGCTCTCGATCGCGATACGGCTCAGACCGGTGATCGTGGGAGCGCTCATCGGAGGGCTCGGGACGAGCATCCCGGAGCTGATCGTGGTTCCGCTGGCGATGGGTCGCGGGCAACCCACGCTGGCACTCGGAACCGTCGCCGGATCGATCGTCGCGAACATCGCGCTCGGCCTCGGCCTGGCGGCGCTGGTGCGCCCCCTGCGCGTCGATTCGACGACGGTCCGGCGAGAGGCTCCGATCAGCACGGCCGCCGTGGTGCTCTTCGCGATCACGATCGTGGGCGGCGTGTCCCGGTTCGAGGGGAGCCTCTTGGCGTTCGCCGCCGGTCTCTCGGTGGCGGCCTCCTTGCGGAACGCGCGCGAAGCGCCGCCCGGCGACTCGCTCGACGCCGAGGTGATCGCCTTCGCGGAGGATCCGAGACCTCGACCGTCCCGACACGGGATCCGCGCCCTCGTCGCGCTCGGGTTCATGCTCGCCGCATCGGAAGGCGTCGTGCGCACGGCGACGAGCATCGCCGTCCGCATCGGGTGGGGTGAGGGGCTGGTCGGGCTCACCGTGGTCGCCGTGGGGACCTCCGCACCGCTGATCGCCTCGGGGATCCAGGCCGCTCGGCGTGGCGAGGACGACGTCGTGGTCGGCAACGTGCTCGGGGGCAACCTCTTCATCGCGTTGGGAGGGGGCGCGCTGGTCGGCCTCATCCCGCACGACCCTCTTGGTGGGATCGAGGCGTTCGCCGTCATCGAGATGGTGCTCGCTGCGCTCGTCGGATGGGCGTTCATGGCCCGTCTCGGTCGGGTCACCCGCCTCGAGGCGGTCGCACTCCTGGTGCTGTACGCCGCGGCCCTCCCTTCGCTCGGCTGAACGACAGCGCTGCGCTCAGGAGCCGGGGTCGGCCGAAGCCGGATCCCGGGCGTCGCCGTCGCCGGCCTCCCGAGCCACGGGATCGTCTTCCGAGGACGTCTCTGGGCTCCATCGGTAGCCGACGCCTGGCTCCGTGACGATGAAGCGCGGCATCGCCGCGTCGTCGTGGAGCTTCTGCCGCAGCTGCCGGACGAACACGTGGAGGTAGTGGCTCTCGTCGCCGTACCCGCGTCCCCAGACCTGCCGGAGGAGCCACTGATGCGTGAGGAGCTTCCCCGGACGAGTCACCATCGCCTCGAGCAGCGAGTGCTCGGTTGGCGTGAGATGCACGAGCTCGCCGTCGATCGTGACGAGGCGGCGGGCCAGGTCGACCCGGAGCGATCCGAACGTGACCACCGGCGAGGCGCCGTCGTCGGGGTGCACCCGTCGGAGCGTGGCCCGCATCCTCGCCAGGAGCTCGTCGACGTCGAACGGCTTCGTCACGTAGTCGTCGGCACCGGCGTCGAGTGCCCCGATCTTGTCGGTGCCCTCCTCGCGGACCGACAGCACGATCACCGGGAGGTCGCTCCAGGTGCGTAGCCGGCGGATCACCTCGGCGCCGTCGAGATCCGGGAGCCCGAGATCCAGGATCATGAGGTCGGGTGGCTGCGCCGCCGCGAGGGCGAGGCCCTCCTCTCCGGTGGATGCCGCCTCGACCTCGTAGTCCCGGGCCACGAGCGACGTCCGCAGGGCGCGGAGGATCTGCGGTTCGTCGTCGACGACGAGCACCCGGGTCATGGGATCGCATCCTCCGGCGCTCCCACGGGCGCGGAGACCGTGGCGACCGGCAGCTCGAACAGGACCGCCGTCCCGCCGCCCGGAGCGCCTTCCACCCAGATCCGTCCACCGTGCGCGAGGACGATCGCCCGCGAGATCGCGAGCCCCAGGCCCGTCCCTCCCCGGCCGGTGCCCGTGTCTCTCCGATAGAACTCCTCGAACACGCGGGTACGTTCCTCGGCCGGGATGCCGGGGCCATGGTCGACGATCCGGACCTGGACGTCGTCGCGCCACCTCGCCGCGGTGATCTCGATCGGCGCACCCGGTGGTGAGAAGCGGATCGCGTTCTCGATCACGTTCGAGAGCACCTGCTGGATCTCGATCGGATCGGCGTCGATCGGCGGGAGATCCGGGCGGATCGTGGTCCGGACCGGGACGTCCTCGAGGCTCCGTCGCATCCGACGAAGCACCGCCTCGATCAGCTCCTCGATCGGGATCGGTTGCTTCGAGGGGACCAGCGAGCCGGAGCGCATGCGCGCCAGGTCGAGGAGGTTGGTCACGATGCGGTTCAGGTGATCGGTCTCCTCGAGGACGGTCCGGAGCATCTCGTCGAGTTGCTCCTCGTCGTAATGGGCGCCCTCGCCGAGCAGGCCCGAGACGCTCGCCTTGATCGACGAGAGCGGCGTGCGGAGGTCGTGGGTGACCGAGGAGAAGAGGGCCGCGCGGAGCTGGCTGGACTCGGCGTCCAGCCGGGCCGCGCGGACCTCGGCGTCGAGGGCGGCGCGCTCGATCGCCAGCGCGGTCTGCGCCGCGAGGGTCCTCAGCAGGTCGACGTCGGCCATCGAGAACGGGCTGCGACGGGCCAGCGTGAGCGTCCCGAACTCGCCCGAGGCGGTCGTGAGCGGGATCGAGATCGAACGCTCTTCACCCGACCGAACGACCTCCGAGGTGGCCACGCCCGTTCCGTTGGGGGTCTCGATCTCGCAGCGATCCAGATCGAACCGCCTGAGGAGCGTCGCCGCGAGGTCGGCCAGGATCGTGTCGAACGGCTCGCCGGAGCTGAGCTCCGCCGTGGTCTGCGCGAGCAACTGCGCCTCCATCGCGCGGCGCTCGGCGCGGGCCCGTTCCTCGAGCGCTCGGCTGAGCAGCGAGCCGACGATCAGGGCGGTCAGCAGGAACGCGAACAGGGCAACGAGGTCGCTGGCCTGGTGGACCGCGAGCGTGTGGCGCGGCTCGGTGAAGAAGTAGTTCAGCCCCAGGAACGAGAGCACCGAGGCGAGGAGGCCGGCGCCGCGGCCTCCGGCCGCGGCGGCGGCCACCACGGCGAGCAGGCCCAGGGCGGTCGCGGTCGCCAGGTGGTCGGCGCCCAGCGGGAGGGCTAGTGCGACCGCGACCACCGGGGCGACGATCGCCGCGATGACGGCGCGACGACGAGACGGTGCCGAGGACGCGAGGAGATCCATCAACGCCTGCAGTCTCCCGCGCGGCGGTGAACCCCTCAAGCGGCTCTCGAACCCTGAGGCTTTCCTGAGCCCCAGCCCCGGAACATTGAGGAGTCGCTGAGCGATTCGGTCCGACACTCGCTCCATGGCAAGGCTGGACGAGATGACGCGAGGGGCAGGCGCGACATCCCGCCCGGTGCGGTCCGGGACCGGGGCGCGGATCAAGCGGATCGTGGTCGGCGAGCCGCTCCCCACCGAGCGTCTGATCCACGAGCGTCTCGGGAAGCCGACCGCGTTGGCGGTGTTCGCCAGCGACAACCTGTCGTCCTCGGCGTACGCGACCGAGGAGATCCTGCGCGTCCTGCTGCTGGGTGGGTTCGGCACCGCCGCCGGGCTCGGCGCGGCCGCCTTCGGCAAGGTGGTGCCGATCACCGTCGCGCTGCTGCTTGTGTTGGGCGTCCTGCTGTTCTCGTACCGGCAGACGATCAAGGCCTATCCGCAGGCCGGCGGGGCATACCTCGTCACCCGGGACAACTTCGGCGTGAAGCCGGCGCAGGTCGCCGGGGTGGCCCTGCTCACCGACTACATCCTCACCGTCTCGGTCTCCGTCGCGGCCGGGACCGCGGCGCTCACCTCGATCTTCGAGGGGCTTCACGCGTGGCGCGTCCCGATCTCGATCGGGTTCGTCCTGCTCCTGACGCTGGGGAACCTGCGCGGGGTCCGGGAGGCGGGCCGCGTGTTCTCGATCCCGACCTACTTCTTCCTCGTGATGATGGTCGTGTTGCTCGGCGTGGGGTTCTTCCGTCTGGTAACCGGCACGCTGCCCGAGCAGGCGTCCCAGTTCGCGCTGCCGGCCACGAAGAGCCTCACCACCTTCGCGCTGATCTTCCTGGTTCTCCGGGCGTTCGCGTCCGGTGGCGCCGCGGTCACCGGCGTCGAGGCGATCTCGAACGGTGTGCCCGCCTTCAAGCCGCCGGAGTGGCGCAACGCGATCACGGTCCTGATGTGGATGGGCTCGCTCCTGGGAGGGATGTTCCTCGGCCTCTCGATCCTGGCCGCGCACATGCACGTCGTCCCGGACCCCGACGAGAAGATCACGGTGATCGCGCAGATCGCCAGGGAGGCCTTCGGTCACTCCGCCGTCGGCGACGTGCTGTTCGTGCTCCTCCAGGTCGGCACGATGCTCATCCTGGTGCTCGCCGCGAACACCAGCTTCGCCGATTTCCCCCGGCTCGCGAGCTTCCACGCCGGCGACCACTTCCTGCCGCGGCAGCTCACCCGCTACGGCGACCGGCTCGTGTTCTCGAACGGGATCGTGGCCCTCGCGGCACTCGCGTGCCTCCTGCTGGTCGTGTTCTCAGCCAGCGTCACGAAGTTGATCCCGCTCTACGCGATCGGCGTGTTCACGTCCTTCACGTTCTCCCAGGCCGGTATGGCCAAACGACACCGGACGATCCGTGAGCCGGGGTGGCGGCGCGGGCTGGTGATCAACGGCGTCGGCGCCGTCGTCAGCGCGATCATGACCGTGATCATCGCGGCCACGAAGTTCAGCCAGGGCGCGTGGATCATCCTGATCGCCGTTCCAGTGATGCTGGTCGGGCTCCTCCGCGTGAACAAGCACTACGAGGCGGCGGCCGCCGGGCTCCGCGACCCGTCCCGGCGGGGACCGGTGCGCGACCTGGCGCGCCAGCGCGTGGTGATCCCGGTGGGCGACCCCGGTCCCGAAGACGAGCTGGCGGTGGCGTACGGGCTCCGCCTCTTCCCCAAGGATCTCCGGCTGGTGCACTTCGCCCAGGCCGGCGCGACCGTGGACCAGCTGATCGCCGGATGGGGTCACCTGGGCCAGCCGATCGAGCTCCGGCTGCGTCGCCGGAGCATCCCCACGGAGATCAGGGACCTCGTCCGCGAGTTGCGAGCCTCATCGGAGGCGCACGAGCTGATCAACGTGATCATCCCGGAGCGCGTCCGGTGGTCGCGCCCGCGGCACCTGCTGCACTCCTGGCGTGTACTTCGGATCAAGGCGGCCCTCGTCTCGCTGGCCGACGTGGTGGTCACCAACGTGGCCCGCCACGAAGGGTTCGAGGCCCTCGAGCCGCCGGAGCGATCGGACGGCAACGGTGGGGTGATGACCGGATGGCGGCACGTCGCGGTCGTCCTCGTCTCCGAGGTGCACAACGCCACCGCCCGGAGCCTCCGCTACGCGCTCTCGCTCCGCGCCGACGAGGTGCGCGCGATCCACGTCGAGGTGGACGCGAAGGCGTCGGCGGTCGTGCGCGACGACTGGGAGGGGTGGCACCCCGGCGTGCCGCTCGAGGTGATCGCGTCGCCCTACCGGCAGATCACGAAGCCGATCCAGGCGTTGGTCCGCGAGATCCTCGAGGAGCATCCGAAGACGTTCGTCACGCTCGTGATCCCGGAGTTCGTGGTCCGGACCTGGTGGCAGCGCGCGCTCCACAACCAGACGGCGCTGGCCCTGAAGGGGATGTTCCTCTTCGAGCCCTCGGTCGTCGTGTCGTCGGTGCCGTACCGCTTGTGACCGCAAGCCCTAGCGGTTCCGCTCCAGGATCTCGGGGTCGGCGCCCAGGAACCGCATCAGGTTGCCGAAGATCGCGAACAGGGTGAAGACGGTCGCGGCGATCAGGATGAACACGACGGCCACCGCGGCGATCGTGGGTGTGAAGCCGTAGCGGAGCCCGTTCACGATCTTGATCGGCAGCGTCTCGACCGCGTAGCCGGCCACGAGGAACGCGATGATGTACTCGTTCAGGCTGAGCACGAACGCCGCCGCGTACCCGGTGATCATCGAGGGCAGCAGCAGCGGCAGCGTGATCGTCCGGAAGGTCGTCCGCTGGTCCGCGCCGAGCGTGTGCGCCGCTTCCGGCAGCGACCGGTCCATCGTCTCCATCGCCAGCGAGATCGTCACGAGCGGCAGCGTCGAGAAGAAGATCCCGTGCGCGACGATCACGTTCTCGATCCGTCCGATGTGGTTCGTGGCGTTCCAGAAGACCTGCATGCCGAGCGCGCTGATGATCGGCGGGAGCATGAACGGCAGGAGCCCCAGCGTGTACAAGAGTGGGGAGAGCCGGATCCGATAGGCCCGGAGCACGTACGCGAGCGGCGTGGCGATCAGCACGGCGAGCGCTGCGCTGGTCGAGGCGATGAACACGCTCCGCTCGATCGCGCCTCGCCACCCGCTGTCGGTCCACAGCTTGCCGTACCAGGACAGGGTGAAGCTGTCGGGCGGGAACTTGAGATACAGGGCCTGGTTGAACGAGGCGACCGCGACAACGAGGAGCGGCGCCGCCAGGAACAGCACCACGAAGATCGTGATCGACCAGCGGAACGCCTTCATCAGGCGAGCCTCCGGGTCCGCGACTCGATCAGCGCCACGACCGCGACGACCACCAGCGACAGGACCGTCAGGAAGATCGCCATCGCGGCGGCGAACGGCACGTTGGCGTTGAACGAGGCCTGGTCGGAGATGAAGACCGAGAGCGTCCAATGCTCGGGTCGCCCGAGGAACGAGGCGATCAGGTACGAGCCGAGCGTGAACACGAACACGAGGAGGAAGCCGGCGACGATGATCGGGCGCGCGATCGGCACGACGACGGTCCAGAAGGTTCGCCAGGGCGAGGCGCCGAGCGTCTGCGCGGCCTCGGTGACCTCCGGGTCGAGCCGCGTCAGTTGCGGGTACAGGGTGAGGACGCAGTACGGGAACGCGATGTAGCACAGGCCCAGCAGCACCGCCACGAACCCCGGCTGGTAGGCGATCGGCTCTCGCATCAACCCCAGCCAGACGAGGATGTTCGAGATCCCCGAGGACCGTCCCAGCAGGACCGTCCAGCTGAAGGCGACGATCACCTCCGACAGGCTGAGGGCCGAGAGCACGATCACGAGCAGGGTCACGTGCGGCCGCCGCCGCATCCGGGTGAGGAAGTAGGTGAACGGGAAGGCGACGGCGATGCAGACGAACCCCGCCAGCAAGCAGATCCAGATCGAGAAGATCGTGCGCTCGATGAACACGCTCGTGAAGAGACGGCGCCAGTTGGCGAGCTCGAAGGCCGGCGTGTAGAAGGCGCCCGGCACGCGGTGGTAGAAGCTCGTCGCCACCATGATCCCGAACGGGATCAGGAAGAAGATCACGAGCAGGCCGACCGGCACCGCGAGCACCGCGTAGGTGCCTCGCGTGGGGCGCTCGCGCTCGCTCACGGCGCCTCGCCGACGATCACGCAGGCGTCGGCCGGGAAGCGAACGGCCACGCGATCCCCCTGCTGAACCGG
>Ga0114129_10017272_pt1 | contig 10275 bp, 8 predicted proteins | sample RhiMetdeltSRZDD1_FD_80071 | JGI IMG/M metagenome (GOLD analysis project Ga0114129, IMG submission 80071) | Populus rhizosphere microbial communities from Tennessee, USA - Rhizosphere MetaG P. deltoides SRZDD1 (version 2) (version 2) | ecosystem: Host-associated > Plants > Roots > Rhizosphere >... | reverse complement strand
GCTCCCGGAGTCGAACATCATGAACACCGGGTTGAACCCGCCCTTGGACCGCTGCATGGTCTTCACCATGGCGTCCGCGATGTCGTTGTTCGCGTGCGTCCAGGCGTCGATCACCTTGTTGTAACGCTCGCCAAAGGTGATCTGGCCGGTGGCGTACGCTCGCTGGAACCGCTCGACCCGGCCTTCGGCATCGTGCAGCAGGCTCGACTTCTCGGCCGGGATCTCCAGGTCCTCGACCCCGATCGACACGCCGCCCATGGTGGCGTAACGGAAACCGAACTCCTTCAGGTTATCGAGGAACTGCACCGTGCTCGCGAGCCCGGCGCGCCGGTAGCTGTTGAACACCAGCTCCGACAGGTCGCGCTTGCGCATCACCTGGTTCAGGAACCCCTCCCGTCGGATGCCCTCGGGGAGGATGCTGTGGAAGATCACCCGCCCCGCGGTCGTGTACACCCAGCGCGCCTCGTCCCAGAAGTGCACCGGCGAATGGTACGCGAGCCGCTTGGTCGCGAGCCCCATGTCGAGCTCCGCGAGGGAGCTCACGTGGGCCGCCTTCGCCTTCACCTCCGCCTGCTCGAAGTCGGCCGGCTCCTTCGTGAGGAAATAGCAGCCCAGCACCATGTCCTGCGACGGCTCGGCCACGGGCCGGCCGTCCGAGGGCTTGAGCACGTTGTTGGACGAGATCATGAGCACCCGCGCCTCGGTCTGACTCTCGAACGAGAGCGGCACGTGCACGGCCATCTGATCGCCGTCGAAGTCCGCGTTGAACGCCGCGCACACCAGCGGATGGATCCGGATCGCCTTGCCTTCCACCAGCACCGGCTCGAACGCCTGGATGCCCAGACGGTGCAGCGTGGGCGCGCGGTTCAAGAGCACCGGGTGGTCCTGGATGATTTCTTCCAGGATCTCGTACACCTCCGGCGACTCCTTCTCGACGATCTTTTTCGCCCGCTTGACCGTCTCGGCGATCCCCTTCTCCACCAGCTTGTGGATGATGAAGGGCTTGAACAGCTCGACGGCCATCGCCTTGGGCAGCCCGCACTGGTGCAGCCTGAGCTCGGGACCCACGACGATCACCGACCGGCCGGAATAGTCCACGCGCTTGCCGAGCAGGTTCTGGCGGAACCGGCCCTGCTTGCCCTTGAGCATGTCGGACAGCGACTTGAGCGGCCGCTTGCCGCGCCCGCGGATCGCCTTCGAGCGGCGGCCGTTGTCGAACAGCGCGTCCACCGCCTCCTGCAGCATGCGCTTCTCGTTCCGGAGGATGACCTCCGGCGCCCGGTGCAGGATCAGCTTCTGCAGCCGGTTGTTGCGGTTGATGACGCGGCGATACAGGTCGTTCAGATCGCTCGTCGCGAAGCGCCCACCGTCCAACGGCACCAGCGGCCGCAGATCGGGCGGGATGACCGGGACCACATCCAGGATCATCCAGCGCGGGTCGTTCCGGCCCTCGCCCGCGTTGCCGGAGTTCCGGAACGCGTCGACGATCTTCAGGCGCTTGAGCTGCTGCTTCTTGCGGTGCTGGCTCGTCTCGCCCGCGACTGCCTCGCGCAGCTCGTCCGCCAGCTTGTCGACGTTCAGGCGCTCCAGCAGCGACCGCACCGCCGGCGCGCCGATGTCGGCCTTGAACGCCGCATCGCCCTCGGCCTTCGCCTTGGCGCGCAGCTCGAGGAACCGGTCCTCGTCGAGCAGCTCCTTGTCCTGCACTTCCTGCTCGCCCGGCTCGATGACCACGTAATTCGTGTAGTAGATCACCCGCTCGAGATCCCGCAGGGTCATGTCGAGCAGGTTGCCCATGGGCGACGGCAGCGTTTTGAAGAACCAGATGTGCGCCACCGGCACCGCGAGCTCGATGTGGCCCATGCGCTCGCGGCGCACCTTGGAGAGCGTGACCTCCACGCCGCAGCGATCGCAAATGACGCCGCGGTAGCGGATGCGCTTGTACTTCCCGCAGTGACACTCCCAGTCCTTTACCGGGCCGAAGATCCGCTCGCAGAACAGCCCATCGCGTTCTGGCTTGAAGGACCGGTAGTTGATGGTCTCGGGCTTCGTGACCTCGCCCCACGACCACCAGGTGCGTTGGCCCTGCAGCTCGAGACGCTCGCGCTCCTTCGAGTCGCGAGGCCCGCGGATCTCCTCCGGGGAGGCGATCCGGATCTGGATATAGTCGAAGCTCGAGCTCTTCGGCTCGCGCCCGCTTCGGAAGTCGATCACTATTCCTCCACGTCTTCAGTAGTGCCGAGCGTCACCTTCAACCCGAGGGCCTGCAGCTCCTTCACCAACACGTTGAAGGACTCGGGGATGCCGGGTTTCGGCAGGTTCTGCCCCTTCACGATGGCCTCGTACACGCGGCTGCGACCGTTCACGTCGTCCGACTTGACGGTCAAAATCTCCTGCAGCGTGTGCGCCGCCCCATAGGCTTCCAGCGCCCAGACTTCCATCTCGCCGAACCGCTGGCCGCCGAACTGCGCCTTGCCGGCGAGCGGCTGCTGCGTCACCAGCGAGTACGGCCCGATGGAGCGGGCGTGAATCTTGTCGTCAACCAGGTGCGACAGCTTCATCATGTAGATCGAGCCGACGGTCACGTCGGATGAGAAGAACTCACCCGAGCGGCCGTCGCGCAGCCGCGCCTTCCCCGTCGGCGTGAGGCCGGCCGCCTTGAGCAGCTCGTTGGCCGCCTGATCCACGTCCGCTTCGGACTTGGGCCCGAGCAGCGCCGCGAGCGCCGGCAGTCCCATCGCTTCGAGCACGTCGGCGGGCTTGTCGCGCTCCAGAAACTTTTCGCTCTCCTTGAGTCCCAGCTTGAGCGCGGCCTGCTCGACCTTCGGCACGTCCTCGCCTTCCAGGCGGACCTGGTGGAACTCCCGCTCCGCCCGCCGCAGGTCGAGCTGGCGCTCGGCCAGCTCCTTCGCGGCGGAACGCAGGAAGTCCACGAACTGGTGATGCACGTCCCGGGTCTCCTGCGCGAGCGACCGGCTCGCGAGCAGTCCGATCCCCGCCTTGCTGAGGTCGGGCCGACCGCCGTTCGTGGCGGGCAGCCGCCGCAGATCGTCGGCGATGCGCCGTACGGTCTCCGGGTCGAGCTCCGGCGGACGGGTCGCGAGCTGCAACCCCTCGGCCGCCCACGTCAGCCCGGCGAGCCGGAGCAGCACGCCGATCTCCGTCTCGTCGGCGCCTTGGAACACGGGCGTCTTGGCCTCGAAGCCCAGGATGGTCGCCGCCCAACCCAGGTGGGTCTCGAGGATCTGACCAACGTTCATACGCGACGGCACGCCCAGCGGGTTGAGCACGATGTCCACGGGCGCTCCGTTGGGGAGGAACGGCATATCCTCCTCCGGCACGATACGCGCGATGATGCCCTTGTTGCCGTGGCGGCCGGCCATCTTGTCGCCCACCGAGATCTTCCGCTTCTCGGCGACGTACACCTTCACGAGCTGGATCACGCCCGGCGGCAGCTCGTCCGGCTGGAGGATCTTGTCGATCTGGTCCTCGGACTTCTCCTCGATCTTGGCGCGCTCGGCCGCCGCGGCATCGAGCACCGCGCGGATCCGCTCGTTCACCGGCTTGTTGGTGACGCGCAGTGTCTTCAGGTCGACGTCCGCGAAGTTGATCTCCGCCAGCTGCTGCCGCGACAGCTTCGTGCCTTGCGGCAGGTACTCCTCCACGGTCCCGGCCTTGAGCATCAGGCCGACCTCCTGCCCCGCGAGCAGCTCCCGCAGCTCCGCGAACATCGCCTCAGAAATACGGGCCTTCTCGTCTACCTCGAGCCGGCGCACTTCGCCGATGCGCTCGCCGCGGTCCTTTTCAACCACCTGGTCCTCGATGCGCGAGAAGATCTTCACGTCGATGACCACGCCCTCCATTCCGGGCGGCACCTTCAACGATGAATCCTTGACGTCTTTCGCCTTTTCCCCGAAGATCGCCGTGAGCAACTTCTCTTCCGGCGAAAGCTCTGTCTCCCCCTTCGGGGTGATCTTCCCGACAAGAATGTCGCCCGCTTTGACGTGCGCCCCGATCCGGACGATGCCCCGCTCGTCGAGGTCGACGAGCGACTCCTCGGCCACGTTCGGGATCTCGCGCGTGATCTCCTCACGGCCGCGCTTGGTGTCGCGGACGTGCAGCTCTAGCTCTTGGATGTGGATCGACGAATACACGTCGTCCTTTACCAGTCGCTCCGACAGGACGATCGCGTCCTCGAAGTTGTGCCCATACCAGGGCATGAACGCGACCAGCACGTTCGCACCCAGCGCCAACTCGCCCCGCTCGGTGCCCGCGCCGTCTGCCACGATCTGCCCGGCCTTCACCTTCTGGTCGAGCTGCACCAGCGGCCGCTGATTGATGGCCGTGTCCTGGTTGGTGCGCCAGAACTTCTTCAAGCGGTAGCGATCGTGCTGCTTGAGCCGCGCCAGCGGGTGATCGCCGGACTTCGCCTCTTCCTCGCCCGCGTCGATGATGATCTCGTCGGCCGTGACCCGGGTGACCACGCCCGCCCGCCGCGCGATCACCACGGCGCCCGAGTCGCGGGCCACGGTCTCCTCGAGCCCGGTCCCCACGAGCGGGGCCTGCGGGAAGAGGAGCGGCACCGACTGCCGCTGCATGTTCGAGCCCATGAGCGCGCGGTTCGCGTCGTCGTGCTCGAGGAACGGGATCAGCGCCGCGGCGATCGACACGAGCTGCTCGGGCGCCACGTCCATGAAGTCGATCCGTGCCGGCGCCAGCAGCGGGTAGTCGTCCCGCTTGCGGCACAGCACCAGCTCGTCCGCGAAGTGGCCGTCCTCCGTGAGGCGGGCGTTGGCCTGCGCCACGGCGTATTCCTCTTCTTCCGAGGCCGACAGCCAGCGGGTCTCGTCGGTCACCTTGCCGTTCTTCACCACGCGGTACGGCGTCTCGATGAAGCCGAGGTCGTTCACGCGCGCGTAGCAGGAGAGGCTCGTGATGAGCCCGATGTTCGGGCCCTCCGGCGTCTCGATGGGGCACATGCGGCCGTACTGGCTGTAGTGCACGTCGCGCACCTCGAAGCCGGCGCGCTCGCGTGTGAGCCCCCCGGGTCCCAGGGCCGAGAGGCGCCGCTTGTGCGTCAGCTCGGCCAGCGGGTTGGTCTGATCCATGAACTGCGACAGCTGCGAGCTGCCGAAGAACGCCTGGATCACCGCGCTCACCGTCCGGGCGTTCACCAGGTCGTCCAGGGTGATCCGCTCCGGGTCGTTGTTGATGCTCATCCGCTCCTTGATGAGCCGCGCCATGCGGGACAGGCCCACCGAGAACTGGTTGGCGATCAGCTCGCCCACCGAGCGCACCCGGCGGTTGCCGAGGTGGTCGATGTCGTCGGTGTAGCCGCGTCCCTCCCGCAGCTCGATCAGGTAGCGGATGATCGCGATGAAGTCGTCCTCGGTGAGGACCGTGTGGTCCTTCGGGACGTTGACCTTGAGCCGCTGGTTGATCTTGTAGCGGCCCACCCGCCCCAGGTCGTACCGCTTGGGGTGGAAGAACAGCCGCTCGAGCGCCTGCCGTGCCGTCTCGAGGTTCGGCGCCTCGCCCGGCCGCAGCAGCGCGTAGATCTGCTCCAGCGCCTCGGCCTCCGTGTGCGTCGGGTCCTTGAGCAGCGTGTTCTTGATGAGCGGCGACTCGCTCCGCCCCGCCGGCAGCAGCACGTCCACCTTGGTGACGCCGGCCTTCAAGAGCTTCTTCTTGAGCGTGTCCGACAGCTCGCGCCCGCCCTCGGCCAGCACCTCGCCGGTCTCCGGGTCGGCCACGTCGAAGGCCAGGACGTACGTGCCCTGGCGTTCGCGGGTCGTGGTGGGCTGCGCCTCGTCGCGCAGGTCGAGCGAGGTGTAGCCCGCGAACACCTTTACCTTGCTGATCCCGGCCCGACGGAACGTGTTGAACTTCTCGAGCGTCAGCTCGTCGCCCACCTTGCCGAGCGGCTCGCCCTTCTTGTTCTCGGGGTCGGGCACGTCGGCCGCGAGCAGCGTCCCCAGGACTTCACGTTTCTGGGCCCGGCCTTCGAGCTTGCCGGTGATGTCGATGTCTTTGGTCGCGTAGAACAGCTTCAGGATGTCGGCGTTGGTGCCGTACCCAAAGGCCCGGAGCAGCGCCGTCGCCGGGAACTTTTTCTTCTTGTCGATGTGGACGTAGATCACGTCGTGAATGTCGATCGTGAACTCGACCCACGAGCCCCGGAACGGAATGATGCGCGCCGAGAACAGCCGCTGGCCGTTGGGGTGGATGCTCTCCTCGAACACCACGCCGGGCGAGCGGTGCAGCTGCGACACGATCACGCGCTCGGCGCCGTTGATCACGAAGGTGCCGAGCGGCGTGAGGATCGGCAGCTCACCGAGATAGACTTCCTTCTCGATGATGTTCTTGGGCCGCTTGGTCTTGACGGTCTCGCCCACCTCTTCCATGACCACCAGCTGCAGCGTGGCCTTCAGCGGCACCGAATACGTCATGTCCCGCTCGATGCACTCCTCGACCGAGTACTTCGGCTCCCCGAGCCCGTACTTCACGAACTCGAGGGAGTAGTTCCCGTTCACGTCCTGGATCGGGAACACGTCCTTGAAGACGCGCTCCAACCCGACGTCGGTGCGCTCGGCGCCCTTCCCGTCCGGCTGCAGGAGAGACGCGAACGCCCGCGTCTGGATGTCCAGGAGGTGCGGCATCGGCATCCCCTGGTCGAGTTTTGCGAACGACAACACCGGTAGCGTCTTCGTCATGTCGTAACCTCAGGCAAATGCAAAAGGCCCCGCCGCCCCCGGCCGAAACGCCGGTCGGGGGTGAACCGAGGGGCTCGTACAAGCGAGCAGGTGTGTGGCAAGTCCGCGCATGTCGTCGACCAAAGAAGACCCGAGAGTCGCGCCGGCGGGCCCCTATGGCCCGCCGCGTCAGTCCCCGTGTCTACTTCAGTTCGACGGCGGCGCCCTGCGCTTCGAGCTTCTTTTTGATCTCTTCGGCTTCCTGCTTGGACACGCCTTCCTTCACCGTGCCGGGCGCGCCTTCCACCAGGTCCTTGGCCTCCTTGAGGCCCAGGTTGGTGATCGCTCGGATTTCCTTGATGACCTGAATCTTCTTCTCCCCAGCGCCCTTCAGGATGACCGTAAACTCGGTCTTCTCCTCGGCCGCGGCCGCACCCGCTGCACCGCCGGCCGCCCCACCTCCCGCCGCGGGCGCCGCCGCCACCGGCGCCGCGATGGTCACGCCGAACTTCTCCTTGAACTTCTCGATCAGCTCGGCGAGCTCGACCACCGACAGGTTGCCGATGGCTTCGATGATGTCGTCGTTGCTCAACGTCTGTGTCGCCATTGTCCCGGTCTCCTACTGGGTTAAGAAGCGCCCCCCCCGTCCGCGGCGCGCTTGGTCCGGAGCGCCTCGAGGGCACCCACCATATTCATCAGTACGCCATTCAACGCGCCGAGGAAGCCCGCCATCGGCGCCTGGAGCGCCCCGCCCAGCTGGGCGAGCAGCTCGTGTTTCGTGGGCAGACTGGCCAGCCGCTTCACCAGCGCCGGCGTCACCGTCTTGCCGTCCACCAGCCCCACCTTGATGGCCGGCTTTTCGAATTCCTTCGCGAAGTCCGCGAGCACCTTGGCGGCCGCGATGGGATCTGCCCCCGTCAGCACCAGACCGGTCGGCCCCGCGAGGTGCGCTTCGAGGCCCTGCACCTGCGCATCAGCCAGCGCGCGGCGCGCGAGCGTGTTCTTCACCACCACGAAGTCGGTGCCCCCGCCCGCCAACCGGAGCCGGCGCCGCAATTGGGTGATCTTGGCGACGTCGAGGCCCGTGAAGTCGGTGACATACACCGTCGAGGCGTTACGCAAGCGCGTCGCCAGCGCCGTCACCATCTCCTGTTTCTCCGCCTTGGTGCGGATCATGCGAACACCGCCGGATCCACGGGGACTCCCGGTCCCATCGTGCTCGAGACCGTGATCGACCGGATATAGTGCCCCTTCGCCGCCGAGGGCTTGGCCCGGACAATGGCTTCCATGAAGGCCCGCAGGTTCTCCTCCAGCGCCTCGACGGCGAACGACTTCTTGCCCGTCGGCGCGTGCACGATGCCACTCTTGTCCACCCGGAACTAGATCTTCCCCGCCTTTAGTTCCTTGACCGCCCGCGCCACGTCCATGGTCACCGTCCCGGCCTTGGGGTTGGGCATGAGCCCCCGCGGCCCCAACACCTTGCCCAGGGGTCCGAGCTGCCCCATGACGTCCGGGGTCGCCACGATGACGTCGGTGTCGAGCCAGCCGTCCTTGATCTTCTGCACGTACTCGATGCCGACGAAGTCGGCGCCGGCGCCTTCGGCTTCCTTCGCCTTCTCGCCCTGCGCGATCACCAGCACGCGGACTTTCTTGCCCGTGCCGTGCGGCAGGCTCACGGTGCCGCGCACGATCTGGTCCGCGTGTTTGGGATCGACGCCCAGGCGGACCGCGATGTCGACCGACTCGTCGAACTTGGCGAACGCCGTCGCCTTCACCTTTTCGACCGCTTCGCGCGGGCTGTAGAGCTTGCGGGGCTCGAGCGTCGCGACGGCGGCCCGGTAGTGCTTGCCGTGCACGCGCATCAGTCCACCACCTCCAAGCCCATGGAGCGAGCCGTGCCGGCCACCATCTTCATGGCGGCGTCCAGATCGTTCGCGTTCAGATCAGGCATCTTGATCTCGGCGATCTTTTTGAGCTGGGCGCGCGTGACCTTCCCCACCTTCTGCCGGTTGGAGGTGGGGGATCCCTTCTCGATGCCGGCTTCCTTCTTGAGGAGCACGGCGGCCGGGGGCGTCTTCGTAATGAAGGTGAAGGTCCGATCCTTGTAGATCGTCACCTCGACCGGCGTGACCATCCCCTGCGCCTGGGCCGTCTTGGCATTGAACTGCTTGACGAACTCCATGATGTTCACGCCGTGCGGCCCCAGCGCCGTGCCCACCGGCGGGGCGGGGGTCGCCTGCCCGGCGGGCACCTGGAGCTTCACCATCGCAGCAATCGGCTTCGCCATTTAATGCGCTTTCAACTGTAAGTAGTCCAGCTCCACCGACGTCGGGCGGCCGAACAGCGACACCGCCACCCGCACTTTCCCTTTGTCGGGGATCACCTCTTCCACCGTGCCGGAGAAGTCCGAGAACGGCCCTTCGGTGATCTCCACGACTTGGCCGACCAGGAACGGGATGGTCTCCTGCGGCTCCTCTTCCTTCGCCGCTTCCTCGATCCCGAGGAGGCGGTTCACCTCTTCGGGCCGCAGTGGCATCGGCAGTCGCCCGGTGCCGACGAACTTGATCACGCCCTGGATGCCGTTGATGACGTGGATCGTCTCCTGATTCAAGACCATGTTCACGAGCACGTAGCCCGGATAGATCTTGCGCTCCGCCGTCACCTTCTTGCCGTTCTTGATCTCCACCACTTCCTGGGTGGGGACCAGGGCCTGCCGGATCGGCTTCTCTTCCTCCGGGCGCGGGTCGTCCTTGATACGGCGCTCGATCAGCGAGCGCACCTTGTTCTCGTGCCCCGCCGTCGTCTGAATCGCGTACCAGCGGTGCTCCGACATCAGAACAGCTTCGCGACCAGGGTCACGAACACCAGCTGCAGGAACGAGTCCAGCAGCCCGATGAAGAGCCCCAGGGCGACGACGAAGACGATGATGACGGACGTCGCCTTCTTCAGCTCGTCCCACGTCGGCCACGTGACCTTCCGGAGCTCCGAGCGCACGTCGCGCAGGAAGCCCACCACCCGGGCCGGCCAGCTCGGCTTCGGGCTGGCGAGCGCGTCCGTCGTCACTACTTCGATTCCTTATGCGGCTGGTGCTTATTGCACCGCGGGCAGTACTTCTTCCACTCCGCCCGTTCCGGGTGCTTCCGCCGGTTCTTCGTCGTGAAGTAGTTCCGGCCTTTGCACACGGTGCATTCCATGATGATGTTTTCCCGCGGCATCGCCTCCGCCTTACTTCAAGATCTTCGTGGCCACGCCGGCGCCGACGGTGCGGCCGCCTTCGCGGATCGCAAACCGCAGCTGCTCCTCCATCGCGATCGGCGTGATCAGCTCGATCGTCATCTTCGTGTTGTCCCCCGGCATCACCATCTCCACCCCCGCCGGCAGCTCCACCGTCCCCGTCACGTCCGTCGTCCGCAGGTAAAACTGCGGCCGATACCCCTTGAAGAACGGCGTGTGGCGCCCGCCTTCCTCCTTGGTGAGCACGTACACCTCACTCTCAAACTTCGTGTGCGGTGTGATGCTCCCCGGCTTCGCCAGCACCATCCCCCGCTCCACCTCGTGCTTCTCGACGCCCCGGAGGAGAAGG
>Ga0114129_10017271_pt1 | contig 10276 bp, 6 predicted proteins | sample RhiMetdeltSRZDD1_FD_80071 | JGI IMG/M metagenome (GOLD analysis project Ga0114129, IMG submission 80071) | Populus rhizosphere microbial communities from Tennessee, USA - Rhizosphere MetaG P. deltoides SRZDD1 (version 2) (version 2) | ecosystem: Host-associated > Plants > Roots > Rhizosphere >... | reverse complement strand
GTCCCGGTAGCTGTTGCGCCGTCAGTGCGGCTGCACGCACCGGCCGATCTCACTGGCTTCTGGGGCCTTGTCAAGCCCCGGGCGGCCGGAACGACGGTGACGATCCAGCGGCAGGCGGGCTCCGCGTGGCGCTCCGTCGCGAGCGTGAAGACGACGGCCCAAGGAAGGTTCACGGTTTCGCGCGCCGTGACGCCTGGCACCTACCGGGCAAAGGTTGCCGCCAAGGGCTTCGCGGCCGGCCTCTCGAAGCCGGTCACGATCTAGCTCTGATTTTCAAGTAGTTCGTCGTCCGGGACTTCTCGAATCTGGCGCGCTGGCGAGCCGACCACGACGGCGCGCGGCTGCACGTCGCGGGTGACGATCGCGCCGGCGCCTACGAAGGCTTCCTCGCCAATCTCGATCCCAGGTAGCAGAACCGCAGCGCCGCCAATCCGGGCCCCGCGTCTGATCGTGGGACCCTTGATCAGGTCAAGGCGTTTCTCGGTGCGGCCCATGTAATTGTCGTTCGTCGTCGTCACGCACGGGGCGATGAAGACGTCGTCCTCGAGAATTGAGTAAGCGGTGATGTAGGCGTGCGCCTGAATCTTCGTCAAAGCCCCGATCGTGGTGTCATTCTCGACCAGCGAGCCACGCCCGATGACGACATCGGCACCGATCTCAACGCGCTCGCGCACGCACGCCTGGTCGCCGACGATGACGCGCTCGCCAAGTTTGGTTCCGGCAAACACGACCGCCCCGGTCGAGACGATCGTGCCGGCGCCGAGCTCCAGCGGCGGCAGCTGCTCACGCTTAGCGGTCGAGCGCGGGGACAGCGTGGGCTGCTTGCCGACGACTGCATGGTCCAGTATCTGGCAGTCGTCCCCAATCACCGTGCCTGGGTACACGACCGCTGTCTCTGCCACCTCGTAGTTCACTCAGGAACCTTGAAGTTTCCTTCATCGGGGTCAGGCCGGCCGTACGGGCAAAGCCCGCACGGCCTCTGAGTCGGCATCGCAAGCGACGCCTTCGCCGCGAAAAAGCTCAAGCCGGCGTCTGCTCCAGCGAGGCTTGCAGTTGCTCGAGCGCCCGCACGACCGCGACACCGTCGCGGGCCGCCGCGAGCGGATCGCCCTCGCCGGCGACGAGCCGAAGGAAGTGCTCGCACTCGAGCCGCAGCGGCTCGTCGTTCGGGAGCTTCGGGCTGTAGATGTCACCGGTTCTCGTCATCCACTCGCCGTAGGTCTCCGCCCGCTCGACCGGGCCCTTGTCGTAGATCGTCAGCTTGCGGTCGAGCTCCATGTCGTCGAAGACGGCCATCTTGTCGCGGCCGACGACGGTAATCCGGCGCATCTTGTGCGGGTCGAGCCAGGAGAGGTGCATGTGCGCGACCTTGCCGGAGGGAAAGCGTAAGTAGGAGAAGACGACGTCCTCGACGCCCTCGGTCAGGAAGGATTCGCCGCGCGCCCAGACCTCGATTGGCTCCTCCTCCAGCAGGTGCAGGATCACCGAGAGGTCGTGCACGCCGAGCGACCAGAGGGCGTTCTCGTCCTTGCGGATCTGGCCGAGGTTCTGACGATTGCCATACACGTACAGAACATCCCCGAGCTCGCCTGAGCGGATCAGCTCCTTTAGGCGGACGACCCCCGGGTGATAGAGCAGTAGGTGGCCCGGCATCAGCACGCGACCCTGCTCCTCCGCGGTTGCGAGGAGGTCCTCGACCTCGGCGCCGGTCAGCGCCGGCGGCTTCTCGACGAGCACGTGCTTACCGGCTTCGAGCGCCCGCTTGGCGAGCTCCGCGTGCGTGACGACCGGCGTTGCGACGATCACAGCGTCGAGCGCATCATCGGCCAGCATCTCGTCGAAATCGCCGGTCAGGCGCGCCTCCGGATACCGCGCCGCGAACCGTTCGCGCTGCTCGTCCGAGAGGTCGCAGAGCCAGGCGAGCTCGGCAAGCTCGTCGAAGTTCCGCGCGAGGTTCGGGCCCCAGTAGCCGAGGCCCGCGAGGCCGACTTTCGTCACGGCGAGAGACTAACCAGGACCTCGGCGATGCGCTCGGAGGCGTGACCGTCGCCGTAAAGCTGTGGGCGCTCGTCGGGCATACGGGCGGTCGAGACCGCTTCGGCGATCGCGTCGGGATCGTCGCCCACGAGGATGTTTGCGTGCGCGCGCACTGTCTCTGTCCACTCGGTCGTGTCGCGGAGCGTCACGCACGGCACTCCATGCCAGTACGCCTCCTTCTGCAGTCCGCCCGAGTCGGTGGCGATCACTCGGGCCTGGGAGGCGAGCGCGGTGAAGTCGAGGTAGCCAAGTGGCTTCATCAGCCGCACGTTCGCCGGCGGCTGGAGCCCCGCCTCGTCGAGCACCTTGCGAGTCCGCGGGTGAACCGGGAAGACGACCGGCCCCTCGACCCGGCCGAGGCCTTCGAGGATTCGCTCGAGCCGCTCCGGAACGGCGTTGGCCTCTCGGTGCACCGTCGTGACTACATAGCCATCCCGTTCGAGATCGAGCGCATCGAGCACGTGCGAGCGGCGCACGGCGACGGGCGCGAGCTGGAGGGTCGCGTCGAGCATCACGTCGCCGACGACCTCACGGCGGCCCGGGACGCCTTCGGCCGCCAGCGTCGCCGCCGCCTCGTCGTCCGGCGCGAACAGGATCGCGGCCAGGCGGTCGACCTCGATCCGGTTCCCTTCCTCCGGCATCGAGAGATCGCCGCTGCGAAGCCCGGCCTCGACGTGTGCTTGGCGGATGCCGGTGTCGTTGGCCGCGAGTGCGCCGGCCAAGGTCGAGTTCGTGTCGCCGAAAACGAGCACGACGTCCGGGTCTTCGGCGGCGATGGCCTTGCGGATGCCGGCCCGCATCGGCGCCGTGTCGGCGGTGTGCAGATCGAGCCGGTAGCGGGGCTCCGGCAGGGCCAGGTCGTCGAAGAAGACCTGGGACAGCTCGGGGTCGTAGTGCTGCCCCGTGTGCAGGACGATCTCGTCGATTCCACGGTCGCGGAGGGCAACGGAAAGCGGCGCCGACTTGACGAACTGAGGACGGTTTCCGACGACTGAGAGAACCTTCAAGGCGGTGGTACCCTAGGCGCCCTTCGGGCCGTTAGCTCAGTTGGTAGAGCAGGGGACTCTTAATCCCAAGGTCGAAGGTTCGAATCCTTCACGGCCCACTCTCCTAGCAGGGATTTTGCGGACGCCCGCGCTGGTACGGAGGCACTGCGCGTACCAGGCGAGTACCCGCGTCTCCAGATGTCCCCCTCTCTTCCGCAAAGCCGGACCGCGTCGACGGCTGATTTCGGCTGGCGAGAGAGTCTGTCGATTTTGAAATGAGTCAACGTCCTGGAGTTGCGGGCTCGCGTCCTGAGAAGAAGAGCAGCAGCCGCTTCTTCTTGACAGTCGAGTGGAGCGAGTAGCAAACTCGATGCGGCTGCAGAGAGGCGGAAAGCGGGATTTTGCCGCTTGCCGTCGTTCGTCCGAAGATCTCGGGTTGTCCGTGGTGGGCTGCTTCCTGTATCGCCTGCAGCCGGCGATTCGTACGCGGTCCGCCGCCGTCGCTCGACGGTAGGCAGACCCATTTTTCACGGTCTGCGGCAAGGAGGATGCGCTAATGAAGCGTTTCGCTGTAGCACTAACCATCCTTGCTCTTCTGGCGTTCGCGTTCTCAGCGACGGCCCTTGGGGCGAAACCGCTGACGACGCTGACAATGGATGAGTTGCCTTTCCAGCCGGCCGATGGGCTCAGCTTCAGCGGTGTGACGTTTGGCTTTCAGATTGGCGGGGCGTCGTCGACCGACGCCCACTACAACGCCTTCGGCCCAGGGGCGACCGAGTTCGTTCAGGATCCATCGCTGGAGGGCGATTCCAACGGCGCTCTGACGTTGTCCTTCGATCAGCCGACCACGGTGCTCGAGTTCGGGATCGCTCGGAGCTGTTTTTGCACGTTGTCTCCAGGCGTCTCGGTCGAGTTGTTCAAGCCCGGCGCGGCCGGCCGCTCTCGCGGAGTTATGACCATGACAACGAGTCCGGTCGTCAGTTTCTCGGAAGCACACTTCAGCTACTCGGGTCCGGCTGTCCAGACGGCCGTGATCACCTTCCCGTCTCCGGGATTCGCCTCTCGTTTTGCTCTCGACAACCTCTCGTTCCACCAAGGTGAGGGCTAAGCCTCGGGCGACGTAATCCGTGACTTCACATCTCGACAGTGGAAGAGCCCCTCGAGGGCTCTTTCACTCATCCCGGGATTCACTACCGCGCAGTGGGCGTAACTGTCGGGTGGGCGGATTGTCTCCGTCAAGACCGGCGCGTCACGCCGGAGGTCGGGGGTTCGAGTCCCGTCGCTCCCGCTTTTGACACCACGCTTCTTTTCGCGGCGACGAGCCAGTTCGTCCCCCGTCTGGGGCGGGCGAAGTCGCCGTGCAGCTCCGCTTTGTCAATGCGTGGATCAAACGGCGGCGCCGTTCGTGCCAGCTCCTCCTCAAGCATTTGGCGCCGCAGCACGTACTCGCCCGTTAGAGCCGCGCGACGCGTCGAAGACCGACCTCGTCTCCGAGGTTGACGGCGCCTACGGTCGGCGATCTAATGACGGAGGGTCGAAGCTTTCATGAACGCTTCCTCAATCTGCCGCCGTCTACTCGCGGTCGCCGCCGGGTTCCTGCTCGCCGCGCCGCTGCTCGGCGCTGGGCCAACGAACGCCGCCCGCCCGACGACGCTCGCCTACGAAGCCTCCGCGGCAGTCGGGTCGGTGAAGACGTTCCCGCTTCCGCGCCCGGCGACCGACGTCGCCGTCCACTGGCTCGGCCAGCGACGCGCGCACGTCCGAGTCGCCCTCAGCCGTGACCGCGTCCGATTCAGCAAACCGCGCCTTGTCCGGCTGGACGAGCTGGGCGAGGGCGTGAAGAGGGGCGAGACGTACGGCGCGGTGATGACCGCGCGCGGCGCCCGCGCGGTTCGCGTCTGGAGCGACCGGCCGTTGCGTCGGCTCACCGTCCTCGCTCTGACTGATCGAGGTGGGCCGACGAGGCTGCCGCTTCGCGGCCTCGCCTCCACTGGGCAACCGACCGTCGTCTCCCGGGCGGGCTGGGGCGCAGACGAATCGTTGCGTTTCGATACGACCGGCAAAGAGATCTGGCCACCGGCCTTCTACGCGATCCAAAAGGTAATCGTCCACCACACGGCAACCCGGAACATGGATCCGGACGCGGCGGCGACGATCAGATCCATCTACTACTACCACGCCGTCACTCAGGGCTGGGGCGACATCGGCTACAACTTCTTGATCGACGAGGCCGGCAACGTGTACGAGGGCCGGTACTCGCGGCAGTACGCGCCCGGCGAGTCGCCGACCGGTGAGGATCTGAACGGCAACGGCGTCACCGCCGCGCACGCGCAGGGTTACAACTCGGGGACGGTCGGGATTGCGCTCCTCGGCACCCTGACGAACCAAGATGCGACGCCGGCGGCCCGCAGCGCGCTCGAGCGGCTGATCGCCTGGATCGACTCGAGCCATGGCATCGACCCGCAGGGAAGCGGGCTCTACACCAACCCCGTCAGTGGTCTGCAAGCGACCTTCCCGAACATCGCCGGTCACCGCGACGTCGCCGCGACCGAGTGTCCCGGCGGCAGCTTCTACGCGACGCTGCCGACGATCCGCTCCGACGTGGCCGGCCTGATCGCCGCTTCGACGCCCGACTTCAGCGTCACCGCGACCCCGGGCTCAGCGAGCACGAGTCCCGGTGGATCCGTCTCCTACAGCATCGCGATCGGCTCGGCGAACGGGTTCACAGGCGGCGTTGCGCTCACGGTCGCCGGCTTGCCGGCGGGCGCGACCGCGTCCTTCGCGCCGGCCACCGTGACCGCGCCCGGCTCGTCGCAACTGACGATCGCGACCGGCGCTTCGATCGCGCCCGGCAGCTACTCGCTGACAGTCAGCGGAACGAGCTCTTCGACCACGCACACAACGCCGATAATGCTCACCGTCAGCGCGACGACAGCGCCGGACTTCGCCCTCACGGCGACACCCGGAAGCCGGACAGTCGTGCGCGGCGCCTCGACCAGCTACACGATCGTAATCACGCCCAGTGGAGGCTTCACAGGCTTCGTCACACTCAGCGCGAGCGGCTTGCCAGGCGGGACGAGCGCATCGTTCACGCCGAACCCCGTTGCCGACAGTTCGACCTTGTCAGTCACCACGGCGAGCAACGCGAAGCCAGGCGGCTACACCCTCACAATCACCGGTACGAGCGGCAACCTCGCACACAGTACGACCGTCTCGCTACAGCTCAAGCGGAAGTAGTCTGCTGGCTGTACAGGGGTTCGCGACCCGATTCATTCGACGCTCACCGCACGACCCCTTGAGCGACCGGGTGCCCCGGGCGTGGGCGGTCCAGAAACCGCGCTCGGCAAACTCTTAATCCCAAGGTCGAAGGTTCGAATCCTTCACGGCCCATCGCTAAGTGCCTGCAAAACCGCAATGTTTCTGTGGATCGGGACGTCTGTCTGAAACATCGCCTAGGGGACGTTTGATGTTGACCCTCATGTGCGGTCGTCTGGCTGCCCCCACAAAGCACACTGAGACCCGAACCGTCCCGAACCAGCGCGAGAAAACTCGCTCGAAGTCGGACCCACGCAGAATCCCAAGGTCGCACCGCCTTCACACGGACACGAGCCCGCCTGGGCGGTGCTCGCCCGTGGCTGCCGGCGGAACACGCGCTGGCGCCCGCCACCGAAGGTCCAATAGCGCGGTCCGTTGAAGGGGCCTCCGCCACGCGGAACAATGGCGGCATGGACGTGTGCTCGCAGTGCGGAACTGAGCTTCCCTCCGCAGCCCGCTTCTGTCCTACATGCGCTGCCCCGGTGGACCGCGCGCCGGAGTCAGCGGAGGAGCGGAAGGTCGCGACCGTGCTGTTCGCGGATCTTGTCGGCTCGACTGCGCTCGGCTCCGAGCAGGATCCCGAGCGGACGAGGGTCATGCTCGACCGCTTTTACGACGCCATGGCCGAGGAAATCGAGCTCGCCGGGGGTACGGTCGAGAAGTTCGTCGGCGACGCGGTGATGGCGGCGTTCGGCGCTCCGGCGGCGCTCGAGGACCACGCCGAGCGGGCGTTGCACGCTGCGCTTGGGATGCAGCGGCGGCTGCATGAGCTCTTCGGCGACCGGCTTGCTCTGCGGATCGGCGTCAACACAGGCGAGGTCGTTGTCGGCCGGCCGCGGGAGGGCTCCTCTTTCGTCACCGGTGACGCTGTGAATGTCGGGGCGCGGCTCGAGCAGGCCGCCGGCGCGGACGAGATCCTCGTGGGCGAGCGGACGGCAGCTGCCGTTCGCGGTGCGTTCGAGTTGGGCGAGCCCGTGACGGTGGAGGCGAAAGGGAAGCAGGATGGCGTCGTCGCGCAGCGCCTCGTCCGTGCCCTCTCGCTGATGCGGCCGCGCGGCGTCGGCGGGCTCCGCACAGTCTTCGTCGGTCGCGACGCCGAGCTCGAGCGCCTTCGCGACGCGTACGAGCAGGCGATGACGGAAGGGCGGCCCCAGCTCGTCGCGATCGTCGGCGAGGCGGGTGTTGGGAAGACTCGGCTCGTGCGTGAGCTGTGGGGATGGCTCGCGGACCAGGAGCCGCAGCCGCTGCAGCGGACCGGCCGCTGTCTCTCGTACGGTCACGGCATCGCGTACTGGCCGCTGGCCGAGGTGCTGCGCGAACACTTCGATCTCCGTGAGGACGATGGCTCGGACGTCGCGCTCGAGCGGCTGGGTCGCTTTCGCTACCTCGGCTTGACGCTCGGCCTCGACGTCGCCGAGGGTCTCCATCCGCTCGCTGCGCGCGAGCGGTTGCACGATTCGTGGGCGGAGTTCCTGCAGGAACTCGCGCAGGAGCGCCCTACGGTCGTGCTGATCGAAGATGTCCACTGGGCCGAGGACGACCTGCTCGACCTACTCGACTCGCTCGCTGCGCAGGTCGACGGGCCGCTGCTCGTGCTCGCAACCGCACGGCCGGAGCTGCTCGAGCGGCGACCGGCCTGGCACCGCTGGGCCCTGGCGCTCGAGGCGCTGGGCGAGACCACAGCGGGGGAGCTCCTCGACGGACTCGTCGGAGTTGAGCTTCCGCCGCAGCTGCGCACCTCGATCGTCGAGCGGGCGGAGGGCAATCCGTTCTTCGTCGAGGAACTGCTCTCAACCTTGATCGACCGCGGCGTGCTTCAGCGGCAGAATGGCGGCTGGACCTGCGCCGAGCTCCCTGAGGGCTTCGAGGTGCCCGACACGGTGCAAGCCGTGCTCGCCGCACGCATCGACCTACTCCCGGCGGCCGAGAAGGCGGCGCTCCAGGCGGCGGCGGTGATCGGCCGCGTCTTCTGGACAGCGCCAATCTACGAGCTCGTCGGCGGTGCGCCGGACTTCGGCCTGCTCGCCGAGCGCGACTTCGTCCGGCGCCGCGCCGACTCCTCGCTGAGCGGCGAGCGCGAGTACGCGATCAAGCACGCGCTCACGCGGGAGGTGGCCTACGCGAGCCTGCCTAAGGCAAGGCGGGCGCAACTGCACGCCGCGTTCGCGCGCTGGCTCGAGCGGAGCGGCGAGGGAAACGACGAGCATGCACCGCTCCTTGCCCACCACTACGCGGAGGCAGTGCGTCGCGACGACGTTGACCTCGCCTGGGCCGGGCTGGAGGACGAGGTTGCGGCGCTGCGCGCACTCGCACTCGCGTGGACGAAACGCGCCGCCGAGCTCGCGATCGGCCGCTACGAGATCGACGAGGGGCTGGCGCTCCTCCACCGCGCCGTCGAGCTCGAGGACGATCCGGCGGAGCAAGGACGGATCTGGTACGAGATCGGCCACGCGGGCGCGCTCAAGTACGACGGCGAGGGGTTCGTCGCCGCGATGGAAAAAGCGATCGAGCTCGGCGGCCCGGCTCCCGAGGTGTACGCCGAGCTCGGCTACCAGTTCGTCCTCCGTGCGGGCATGTGGCTGAAACGTCCCGACACGACCGTCATCGACAGCTGGGTCGACAAGGCGCTCGAACTGACGAACAAGGGGTCGAAGGCGCGGGCGAAGGCGCTAATCGCCCGCGCGGAGTGGCCGAGGAGCGACGAGTCGCTCGCAACGCAGGCGCTCCAGCTCGCCGAGCGGCTCGGTGATCTCGAGCTCCGTTACCGCGCTCTCCACTCGCTTATGTTCGCGGCGTGGGAAGCGGCGGACTACGGGCGCGCGCTCTCCGTGATCGAACAGATGCACGCGCTCCTGCCGCAAATCCAGGACCCCGACGCGCGCGCGAACGTGGACTTCGCCAGCGCGTGGATCCTCACGGGCGCCTGTCGGTTCGATCACGCGCGGCAGTCGGTGGAGCGGGCTGAGGAGACTTCAGCAGGGCTGACCCCGCACCACCGGCTGCATGTGGTCGGCAGTCGGGTCCGTCTCGAGTCGCTGCTCGGCTGCTGGAGCGACGTGCAGGAGCTCCTTCCACAGACCGAGGACGCGGTCGAAGCGAACCTCATGACCCCCTGTCCACTGAACGTCGAGTCGCTGCTCTTTTCCGCCGTGGCGGCCGCGCTCGACGGCGACGACCGCGAGGCGAGTCGCCTCGAGTGGAAGGCCGAGGGGATCGGCATGGAGGGATACGGCATGTACTTCGATCCACCGCGACTGATGCTCGCGCTCGCGCGCGGCGATCTCGAGACGCTCCGCCGCCTCGTCGACGGTCTCGACGAGGAGCAGCTCGAGCCCTGGGCGTACCTGAGTCGAGCGCCGCTCTTCGACGCGCTCGTCGCGCTCGGCGAATGGGAACGCGTCGAGGCGGATGCCCCGTACTGGATCGAGCAGAACTCCTACGCGAGCCCGTTCGCCCTCCGCGCGCTCGGGCTCGTGCGGGCAGACGACGCGCTGGTGGAGCAGGCGGCGCAAACGTTCGACGCTATAGGTCTCGCCTGGCACGCGCAGCAAACGCGCGAGCACCGCACCATCGCCTGAGCTGGCCGTGGAAAGAGCACGTTGTACGCTGTCATGCGCTCGCCTGAGCGGAGTTACGGTCGAACAGGAGGTCCGCTCCCAGCTGCTTCGTAGCGCAACGCCAACTCCTAGTTACACAGACCCGAAACTATGCGTTGTCAACCTGAGCGACAAGCCGGGTCACCAGGGCTACACAACCAGGCCGGATCTCAGCAGAGGCGATTTCGCTCAGTGATGCCCCCTTGCGAGCACATCCGAGAGCACCCGAACCCGGCGGGATCCACTCTTAATCCCAAGGTCGAAGGCTCGAATCCTTCACGGCCCACTGCCGTCGAAAGTCCGGCCCGCTTCGCGGGCCATGACGACTTTCGACGGATCGGC
>Ga0114129_10017270_pt1 | contig 10276 bp, 18 predicted proteins | sample RhiMetdeltSRZDD1_FD_80071 | JGI IMG/M metagenome (GOLD analysis project Ga0114129, IMG submission 80071) | Populus rhizosphere microbial communities from Tennessee, USA - Rhizosphere MetaG P. deltoides SRZDD1 (version 2) (version 2) | ecosystem: Host-associated > Plants > Roots > Rhizosphere >... | reverse complement strand
CTCACCGACATCATCCGCAAGCCGCTGATCACCGAGAAGACGTCGATCATGCGGGAGGACGGGAAAACGATCGTCTTCCAGGTCGCGAGAGGCGCCAACAAGACGGAGATCCGACGCGCGGTCGAGAAGCTGCTCGGCTCGAAGGTTGCGAAAGTGCGCACGAACATCGCGCACGGCAAAGTCAAGCGGCAGGGCCGCTTCGCGGGACGCCGCCCCGACTGGAAGAAGGCGTACGTGACGCTGCGCGAGGGGCAGAAGATGCCGGAGTTCCTCGAAGGCGCGTGAGCGCCTGAGAGAACCGCGCGGGCCGCGTAGCGGCGCAGCGCGGGCCGCGGGGGTGGGGCACCACGGCAGTGAAAAATGAAGGCGCGAGAATATGCCGATCAGAAAATTCAATCCAACTTCCGCTGGGCAGCGGTTCCAGACGGTTCAGACGTTCGACGAGATCACGACGTCTGAGCCGTACAAGCCGCTCGTCGAGCCGCTGCCGAGCACGGGCGGCCGCAACAACCGCGGCCAGCTGACGTCGTGGTGGCGGGGCGGCGGCCACAAGCGGATGTACCGCATCATCGATTTCAAGCGCGACAAGCGCGATATCCCGGCGAAGGTTTCGACGATCGAATACGACCCGAACCGGACGGCGCGCATCGCGCTCCTGACCTACGCCGACGGTGAAAAGCGCTACATCCTGCAGCCGATCGGACTGAAAGTGGGCGACACGATCGTCGCCGGCACCAACGTCGACATCCTTCCGGGCAATTCGCTGCCGCTCAAGAACATCCCGCTCGGCACCGAGATTCACAACGTCGAGCTGAAGCCGGGCAAGGGCGGACAGATCGCGCGCAGCGCCGGGTCGGCGGTGCAGCTCGTGGCCAAGGAAGGCGAGTACGCCTCGGTGAAGATGCCGTCGGGCGAAATCCGCAAGATTTACATCGAGTGCTACGCAACGATCGGCCAGGTGGGCAACCTCGATCACGAGAACGTGTCGATCGGCAAGGCTGGCCGGAGCCGCTGGCTCGGGCAGCGGCCGCACGTGCGCGGTGTCGCCATGAACCCGGTCGATCATCCGCTCGGCGGCGGCGAGGGCAAGACCTCGGGCGGACGCCATCCGGTGTCGCCGTGGGGGCTGCCGACCAAGGGCTACAAGACACGCAATCGGAAGCGCACGGATCAGTTCATTGTGCAGAGGCGAAAGAAATGATTTGCGATTTGGTGATCTTCGATTGCCGATTGATCGACGGATTCACCGACCGATAAATCGCCAATCATCAAATCGCACATCGCAAATCGAGAATTTATGGGACGTTCACTAAAGAAGGGCCCGTTCGTCGACACGCACCTGCTCGAGAAGGTCGAGGTGATGAACCGCGCCCCCGAGAGAAAGGTCATCAAGACGTGGTCGCGGCGGTCGACGGTCGTGCCCGAGATGGTGGGGCACACGCTGGCGGTGCACAACGGGAAGAAGTTCATCCCGGTTTACATCACCGAGAACATGGTCGGGCACAAGCTCGGCGAGTTTGCGCCAACCAGGATTTTCAAGGGCCACACGACGCGCGTCGCGGAACGGGCGGCGGCCGCGGCGGCGCTCGCGGCGGCCGGCGGCGGCGGCGTACCGGGTGGACCAGGGGCGCCAGTGCCGGCGGGTGCCGGCGCGTCCGCGTCGGCGCCAGCGCCTGCGGGCGGCGGGAAGCCGGGCGGCAAAGAAAAAGAGTAACGCGTCATGATTCAGGCTCAGGCAACCGCACGGTACATTCGGACATCCGCACAGAAGGCCGGGCTCGTCCTGGCGCTGATTCGCGGCAAGGACGTCAACCGCGCCCTCGCGACGCTCAAGTTCACCAAGAAGTCAGTCGCCGAGGACGTGGCGAAGCTGCTGCGGTCGGCGATAGCCAACGCGCAGCAGAAGGACGGATTCAGCGGCGACGTGGATCGGCTCTACGTCTCGGGATGCTACGCGAACCAAGGGCCGTCGCAGAAGCGGGTGCGCCCGGCGCCGATGGGCCGCGCGTTTCGGGTGTTGAAGCGTACCGCACACCTGACGGTGCAGGTGGCGGAGCGTCCCGAGAAAATCGTCGCGGTCGGAGCTGCGGAAGGCGGCGCGGAGCCGAAGCGCCGGCCGCGTGCGGGCGCGCCGAAGAAAAGCGCGCCGGCGACCAGGCGCGCGACGAAGAAAAAGTAGTACGGAGGCCCGAGCCTCCCGCCTTCGCTCACGGTGTTCGTGAGCGAGCTTTGGCGAGGCAAGTGAGCTCGGGCGTGTTCACGAAGGAGATCGCGTGGGCCAGAAAGTTCACCCGTTTGGATTCAGGCTGGGCTTCAACAAGACGTGGCGGTCGCGGTGGTACTCGGACCGCGACTACGCGAAGCTGCTGCACGAGGATCTGAAGCTGCGGCAGACGTTGAAGAAGCGCTTCGCGCACGCCGGCGTCTCGAAGATCGAGACCGAGCGGGCGGCGAACAAACTGAAGATCGACATCTACACCTCGCGACCCGGGATCATCATCGGCCGCAAGGGGACCGAGGTCGACAAGCTCAAGCAGGAAATCCAGAAGCGGACGAACCGCGAGGTCTTCATCAACATCCAGGAGATCCAGAAGCCCGAGCTGGACGCGCAGCTCATCGCCGAATCGGTGGCGATGCAGCTCGAGAAACGTGTCGCGTTCCGCCGCGCGATGCGCAAGGCGGTCGAGTCGGCGCTGCGCTTCGGCGCGCGCGGCATCAAGGTGCGCGTCTCGGGCCGCCTGAACGGCGCCGAAATCGCGCGCTCGGAATGGTACCTGCACGGCCAGCTGCCGCTGCAGACGCTGCGCGCCGACATCGATTACGGCTTCGCGGAAGCCAACACGACCTACGGCCAGATCGGGATCAAGGTGTGGCTCTACAAAGGTGAGCGCCTGGTTCCGCTCAGAGGCCGCGAAGAGGAGTACCGCGAGCGCGCTCCGCGACGTCCGGCTGCCGCTGCCGCTCGAGGCTAGGGTTCGAAGGGTTTTTACGTATGTTGATGCCCAAGAAGGTCAAATACCGGAAACAGCAGCGTGGCCGGATGCGCGGCAAGGCGTGGCGCGGCGGTCATATTGCGTTCGGCGTCTACGGCCTGAAGGCGCTCGAGCCGTGCTGGCTGACCGATCGGCAGATCGAAGCGGCGCGCGTCGCGATGACGCACTTCATCGCCCGCGGCGGAAAAATCTGGACGCGCGTGTTCCCGGACAAGCCGATCACCAAGAAGCCGCAGGAAACCCGTATGGGCAAGGGTAAGGGCGCGCCCGAGCAGTGGGTCGCCGTCGTGCGCCCGGGCCGGGTGCTCTTCGAGATGGAGGGGATCACGGAGAAGGAAGCGCGCGAGGCGATGAAGCTCGCCGCCTCGAAGTTGCCGATCCTCACGCGGTTCGCCACGCGCTTCGCCGAGGAGAGGATGCGATGAAGGCCGCCGAACTGCGCGACCTGGGCGTCGACGAGCTTGGCGCAAAGGAGCGCGATCTGATCGATCAGCTTTTCCGGATGCGCATTCAGAAGTCGATGGGGCAGCTCGAGGCGCCGGACAAGATGCGAACGGTCCGCCGCGATCTGGCCCGGGTGAAGACGGTATTGAGACAGAAACAGGAGAAGTGAATCTGGTAATCGAGTAATCGGGTAATCGGGTAATTGAGTAATTGGATTGAAAGACTTGCGAAACCAGTTCCTCAATTCAATTACCCGATTCCCCGATTAGGCAATTACCAGATTCCAGAAACACGTTATGGCAGACAAGCTTGAAAAAATCGGCGTCGTGATCAGCAACAAGATGCAGAAGAGCATCGTGGTGGCCGTCGAGTGGCAGGTGCGCCACGGGATGTACGGAAAAACCGAGCGCCGGACGTCGACGTTCATGGCCCACGACGAGAAGAACGAGGCCAAGCCTGGCGACACCGTCGCCATCGTGGAAACGCGGCCGATGAGCCGCCGGAAACGGTGGACGCTCAAGAAGGTCGTGCGGCAGGCGGTGCAAGTGTAGAGAGGTCAGGTGGGTAGCGCTCTTGCCTCCCGGCCCCTGGAGATACAGCCATGATTCAGATGCGCTCGATCCTGGACGTCGCCGACAACTCCGGCGCGCGCAAGATCGCGATCATCAATCCGATTGGCGGCTCGACCGGACGCTACGCGCGGCTCGGCGACATCGTCACCGCCTCGGTCAAGGAAGCGACGCCCGAGTCCAACGTGAAAAAGGGACAGGTCGTCAAGGCCGTCATCGTGCGCACGGTGAAAGAGCAGCGGCGGCGCGACGGCACCTACATCCGGTTCGATCGGAATGCGGCTGTGCTCATCAACGATCAGGGCGAGCCGATCGGCACGCGCGTGTTCGGACCCGTCGCCCGCGAACTGCGCGAACGGCGGTTCATGAAGATTATTTCGCTGGCGCCAGAGGTTTTATAGAGAAATTAAGAATTAGGAATTAAGAATTAAAAACAGTGGGGCATCACTGCAGGACTCAGAACCGTTCGAACGGCCCCGCTCTTTTTCATTCTTCATTCTCAATTCTTAATTACAGGTATCAGACATGTCGAGTTTAGCTACTCCAATTCGGAAGAACGACAACGTCCTGGTCGTGACCGGAAAAGATCGCGGCAAACGCGGACGCGTGCTCAAGGTTCTGCCCGACGCCAATCGCCTGGTGATCGAGGGCGTGAACATGATCAAGCGTCACACGAAGCCGAACCCGGGCAGGAACATCAAAGGGGGCATTATCGAGCGCGAGGCCTCCGTCCACGCGAGCAACGTGCAGCTCGTGTGCCCGGAGTGCGGCGCGCAGACCCGCATCGGCCACAAGATTCTCGGCGACGGCCGCAAGGTCCGCATCTGCCGGAAGTGTGAAGGGGTCGTCGACAAATGAGCAGGCTGAAGGAGAAGTACCAGAAAGAGGTCGTGCCGGCGCTCCAGAAGGAGTTCGGCTACAAGAACGTGATGGCGGTCCCGAAGCTCGAGAAGGTCGTCATCAACATGGGGCTCGGTGAGGCGACCGCGAATGCGAAGATCGTCGATACCGGCGCCGACGAACTGGCGCGCATCACCGGGCAGAAGCCGGTGACGCGGCGCGCGAAAAAGTCGATTGCCGCGTTCAAGGTCCGCCGCGGCATGCCGATCGCGTCGATGGTCACGCTGCGCGGCGCACGGATGTGGGAGTTCCTGGATCGGCTGATGAACATCGCGCTGCCGCGCGTCCGCGACTTCAAGGGCGTGTCGCCGCGCGGCTTCGACGGCCGCGGCAACTACACGCTCGGGTTGCGCGACCAGCTGATCTTTCCCGAGATCGACTACATGAAGGTCGACAAGGGCCGCGGCATGAACGTCTCGGTCGTGACGACAGCAAGGACCGACGAAGAGGCGCGAAAGCTGCTGCAGTTCATCGGGATGCCGTTCAGGGCCAACTAGGGATTAGGGATTAGTAGGGATTAGGGATTAGGGATTAGTAGGGATTAGGGATTAGGGATTCGTGAGTACGTAGGCCCGACCTTCAGGTCGGGCGAAAGATCACACATGGCAACGACTGCAAAGATTGCGAAAGAAGCGAAGAAGCTGAAATACAAGATCCGGCATCGCAACCGCTGCCAGCTGTGCGGCCGGCCGCGCGCCTACATGCGCAAATTCGCGCTGTGCCGGCTGTGCTTCCGCAAGCTGGCGCTCGAAGGCGACGTCACGGGTGTGACGAAAAGTTCCTGGTAGGTGACGAACAGGTCGGAGCTGACGCCTGGTGCCCTCATGTTGCCGCACCGGGCGGACAGTCGTAACAACCATCGCGGCGAGCGAACGAGCGAGCCGCGGCAGGCGCCGGGGGTGGGGCCCCGGCGCAAAGTAAAAAAATGACTGACCCGATTGCTGACATGCTCACGCGGATTCGGAACGCCGTGACCGCCAAGCACACCCGCGTCGATATGCCCACGTCGCGCATCAAGACCGACATCGCCAGGATTCTGCAGGACGAGGGCTACATTCAGGGGTTCAAGCTGCTCGACGAACCAGCGGCGGACAAGGGCGGCATCCGGACGCTCCGCCTGTTCCTCAAATACGGCCCGCACGGCGAACGGCTCATTACCGGCGTCGAGCGGATCAGCCGTCCCGGCCGGCGCGTCTACTTCGGTCGAGACGATGTGCCGGAAGTGCTGGCGGGGCTCGGCACGAGCATCCTGACGACCTCGCGAGGCGTGATGACGGGCCGCGCAGCGGTCAAGGCAGGCGTCGGCGGCGAGGTGCTCTGCAACATTTGGTAGGCTCCGGGCTTCGGGAAGATTTTCCTGAAGCCTGAAGTCAGTAGCCTGTAGCCGACAAGGATTTTGAAAATGTCTCGAATCGGTAAAAAGCCCATCGCGATCCCGAAGGGCGTCACCGTCAAGGTGCTCGACGGCGCCATCGAAGTAAAGGGACCCAAAGGCCAGCTGAAGCAGGGCGTGCCGGGCGGTATCAACTTCGAGCTCGCCGATGGTCACCTGCTGGCCAAGACGGCGACACCGAATCCCGACCTGGGGAAGTTTCACGGGCTGGCGCGGAGCCTGGTGGCCAACGCCGTGGTCGGCGTGACCGATGGCTTCAAGAAGGAGCTCGACATCGTCGGCGTCGGCTATCGTGCAGAGGTGAAGGGCAAGCAGATCATTTTCGCGCTCGGTTACGCGCACGCCGTGGTGTTCGACATTCCGGCAGGCATCGACATCGCGATCGAGAAGCAGACGCACATCACCGTGACGGGTGTCGACCGGCAGCTCGTCGGGCAAGTGGCCGCGAACATCCGGCGGCTGCGCGAACCGGACCCTTACAAGCAGAAGGGTGTGCGCTACACGGGCGAAGTGCTGAAGAAGAAGGCCGGCAAGACCGGCGCGAAAGCAACGTAGGCCGGGTCCTTCGGACCCGGCTCGAAGGCGGGTCTGATAAGCAAGACCCGCCCTACATCGAGCGAGACAGGTTATGAAGATCTACACCAAAGACGATCGCCGCCGGCGCATTCAACTGCGCCAGCGGAAACGCATCATGGGTACCGTCGAGCGTCCGCGCTTGAGTGTCTTTCGCAGCGTGGCGCACATCTACGCGCAGATCATCGACGACCTGAGCGGCAAGACGCTCGTGTCGGCATCGAGCATCGATGCGACGGTAAAGAAGGGCTTCGACAAGAATGTGCGCGGCGGTAACCTGAAAGGGGCCCAGGCGGTCGGCGCTGCGATCGCCGAGCGGTCGCTCGCCAAAGGGATCAAGCGCGTCGTGTTCGATCGCAGTGGATTTCTCTATCACGGGCGTATTCGCGCGGTGGCCGATGCCGCCCGCAAGGCAGGCTTGGAGTTTTAATGCGTACACGTGAACGAATCGACGCAAGCCAGCTCGACATCAAGGACACGGTCGTGTCCATCAACCGCGTGACGAAGGTCGTCAAGGGCGGCAAGAACCTGAGCTTCAGCGCGCTCGTCGTAGTGGGTGACGGGCACGGTGTGGTTGGATTCGGCATTGGCAAGGCGAAGGAAGTGCCGTCGGCCATCAAAAAGGGCATCGAGGCCGCCAAAAAGAACCTGATCCGCGTGCCGCTTCAGGGAACGACGATTCCGCATGCCATAGTGGGGCATTTCGGCGCGGGCAGCGTGCTGCTGAAGCCGGCGCCCGATGGCACCGGGATCATCGCCGGCGGCGCGGTGCGCGCAGTGGTCGAGTCCGCGGGGATTACCAACATCCTGACCAAGTCGCTCGGATCGGCAAACCCGCATAACGTCGTGCGGGCAACCGTCGAGGGGCTCGACTCGCTCAAAGACCCGGTTTTGATTGCGCGGATGCGCGGCAAGGAGCTCGAGTCGTTAACAGCCTTGAGGTAGCGACGCCAGGTCCGAAGGACCCGGCCTGCGTACCCTGAAATTGCATATGCCAAATCAACGGACGGATTCCAAGAACCGCGGTACTGTTAAGGTGACGCTGCTGCGGGAACCGGTCGACGAGAAACAGGCGATCGTGGCGCGATCGATCGGGCTGCGGCGCATCCGCCACACGGTGGAGATCAAGGACACGCCGTCTGCTCGCGGCATGATCCACAAGGTGCGACACTTAGTACAGGTGTCAGAGTAATGGCTCTCAACAACCTCCGTCCCCCCAAGGGGATGAAGCACGCAAAGAAGCGCGTCGGCCGCGGCCAGGGGTCGGGTCACGGCAAGACGGCCACTCGGGGCAGCAAAGGCGCGAAGTCGCGCTCCGGCTTCAAGTTCAAACGCGGGTTCGAGGGCGGTCAGATGCCGCTGCATCGCCGCGTGCCGAAGCGCGGGTTCCACAACCCGTTCAGAGTCGAGTACGAGATCGTCAACCTCGATCAGCTCGGCGCGAAGTTCGACGCCGGCGTGGTCGTCACGCCCGAGCTGCTGCGCGAAAAGGGGCTCGTGCCCGGCGGCGGACGGCCGGTAAAGATTCTCGCGCGCGGCGAGATCGGCAAGAAGCTCACCGTGCGTGCGCACAAATTCAGCGGCAAAGCCGCGGAAAAGATCGCGGCGGCCGGCGGTACGGCCGAGGCCATCGCGTGAGGAGGCCCGACCTGTAGGTCGGGCGATCGGATAGCAGTATGGAAAACAGCCTCAAGAACATCTTCGCCGTTTCGGACCTGCGGAACCGCATTCTGTTCACGCTGGGGATGCTGGCTGTGTATCGCGTCGGCAATCACATCGTGACGCCGGGTGTAAACAAGGCGGCGCTGCTCGAGCTGGCCAAGCAGCTCGAGAACACGATGTTCGGCATGGCCGACATGTTTACGGGCCAGAACCTTTCGAAGGTGACGATTTTCGCGCTCGGCATCATGCCGTATATCAGCGCGTCGATCATCCTGCAGCTTCTGACCGTGGTCTGGCCGTACCTCGAGCGGCTCTCGAAAGAGGGTGAGCTCGGGCGGCGCAAGATCACGCAGTACACGCGCTACGGCACGATTCTGCTGAGCGTGATTCAGTCGGCCGGCATCGCCTACTTCCTCGAACGCCAGACCCAGATCGCCGGCGGGCTGCCGCTCGTCTACCACCCGGGCATCGCGTTCCGGCTGATGACGATCCTCACGCTTACCACCGGCACCTGCTTCGTCATGTGGCTCGGGGAGCAGATCACAGAACGCGGTATCGGCAACGGGATGTCGCTCATCATTTACGCGGGAATTGTCGTCGGCTTCCCCCGCGCAGTGATTTCGACGATCGAGCAGATGCGCGGCGGGCAGATCGGCCTGCTGACGGTGATTGCGCTGCTGATCATGATGGTCCTCGTTGTCGGCGCGGTGATCTTCGTCGAGCGCGGACATCGGCGGGTCACGGTTCAGTACGCGAAGCGCGTGGTCGGCCGCCGGATGTACGGCGGCTCGAGCACGCACATTCCGCTGAAGGTGAACACCGGCGGCGTCATCCCGGTGATCTTCGCCTCGTCGCTGCTCGCGTTCCCTGCGACCATCGCGCAGGCGTTCCAGGGACCGTTCGCGCAGAAGGTCACCGAGCAGCTCGGCATGGGCATGCCGCTGCACAACCTGCTGTACGTGGCCGGGATCATTTTCTTCGCCTACTTCTACACGGCGATCATCTTCAATCCCGACGATGTCGCCGAGAACATGCGGAAGTACGGAGGCTTCGTGCCCGGCATCCGGCCCGGCAAGCGGACGGCCGAGTACATCGACACGATTCTGGCGCGGATCACGCTGGCGGGTGCGGTCTACCTTGCGCTCATCGCGATCCTGCCGCAGTTCCTGCTGGTTGGTTTCAAGGTCGCGCCGATCCCGTACATCGGCGAGTGGCTCGACGCCGCGATGCCGCGGTTCATTGTCGAAGGGTTGAACGTGCCGTACTTCTTCGGCGGCACATCATTGCTGATCGTCATCGGCGTCGCGATGGATACGGTGCAGCAGGTCGAGTCGCAGCTGATCATGCGGCATTACGACGGGTTCATGAAGAAGACGCGGATTCGAGGCCGAAGGGGATAGGTGAAGTGAAATTAAGAATTGAGAATTAAGAATTAAGAATGCGTGTCACGAATTTTTAATTCTTAATTTTTAATTCTTAATTACAGAGTGGTTGCAATGGCTCTGAATCTCATCATCCTCGGCGCGCCGGGTGCGGGGAAGGGCACCCAGGCCGAGCGCCTTGCGAAGGATCGCCGGATCCCGAAAATCTCGACCGGCGACATCCTGCGGGAAGCAGTGCAGGCGGGCACCGAGCTCGGGAAGCGCGCCAAGGCGATCATGGATCGCGGCGAGCTGGTGAGCGACGACGTGATGATCGGGATCGTGCGTGAGCGGCTGGATCGGCCCGATGCGGAAGCCGGG
>Ga0114129_10017268_pt1 | contig 10277 bp, 8 predicted proteins | sample RhiMetdeltSRZDD1_FD_80071 | JGI IMG/M metagenome (GOLD analysis project Ga0114129, IMG submission 80071) | Populus rhizosphere microbial communities from Tennessee, USA - Rhizosphere MetaG P. deltoides SRZDD1 (version 2) (version 2) | ecosystem: Host-associated > Plants > Roots > Rhizosphere >... | reverse complement strand
GAATGGAGAGTATTGCCAGATCTTCGGACCGATCGTGTATCTCTACTCGGTTTCCTATGGTAAACTTTCTTAGACCTGCAACCACTTTCTCACCAAGGCCAGCCTCCACAGTCAACAGCAGCGAATCTTCCAGGCAGTAGACCCTCATATCAGTGAGGGTGCGTCCCTGTGGCGTCAAAAATGTCGCATAGCATCCTTTGCCCGGAGCCAATGCCTCGATGTCATTGGTAAGCATTCGGTGCAAGAATTTCACCCGATCGGGTCCAGTAGTTTCGATGACACCACAGTAGGACAAATCAACCAGGCCCACTGCACTTCTGATCGCGTCATAGTCTTCGTCAATCGATGAGAATCGTTGCGGGATCTCCCATCCGCTGTAGTCGAAGAAATGAGCTCCCTGGTCCAGCTGAATGTCGAACAGTTTCGAGCGCTTGAGCATGTCTGGCTGCTAGGAGTCGAGGATCTTTTTTAACAATTCATTGACGAGCCCCGGATTGGCCTGCCCCTTTGTGGCCTTCATGACTTGACCGACAAAAAAGCCAAAAGTGGTCTTCTTCCCTCCCCGGTACTGCTCCATCGTCTTTTGATTGCTGGCAAGCACTTCATGAATGACTTTCTCAATTTCCGCGGTGCCTGTGATTTGTTTCAGTCCCTTCTCCTCAATGACAGTTTGAGGTGACTTCTCTTCCCGAAACATGATCTCAAAGACATCCTTAGCCATCTTTCCGGAGATCTCACCACTGTCGATGAGCTGTACGAGATCGGCTATGCCCCTAGGTTTTACCGGCGAAGCCTGAATTTCCTTATTGAACTCTTTAAGGTCTCTCAAAAGATCGCCCATGATCCAATTTGAGGCGGCCTTAGCATTGGCGCCGAGAGAAACCGTTTCTTCAAAGAAATCGGCGAGAGCACGAGACGTGGTCAACACACCCGCATCATAGTCGGGTATTTCGTACTGCGTGCAAAAACGTTGCCTCTTCGCTTCGGGCAGCTCTGGCATCCCAGCGCGAATTTCAGCTTGCCAGCCTTCGGTGACCGCTAGTGGTGGCAGATCGGGTTCTGGAAAGTAGCGGTAATCGTGAGCCTCTTCCTTGCTTCGCATCGATACGGTCTTTTGCTCGGCTGCGTTCCAAAGGCGCGTCTCTTGTGTGATGACCCCGCCACTCATCAGGACGCTAATCTGTCGAGCAATTTCATATTCCAGAGCTTTCTGTAGGAAGCGAAAGCTGTTCAAGTTCTTTAACTCCGTTTTGGTCCCGAGCTTACGTTCGCCCACGGGCCGTACGGAAACATTGGCATCGCAACGCAGACTTCCTTCCTCCATGTTGCCATCACAAACCTCTAGATATTCGAGGATCACTTTCACACGAGTCAGATAGTCATAGGCCTCGGCCGGAGAACTTATGTCTGGTTCACTCACAATTTCGATGAGGGGAGTGCCGCTGCGATTGAGATCGATATAACTGTTTCGATCGGAATCGGCAAAGCCATCGTGGATTGATTTGCCGGCGTCTTCCTCCATGTGTACGCGCTTGATGCCTATCCTCTTGGAATGCCCATCCCCTGAAAGAGTGATCGCACCGTGTTCAGCGAGAGGTCTGTCATACTGAGAAATTTGATATCCCTTTGGTAAGTCGGGATAGAAGTAGTTTTTACGCGCGAAAATCGAGACAGGATTGATGCGACATTCCAGCGCCAGAGCGGCCTTAACGGCCATGACGACGGCTTCGCGATTCAAAACAGGAAGCGCGCCTGGGAAACCCAGACAGACGGGGCAGGTATTGGTGTTAGGGGGAGCCCCGAATTGCGTGGAACAACAACAAAAAATCTTTGAACGGGTCAATAGCTGGGCATGAACTTCAAGACCAATTACTGCTTCGTATTGCATAACAGCTGCTCACATATTATCTTAGCCATCCAGGCATAGCTCCCGCGTGACGCGCTTCCTCCTCGAGTGCTTTCATCTGAGTTTCCAGATCTTGCTTGTCTTTTTCCAGCTTCTTTCTCTGATCTTCAAAAGTCGCCATGAGGTACTGAGTGGTAGTTCCATATTCAATCTGGATGCCGTCGGCCTTGCCTGATTTGGCAGCTTCATCCAGCTTCCTGATCTCACTGTCAACCGCTGCGATTTGATCTCTGATCTGTCGGGCCTGGTTACGCCAGTAAGCCTCGTCGCGTTTCTGTTCTTTGGAACGGATTGGATCCTTCGAAGGAGTTTTTTCCTGGCCGAACCGTGGAGCCTTTCCTGCTACTGAGATACCCGAGATGACGTGCTCGTCCCTCTTCTGTGACAGATCATCATTGGTCAGGATCTTCCCAGCAGGTTGCCGGGCTGGGATGACCGGGTTCATCTTCTCAGTCTGCTCCAAATCAACCAAGCTGATTGGCAGAGTTCCAAAGCTGCCATCGGCTGCTGTGAAACGAAGGGTGCCTTCCATCGAGACAGGTTTAGCCTTCGCCTCGACGACCTTCCCGCCCTTCAAACAGATTCTGTAGTTCGCCAAGGCCACAGGCTCCGCTGGCGATAGCAACAAAGCACAGATTGCTATTTTAGCCCAAAGTTGAGCGTGATTTTCTAACATTTTGTCCGCCTTACCGAGAGAAGGTTGCTCTCGAATGCCATTTTCGATGTTCAGCTAGACCACATCGGCGAAATCGGGCTTTGGTGAGAAAACTTTAGTATCGCCGAGCAGGCGGTTGCCTTCTTAGGCCTACGCTTCTTTACTAAGGACGCACAGTTGATTTAGCATGATAAAGTGGTTGTCTTTTGAGGCCTTTTTGAACCTATGCAACTCGAAAAATCAAGAGACCAGGCAGTTGGCTTGGCTTTGTTCTTGCGCGATTCGCTTCGAATCAACGATAGACACCTGCTCGAAGAGTTCCTGATGCGTCCCAACGCGCGCGCATTGGTTCGGTCTACTTCTTATCAGGACATTTTCATTCTCATAAGGACGGTTGGTCTAGCCGACAGCTTAGAGCTCTTACCTTTGACCTCCGAAGAACAGAAGTGCGGATGTATTGACCTGGATTGCTGGAGAAAGGACAGCTTTCACCTGCCTCGCTTCCTGGAGTGGTTGGCGGCATTCATCCATTGTGGTCCTGAAGAGACGGTCCGGATGGCCCGATCCGTCGATGCCAATGTCCTTTCGCTATTTCTAAAGGAATGCATCCAGGTTCATCTCCTGGATCCCGAAGAGTCACGGCCCGACCTGCCGCTTTTTCTCACTCCGGACGATCGGTTCGGTATCGAGATTACCGGGGAGGCGGAGACAGCGCCAATGGCGCGCCTTTTGCTTGATGCCCTCTTCCGCTTCGATCCCTCCCTAGGATACGACCTAGTTGACCGTGTTTACTGGGAGAACCGAGTTTCATTGGAAGAAGAGGCTTATCAGGATAAGCGTCGTCGACTCGAGGAGATCGGGTTTGTGGACTACTACGATGCGCTGGACATCTACGGCGAGGATCACACCAAGTCTGATCTCAAAGGTCGTCCCCCGTCCAGGAATGAGTCGCCCGTGTCATCAACGCTGCCTGCCATGTTCGTTGCCACCTTGTCTCCCGGACATTATCTTCGAGAAGCGCTGCAGACGATCCAGACCGCAGAGCAAGCAGAAGCCATCAGTCAAGGTTTGGCGGCTCTGGCAAACCGCCTTCTTTCGGTTTACTCCGTAACTCCTGGAGATTTGGAGAAGGTGAAGCCTGCATTGGAAGAGATGCGAGACACATTGAACCTCAGCTTGGAGCACCTGACCCAAAGGCAGGACAGCCTTGCCGGAGGGGTCCTGCAACAACATGATGTTCAGGGTCTGTTCAAGATCGGTTTCAATCTGATCTCACAACTCCGCGACCAAGCCGATCGCATCTTCCGACGGGGCAATCTGAGATTGGCAGGATCAGAAGAGACGCTCTTGGAGTTCCCTGAGGCTGAGTTTTACTCAGGAATAAAGAGGTTGCGCCCTCTTTTCTTTGAAGGGATCGAGGATCCATGTAAATCCAGTTACCGTCATTTTCAAAGTTTGGCCGACCTCGCGCAAGCCAAGCAACTTCTTGATCAGATTGATGTCATGAGCTCGGCGTTTTGGCAGATGCTTGGAATCTCGGCCGGGGAGTTTGCGACCGATCCTTCTGTCACTCTCAACGTCACTCGGAAGGACTTGCGATTCAGCCAGATCTTCAACACAGCTGTGATCCGTGATTTGATGACAGGCGTGTTTGCGCACTCAGCTCCGTCGCCAACTGGACTGACCGAGTTTTTGAAGGAAGAAGGCGAGCCCGATTCCAACCGCTTGACAGCGCGCCTCACTTCCGCTGCGGAAAGACGGATCGAGGTTGCGCTGGATGACCCCGCACGGAGAGCTCTCATGCGACAGTTTACGAAAAGGTGGACAACTGCTTGCGCCCAGGAACTTCTTCCCCTTGCTGGTAGGCAGCTCGACCCCCGGTTCGTTAGAACTGTCGTGCTGCAGCTGAATTAGGGCGCGAGCCCAGGGATTGAGATGCCGATCTTTGAAAAATTCATCAAAGTCATTCGTGACCATAGGATGTTGCAGCGGGGTGAACGAGTGCTCGTTGGGGTCTCTGGTGGAGCCGACTCAGTGGCCCTCTTGCATCTTCTCTTGGGGATTCGCGAGAGATATGACTTGGAGCTCATCGTGGGTCATCTTAATCATAAGCTTCGCGGTGAAGAGTCAGACTACGACGAAGAGTTCACTCGTGGGTTGGCTGAGAAGAGTCGGCTCCGTTATCTTAGCGAAAGCGTGCCCTCTGGCGAACGGTGGAGGTCTCAGTATGGAAACCTGGAAACCTGGGCGAGGGAAAGGCGTTACGAATTTTTCTCACGAATGTCCGCTCTCCATCAAATCAAGAAGATCGCGCTCGGACATACCATGGACGACCAGGCGGAGACCGTGCTTATGCGCCTCATTCGAGGCAGCGGGACCTTGGGTCTAGGGGCCATCCCATTTGTTCGAGATGGGCTGTTCATCAGGCCCCTCCTGCTCATCAAGCGCGAGGAGGTTCTGGGCTTCCTGGCCCAGCTACATGTTGAGTATCGCGAAGACACTTCCAACGCGTCCGAAGAGTTTTTGCGAAATAGAATCCGCAAGGAGCTAGTCCCAGTTCTAAAGAAGAAATACAACCCAAAAATCGTCGACTTGCTATCAAATACGGCAAACATCCTTCGAGAAGATGCAGAAGCGCTCGACGGCATCGCGGGGGAAATCCTGGACAGTCAAGGGACCATCACGGAAGAAGGCATCGCCTGGGATCTGGATCGGTTTCTGAAGTTCTCCAGAGGTTTGCAAAAGAATATCGTTCGTCGTTCATTGTTGAGGATCAACGGGAATCTTCGTTCGGTTTCCGCCAAAGACGTTCTTCGAGTCCTTGATCTGGTGCAACAGAATAAGAGTGGGCGGTACTTGAGGATCGGTAATGTCTGGGTCAGTCGAGAGTACGGCTGGCTTCATCTGGGAAGAGTCAGAGCAAGGCAACTGGAAAATAGCTACAGATATCAGTTGCGAATTCCTGGAAGGGTCAGATTGACGGAAACAAAGTCACTCTTCGAAGCCTCGACTGAATCTGATTCATCGGGCTCGCCAATTGTCGGCCATTGGGAGTTTTATCTCTCTTTCGAAGAGATAGAAGAAGGAGTTTGGATCAGAAACTGGCGCGCCGGAGATGCTTATTGTCCCGTTGGAGCTTCCCGTGTGAAGAAGATCAAGGAACTATTCGCACAGAGAAAAATTCCCCGCCATCTGAGAAGTGCGTGGCCCATCGTGGGCATTGATGATAAAATCATTTTTGCGAAGGGGTTTCCTGTTTCCGCCGATAGAAGCGTTAAAGCGGCCTGTAAGCCAAATCTAAAGGTGGTTGTCGAAGAAAGGAATCTAGACAGTGAAACCGGATAGACTTCTATTTAGCGAAGAACAGATTCACAAGCGGGTCGGGGAGATAGCTTCTGATATCGAAAGGGACTTTGACAAACGTCAACTAGCCATCGTCGGTTTACTCGAAGATTCATTTGTGTTTATGGCCGATTTGATTCGAAAGATCGATGCAGAAATGGTATGTTATTTCATGAAGGCAGATGTCGAGGAAGATGACAAACATGTTTCGCGTATTAAGAAGATCGTTTATTCGCCGGAGTTGGATATCCACGGGAAGGATGTTTTGCTAATGGGTGGAGTTCTCGACACAGGCATCACTCTAGATTTCTTGACCAAGCATCTGCTGCTCGGCAGACCTAACTTGTTGAAGATCTGCTACCTGATTGACAAGCCCAAATGCCGCAAAATCTCGGCGAATGCCGACTATGCCGGGTTTGTCGTTGACTCCTCTGAGCCGCAGTATTTGGTAGGTTATGGGCTTGGTCATGAGAACAAATATAGGAATCTGCCCTATGTGGGAGTTTTGAACAGAAATTAGGCATCGTTTTCTGAAGTTTTTGGAGGCTTCTTTGAATTCTACTGTTAAGACATTACTTTTTTGGGTTGTACTGATTGTTACCGCCGTCCTGTTATGGCAGGTTGTTCGACAAGCACAAACCAAGTCGGAGCAGGATCGCTCCTTTTCAGAGTTCATGATGGAAGTAGAGAAGTCTAACGTCCTAAATGTCGAGATCATGGGCAGCGAAGTCAAGGGAAAACTTAAGGATGGATCGGCTTTTAAGACAACCGTCCCTGATTACCCTGATCTTGTTAAAACCTTGATGGAAAAGAACGTCTCGATCAAGGTGAAGGAACCTACTCAGAGTCCTTGGCTTGCCGCCCTCATTTCCTGGGCGCCTTTTGTACTCTTAATTGGATTTTGGATTTTTTTCATGCGCCAGATGCAAAGTGGGGGCAACAAAGCCCTCTCCTTCGGGAAGAGTCGGGCCAAGTTGCTTTCCTCCCAGCAGAAGAAGGTTACCTTTAAGGACGTGGCTGGAGCTGAAGAGGCCAAAGAGGAACTGCAGGAGATTATCGAATTCCTGAGGGAACCTCAAAAGTTTCAAAAGCTAGGTGGAAGAATCCCCAAAGGTGTGCTGCTCGTGGGGCCTCCAGGAACTGGGAAAACCCTTTTGGCTCGGGCTATCGCTGGGGAGGCTGGTGTTCCGTTCTTTTCGATTAGCGGCTCTGATTTCGTAGAGATGTTTGTAGGAGTGGGAGCCTCTCGAGTCCGGGACCTCTTTGAGCAGGGGAAGAAGAATGCCCCATGCATCATATTCATCGATGAGATTGATGCCGTAGGACGTCATCGGGGAGCGGGTCTCGGTGGGGGCCATGATGAGCGGGAGCAAACTCTAAACCAGCTGTTGGTTGAGATGGATGGGTTTGAGTCAAACGAGGGAGTCATTCTGATTGCCGCCACAAACAGGCCCGATGTTTTGGATCCCGCTCTGCTGCGACCGGGCCGCTTTGACCGCAGAGTTATTGTAGGTCGGCCCGACGTGAAAGGGCGCGAAGGTATTCTCCAAGTTCACACCAAGAAGATCCCACTTGCCGAAGACGTCGATATCACCGTGCTGGCCCGTGGAACCCCGGGATTTTCGGGTGCGGATTTGGCGAACTTGGTGAACGAAGCAGCTCTAAACGCGGCTCGGTACAACCAGAAATCCGTCACCATGACGGATTTTGAAGGTGCCAAAGACAAAGTGCTCATGGGAGTGGAACGCAAGTCACTAATCATCAGTGATGCAGAGAAGCGAAACACTGCATATCATGAGGCTGGTCATGCCCTCGTGGCTGCTTTGCTGCCGAATGCCGATCCGCTGCATAAGGTGACTATCATTCCTCGTGGTATGGCCTTGGGTGTCACGATGCAACTGCCAGTAGATGACAAGCACACTTATACGAGAGACTATCTGGAAAGCCAGATTGCTATCATGATGGGAGGGCGAGTAGCAGAAGAACTGTTCCTGGAGCACATGACAACGGGAGCGGGAAATGATATCGAACAGGCCACAGAGTTGGCCCGGCGGATGGTGTGTGACTATGGAATGTCCTCTCTCGGACCTCTGACTTTTGGGAAGCGAGAGGAGCAGATTTTCCTTGGAAGAGAGATCGCTCAACATAGAGACTACAGTGAAGACACAGCTATCCGCATTGACCAGGAAATCAAACGGTTCATCACAGAAGGCTACACCAGGGCGAAGAAAATTTTGGACGAGAACAGAGAGATTCTCTGCCGTATTGCCGAAAACCTTCTGGAAAGAGAAGTCTTGGATGCAAATGAAGTTAAGATGATTATTCAGAACATGCCTTTGGAAGCTAAGAGCGGGCCTCTCTCAAGTTCAAAACCTGGAGCCCCAGAGCAGCCGAAACAGCAGGTAGTTCAGTCCCTGTCACCTTCCGTTCCTTCTCTGGTGGATAAGCAGCGAGAAAAGCCGGCACCTGCTTGAGGTACGTTAGCGCCCAGTAGGCGGTTTGCTCCTCCTCTCCCACCCTCTGACGGTGCCTCTCCGGGTATTATTCGAGGGCACGTCTCGACAGCTCAAACCAAAAAAATTGTGATGACCGGCAGGCGGGAGCAATCGGTCTGCACTATCCGGAGGCTATGCCATGAACGCTCGCGCCCGCTTTGAGCTTCGTTTGCCATCTCGATCGCTTAAAATGGGTCATCGGACGCTGATCATGGGGGTTCTCAATGTGACCCCAGACTCCTTTTACGATGGTGGACGGTATTTCAAGTTCGAGAAGGCGATCAATCGTGGAATGCAGCTTGAGGCAGAAGGAGCAGACATCTTAGACATTGGAGGGGAGTCAACGCGTCCACTTCGTTCGGGGACGGTGACTGCTTCTGAGGAGATGAAGAGAGTTGTGCCAGTAATAGAGAGATTAGTGAAATGCCTGTCCATTCCCATTTCAGTAGACACCAGTAAAGCTGAGGTCGCTCGGGCTGCGCTTGCGGCAGGGGCGCAGATTGTGAATGACATCAGCGGATTTCGGTTTGATGCCGGGATGCCCACCGTCGTCGCTGCTTCGAAGGCTGCGGTAGTTCTCATGCATTCGCGTGGCACGCCGGAGTCGATGCACCGGCTGGGCGGGATCCGTCATGTTATGAGGGTTGTTCTTGATGGACTGCGTAGAGCCGTGCACAAGGCAGTCAAAGCTGGCGTTCACAGGAACAGAATCATCGTGGATCCTGGCCTGGGGTTTGGAAAGCAGCCGGAAGACAATTTGCTGCTCCTCAAGAAATTGGATAAGCTGACAGCGCTGAAATTGCCTGTGCTTGTTGGAGCATCTCGCAAGTCCTTCGTCGGCAAGATTCTTGAGGTGCCGCCAGCCGAGAGACTCTCTGGGAGTTTGGTTTGTGCCGCACTCGCGATCTTCAGCGGGACCCACATCCTTCGTGTTTATGATGTGAGAGAAACGCTTCAGGTGGCTAAGATTTGTGTCGCTGTGATGAATTCTTCCAGGTAGCTGATGAATCCTTTTGAGTTCCTAAGTTTCGACAAATTTGGCTGGGTCTCCCTCGTTGATGTCTTTATCGTCAGCGTTCTGATCTACCAAATTCTACTGCTCATCCGGGGCACGCGCGCGGTACAGATGGCGCTGGGATTGGGGTTTCTCGCAGTCTTTTTCTATATCAGCCGTTGGCTCCATCTGGAAATGGTGCAGTGGATTCTTACCAACATCGTGCCGTACTTCGTTTTTGGAATCATCGTACTGTTTGCTGCTGAGATTCGCAGAGCCTTAGCGAGTATTGGCAAGAATCCTCTCATCCGAAGGTTTTCGCAGGATCCGCTCAAGGAGAGTTACGATGACATTGTGCTGGCTGCCACAACTTTGGCTTCACAGCGAATCGGGGGACTGATCGTCATCGAAAGAGATATTGGGCTCAAGAACTATATCGAGAGTGGTGTCGCCGTCGATGCCGCCCTTTCTTACGATCTCCTCGTCAGCATTTTTTCACCAGGCGCACCCTTGCATGACGGAGCAGTCATCATTCGAAAGGATCGAATAACAGCTGCAGCTTGCTTCTTGCCTCTGACCGTGAACCCGAAACTGAGCAAAGAACTGGGAACGCGTCACCGGGCAGCCATCGGAGTGACTGAAGAGTCTGACGCAGTGGTTATTGTTATTTCCGAGGAGACTGGAATCATCTCCGTCGTCCTCGGTGGGAAAATCGAACGCAGCCTGGATGGCGAATCGCTGAAGAAATCCCTCGCTTCCATCTTCGAAGGTCGGTCGGACGAAGAGAATCTTCCAAGCCTTTCGACAGTGATGGAGGGCAAGTGATTCGGTACCTCGTCCCCATAAAGAATTTCTTTCTAACCAACTTTCATCTCAAACTCACCT
>Ga0114129_10017265_pt1 | contig 10277 bp, 8 predicted proteins | sample RhiMetdeltSRZDD1_FD_80071 | JGI IMG/M metagenome (GOLD analysis project Ga0114129, IMG submission 80071) | Populus rhizosphere microbial communities from Tennessee, USA - Rhizosphere MetaG P. deltoides SRZDD1 (version 2) (version 2) | ecosystem: Host-associated > Plants > Roots > Rhizosphere >... | reverse complement strand
CTATATGCTCTGATTTCAGCTGGTAATCCTTTTTCGTGAAATATACTATGTCGTTGAAACTGTCATAGATGGCCTGACATCCTACACCGATCACAGGATTGTCGTTCAACTCGAAATGTGGGAACTGCTTCAGTAGCTTGCTTGGTAGATGCTCATTCAGCCAGAACTTCAGATCCTCATCACCAATATTCTTTAACTGGCCGGAATACTGGAAGAGCTTACCCTGTTTTTGTGAGATAAAGAACAGACCCGCAGGAGTGTTGATTACACCCAGACGATTCTGGGCTGCACCATATTCGTAGTGATGGTCTGCTGATACAATGGCGCCCAGGGTCTGGTTGAAGAGGCCACCGTCGCCGATACTCAGCTTAACACCTGCTTCAGTCTGCAATTGATCAACCCCCACGAACTGAACAGGGGCACGATCCTCAAAGAAAATCATTGCGCCTCTCTTGTCGATCTGATGAATCGTAGTAATCTGGCCAGCGAAGTCTTTATAATTGTTTGCAAGAAATGATATCCAGTTATCCTTTTTTAGTTCATCTTGCTGAGGAAGAGAATAGAGTACCCGCTTCGGATAATAACTGTAACACTTCGTACTAACCAGGGGATCATAATCACGAGGTAATACACTGCCCCAGGAAATGAAGTTGTTAACGAGACGTGATGCTGACAAAGAGAGATCATACTTATAATGATTTCCGGATTTGATGATATCAGACCTGAAGAGTTCTGTCAGATCTGTAAATCGGTTGATATCGAAGTGTTTTTCTTCCAGCTTCTCACCCCAATCTCGGTGGGCCAGATTGATTTCTGATTCAACGAAGAAATCTCGGACACCATTAACGAACAAATAAAAGAACGCTTTATCGATCGAGAAACTCACCTTCTTAGTACAGTCATTTTTCGGACGATCCAGATGAGCGAAGTCATTAGGGAGAACGTTTTCTCTGAAGTTAAGCCTGATCAGCGCTGAAGTCAAGTTTGACACTTCATAAGTAGTACTGTCCATCCAGTATCTCGGATAAGGTAAATTATAGTAAGAGCGGTAATCCCACACAGTGCCGTTTGGCATATCGTGCATCCACTCATTGAACATAGGCATTATGTTCTTCTCTGAGTATCGGTTGATATAAACATCGCCATTGAAGAGAACTGGTGAAGTGAATCGTGCATCAGTTCCTGTATGACTTGCGTGTGTACAAGTCGAAACAGGTAATATGATCATACTTTCCAATTGACCATATTGCGCACGCATTGGAACTTTCATTGATGCATAGTATGCTGAAGTCAAACGGTTGAAAGGTTTCTTAGGATTATCCCACTGGCCCAGTTCACCGATCGTGGTTCTGGAGTTGTCCTTTATGCTCGGATCGGAAAGTGCCCTGTGCAATTTCAACATTACCTGGCGTTGTCTGTGTAGGTTATTCACACGGTATTTTCCTGCAAACTCTTGCAGGTATGGTTGCAGATAAGTCGCGTCTTCAATGTAGCGGCGACGGTTTCCAACTTTCACAGATTTGAATTGATTGTAAAAACCGTGCGCATTGTACTGCCATCCATATTGTTGATATGGGATCATTGCTTTGATGATGCGAAGTGCAGCATCAGTACCTTGTGAGAAATAGTAAGTAAACAATGGAACACCACCAAGAATTCTCAATGGGATTGGTAATGCACTAAGTGGTGTACTTTCTGTCGCTACATCTAATGCACCACCGATACCACCACCAGCAGGAGGAACCAGCAGAGTGTTTGATGCAGCTACCTTTACCAGATTTTCAGCATTACCCAGTAAAGCGGTAACGTTATCAAAACCCAGAGCTTGTAATATTGTATCGTATGTGCCCGTTCCTCCATAGTAACCAGGTACGGATGCAGCACCTATAGAAGTACCGTTGCTCGCACCACCTACAGTTAAACCAAGATTAAATGATTTGGGGCCGGCCAGTGTTGTAGTTTTCTTACCTATAAGAGCTAATAATCCTGTACCCACACCCGCAAGACCGGCAACCACGAGTGCAAAGTCGCGAATCAATTTTGATTTTGGGTGTTTGTATACAGGGTCAAAAGATCCTTTTACCTGTCCGTAGATTTCACCGTGAATCTTCAGTTCAGTTGGGTTGAGGAAAGGATTTTTGAAGTTTGTCTCAGGTGAATGGAAGGTGAAAACATCGCGACTGAAATCAGTTAACGGTGCGTAACCTTTACTCTGACATCCACCACTTACTGGAGAGCTGCTCAAAAATGAGTTTGGATTTAAGTCATTAAATGGAAAGTTTGAATACAAGCCAACCATTCCTTCTTCATTCGCATAACCACTACCAAGCAACACATCATTAGATGGATTGGTATCACCCACTTCGTTTGGTAGCATGTATTGACCGGCGTTGGAAAGTATTCCTTTTGCAACGATTGATCTGTTCCCTTCTCTGCTTGCACGCATAATTTCGTACCCAACGATTGATTTTATTTTCTTACCATCATTGCCTACAGGATGTTCGATATTGTCGAACTTCACACCAAGCAGGACCATCTTACGACCGTCGTATGTGGTAAGCGGTACCAGTTCGGAATCTGGCATCTTATGAAAACGCATACCGACACCGCAGAGTTCACCCCAGATGTTTGGTTTGCGGTCATCGTATTTTTCAGTTGATTCATAATAACCCATTACACCTTCCATGATCACTTGTCCTTCCGGAATTGCGTACACCTGAGTCGAGGTAATCTTTGCAGTGTTTTCAACCTGCCAATTCTGCATTGGTTTATCAGTTATCTGAAGTTGCGCCTCAAACACATCATTGCCAGAAGCTAATGCAGTATCATTCCCGTCAGGCTTACGACCGCTGATTAAGTAGTTTGCACTTTTCTCACCAGTGTTATACACCCAGCGAATAAAGAATGCGTACACTTCATCCCGCATGTAAGTAACTAAATTACCTCCTTTATGATAGTAGTTTGCTGCTACTTCAACGGCCACCCAGTTTGCTCTTATCTTATTTGCGTATGGTTGATAGTTGAAATCCGGTTTTGTTGATGGACCAACCCGCAGCAAATAATCATTCACCTCAAATAGCGCATCGCTGCGATCATAGGCAGGGGTTTGGAGTGGGATTGATTCAATTGGCACAGTTACCAAACTTTCGCGAATCTGATCGATTACAATTGTCTTCTGACGGGTAGAGTACACGCCGATTCGTTTCGCTTGCGCTTGCTGATTCACAGTGCGAATAACTACCAATTCGAATTCATCAAAGTTCTGATCCATTTCTTCAACCTCAACTTCAAGCGCACCGGTCATATTATTGTGATCGAAAAGCGATTGAATATTGGAAGGCAAGAAATAATCAGTGATACGGAGCTGATTAATGGTGTAACTAACCACTACCTGATAGGAGCCATTAGGAAGATTACCACCACCAGCAGATTTGGTCAACTTCAATTTGGGTGTACTAACTATGCGAGCAATGCGGATCTTTTCACAATCAAGTGCATCAGTGTAAATTGGAACAAAGCAAGAGTCTTTATTGGTCTTCTTTTGTTCTTTTTCGATATAAGGAACTTTATCCAGATTCAACATGCGATCTGGATTCAGACCATCAGCAAAGTAAACAGAATGAGTACAGTCGTAGTTTCTTTTACACGCACCAGTAATCAGATTAGAACGTTTGAAACCAAGGCAGTTATCATTTACCACCTTCACATACTTCTCTGTACTATCGTCGAATACTCCTATTTCTGAATTCTCATCGTTCGTTGAAAACACTACCCATTTATCACCGGTCATTGGGATCGCACCGATTAGTGTGTAAGCAATGCGGGTACTCAACCTGTTTGCAGGTTCGTTACCTAATACTCCAAGTTCTCCATCATGTGAATTATTAACTGCATTGACCGCATGGACCCACATATCAGTCTTAGTGTATAAGTCGTTGAAGTTTTTCTTCATACCACCTGAAAAGACGTGCGGCACTACTCCGGAATTATTTGGTTGTTGATCAGCCATGTTTAATCGGTTGTTTTTTCTTTTCGAGGAACTTGTAGATTTCTTCTGTTATATATCCAGTCAACCAGGCTCTTGCTTCTTCTTCCTCTACAGCTCTATCAGCACAGATCTGAGTTGAGCCGTGGTAAATTTCATGTGCGATGGTGTTGTGTGTTAAACTATCGCTGTCCACAATAATGTGATATTTCTTCATGTTACCAGCTTTGATGAATACACCTGCGAGTGCTTCATATCCTTCGCCGAGTTTGTACTTTTTGTTAAGTACGTCGTATCGCTTGATGATCTGTTCAGAAACTTCAAACTCAACTTCACAATCGTAGACTTGAAGAGGGATCTTCTTTCTAAGAGGCATCTGATTGGTGATTTAGGTTAAGAATTAGAACATGCTGTAGTATCGCTTCAGTTGCGCCTTTCTGTTCATCTCCCAAACCTGTTTGAGATCCTTAAAGTCCGGCATGTTTACCAGTGAATCTGCTTGATATTTCGCTGCACGGAATCGCGCCTCGATTAATTGAAGTGCGTTTGCTACATCTTCTTTTGCCAGTAACATATTTTCCAGAATTCTTTGCTTCAGTGCGTATTCGTAATATTCGTTCAACACTGGATGATCAGGTACAAGTAAGTTGCCGTCTTCATCTTCGAGGTTACCCATGTAGTTAATGTAGATAGTACCGCTTTCAAAATTGGTGTAGAGGAAACCATGTTTTACCTGGCCTTGCAGCTCAGATTGTATTCGTGTGTTTGGACATGTATCGGAAACTTCTTTACCGAGCGTAATTCTTATATCAGCAAACCTGTTATATACTTTCGTATGAGTTTTGAATGTTTGCTTCACATACATCAAAGAACCGTTACAAAGAGAGGTAACTTTACAACCACAACCATCTGGTACGCAGTTTCGATCCAGAATTACATCTTCTGTGTGCGTCCCGTGAATTACGGGTTCTTCAATTGTATAATGCACGCACACCTTGGCCGCATTCAGTGAGAAAAGATCTTCTGGAAGACGTGCTTTATTACGGTATACATCAAGTACAACTTCTTTTTCTTGCTGAATTTTAAGACCCATTTTGTAGTTACAGGTAAGGGCTACTTTGATCAACTGGGCAGGCTCCATGAATCCTTCCTGGTTTTGCATAGGAAGATCCACGACCAAATCAGCTAACAATTGATCGAAGGTTCGATATTTCAGATAAGGGCTGCTCATAGGATAGGATTGGTGGATTAGTTACGTGCGGCATGTTGCTTGTCGGGAATTGGATCTGGCGGGATTTGTAACATATTACGCAGATCATTCAAAACTTGTGCTTCTAGTTCAGCATGTAGATATTGAGGAACACCGAAAAGTCGCTGCTGCGCTGGCTGGCAGTGCTTACAATGATCGCAATTGTAACCGGCGATATCGCCGTCAAAGATTCCCTCTACACGAACAGCATCCCATTCCAGATTTGGAAAGTATAGGTGCCCGTTTAAATACCAGCAATATTTTTTTTTGTTATACTTGAAGCTGGATTGCTTCGTCATGTTGAGATACGTAATAGGATCAGTGATAATAATTTCTTCCGATGAATCCAGACTACTAATGTATCGAATTAGGGGACCGCTATAACCATCGAAGAGAGTGGGTAATGGTTCTTCCGTGCGCTTGATTGTACAATGAGTTTTCAAACCCCGACAACCCGCTTCTACTTTGTCCACTTCGATCAATTCAACCATGTCCAGTACCTGGATGATACTGTCAATCTTTAGAAGTTTGTTACCGCTGTCTTCACGCTTCATTAACCAACTACCGTGTTTGTAGATGATTGAATACAAAAAACGATCAGTCAGGAACGCATCCTGGTTGATCGCTTTAATCTCCCTGCGTATACGGGAGATGATATCACCAATAGTTATTTTCATAGGATTTGGATTGTTAAGCGCGGAACAAGTGTGATATCTTAACCGTATTGTCTACTCTGATATACTTATTATAGCGTTCTGGATAGGTTTTACCTACTCGTTCACTAAACTGTCGAACTGGTTTGAACTTCCAGAGTTTATGAAACCGGAATCTGTAATTGGATGCACAATTGGTATAGAAGATCTTGGCAGTAAGGCCATCTGTCTCGTAGTTCTTATGACGGACGGTTTTTCCCAGTTCGATCGATTTCTTGTAATTGATATTTCCATTTTTAGTCTGGGGCGTACTACCAATGAACATATGACCGAGTTGCTCTGGCAACTCTACGCCATCTCTGCGCTCAATGACTTTTTCCTGGAAGACATCTCCAGCCACCTGAACGATCTCGCGGATTTCCTTATTGGTTAGAGCACATTCTGGATGAGCATTGCGAAAAGCCCGGTAGAAATCCCGGTTCAAAATGGTGGGGGTTTCTTTACGGAATCGGGGAGCATTGAGGTTTGGTTTCTTGAAGTCGCGGAGCATAAGTCTACATCTATATTTTACGAAATTTATACAGGTTGTTGAAGTACACTTTAGAAGTTTATGAGATTCGCTTATAGACTTCTGTAGTGATCCAGTCCAGTAAGTAAGCGTAAGATTCGTCACTGTCCATGGTCAACCGCAGACCTGCATAATCAGCAATGAAATGAACCGCGTGGAAGATCTCGTGGGCCAGTGTACCCTGGGATTTCGGGCAGGAAGGGTATTCCTTCAGCTCGATCACAATGTTCCCGTTCTTCACCTGGGTCGTTCGTCCGAGTCCGGATGCGGATTGCCATTCGTAATTCCCGTTGTAGAATTTCTTTACAGATCTCTTGAACTCCTCATTATTTTGGCTGATCGAGAAGAAAATCCGGGCAGGATAAATCGGCACTTTCAGCGTGAAGTGCATTGGTTTTTGTTCAGGCATAACTAAGCTTACGGGGTAAAAAGAAAGAAGGTTATGCAACCTTCTTTTGACTTGGAACGAAAGAGAGCTGATCCAGCAGGCCGCTTACGTAGCCGTGTATCTCAAATACAGCGCGACGTTTATTGCCGGTCCACTTATTATGATAGTGGAAGTAATCTGTACTGCACAAAGCAGGTAACGTCTTAACGTCGATACCATTCGTTTCATCCTCTACAGTATAGATGATTGTTTTCTTTTTGTGAGTGTGGCCGGTGTAAACTGTTCTAAATTCTGCCTGACCCCAGAGCTTCGCAAATTCCGTGGCAAACACGAGTGGGGATAGTTTCAGATTGGTGTCACCATGTTCAAAAGCCAAAAAGTTGATACCTTCCAGTTTTACTTTTCTTTCAGCATATTCGATGTCGAAGAGAATATTGGGTTGACCGGCAAACACTTTACTCACGGTTACAGCGAGGTGATATGAACTCAGGCGATCGTGATTACCAGGAATGTATAAAACCTCCAAATTCTGACAAAAATGCGCGATGAATGCGACTGCTTCGGTGTATCTATCGAGGGCTTGGCTGAAAGTCTGAGTCGCTTTTAAACCATTTTCCACCGGAGTTCCACTGGTAGTAGTTCCATTGAAAGTATCCATATTCAAAAGGTCTCCACCGAGCACCAGGATAATCTTCTTCAGTTTGTGGCTACGATAACCGCGCATTACCAAATCCTTGATCGCTTGCACGAACAGATCACTGATATCATCATTACCATCCTTACCGAAGTGTAGGTCTTGTAGAGATAGTACTCCAATGCAATCTTCCGAGTTGTTCTCGTTAATGTAAGAAGGAGCAATGACCGGTTTGTAAGAAGGGGAAAAGTTAGTGAGGATTTGTTTGATGTCTTGGAGCGATGCTGTCTTTTTACGGCCAATCAGAGCGGAGACAAGCCAGTGGCCGTTCGATTTCTCTTTGTTCCAGTACTGCTTCAGCTCCCAGATCTTGGTGTCAATACGAAGCAATTGGCATATTTGTTCCTCTGTACGAGGTTCAAAGGAAATCAGGCCGGTAATCTTACCTGTACCTTTTACCAGATCAAAGTTTTGTTCGATGGAATTGGCGACGAGTTGTTCCAGCTCACTAATGTAAAGAGCAGTTTCAGCATTATTGATGTTTTTTGCGTATGGGGATACTCTCATAAAGATAGGGTGGGACTTCTACAAATATATGAAAAATCACAAGTTCTACAAAATAAGGTCTACAAATAAAAGAAACCCCCGAGTAGATGTACTCAAGGGGATTGTTGTCAGGGTATACCAACAAACCTGACTCATCAATATCTTATGGATTTTTTTTTCGTGCTTTTTGTGGAATGACCAGACTAATCAAAATGCCATGCCCAGTACGAAATTCCCGGCATCACAAGTCGAAAGTGGTTGATCGTTGGAATCCAAGAAAGCAATTTGAAAATGATATGTTTCACCAGCAGCAGTAGTGTGTGTAAAATTACCACCGTAGAAATTGACATGTGGCAAGGTGAATATGATTGAATTGAGGATTGTACTATCTTGCATCAATGCAACAGCAATCTTCGTAATAGCAGGATTATTTTGAGTAGAGCCAATAAGTGAAAATTCAAACCAAACACTTTTATCCTGCACATGTATCTGCATCTCCGGGCAAGTTGCTGTATACGCAATTGGGCAATTCTCTAAATCGCTTATCGGTGGGATATAATCAGGACTGCCAATCTGATTCGATTTTACTTGACCAGTTGGATTCCTTGTTGTAACGTAGATTTGCTTTAAACGGGTAATGATCTTTTTACCTGTGTTTGCCATAGGTATTATCTTGTAAATATTGAAATGGTTCCATCAGTGTTCCAGCCTGCACCTGAACTCCAGGCAGGAATGCCAGGATTTACACCATGGAGTTTATTGGTCAAACTAATTCGGGTTAGACTACTAAAGTTTACACCGGGGTAAATCTGTGTACGCTGTCCTGTCACACGATCAAGTTTGTATGTGCAGTAAGCGGGGTTAGTATCACTTAACGCATTCGTGAACTCGCCTGGCATATAAAGTTCGCCCGTAATTGGATCTATTATGAAGCCAAATGCAGAATTTGTGCGATCAAGTCGCATTTCGATCGTTTGTACGTCTTCAATGGCCAGTGTTAGTGCGTTAATACGTATCAGTGAATTCTTTCCGGAATCCTGTATATAAAATTTTTGATATTGATTATCCATGAATGCATTTCTAACATAAGAACCATACGTCCAGGTTGCCGTATATTGAGTGATGTCGATTGTTCCGATCAATTGAGTAAAATCCATCGAATACCGATATATATGTGCAGTTCTATTGGGGGAATCATTTGTGGACGCCTGCGAGGACATAACCCATATCTCACCATTTACTACGCTCATAACCGGAGCACCAATCAAACACCTGTCACCACTTGGAATATCATTGATACTACGAATGAAGTTTACGTTGAGGGTTGCAAGATCAACCTGTATCATGGTCCAACTGTACTTATCCAAACCAATGAGTACGTTACCGATGATTTTCAAAAACAATCTGGGATAACCATTTCGGACAGCAGATGATCCACAGATTGGCTGAATGTGATGGTTGCAACCCCATTGAATTACAGAAACTGAATTTGTGGCAAGATCAAACACCTGGATACCATCTGAATCTTGACCCGCTGCAAATAGCCTTCTGTTTACCGGGTCCGCTTCATTACCAAAGATGAAGTTGGTTGCCCCCTGTTGTAGAATACCTGGAAAATAAGTGATATCGGCACTCGAATTAAGATTGTCGGGATCATACATGAAGAACATACCATTTGGCCGATCACCATCTATACCATAAACAAGTCCAGTCGTATCATCGTACATGATGCGGACAGGGGTTGATAAGCCAGATACTGTCCTTTCGATCTGAAATACACTGTCTTGTTCACAAATTGCAGCATCTTCCACCCATTCGGTTCGCAAGAATTCCCACGGAGTAGCGGGTGAACTGTAAGATCCGTCACCACATGAAGTTTCCAGTGTACCTTCATAATCGACAGTGTCATCCAAGTCAGGTACTAAAAGTGGCGGCAAAGTGTTTGGTGGAAAATATACAGCCACCTCCATGAGGGGATTGCCTTTAGGCCAATATTTTAACCTGTATCCACCGGTTGGAGGAGTTGCAGGCGGAATGTAATCTACTCGTAATGTTTTTGGCATGATCAAAGATTAAATCATTGTTGCCACCAGGTTCGTAGGAGCGTCGCAAGCTGGCGGGAGGTTGGTTGTAGTTTGAACAAGAGAGCATGTTTTGGAATACATGCCAGTAGCTCCTTGTGCTCTGGCTGTCACACGAATATTATAAGTTGTATTATAGCTGAGGCCAGTAAATGTGCCGCTAATTGAAGGCG
>Ga0114129_10017264_pt1 | contig 10278 bp, 7 predicted proteins | sample RhiMetdeltSRZDD1_FD_80071 | JGI IMG/M metagenome (GOLD analysis project Ga0114129, IMG submission 80071) | Populus rhizosphere microbial communities from Tennessee, USA - Rhizosphere MetaG P. deltoides SRZDD1 (version 2) (version 2) | ecosystem: Host-associated > Plants > Roots > Rhizosphere >... | reverse complement strand
CCATGCGAGGCAGAAGGCTTCGGCCAGGGAGTCGGCTTCGCAGAACAGATAGCGATACCCTACCTCGAAGCGAGTGGGACTAACACGGCGGAGTGTGTACTCTGACTCTGAATCAGCGAGAGTCAGGGCGATCTCGATGCTACGCGTCCAATTGGGGAGTCGCGACAGCGCATCGTGCCATGCGAGATCAATGATGTCCTGTATATCGCCTGACTCACCCTCAACTCCGGCGGCGCTGCCGACCGCCCTTCCCTCTGGCGAAAGAATCTCGACAAAGTGCTTCAACGAACCGCGCGGGCGGCGTTCCTCGGCATGATAGCCGAGGCGTTCCGCGATGCGGCGTTTCAAATCACCTAATGAATCATGTGTCATCAGAAGATTACAGAACGCTGACTGCTAGGGCGAGGCTGCGACGGGCTTCTGCGGAGACAACTTCGTGATACAGAGGGAGACAGCGCTGGCGATGTTGATCGGCAATGGACTGCTGATCGGTAAGGTAGCCTCGGATGATGGTCTTGTCTCTGGTTGGCAGGGATTCAGCAAGCAACTGCTCTGTAATGAAGGATTCGATGATGGAAGCAGCTACCTGTGCATCGTGCATTGCGCCGAGTGCATCTTGCAGACGCACCAACGCGGCGATCAGATCGGCGGCTTCGGGGCCTAGCACCTTCTGAAAGAACTCCAGAGCGTAGCGGAGGCGCTTCGTATCAATGCGAAGGGCATGGAGAGTCTCGACGGGCGCTTGCTCGATGGCGGGTTCGTAGGTGCGAACCGTCTCATAGAGCGCATAGAGCAATCCAGAGGCAGCGACTGAGATTGTCGTTGTATGATCGGAGGCTCCTTTGCCAGGAGTCTGGCAGAAATTCAGGAGCCGGGCGACGAAATCCGCGTAGGTGTCACTGTCGAGATAAGAAACAAGATCAATTCGCGATTGGGCACGCTGCGTTGCCCAATGACTGAAGAGAGGATCAAGGCCGGTTTGGTGATCCGTAGGTAAAGACGTTCGATATGTTGAAGCACCACCCATGCGAACATCCAGATCGCGCAACTCGCCTAACTTGCGAGCCGCCTCGCGCAGCCCATTGCTCAGACGCTTACGGGTGGGATTCGTGTAGAAATCGGCAAACAGCTTCAGCGCCGCTCGCATCCGGCGGGTAGCAACACGCATATCATGAAGCGACTCAGGATCGATCCCCTCACGTGTGCCCGGCTCGTAGTAGAGCATGCGCAGCAAGTGAAAGTGGATGATCTTGCGGCCCGCTTCGCTCATCGGATCGTTGGCACGTATCTCAGGCGGCGGAGGCTTGTGTGTCACATGAGGCATCAGCAAGCTGCGCTCCCGATCTGCTTCTAACGTAACGACACGGAGCGGAATCCCGGTCACGGCCCGCCACATATCCGCCTTTTGATCGGCGCGGGGCGCATCGGTGGAAGCGTGTGGGCCATCAACCACTAGCACACAGCCCGCCGGATTCAGTCGCAACTCAACAATCTTGGTGGATTGGCTCTGAGAGTAGTCAAGACCATCGGCTACACGGATGATCGCTGACAGCACGACTGCGATTCGCTGAAGCTCAGGCGAAAGAGCACTATAGCTTGGCTCATCGTCAAGGCGGCTGGGTCGCCATGATTTGCGGTGATAGAGGGTTGTGAGAGCGATTAAGGTACGATCTTCGTCGGAGAGACCTGACATCGGGGTGCTCATCAAGATTTCGCGACCGCGCTTATGGTGAGCGCGCTGGCCGCCGGAAAGCCCAATGTTGTGCAGCAAACCCGCTCTGTAGATTAATTGATGGTAAGATGCCTCAAGGTGATGGAGCGGCTCAGTGGCCGTGAGTAACTCGCGGGCTAATCTACCGACGTGGATGCCATGTGGCATATCGATTGCGTAGCGGCGGCATAGATCGTCAATTGAAGGGTACTGACCCCGTTTCGAGCGGCGGGTTGGACGGGTATCGGCATCGTGTGTTATACGTTCGCGTTCCTCCGCTCGACTCGTAAAAATGTCCATGCGCTCAATTTGGAAGTCATAGAGCCAGCGTACAACGGTGCGCGGCGTAAGTGCTACCTGCTCGGCGATTTCCCCCGGCTCTAGCCCATCGGCCCAATGCAAGATGATCTGCGCGCGTCGGGCAAGTGTCGGTCGCTCGGCTGCGGCGATGGCTTGAAGGCGGGCTTGTTCTTCGGTAGTGATACGGTCTTCGTTGGAAGCGGGCAAATGACCCTCAGACTTTCGCTATGGTTCGGCGTTCCACACGCCGCGACGCTCTAACATCCACTGCTGCGAATTGATCTCAGGCTCACCATCATGTGGCTTCACATGAATGTAGCTGCCATCTGGCAGAAGCTGGCGCGCATTGGCATTATCGGCCAGATGCACGGTGAGTATTTGATTGTGGATTGCATCCTTGAGAGCTGGGTCCTCTATTGGGAACAGGACTTCGACGCGGCGGTCGAGGTTGCGCGGCATTAGATCGGCGCTGCCGAGCAATACCTCCTCCGCGCCATTATTGCGGAAGTAGAAAATGCGGGTGTGTTCCAGAAAGCGGCCAACGATGGTAGTCACAGTGACATTTTCGCTGACACCCGGCACACCGGGGCGTAAGCAGCAGATTCCGCGTATTTGCAGATCGATGCGAACACCCGCCTGCGATGCGTGGTACAGCGCTTGGATCGACTCTTTATCGACCAGCGAGTTCAGCTTCAGGGCAATGTAGCCGTTGCCATACTCCTGTTGATGTTCAATCTCGCGGTCGATACGATTCAGGATTTCCTGTCGCATCGTGCCTGGGGCGACCAGCAGTTTGCGGTATTGATTCTGACGGGAGTATCCAGTCAGCGCGTTGAAAAGATCAGCTATATCCATGCCGATGTCTTGATCGCAAGTCAAGTAGCTGATGTCGGTGTAGACGCGCGCCGTCACAGTGTTGTAGTTACCTGTGCTCATGTGAACATATTTGCGAAGACCATCCTCATCACGGCGAATGACCATCAGCAGCTTGCAATGAGTCTTTAGGCCCACCAAGCCGTAGACGACATGCACGCCTGCCCGCTCTAACTCGCGCGCCCACACGATGTTATTCTCTTCGTCGAAGCGCGCTTTCAACTCGACGAGCACAGCAACCTGCTTACCATGTTCCCGTGCGCGCATCAATTCCGCGACGATAGGAGAGTTTTGATCGGTGCGGTAGAGAGTCTGCTTGATGGCAAGCACGCGCGGATCGGTGGCCGCTTCACGCATGAAATCAATCACCGGAGAGAAGCTCTCGTAAGGGTGATACAGCAGGATATTCCGGCGGCGGATCACAGAGAAGATGCTCTCTTCGCCCATCAATGCCGGGGGTACGGCGGGCTGAAACGGTCGAAACTTGAGATCAGGACGGTTGACCTCGGTAAGCTCCATCAGGCTGGAAGGGCCAATCGGCCCATCGACGGTATAGACCTGATAAGGCGCTAATTCAAGGTTAGCGGTTAGGATCGTGCGAATGCGCTCCGGCATATTGCTATCGACTTCAAGGCGCACTGCCGAGCCGAAATAGCGCATCCCAACTCCTTCTTCGATAGCCGTCAACAGATCGGCTGCCTCATCCTCTTCGATCTCGACATCGGCATCACGGGTCACACGGAAGGGATAGGCTGCAACGATCTCGATCCCCGGAAAGAGCAGGTCAAGGTTGGCGCTAATAACATCCTCAATCCACACAAAGCGCTTTTGTCCGGCTTGTTCTAATCCCAATGCTTCTAGGCTCTCCGCCGAGTCATCCCTGGGGATGCGTACAAGACGCGGGAAAGTCCCCGGCACTTTGAGGCGGGCGAACCGCTCGCCATTTTCGGGGTCGCGGACGATCACTGCCAGATTCATGCTGAGGTTCGAGATATGCGGGAAGGGATGGCCCGGATCGAAGGCTAGCGGAGTGAGGGTGGGAAACAACTCACGCTCAAAATAATCGTGCAGAATCTTGCGGGGTTTCTCCTTGAGGTCTTCGTAATGCAGCACCTTCACGCCCGCTTCTTCGAGTTTTGGCCGAATATCCTGCGACCAGCAGTCATAGACGAGCGTAAGTTCTGGCAGCAACTGTTTACGGATTTCGGCAAGCTGCTCGGCGGGAGTCATGCCATCGGGCGGACCTTCGAGGACGCCCGCCGAAAGCTGGCTTCTCAGGCCGGAGACTCGTACCATAAAGAACTCATCGAGGTTATTGGCAAAGATCGCAAGAAACTTGACACGCTCTAACAGAGGCAGGCTCGTATCGAGCGCCTCTTCCATGACCATGTGATTGAATTGGAGCCAGCTTAATTCGCGGTTTATGAACAATGCCGGATCATTGAGATCAGGAGCTTGCTTGGCACGATTGTTGTCATGTGAGTTCGCGGCAGTCTTAGTCTTATTGGCGGTCATTTCGAGACTGATCTCCTTGTAGCAGCCGAGCGGTAGAAAGGCTCAGCTACAAACAATCGTCTACCGAGGCAGATGCTGGATATTATGACATCCTTTACACACCAAACAACTTTGCTCTGAACATATTTCTCAATGAATAATGCGCCTTTTCTAACTTCGATGCATATTGGTGGATTGTTCCACGAAAGCCAGCGCTCGCTCGAATTTGGAACGCGGCTGGGGCGCTAAGTGCCAGCGAGACACAATTTCGGCGGACAGGGTATCCAGATCACGGTCTGCTCCATCATGCATCAGTTCAATCTCAAGTTCATAATAATGCTGCACCCGACCATCTTCGGCGTCAACTGTCACTTCATCAAGACTCCATTCGGCGACCGTCGTGCGATCTCGGGTCACGGAGCGTACCTGTCGGGTTTGTTGCAAGCCAAGAAAGGGAATTAGTGCTGCGCCGCCGGTAATCGCCAGCACTTGAGCGCGGGCTTCGCTGGCGGGCCACTGATCCGGGGAGCAATCGGCGGGAAGTTCGATCTCATATTCCTCGCGGCGATGCACCGCCCCCTGAGCTGATCCCGGCCCTTTGACGGTGATGAGCAAGCTGCCATCTTCCGAAACGCGCCGCCTGCACACGTAGAGCCGCGCCGAGAGTGCGCGGGTCTCGGTGTCGAGGTAGCTATCTTGATAATGCTTGACGTGTGCGGGGCCGAGGATATAACCGCCGATTTCGGATACGTTGGCTAAATCGCGATAGGTTTGTAGATCAGGTACGGTGAACTTGGCTTCGATTTCCATAAGGCGATGTCTTTCTTCATCGCTGAACAATCATTGCACAAGATCGTGAAATCATTGTTAAGAGCGCTTCGATGGAGCGGTGAACCATGTGTTGATAAGTGCTATCCTTGTGTCGAATGTCCGAGTTGCAAGTGAACAGTACGCCCAAAGGCTGTTTCAAAAAGCGGGGCGGCATTACGCTCGGCATCCCATAATTCGACGGCAGGGGTGCGATCCGAAAGCAGGGTGATGGTAACAGAATCATCATCCCAAGCGGCTTCAATATCCGAAACGATGCCGCTCCGCCCGCGCTCAAGAAACTCAGCCATGCGTAGAATCGCCGCGAGGTGGGTCAACAGAATCTCGTCGCCGTCCTGCATCAGACTCTGGAAGCCCTCCCATGAGGGCGTGCCTTTCCGGTGATAACGTGCCAGCAGCGAGATAATCGCCGTCTCGCGGGGGGTATAGCCCGCCAACCCGCTACTGATGATCAACATCTGAGAGTGCTTATGATGATCATTGTAGTTAATAATTGTACCCAGATCATGTAACAGGGCTGCGGCTTCGAGCAGTTCCAATTCTTGTGGGCCATATTGGTGGAGTGTCTTGAGATCAGCAAAGAGGCGCTGGCACAGCATCCGAACGTGGGCTGCGTGATCGGGTTGGTACTGGTAAATGCGGGCCATATTCAAGACGCTAAAGCGCCGCACATCATCGGCAATCGGGACAGGCTGATCGCGCCAGAACTGTTCGAAGAAGATTCCTTCGCGCAAGCCGTTCTCGGAGATTGTGAGTTCATCAACCTTAAGATAATCCATGAAAGCGGCGACTACACGCGCCCCTGCGCCAATGATGTCGGCGCGGTCGTCGCTGAGGCCGGGGATACTCTTGCGCTGCTTCAACGGAAGCTCGTCAAACAGATCGATGCTTTCTTTTACAGACTTGCCTGTGAGGGCGAATCCGTGCAGATTTTCCAATGGATAGTTCTGGCGCTTCGATTCGATTTTCGCAAGGTTTCGGATCGTGCCGCCGAGGCCGACCAGCTTCCATCCTTCCGAAGGTTTGGCCCAAGTGAATGTCTGAAGCTGTTTCTCGATCTCGGATTGCAGCACCTTTAGCTCCGAGGATTTTGGCGGATCAGATTTCACGAAGCGCTCGGTGAGGGCCAATGCTCCAAGACGAACTGAATCGCCGCGACGGTAGCTCCCATCGCGAACCTCGCTCAACTGCGCGCTGCCGCCGCCAATATCGAGCACGTAACCGTTGGTGATGGGTACTTCGTTCAGTGCGCCAATCACCCCGTAGTGTGCTTCACGCTCACCGCTCAACACACGCAGCTTCCAGCCTACTTCCTGCTCGACACGTTGGACAAATTCGCTGCCGTTGGTTGCATCACGGACGGCGCTGGTGGCAGTCGGAATCACCATGTCCACACCGACTGCGCCACAGAACCGCTTGAATAGGTCGAGAGTCGAAAGGCCGCGCTCCATCGCTGCATCGCTGAGTCGTCCATCGGTCATCCCCTCGCGCAGACGGACGACCTCGCGAAGCTCATCTTCGAGGCGATAGGCATAGCCAGGAATGGATCGTAAGATAACGAGCCGGGCCGTGTTCGAGCCGAGATCGCTAATCGCGATGAACTGCCAATCGGTACGACCCTTGATAATTCGCTGCGTGAGTTGTTTGAACATTGGCTAGCAAGTCAGCATTTCAGGTTGTCAGCAGGTCAGACATCAGCAAAAGGCAACTGGCTGCGGGCATCTGGTTAAAGGATAAAAGAGCATCAAAATTGTTAGTCGCCTTCAACATCGGCATAGTAATCAGGGATGATCGCATGGGCGTCAATGGGTGGGCGCGCATAGTTTTCATCGGCAGAAGGACGCTGCTCCAACTTGATCGGCTTGGGCAGGACATCTTTATAGTCAAAGAGACTGAGCAGGTGGCGGATTGTATTCAGGCGAGCACGCTGCTTGTCATCGGCAGGGACTTGATACCAGGGGGCTTCAGGTATATCGGTGTACTGCATCATAATATCCTTGGCCTTCGAGTACTCCACCCAACGGTCGCGGGAAGTCAAGTCCATTGGACTCAGCTTCCAACGCCTGGCCGCATCTTTAGCACGGTCATGGAAGCGCTCCTCCTGTTCTTCATCGCTTACCGAGAGCCAGTATTTGACCAAGCTGATCCCCGAATTGACCAACATGCGCTCGAAAGTGGGAGTAGCTTCGAGAAAATCCCAATACTGCTCATCGGTGCAAAAACCCATCACTCGCTCGACCCCGGCCCGGTTGTACCAACTGCGGTCGAAGAGAACAAGCTCGCCCGCAGCCGGGAGGTGCGATACGTAGCGCTGAAAGTACCATTGAGTCTGTTCGACATCGGAGGGCTTGCTCAGCGCGACCACACGCATCCCACGCGGATTTAGCGGTTGGGTGATTCGCTTGATTACGCCCCCCTTCCCCGCCGCATCACGCCCCTCAAAGATCACGACGATGCGCTTGCCTTCTTCTTTGACCCAGTATTGCAGCTTAACCAGCTCGAATTGCAGCCGCTCTAATTCTTTCTCATAGAACTTCTTGGATAGCTTGGGCAGATCGAGGCGAATGTCACCTGACCCATTCGAAGACACTTTTTCTTTGGCTTTCTTTTTGGACGCCATATGTATGCCTCGCTGAGACACAGGGGTAAGTGCTGATGTTGTATGCCACCATAATGAGTATATGCGATCCATGTCGAAGTGCTAAGGCATAGGCTACTTATGGTAAACTGACATGGCAACCTTCGCTATTCATCAAGGAGATATATACCAGTGGAACGTCAAGGAGAAGCCTATGAATTGGGTGAACAACTTACAGTAATCGGCAGGAAACTCTCGCTGGGAGATAGAGCGCCGAATTTTGAACTTGAGAGCTTTGATTCTCAAGCAGGCGCAATGAAAACTGTCCGTCTGAGCGATTCGGCAGGCAAGATACGTTTGCTGAACGTAGTCAATTCGCTGGACACGCCAGTTTGCCACATCGAAACGCATAAGTGGGAGCAGCTTAACGACAAGCTACCCAATAACACGGTTGTCTATACGATCAGCATGGACTTACCATTCGCCCAGGCACGCTGGAAAGACAGCGAAGGTGTAAAGCGCCAGCAGATGCTCTCAGCGCACAAGTCGGAGAATTTTGGACAGGACTATGGAGCGTTGATTAAAGAATGGCGTTTGTTGCAGCGCGTGGTGCTGGTCATCGATCAGAATGATCGTGTGGTTCATGCGGAATATGTGCCTGATCAGATGGCGGAACCCGATTATAATGCGGCAATCGAAGCCTCTACGAAAGCCAACAAGTAAAGGCAGTTCAATACCTGCCAACTTTTCCAACCAGATTGATAATCCCGATTGGGAATTGAAACAGGCCAAACTTAGCTTCTGGCCTGTTCCATCGCTATAACGCCGGATCACAAAGGTTCGCAGGAATGGCGGACGACCACCGAGAGGCGCTTGATCCCTTCTTCGATGCGATCTGGCGAGGCATGGGAGAAATTCAGGCGGAAGGTGTTGTGACCGCCGCCGTGAGGATAGAATGGCGTGCCCGGCACGTAGGCGACTTGATGTTCGGCAACCGCATGCTTGAGCAGGTCGGTGGCATTGACATGATCGGGAAGCTGCACCCATAGAAACAGGCCGCCCTCTGGACGATTCCAGTGAACATTCGGTGGGAACAGTTCCTCAATTAAAGCCAGCATCAGATCGCGGCGCTCTTTGTATCCGACGCGAAGGCGCTCAAGATGTTCTTCGAGGAAGCCATCTTTGGCGACTTCGTAGGCCACAACCTGCGCAAAGGTACTAGTATGCAGATCGGCATTTAGCTTGATCTCGGTGAGTTTCGTAATCGCTTCTACAGGGCCAACGATCCACGCAAGGCGGAATCCGGGGCATAGACTCTTTGAGAATGTGCCGAGATAAAGGACGTTGCCGCCCGCAAGCGGATCGTCCGGTGTAGCTCCGATGCCCTGTGCGTCAAGGGCAATGAGAGAAGTGAGATGGTCGCCGTCGTAGCGCAGAGGGCCATAGGGATCATCCTCGATGATCGTCGCCCCATACTGGCGGCCCATGCGGACGATCTCATTACGGCGGGCGGGAGTCGTGGTTACACCTGTCGGGTTATGGAAGTTGGGAACGGTGTAGATCAGCTTGGCGGGGCCTGCAACTAGCGCATCTTCAAGGGAGAAGGGATCAGTGCCGAATTCATCAGATTCCACGCCGCAGTAATCCGCACCGTATAACCGCCACGCATCGAGCATCCCCATGTAAGTTGGTTCTTCCACGACAATATGGTCACCCGGATCAATCAACACTTTGCCGATCAGATCGAGGGATTGCTGCGAACCTGAAGTGATCAGGATGTTCTGGATGCCGCAAGGAACGCCCATCGCCTGCATGCGCTCTACGATGAACTGTCGCAGGGGAACATAGCCCTCGGTGAGACCATATTGCAGCGCTTCGGCAGAACGACCATTGGCAAGCACGCGATTGGTCGCCTCACGTATACGCTCAATCGGAAAGAACTCGGCTGCGGGGATGCCACCCGCAAACGAGATCATCTCTGGCTTCTGGGTGAGCGCGAGAATCTCCTTGATGGAATCATCCTTCTTATGATTCGTGCGCGCTGAAAAGCGTTTATTCCAATCCACTACGGTCATGATAGCTCTCTCACCTCTACTAATGATGCACAGATGGCTGTTCCTACCTCGCTGGTGGAAGCGCTGCCGCCCAGATCGCGGGTGCGGAGGCCGGAAGCCAGCGCGGATTCAACAGCACTTTCGACGGCGCGGGCTTCGACCTCTAATCCGAGCGAATTTCGCAGGAGCAAGGCCACACTCATGATTGTGCCAATTGGGTTGGCGATGCCTTTGCCAGCAATATCAGGGGCGGAGCCGTGAATAGGCTCGTAGACTCCGAGCGTGCCTTCGCCCTGTGAGGCGCTGGGAAGCATCCCAAGCGAGCCTGCCAGCACCGAGGCCTCGTCAGTGAGGATGTCACCAAACATATTCTCTGTGACTGCTACATCGATGGAGGCGGGATTCTGAATCAGCCGCATCGCCATCGAATCGACCAGTTG
>Ga0114129_10017263_pt1 | contig 10278 bp, 6 predicted proteins | sample RhiMetdeltSRZDD1_FD_80071 | JGI IMG/M metagenome (GOLD analysis project Ga0114129, IMG submission 80071) | Populus rhizosphere microbial communities from Tennessee, USA - Rhizosphere MetaG P. deltoides SRZDD1 (version 2) (version 2) | ecosystem: Host-associated > Plants > Roots > Rhizosphere >... | reverse complement strand
GCCTCCGCGCTTGTGATCGGGATGATCAACATCCTGATCATTCTTATTCTCTCAGCGCTTGCCCTGCCCTTCATTCAAATGGCAAATCTTCAGTATATAAATTTGCCATTTGGGAACGGGCAGGCTTTTAATCCAAAGATCCTTGATCTGGTTTTTGGCGTCGTCCTAGTCGCATACTTTGGCCACACCTCTGTTGGAAGCGCTGCCAAGGTGGTACTTCGTCGTGACCCAGGCGGAAGCTCGCTGATCTGGGGAAACATCGCTGCAATGATCACGGCAATTGCCCTTTATAGCCTGTGGGTACTCGCTGTCAACGGAGCGATTTCGTCTGTGGAACTTGGCAGACTGACAGGAACGGCGTTGTCACCGCTGGCGGCCAAGATCGGTGGAATTGTTCCCCTGCTTGGAATTATTTATGTGATCCTGGCCATGGGAATGGGGTCCGTACATTATTCGTACGGACTTTTCTATCAGGTGCGGGAAGCACTGCCCTCAAAAGCAAAACGCTCGGTTCAGTTCGTTGTCAGTCTTGCTCCTGTATTTCTGCTGTTCCTGGCAGTGGAATGGATGTTGTTCACCAAACGCGAGTCGTTCTCAGGGCTTCTTGGTTTCATGGGCATATTTCTGATTCCTATCATCGGCGGGATCTTTCCTATGCTGATGCTGGCTGCCAGCCGCCGCAAAGGGGAATACACACCAAAAATTACCTTTGGCTTCCTGGGAAATTCTCTGGTCATAATAATCATTTATCTTATCTATCTCGGCAGCATGCTTGTGTATGGGATCTTTATTTGGGAGGACCCGGTTCAACGCATAATCGCGGAGGGTGTGAGCATTCTGATGTTGATCGTCACCGGGCTTGTCTTGCGCCAGGGCGCGTTCGTTTCACGCGTGGTCATGGAGCTAAAGGTAGATGCATCGGATACGGATGAGCGCGCGACATTGAGCCTGGTGGATGCGGGAAAACCATTTATCGGAACGTTCAAACTGATGTATGCAAATGGAGAACGTTCCCTGAGCGGGAGTGAAGTCGAAGTTCCATCCTACAAACAGCTACGAAACATACTCGTCGAATTTTCAACTCCCGCCTCCAGTGAGATAAAAGTCTGGCTGCATCGTGTCACTCCGGAGGGAAAGAGTGAAGCGATACACGCGGAACTGTGCATCAAGGATGGCAGTATCGATAATACAATCGGGCTGGATCGGAATCTGGGCTACGTTCTTGTGCCGCTGAGATCAGCGGCCAACAGACTTGAAATCGAACTACTTTAGATGTAAGGGATGAATATGGCAAATAGAAGAGGCTCGTCCGGATTTTTATTGTTCAAGACATTGTTGACTACACTGACATTCTTGGTGCTCCTGACAGGCTGTGCTGGTACACCGCCGACGCAGCTACCCACGGTCGTACCCACGCTAACGGTGGGAATTCCCACGGAGACCGCGCCGGCTCGAGGTCAGGGTGGAACCGTGAAGCTGCTCTACTTCCAGGCGCCAACGATCGTTAACCCGCATCTCTCACCCGGGACCAAGGACCTCTCTGCAAGTCGCATCACCTATGAACCACTGGCCAGTTTTGATAGTGATAGCAAGCTCGTCCCATTTCTGGCCGCGGAGACTCCAAGCCTCGAAAATGGCCAGGTCGCCGCGGACGGTACATCTGTAACCTGGAAACTCAGGCAGGATATCCGATGGGCAGATGGCGAGCCGTTCACGTCTGATGATGTGTTGTTTACCTATCAATACATCATGAATCCCGATGTGAAATCCTCCAGCGCTGGTTCCTACAGTGAAGTGGAAAGTGTGGAAGTTCTTGATGAGTACACTGTCAAAGTCAACTTCAAGCAGCCGACAGCTGGATGGTATGCACCCTTTGTCGGCCCATTTGGCATGATCATTCCACGTCATGTCTTTGAAGACTATAACGGCGCGAATTTTGCAGATGCGCCCGCCAACCTTCAGGCGACCGGCACGGGTCCTTATTTTGTATCGGAGTACCGCAAGGAGGATGTTTTGATCATCGGCGGTAATGCCGTCAGCACGGTCAAGATTATTTATGAGATCAATTCGTATTACCGCGATCCGGATAAACCTTTCTTTAGCAAGGTGGAGTTGCAGGGCGGTGGTGACCTCAACCTGGCCGGGCAGGCCAGCAAGGAAGGGGCTGTGGATTTTTCCTGGAACCTTGCGCTGCCCGAGGAAACGCTGGTTGATATTGAATCAGGAGGCAGGATGAAAGTGGTGACCCAAGCCTCCTCGTTTGTCGAACGTATCATGATCAATTTTACGGATCCGAACCAGGAGACCGCCGATGGAGAGCGATCGAGTCTGCAATTCCCTCATCCATACCTCTCCGACTTGAAGGTGCGACAGGCGATCTCCATGGCGATCGATCGTGAAGCGATCGCTGCGCCCTACGGAAGGGGCGGAAAGCTTACAACCAATATCCTGGCGGAGCCAACGTTTTATGCTTCGCCGAAAAACACCTTTGAATACAATCCGCAAAAAGCCGCGGCACTACTGGATGAAGCTGGCTGGCTGGACACTAACGGAGATGGCGTTCGTGAAAAGGATGGCGTGGAATTACGTCTTGTGTTCCAGACATCGATCCAGGCGCTTCGCCAGGCAGCCCAGGAACAGGTCAAGCACGATCTGGAGGCGGTAGGTTTTGCGGTGGAATTGAAACAGGTCGATGCAAGCATTTTCCTGGGTCCACCAAAGGATACAACAGATACCCGGCGCCAGTTCTATGCCGATTTCGAAGAGTTCGCCTTTAGTAACAAGAGCCCTGATCCAAGCGCCTACATGGCGGGGTGGGTGTGTGATAAAGCCGCGCAGAAAGAAAACGATTGGTCGCTCCCGAATTGGTCGCGTTATTGCAACCCGGAATTTGATGCCCTGTTCAACGAAGCGGCCGCGGAACTGGACCCTGACAGGCGCACAGAGTTGTTCGTCAAGATGAATGAATTGCTGATTCAGGACGTTGCGGTCATCCCGCTGGTCAATACGACCCAGCCTATGGGTTTCAATGTGGACTTAAGGGGTTATGATCTAACCCTTTGGGACGTGGAAGTCTGGAAGATCGCGGATTGGTATAAGTAGACATCTACATATGCCATCTGTTCAAGTGTCCCTGCTTCATTATGATATTCGAGTATGGGGCAGCGACCTAGTGAGATCATGACACAAGAGAAGCGTTCGTTAGTCGAAGACAAGCACAGATTTGAATGGCTCGGCCGCGTCCAGCCGTTTAAATACTTGCTGTATTTGCGACGAAGACTCAAGATCGGACCCAAATTAAGAATCGGATTCGGGATCCTGATCCTTTTGATGCTGGTGGGATATGGCTGGGGGATGGTCGCGGGCAACAAAGCCACCGATGAGATCGATCGAACCACGAATCTGCGCGCGCCACTGGCGCTGGCATCCGGACAGGCTGAGTCCAACTGGCTTAAGATGGAGGCGAATGTGCAGGCCTATCTGGCTCTGGGGGATGAGAGCTATCGCGTCGAATATGAAATTGTGCAAAAGGAGTTTGAAGCGAATCTGGTTGAGCTGGAACAGATCCTGACCGAATCCCGGGATCTCGAATCGGCTGAGTTCAGGAAGCTGTCGAATACGCTGTCGGAGATCCGTTGGCATTATGAGGCGTGGAGCGAACTTGCTCCCGAGTTATTTGAGCTGCGGGATGATCAGCTGCGTCGCGAACCTGCCCTGCATATCCTGATCGTGGACGCGGCACCTTATATTAACACTATTATTGTCGATACGACGACAATCATCAATACACAGAAGCAACAACCTCCTACGGCTGAGAGTCAGAAACTGCTCAGCACCATGTACGAATTTCAGTCATCCTTTTATGCGATGATGGCGGGTCTGCGTGGTTATGTGACGACCAGTCGTCCTGGTTTTAAATTCGAATACCAGGCCAACCAGGATGTCAACACTCAGGCATGGAAGACCATCCAGGCGAAGAAGGATCTTCTGACGCCAAGCCAGGTCGATGGGCTCAGTAAGATTGAAGCGGCCCGCGAATCATTCCTACTCAAACCCACCCTGATGTTCGATGCGGTGGAAGGCCCCAATGCCCGCATGGATTTGCTTTTATTTCGCACGGAGGCGGTTCCCCTGTCGGATTGAATGCTTGAACTGCTGGACGAGGAAGCGAACTTTCAACAGGAATTGCTTCAATCCGAATTAAATACCGGGCGGGAGCAGCTTGCCACTGCGCAAATCATTACCATTGCCAGTGCCATCGTTGTCATTTTGGCCGGGTTGCTGCTCGCGTTCGCAATTGCCAGCGACATCGCAAGTCCCATTTTACGACTGACCGACACTGCCCAACAGATTCAGGCAGGTGACCTGACTGCCCAAGCCGAAGTCACAACGGAGGATGAAATTGGCATTCTTGGTAACGCTTTTAATGCCATGACCTCCAAATTGCGCGAGACCCTGCAATCTTTATTGGATTATCTGGAACAGGTCAAAGTAGTGATGGGCGCCGCCGCCGCTGTTGAAGAGAATAGATTTGAGGTTTCAACATTGGATCAACTTGCCAAACGGGATGATGCCCTCGGGCAGTTGGCGCGTGTCTTCCAGAAAATGGCACTTGAAGTCCGCCTGCGCGAAGAGAAATTGAAACAAGAGGTAACAGAATTAAAGATCGTACTGGACAACACGCGCCAGAAAAAGAAGGTCGCCGAGATTACGGATTCACAGTACTTCAAGGATCTGCAAAGCGAGGCAGACGCATTGAGAAATATTATTTCTGGTGATTCGGATAATGTGGATTAGACTTGGGTGGAAGTGGACATCCTTGAAAAGATAACGTATTCGTGTTGGAATGTATTTTTAAGACAAACTTTCAAAGCTACTCACTTCTATGTAGCGAACACAAAAATACGTTCAATTGGGTACACCCATGTCCGTGTGGTTGGTCTGACCCATAAAAGGCCTGTGGGTGTGCTCCTGCTGCCGCTACCAAATATCAAAAACGGATCTCAGATCCTTTGCTCGATCTCCTTGATACGGCGCAGCCGCATCGAAGTGCCGCGCGTAGACTATGATAGGTTGAGCGGAGACAGAATGGGGAGTCAAGTGAATCGATTCAGGCACGCGTTCAATCTGCACGGGATATTCAGCAAAAGCGATTAACAAATAACGGTTCATCGGACATCATCTGCAACGCGGATATGCGTGTCGGGGAGATACAGCAATTTTGCAGCTTGTAGGCTAATGTACAGGTAACCCTCCAGCAAATAAAGAACCCGGTGCTCAATGCGGTTGGATGCATCGCATCATTCTTGTTGGTCGATCCAATTTTGGAGACAGCGACTTCCTCTTTCTGGTGCCTACTCCATCTAGCCTTGTCAGTTCCCTACCCTAACTGTACAATGCATTCAAGCAGCATCTAAGGTCATACAGGTATATTGATGGAGTCATTTCTCACACCCATACTTGTCGGGCGCAGTCAGGAGCTAAATCAACTAGAAAATGTACTGACCATAGCACAAGACGGAGTTGGGCGTTGTGTTCTTGTCAGCGGTGAAGCGGGTATCGGCAAAAGTCGTCTTTTAACCGAAATCCGAGTCCGAGCGACCGACAAAGGTTTCAATACCTTTGTCGGTCGTTGCTTTGAGCAAAGGCTCATATGACCTTGCTGGCGGCTTCGCGATGCGAGACTCGCTTTGTGAATGACGAGAAATTGGTATGACCGACGATCCTTTGATTGGTTCTCAACTTGCCAACTTCCGGTTGGAGCGCGTCCTCGGCCGTGGAGGAATGGCGCAGGTCTATTATGGCTGGGATGTGAAGCTTCAGCGCCCAGTGGCTGTCAAAGTCATTGACTCTCGATTCCGCGATAACCCCGCTTACGCCAAACGCTTTGTGCGCGAAGCACAGGCTGTTGCGTCATGGCGGCACGAGAACATTGCGCAGGTCTACTATGCGGATGAACAAGGTGGCCTGTACTATTTTGCCATGGAATATATTGATGGCCTGGACCTCGATCGCGTGTTGACAAGCTTCGCAGCCAAAAGCGACCTCATGCCCCAGTCCGATGTGCTGCGAATTGGGCGCGCGGTTGCCCACGCCCTCGATTATGCTCACGCGAAGAATGTCGTCCACCGCGATGTGAAACCCTCGAATGTGATGATTGCTCGTGATGATCGCGTGGTCTTAACCGACTTTGGACTGGCGCTGGATGTTGAACAAGGTTCGGTAGGCGAAGTCTTCGGCTCAGCTCACTATATCTCGCCGGAACAGGCCCGACGGTCGTCAGACGCGGTCCCGCAATCCGATCTGTATTCGCTGGGCATCCTGTTATATGAAATGTTGACAGGGGTGGTGCCCTTTGATGACCCATCTCCAACGGCGGTGGCGCTCCAGCACCTTACGCAGCCACCTCCTGCACCACGCACCCTCAACCCTGACCTCAATATTGAAATCGAAGCCACCTTGCTGAAGGCACTTAGTAAATCCCCGAAAGACCGTTACCAAACTGGCTCGGACTTAATGACCGCTTTGGAACGTGCATTCGAAGCAAGCACTTCAACAATTCAACCCGTGCCATTGCCTCCATTGCCTGCGGGCGTGCAGCCCCCGGCCCAACCAGCCCGCCCCGCGCGCCTGACTGTGGCTGAACTGATCGCCTTGGAAGCGCCTGCCGCGGCTCCATCCACCCCGCTACCGCTGGATCAGCCGAAACGAGCCTCACGTGAAACGCCTCCGGTGCAGCGTCAGCCAGACCGTGCCCGGCGCGTGTCTGTTGTTTGGTTGGCAGGTGGCGGATGTGTGTTGGTTCTTATCGCGCTGGTGACGGCAGCGGCGCTTATGCTTGCCAACCCTTCGGGCACCCTCTCTCAAAATACCACAGCGCTCGCGGGTACAGCAAATGCGCTGATGCTTGAGGTGCCTACCTTATCCACCGGTGTTGAGGCCACCCCCGCCTCCCTGCCAACCGTGAAGTATCCTGATGGGAAACTCTTCAAACTTTTTTACGATGATAACAGTTTTTATCTGCTCAATCTTTCAGACAGTACCATCCCCATCAGTTGGATCGCTTTCGAGCGCCTGGGTGCTGACGATGTGCCCCTCAATCGATTCAACGGCTCGCGCTGGGCGGAGTTTTATGCGAACAGTGTGCCTGGCCGATGTGTAGCGCTCCGGATCCTGGGCAGCCCTGAATATCTCGACCCACCTGAGTGTGGTCATAATTATTTTCTCAGTTTGCGTACTCCCACTCGCCAAGACCCAACCATATTCTGGACAACATTGGAAGGCGGTCACGAGTTCCGCATATTATGGCGCGAAGGCGGCCAGGACGAAGAGATCGCCCGCTGTGAAATCACCGCAGGGACCTGTGAGGTATTCCTGCCATGACCCAGGACGCCTTCATCGGAAAGCAACTTGGCGAATACCGGCTCGAAGCATTGCTCGCGCAGGGCGGCATGGCGCGCGTGTACCGCGCCGTGGATGTACGTCTGAAGCGATATGCGGTCATCAAGGTGATCGATCCGCGCTTTCATAATGATCCTGACTACCTCATGCGCTTCGAGCGTGAGGCCCGGGCCATCGCGCGCCTGGACCATCCCAACATCGTCCGGTTGTATCGCTTTGATAAACAAGAGGACTGGCTTTATATGGCGATGCAGCAAGTGGACGGCACGGACCTGGGGACGGTGCTGGCCGGTTATCACGCCGACAGGGAATTTATGGAACCCGCTGACGCCTGCCGGATCATCGGTGAGGTGTGCTCGGCATTGGATTATGCTCATCAAAAAGGGATCATCCATCGGGATGTGAAACCTGCCAATATCCTGCTGGACCGGCAGGCACGCGCTTTCCTCACAGACTTCGGACTGGCGTTGATGGTCGATGTGGGGACACGCGGCGAGATTTTTGGGTCTCCCCATTACATTGCACCAGAACAAGCGATGTCATCGGCGAAGGCTGTGCCACAAAGTGATCTGTATTCCATTGGAGTTATCCTCTTCGAGATGTTTACCGGGAACGTCCCGTTCAACGCGGCGGGGCCAGTGGATATTGCGCGCCTGCACATGAGTGAGCCGCCGCCTGCGCCGCGCGCAATGCGGCCGGAAATTAACCCTGAGCTGGAAGCTGTGATTCTCAAGGCACTCGCGAAAAGTCCGGAGGAACGTTACGCGAACGGTGCCGCACTGGCTGAGGCTTTGGAACAGTCCTTGAAAGCCTGATCAGCCGCCAGCTTGCTTGCGAAGTGTCCACGCCAGACCATCCCTGAGCGTGTCGCGCTAAAATTGGATCCGAGTCCATTGCTGCTCGTTCCGGCAGGAGTTGTTGCACCCACAACACCGCCCATTGAGGAATCAGTCTCTCCAGTCGCAGATTTATGCGACCAGGTTTGCATTATGTTTTCGAGTCGTTATGCAGAAAAGATATGTGCGATATGAAATAACAGAACCGGGATGAAAGTCTCTCATCCCGGTTCTGCATAATTTGCAAAGTTCTAAATCAAGGGCACGGCCCCAGTGTATCTCCATGACCAAGATGGGCAGGAACGGCAGAGGCAGAAATGCTCAGGGTATGCGCATTTTTACCTGGCTTGTGGCACACCAATACTTTTTCTCCCTCGACAGGAGTCCCAACATCGTCTGGATTCACATTTACAATGATGATCTGTATGATCACGATTTGACCATCTTCGGATGTGCATACTACAACGAGCACCACCTGATTTGCGCTTAATGTTCCATCACCTTCGCTTTCAATCGTGACGTTCTCACCAAGCGTAATAGCGGGCCAGCCCAGGAACTGGACTTCGCTTCCATTTACAGTGACGACTGTCGCTACAACGGTCGAGCAGCCTGGGATTTCCGCGAAATCACCGAGCGGAGCAATGCTGAGCACCTGCCAGGTGCCATCGGGCAAAAGGAGGATTTCTACGCGTACGATCATGCCAGGCGTAATGGTGCCTTGAATATCTGTATCGTCTGTTACGTTGAGTGGGAATCCATTCACGACCCAGGGATCAACGGAGATCACCCTGCCGATCAGGATGATGATGGGATTGGTCCCTTCGTCTTCCTCCACGAGTTCAATGGAGTAGGCCAGCCAGGTTCCGTCCTCGAGGATACGGCCTTGCACGCGCACCAGATCACCCGTCCCAATGCCATCCTCGATCTGTGTCCAATCACGCGTTTCAAATGTGATGCCCGCCACCTTCCACGGATCCTGGTCCTCAACTTCACCCGTTAATTCGAAGGCCGAGTCACCTTGAAGGGCGCGCACGATGCGTGCTGCTTCCCATATACCATCCTCCAGGATTTTTCCGCTCACCCTCACCGTATCGCCAACGATCAGACCTTCCTCCAGTAATGTGTTTTCAGTGATCGAGACGGTCACTCCTGAAATCGTCCAGCTGTCTGGAGAAATGGTTTCCACTACACCGGTGAAATCAAAAGGAAGCGCGCCCGCTTCAGGCACGGCAGTAATTCTCAGAGCTTGAAGATCGCCGTCTTCCAGAATCAAGCCTTCCACTCGTGCAATGTCGCCGACCACGAGAGTGTTATCTACAAAAGTTGAATCGCCCAAGGTGATCGACTGACCTGCAATCGTCCATGCATCCTCACCAATTTCCTGCACTTCACCGGTCAGTGTGAACTGGCTCGATGGGAAATCCTGTAACAGAATGATAATATCGGCAATGAGGGTGTCGTCATCGCCGCGATGTGCCTGAACCAGAACCACATCGCCTTCTTCCAGATCATCATCCAAAAAAGTCGCGCTGACCACCTGAATGGACTGTCCGCCAATGATCCAGATATTTCCCACCTGCGTAATAATGCCCTCAACCTCAACAAAGTCAGCTGGTTGAGAGGGAGGCTGGGTTGTGGTGATGACCGTGACCTGTCCCGCTCCGACGATGACTGTCTGTTGGAAGCCAGTAACCGCCACTTCCCCCTCCTCCACATGGAAGGAAACGGTTTGCAGCAAAGTAACACTGACAATGAATTGTGTGCCTCTGGCTTCGCCTGATCCGTTGGGAGTCAGGACCTGATAGGTTGATCCTTCTGCGTCCCACTTCGCAACCTCATGGCTGGTTTCGCCACTTGATTGCGAAACGACGATGGTGCGGAGCTTTTCTTGTTTTTGAACATTCAACTGGTCAATGGAAATTTCAGTATTTGCACCCAGAGAGATCGAACTCCCGTCAGGGAAGAAGAGTTTTGCCGCAGAAAGGTTGGCTGTGCGGAGGTGTCCTCCCTGTTTGATAACGGTTTCCTGTCCGGCGGCAAT
>Ga0114129_10017262_pt1 | contig 10278 bp, 9 predicted proteins | sample RhiMetdeltSRZDD1_FD_80071 | JGI IMG/M metagenome (GOLD analysis project Ga0114129, IMG submission 80071) | Populus rhizosphere microbial communities from Tennessee, USA - Rhizosphere MetaG P. deltoides SRZDD1 (version 2) (version 2) | ecosystem: Host-associated > Plants > Roots > Rhizosphere >... | reverse complement strand
GGCGACCGCCGCCAGCCGGCGACGTCGCGCGGTGATGCCCATCCGTGAACCCCTCTCTGTGAGAGCGCTCTCTCGGACGAGCGTGGGCGGGGATCATGGCGGTGTCAAGACCCTTGGGAGAGCGTTCTCACAAACCGCGCCATGATCACGATTTCCGGGCAGATCGCGCAGTCTGGCTGCGCGATCCGCCCGCAGACGGCGATCATGGCCGGCGTGGCGCGGGCGCCGCGGCGGTGTGCGAGAGCGCTCTCAGCCCGTGCGGAGCGACTCCAGTAGCGTCGCGTCGCCCGTCACGTCGAGCACCTCGAAGCCCACCCGGCCGTACAGGGCCAGGAGCAGGTCGCTCGCGGTGCCCTGGGCGAGTACGCGGGCGTGCGGGTCATCGGTGTCCAGCAGCGTGTCCATGTCCAGCAGCGCGACCCCGCCGTCGGCGCGAAGACGCACGTACCAGTCGGCGGGCGGCTCGGTGGCCACCAACTGCACGACCCCGGACCGGTCGGTGGGCCCCTTGCGCAGCCCTCCGGGCAGCCAGGTGTCCAGTACCTCGGTCACGCCGTCGGTGGCGAGCGCGGGCTCGATCGGCTCGGCGTGGCCCTGCGCCATCTGCGCGTCCCACCGGTGTACGGCCGTCTCGTGCGCGAGCCGCCGGTGCCAGAAGATCGCGGTCTTCGGCTGGGGACCCCAGTTCCACGCCGGTGCCTGCGGGTCGAGCCGCTGCATCTCGTCGACCATCGCCGCGTACCGCTCGTCGAACCAGGCCAACGCCGCCTCGCCGCCCGGACCCGGCTCGATCTCCCGCCGCACCCGGCTCGTCGTGCCGCTGGTCGCGTGCCCGGCGATGCGCGCGTACGCCGCGCCCAGGTGGAGCACCAGATCCTCGACCGTCCACCCGGGACAGGACGGGACAGGTTCGCCGAGGGCTCCCGGCGTACCCACGGCGGTTCTGAACGCTCCGGCGTCGCCGCGCAGGGCCGCGAGCCAGAAGTCCTTCGTGCCGTGCGTCCTGGTCATGTGATCCTCCCGCGCTTCCCGGCCTAGGGTGATGGGCGTGCCCGACGTCAGTGCTCCGGCGAGTGCCGCACCCCTCGCGGACTTCACGACCCTGCGCCTCGGTGGTCGCCCCCGCCGGCTCGTCACCGCCGACAACACCACGGACATCATCCATGGCGTACGCGATACCGCGCGCGCCGAGGAGCCATTGTTGATCCTCGCCGGGGGCAGCAACGTGGTGGTCGACGACGGCGGGTTCCCCGGAACGGTGCTGCTGCTGCGCTCCGCCGGCTGCGCGTTCGGAGCCGACGGGACGCTCACGGTCGAGGCGGGCGTGCCGTGGGACGAGGTCGTCGCGGCGGCCGTCGACGCGCGGTGGGCGGGCATCGAGTGTCTGTCCGGCATCCCGGGCTCCGCCGGGGCGACGCCGATCCAGAACGTGGGGGCGTACGGGCAGGAGGTGGCCGAGACCGTCACCGCGGTACGCGCCTACGACCGGGTGGCCGACGAGGTCGTCACACTGTCCACAGTCGACTGCGGGTTCGGGTACCGGACGAGCGTCTTCCGGTACTCGCCCCGGTGGGTCGTACTCGACGTGACGTTCCGCCTCACCCGGTCGGCCACGTCGACGCCGATCCGGTACGCGGAGCTGGCCGGCGCGCTCGGCGTACCGGTCGGCGCGACGGCACCCCTGGCCGACGTACGCAAGGCCGTCCTCGCGCTGCGCGCGGCGAAGGGCATGGTGCTCGACCCGGCGGACCCGGACACGTACTCGGCCGGCTCGTTCTTCCTGAATCCCGTGCTCGACGCGCAGGCGTACGCGCGGCTGGATCCCCGCCCGCCGGCCTGGCCCAACCCCGAGGGGTCGGTGAAGGTCAGCGCGGCCGCGCTGATCGAACGGGCCGGCTTCGCGAAGGGGTTCACGCGCGGTGGCGGGGTCGCGATCTCGAGCAAGCACACGCTGGCACTGACGAACCGGGGCACGGGTACGACGGCCGCCCTGCTCGACCTGGCCCGCGTGATCCGGGCCGGGGTGCACGATCGGTTCGGCGTGCTGCTGCACCCCGAACCGGTACTGGTGAATTGCGAAATCTGATCACAGCCCGTAACCCAATGGTTGCCGTCGACGTTCTCTACAGGAACCCGACTAAGCCTGGGGGATACGTCACAGATGCCTACACACCTGACCGCCGGACGTCGCCGGTGGACACTCGCCGCCGTTCTGCTCGCGGTGGGTACCGCGCTGCTGTTGATGGGGTACGTCGGCACGGCGAGCGCTGGCGCCGCGCCGGCCATGCCGCACCCGTACGGCTACGGCCCCGAGTCGCCGGAGCCGAGCCAGTCCCGGACCTACCCGCCGAAGCCGAGCCACTCACCGAGCCACTCGCCCACGCCGAGCCACTCGCCGTCGAAGTCACCGTCGGAGTCGCCGTCGATGTCGCCCTCGCCGTCCCCGTCGCACACCGCGACCGAGACCCCGTCCCTCTCGCCCACGCTGCCGGTCACCGGCAGCCGGACGACCGGCATCCTGGTGATCGGCCTCGGTGCCGTCGGGCTGGGCGCGGCCCTGCTCATCGGCTGGCGGTTGCTGTTCACCCGCCGCCGCTTCACCGCCTGACCGGTCCGCTGAGAGCGCCCGGCCCGCCACGGGCCGGGCGCTCCGCGCGGGTGGACCGGGCGCCTCAGCTGACCCGGTGCACCTTGTGCTGCGCGGCCTGCGCGAGCGGCCGGACGACCAGCCGGTCGATGTTCACGTGGTGCGGCCGCGTCGCGCACCACGCGACGCAGTCGGCGATGTCGTCGGCGGTCAGCGGCTCGGCGACGCCGGCGTACACGGCCTCGGCCCGTCGCGCGTCGCCGCCGAAACGCACGAGCCCGAACTCGTCGGTGCGTACCATCCCCGGGTCGATCTCGATGACCCGTACCGGCTCCCCGCACAGCTCCAGCCGCAGGGTCCCGGCGAGCGCGGTCTGGGCGTGCTTGGCGGCCGCGTACCCGCCCCCACCCTCGTAGACGACCAGGCCGGCGGTCGAGCTGAGCACGATCACGGTGCCGGCACCGGACGCGGTCAGCGCCGGCAGCAGCGCCTGGGTGACGCGGAGCGTACCGAGCACGTTGACGTCGTACATCCATTGCCAGTCGTCGATCTTCGACGTGCCGACCGGGTCGAGCCCGTGCGCGCCGCCCGCGTTGTTGACGAGCACGGTGACGGGTACGCCCAGCGCGTCGACGGCCGCCGCGAGGTCCGCCACCGACGCGTCGGACGTGACGTCGCACGGCACGGCCGTCGCGCGGCCGCCCGTGGCGCCGATCTCCTCCACCATCCCGTCGAGCCGGTCCGCCCGGCGCGCCGCCGCGACCACGTGGTACCCCTCGCGGGCCAACCGGCGGGCGGTCGCGGCCCCGATACCGCTCGACGCGCCGGTCACCACCGCCAGTGCTGATTGCGTCATGCCCGGCATGCTCCCATGCGCTCCGAGTACGGATCGGACGTGGGTTTGCTCACGTTTGGCGGCAGACCGCCGGGGGTGAGCGGGAAGATGCCTGCCGGCGGCGCGGTTGACCCGCATGGCGCCTCGCCGGGGGCGAGGAGTCGCGCCGGTCGAAGGGATTCGGGACGTGACGGGTACAAACGGGCATTCCCCCGCCCGGGGCTTCACCCTCAGGCAGCGTTCGGCCACCGCCGATGCCGGACCACGACGCATAGCGACGCTCTCCGTACACACGTCACCCCTTGATCAACCGGGTACGGGTGATGCCGGCGGCATGAACGTCTATATCGTCGAGATCGCCCGGCGGCTCGCCGCGCAGAACGTCGAAGTCGAGATCTTCACGCGGGCCACCTCGAGCGACCTGCCGCCGGTCGTCGAGATGGCGCCCGGGGTTCACGTACGGCACGTCGTCTCCGGCCCGTTCGAGGGCCTGGCCAAGGAGGACCTGCCCGCGCAGCTGTGCGCGTTCACGTCCGGAGTCCTGCGCGCCGAGGCGGGTCGGGCGCCCGGCTGGTACGACCTCGTCCACTCGCACTACTGGCTCTCGGGGCAGGTCGGCTGGCTCGCCAAGGAGCGCTGGGGCGTACCGCTCGTCCACAGTGCACACACGCTGGCCAAGGTGAAGAACGCCCAGCTGGCCGACGGCGACAAGCCCGAGCCGCTCGCCCGTGTGGTCGGCGAGGAGCAGGTGGCGACCGAGGCCGACCGGCTGATCGCGAACACCCCCATCGAGGCGCGCCAGCTCGTCGGGCTGTACCGGGCCGATCCCGAGCGGGTCGCCGTGGTGGAGCCCGGGGTCGACCTCCGCCGGTTCCGGCCGGCGGCCCCCATCCGGCGTACGGCGGCGCGGCGCCGGTACGGGCTGCCCGAGGACGCGTACGTGGTCGCCTTCGTCGGGCGCATCCAGCCGTTGAAGGCGCCGGACGTCCTCCTGCGCGCGGCGGCGGCCCTCCGCGAGCGCGAGCCCGAGCTGGCGGCCCGGCTGATCGTGGTGGTGGTCGGCGGCCCGAGCGGCAGCGGGCTGGAGCGCCCGACCGCGCTCATCGAGCTCGCCGACTCGCTGGGGATCGCGGACGCGGTGCGGTTCCTGCCGCCGCAGACGGGCGACGCGCTGGCCGACCTGTACCGCGCGGCGGACCTCGTGGCCGTACCCAGCCACAACGAGTCCTTCGGGCTCGTGGCCCTCGAGGCGCAGGCATGCGGTACGCCCGTCGTCGCCGCCGCGGTGGGCGGGCTGGTCGCGGCCGTCCGCGACGGTACGTCCGGGGTGCTCGTCGAGGGCCACGACCCGGCGGACTGGGCCCGCGTACTCGGCGACCTGCTGGCTGCTCCCGCCCGGCGGGCGGCGCTGGGCCGCGGCGCGGTCGAGCACGCGCAGCAGTTCTCCTGGGACCGTACGGCGAGCGGCCTGCTCGCGGTCTACCGTGAGGCGGTGACCACCCACCGGACCAGCTCGTCGATGAGGCTTGCCACGCTCGGAGCCACCGGATGGTAGATCCGGCCGGGGTCTGCGCCCTGATCGAGTCCACACTGGACGGTCGTGAGCTGGCGTGGGAACGGGCCGGCGAGCGGGCGTACGCGGTGACCCTGCCCGGCACCCACAAGCTGAGGACCACGTGCAACCTGGTGGTCGGCGAGCACGCGCTGCGGGTCGAGGCGTTCGTCATGCGCCAGCCTGACGAGCGCCGCGAGGAGCTGTGGGCCTGGCTGCTGCGGCACAACGCGCGGATGTACGGCGTCGCGTTCGCGATCGACGCCGTCGGCGACGTGTACCTGACGGGCCGGCTGTCGCTCGCCGCCGTCACCGAGGACGAGCTGGACCGGCTGCTCGGTGCCGTGCTCACGTACGCCGACGAGTCGTTCGACACGATGCTGGAGATCGGCTTCTCCACGGCGATCCGGCGGGAGTGGGCGTGGCGGGTGTCGCGCGGCGAGTCGCTCGACAACCTGCGGGCGTTCCGGCACCTGGCGCCAGCCGGGTCCGCGGCGGAGCCCGTAGCCGACCCCGCTGTGAGCGACGAGACAGGCTAAACGGGTTGTGTCGAAACCGGGACCGCTCGTACCGTCATCGCCAGTGAGCGGTTCCGGTCAGGCGCCTGATCGAGCCCGCTCCGGTGGGGGGTAACCCGGCGGCCCGCTGGGTGGCGTCGACGGGGGTGCGCGCCACCCGGCGCCGCCGGGTCTAACGTTTCCCGCTATGACACCTCCGGGCACCTCCGGCCCGCTCTCCGGCCTGCGCGTCGTCGAGGTCGCCGGGCTCGGTCCGGCGCCGTTCGCCGCGATGGTGCTCGCCGACCTCGGCGCCGAGGTGGTCCGCCTCGACCGGACCGGCCCGCCCGAGCTCGGTGTCGATCCCCGCGTCGACCTGCTGAACCGGGGCAAGCGCTCGGTCGCGGTCGACCTCAAGCACCCGCACGCGGCGGTGCTCGTCGCCGATCTGGCGGCCCGCGCCGACGCGTTCATCGAGGGCTTCCGGCCGGGCGTCGCCGAGCGGCTGGGCATCGGGCCCACGGCGCTGCTGGCCGCCAACCCCCGCCTCGTGTACGGGCGGATGACGGGCTGGGGGCAGGACGGCCCGCTCGCCCGGACGGCCGGGCACGACCTCACGTACCTGGCCCTCTCGGGCGTGCTGCACACGATCGGGCCGGGTGACGGGCCGCCGGTGCCGCCGCTGAACCTGCTCGGCGACTACGGCGGGGGTGGGATGCTGCTCGCGGTCGGCGTGCTGGCCGGCGTCTGGCGGGCGGCGCGTACGGGTGTGGGCCAGGTGGTCGACGCGGCCATCGTGGACGGCGCGACGCTGCTCGCCACGCAGGTGTACGGGTTGCTCCACAGTGGACTGTGGCGGGACGGGCGGGGCGCGAATCTGCTCGACGGCGCCGCCCCGCACTACGGCGTGTACGCCACACAGGACGGTCACTACGTCGCCGTCGGCGCGTTGGAGCCCAAGTTCTACGCGGAGTTCGCCGCGCGCCTCGGGCTCGCCGCGGGCGCCCCGGACCCGTACGACTCGGTGCGCTGGCCCGAGCTGCGCGTGGCGATAGCCGAACGGTTCGCGACGCGTACCCGCGAAGAATGGTTGTCGATCTTCGAGGGGTCGGACGCCTGCGTCGCCCCGGTGCTCTCGCTCGGCGAGGCTCCGGCGCACCCGCACCTGGTGGCGCGCGAGACGTTCATCGATGTGGCCGGAGTCCGGCAGCCGGCGCCCGCCCCGCGGTTCTCCGAGACGCCGCCGCCGCCGCCCGGCCCCCCACCGCAGCCAGGGGCGGACACCGCCGACGTCCTGCGGGAATGGGCGGTCGCCGACGTCGATGGACTGCTGGCAGCGGGCGTGGTCCGGCAATCCTGAGCCGAAAGACTTGTTACTCACCGGTATCCCGATGAGAATACGGCAATGGAGGCGTTTATCTACGAAGCGATCCGCACGCCGCGGGGTCGGGGCAAGCCAGGTGGCGACGGCAAGCGGGGTGGTTCGCTCTACGAGGTCAAGCCCGTCTCGCTGGTCGTGGGGCTGATCGACGAGCTACGTAGGCGCCTCCCGACGCTCGATCCGGCCCGCGTCGACGACCTCGTCCTCGGCTGCGTGACCGCGGTCGGGGAGCAGGGCATGGTGATCGCGCGGACGGCCGCGCTGCTGGCCGGGCTGCCCGACACGGTCGCGGGCGTGACGCTGAACCGGTTCTGCGCGTCCGGCCTGGAAGCGGTGAACACGGCCGCGCAGAAGGTCCGCGCCGGCTGGGACGACGTCGTGCTCGCGGGCGGGGTCGAGTCGATGTCCCGCGTGCCGATGGGCTCCGACGGCGGTGCGATCATGATGGACCCCGAGTGCGGGTACGCCATCGGCGTCGTCCCGCAGGGCATCTCGGCCGACCTGCTGGCGACGATCGAGGGCTTCGACCGCTCCACTGTGGACAGCTACGCCGCCGGATCCCATGCGCGGGCGGCGAAGGCGTGGGCCGACGGGGCGTTCGACCGGGCCGTGGTGCCCGTACGCGACCGCGTCGGGCAGGTCATCCTCGATCGCGACGAGCACATCCGTACCGACACCACGCCCGAGACGCTGGCCGCCCTCGACCCGGCGTTCGCCGGCATCGGGGAGCTCGGCGGGTTCGACGCCGTGGCTCTGCAGCGGTACCACTGGATCGACCGGATCGAGCACGTCCACACCGCGGGCAACTCGTCGGGCATCGTCGACGGGGCCGCCCTCGTGGTGGTGGGCTCCGAGGCGGCCGGGTACGAGCTGGGCCTGCGCCCCCGCGCCCGCGTGGTGTCGGCGGCAGTCACCGGATCCGAGCCGCTCATCATGCTCACCGGCCCGGCGGACGCGGCCCGCAAGGCGCTCGACAAGGCGCGGCTGCGGGCCGACCAGATCGACCTGTTCGAGGTCAACGAGGCGTTCGCGGCCGTCCCGCTGCGGTTCATCCGCGACCTCGACCTCGATCCGGAACGGGTCAACGTCAACGGCGGCGCCATCGCGATGGGTCACCCGCTGGGTGCGACCGGTGCGATGCTCGTCGGCTCGCTGCTGGACGAGCTCGAGCGGCGCGAGCAGCGGTACGGCATGGCCACCCTGTGTGTCGGCGGCGGCATGGGCATCGCGACGATCATCGAGAGGCTGTGAGCGGTAGCCGTGTTCGGTTGGGAACAGCGCTCTGACGGCATCGTCGTGCTGACGATGGACGACCCGGCGCAGACGAGCAACACGATCAACGCGACCTTCTCGGCGTCGCTCGCGTCCACTGTGGACCGTCTAGCCGCCGAGCGCGACGGGATCACGGGAGTGATCATCACGTCGGCGAAGAAGACGTTCCTCGCCGGGATGGACCTGAAGGAGTTCAGCTCGGGCGGCGGTGCCGCGGCGGCCGGGGGTTCGGCGGCGCGGGCCGGCGGCTCGGCGGCGCTCGGGGGGCGACCGTTCGCCCACGTCGTCTTCGAGCTCGCCGGGCACGTCAAGGATCTGTTCCGCCGGCTCGAGACGCTCGGCCGCCCGGTCGTGGCCGCGCTCAACGGCACGGCGCTCGGCGGCGGCTTCGAGCTCGCGTTGGCGTGCCACCACCGGATAGCGGTCGACGAACGCGGCATCGTCGTCGGCCTGCCGGAGCCCACGCTCGGCCTGATGCCCGGCAGCGGCGGCGTCGCGCGGGTCACCCGGCTGCTCGGACTGCAGGAGGCGCTGACGCAGGTGCTGCTGCAGGGCCAGCGGCTGCGCCCGGCGAAGGCCGTCGAGGTGGGCGTCGTCGACGAGCTGGTCGGCTCGGCCGACGAGCTCATCCCCCGGGCCGTCGCCTGGATCGAAGCCAACCCGCGGGCCGCGCAGCCGTGGGACCGGCCCGGGTACCGCATGCCCGGCGGGCGGCCCACCGACCGCGCGATGGCCATGCTCCTGCCCGCCTTCCCGGCCAACCTGCGCAAGCAGCTCAAGGGCGCGCACTACCCGGCGCAGCACCACATCATGTGCGCCGCCGTGGAGGGGGCGGCGATCGACTTCGACACGGCGCTGCGCGTCGAGGGCCGGTGGTTCGTCGATCTCGTGGGCACCCCCATCCAGCGCAACCTCACGCAGGCCTTCTTCTTCGACCTGCAGTCACTCAACAAGGGCGGTTCCCGACCTTCGGGGGTACGCCCGTCCGCGCCCGTCGAGCGGGTCGGCGTCGTCGGCGCCGGCATGATGGGGGCCGGCATCGCACAGGCCTGTGCCAAGCGCGGGATGTCGGTGGTGCTGATGGACGTGTCGGCTGAGGCGGCCACCCGCGGCGCGGCCGGCGCCGAGCGCATCCGGCCGACGGACGACCTCGCCGGGCTCGCCGGCTGCGAGGTCGTCATCGAGGCCGTGTTCGAGGATCTCGCGCTCAAGCACGAGACGTACCGGCGCCTCGCCGAGATCTGCCCGGAGGCGTTGCTCGCGTCCAACACGTCGTCGCTGCCGATCACGTCGCTGGCGACCGCGGCCGCGGATCCGGCCCAATTCATCGGGCTGCACTTCTTCTCACCGGTCGACCGCATGCCGCTCGTGGAGATCATCCGCGGCAAGTCCACAGTGGACGAGACGCTCGCGAGGGCGTACGACCTGGTCCGGCAGATCGGCAAGACGCCGATCGTGGTCAACGACTCGCGGGGCTTCTTCACCAGCCGCGTCTTCGGCACGTACGTGATGGAGGGCCTCGCGCTGCTGGCCGAAGGCGTACCGGCCCCGTCGGTCGAGCAGGTGGCGCTCCAGGCGGGGTACCCCGTCGGGCCGCTCGCGGTCGTCGACGAGGTCACCCTCACGCTGCCGCGGAAGCTGCGGGCCGAGGCGCGCAAGGCGGGCGTGGACACACCACCCCACCCCGGCGAGGTGGTGCTGGACCGGATGGTGGAGGAGTTCGGGCGTACCGGCAAAGCGGGTGGTGCGGGCTTCTACGACTACCCGGCCGACGGCGGCCGCGGGAAACGGCTCTGGCCGGGTCTGGCCGACGCGTTCGGGGCGCAGCCCGGCGCGCCGCGACTGTCCATGGTGGACATGAAGGAGCGGCTGCTCTTCGCCGAGGCGCTGGAGGCCGTGCGCTGCCTCGACGAGGGTGTGCTGACCGGGGTGCCGGACGGCAACATCGGCTCGATCCTCGGCATCGGCTTCCCGGCGTGGACGGGCGGCGTGCTGCAGTACGTCGACCAGTACGACGGCGGCGTGCGCGGCTTCGTGGCGCGGGCGCGGGAGCTGGCGGCGGCGTACGGGCCGCGGTTCACGCCGTCCGGAGAGCTGGTGGCACGGGCGGACGGCGGTACCCCGGTCCGCGCGTCCTGAGGGCCACGGGCGGGG
>Ga0114129_10017260_pt1 | contig 10279 bp, 10 predicted proteins | sample RhiMetdeltSRZDD1_FD_80071 | JGI IMG/M metagenome (GOLD analysis project Ga0114129, IMG submission 80071) | Populus rhizosphere microbial communities from Tennessee, USA - Rhizosphere MetaG P. deltoides SRZDD1 (version 2) (version 2) | ecosystem: Host-associated > Plants > Roots > Rhizosphere >... | reverse complement strand
CGCGAAGGCAGTTGCGGCAGGTGCGCGAGAAGTCGTCGCGGTGGAGGAAGCGTATGGGTGGCGCCTGGGCCGCGTGGTCGATCCATTTGGCCATCACTGGGAGATCGGCCATCCACTTGCGTCGTAGATCACCGGCTCTTGGTTTGTTGGCGGCGTCACCGCATAACTCGCACTGAGTGTTTATGCGCTGCGCTAATACTAGGCGTTCGGCGGCCTGTAGGTTAGTCTGTGGCAATCATAAAGCTAGAGGAACTTAAGAAACCGATTCTCGCCCTCAGCGATGACTGTCAATCGAGCGGAAAAGGAAACAATGCGCGAAGACTAAAACCACAAGTGGAGAATTAGACAATGAAGACCACAAAGTACGTCTACTGGCGAGATGAGAAAATGTGGCTGGGATACCTCGAAGAATACCCAGACTACTGGACTCAAGGCGAAACGAAAGAAGAACTGGAAGAGAATCTTAAAGATGTCTATGCGGACCTCACGAGCGGAAGTATTCCTTGTGTTCGAAGAGTCGCCCAGTTGGACGTGGCATGAAACGAACGGACCTTATTCGCGAGCTAGAGAAGCTCGGATGCGTATTCATTCGTCACGGGGCGAACCACGACTGGTATCAGAACCCGCGCACGAAGGTATCTCAGCCTGTTCCTCGTCATAGAGAGATCAACGAGCGATTGGCGAGACACATTATCAAAATGCTAAGCGATCAGACCTAACGAGGCGGAGAACCGATTTGAAAACGCAATCACAACCCCAAAACCTGATCGACATTGAAGAAGAGTATCAGGTCGCCACTTACAAGAAGTTTCCGTTCGTCATCGAACGCGGCGAGGATGTTTGGGTCTACACGTCGACCGGTGAAAAGTATCTCGATCTCTACGGCGGGCACGCGGTGGTCTCGACCGGGCACTCGCATCCGCGAGTCGTTCAGGCGATCAAAGATCAAGCTGAACGATTGATCTTTTATTCGAATCTCGTCTACAACGACGCGCGCGCGCGCGCCGCGAAGACACTCGTCGAGACTGCGCCCGAGCCTCTTGGAAAAGCTTTCTTCGTTAACTCGGGCACCGAGGCTAACGAGAACGCAATGAAGATCGCGCGGATGCTCACCGGTCGCGAGAAGATCATCTCGTTCGAAGGCGCATTTCACGGGCGCACGCCCGGGTCGGTTTCAGCCACCGGAATTGTGAAGTATCGCGAGAACGTATCGCCGCTGCTCGAAGGCCACGTGTACGCCGAGTTCGGCAGCATCGATTCCGTGAACGGTTTGCTCGATGACGAAACGGCGGCAGTCATACTCGAGCCGATTCAATCCATGGGTGGCGTGCGAATGGCTGGCCCCGAGTTTTATCAAGCGTTGCGCGCGCGCTGCGATGACGTCAACGCGATGCTTATCTACGACGAAGTTCAAACGGGAATGGGCCGCACCGGCGAGTTCTTTTTTGCCGGGCGATACGACGTTGTGCCCGATATGATCGCGCTCGCGAAAGGCATCGCCAGCGGAGTGCCGATGGGCGCGGTGCTGATGACCGACGCGATTGCCGGCGAGATAAAAACCGGCGATCTGGGAACGACTTTCGGCGGCGGACCTCTGGCGTGCGCCGCGCTCGAAGCTACGGTTGACGTGATTCGCGATGAACGGCTGCTCGAGAACGTTCGCGAGAATTCCGAGTACCTGCTTGTAGAACTGAGGAAGATGCTGCTGGTCGAAGAGGTGCGCGGGCTCGGGTATCTGATTGGGATCAAGTTCCCGAGTGATACAGCGAAGTCCGTTCAGCAAGGGCTGCTGGAGAAAAAGATAATCACCGGACTTTCTGAGGTTCCGGATGTGTTGAGATTGCTCCCCCCGCTAACGTTGCGGAGGCCGGAGATTGATTTGTTTTTGGATGAGTTGAGCGGAATAGCCCTGGGATGACACTACGTAGTGACGAATTTATTCGTTTCGTTCAGCACGGCAATTAAGAACGAATAAATTCGTTACTACGTGGTCTCGTGTGCGGAATTCGAACTCAGGATCATGAACGTGAGAGGAAAAGACTTTCTCAGCACCGCTGGCTTCACGCTCGATGAGCTGACTTCGCTCATCGAGCTCGCAGCGAAGATCAAAGCTGGCGATTATCGAGTACGGCCGCTCGAAGATAAAAGCGTGGCGCTCGTGTTTTTCAACCCGTCGCTTCGCACTCGCGCGTCGATGGAGATCGCCGTCTACGAGCTTGGCGGAAACGCAGTGACGCTCGATGTCGGCAAGGGCACGTGGAGCCTGGAACATCGCGAAGGCGTGATGATGGATTCTGACAAAACCGAGCACATCAAGGAAGCCGCGCGGGTGTTGTCGCGATATGTCTCGGCCATAGGCGTGCGTGCGTTTCCCGAGATGAAGAACTATCAGGATGAAATGACTGATCCGGTGATTCGAGGCTTCGCCGAGCACAGCGACGTGCCTGTTTTCAATCTCGAATCGTCTCGGCATCATCCTTTTCAAGCGCTTGCCGACGCGATGACGATTCGCGAAAAGCTCGGCGGGTTCTTGCATCAGCGAGTAGTACTCTCCTGGGCTTATCATCCGAAACCCTTGCCGATGGCGGTGCCGAATTCGTTCGCGCTGATCGCGGCGCAGTGTGGGCTCGATCTGACAGTCGCGTGCCCAGCGGAATATGATCTCGGCGACGAAGTAATGACTGAGATAGAAGCCGGCGCAAACTCGAGCGGCGGCCGTGTGCAGATTTCGCGGGACCAACGCGAAGCATGTGCGGGCGCGCGCATCGTCTACGCTAAGAGCTGGGGCTCGAAAGACTTCTACGGACGCAGCGAAGAAGACATCGAGCTTCGCCAGAAGTACAAACATTGGCGCATCGACGAAGAGACGATGCGCTCGACCGACAACGGTTGGTTCATGCACTGCCTTCCGGTGCGGCGAAACGTCGTCGTGACTGATGGCGTGCTGGACGGCCCGCGAAACGCGGCCATCGATGAGGCAGAGAATAGATTGCACGTTCAGAAGGCGGTTTTGGCGTCGATGATTTAGTTCAGGGTTCGGGGTTTCGGGTTCAGGGTTGCTTGGCGTCTTTGCTTGATCTTGGCGGCTTGGCGCGAAACAATACGTACGAACGTGCCATTTCGCGCAAAGGGCGCAAAGTCCCGCTAAGACGCGAAGGAACCCGGCACCCGGAACCCTGAACTCTGAACCGGTTAATGCAATGATCAACGAAAGACTCGATCTACTTCGCGAAGCGCTGCCGTACATCCAGCGTTTCAAGAATAATATTTTCGTCGTCAAGCTCTCCGGCAAAGTCACCGAAGATCAAGAGCAGCTCAACTCGCTCGCCGAAGAAGTAACTCTGCTGCAGCAAGTCGGGATTCACGTCGCCGTGATACACGGCGGCGGCAAGCAGCTCACCACGATCGCCGAGCGCCTGGGAATCGAGCAACGCATCGTGAACGGCAGACGGGTGACTGACGCGGAGACGCTCGAGATCGCGAAGATGGTCTTCGCCGGGCAGATCAACATGGACATCCTCTCGGCGTTGCGTCGCGTTGGCTGCGAGACGGTTGGGTTGTCGGGCGTTGATGGGAACATCATTCACGCGCGGCGGCGTGAGATTCAAAAGGTGCTCAATCAGGAAACCGGCGAAGTTGAAACGATCGACTTCGGCCACGTCGGCGATATCGTAGAGATCAACGCCCGGCTGCTTCGGCTGTTGCTGGAAAACGCTTACGTGCCGGTGATTTCATCGCTGGGCGCTGACGAGCAGGGCAACATCTACAACATCAACGCGGATACGATTGCCGCGGAGATCGCGGTCCACCTGCAAGCGGAAAAACTGATCTTGTTGACCGACGTTGATGGCATTCTGCGCGATCGCGATGACCCTTCGTCAAGAATATCGCGGATCAACGTTGAGGAGGCTGAACGCCTGGTTCGCGAGCGGGTTGTCTCAGCGGGGATGTTGCCCAAGATCGCCGCCATCGCTCACCTGATTCGCCGCGGAGTACGAAGCGCGCACATCATCAACGGCTCGAGGCGCAACGCGCTTTTGCACGAAGTCTTCACCGACGAAGGCGCCGGGACGATGATAACGAATTGACGTAGCCGTCGGCAGTGGGTCAGTCTCGAACAAGACGTCCGACAAACTTCGCAGTTTGTCGAGTAAACCGAAAGGCCAAAGCTTATCGGACATTAAACTGCCGACACAGAAATTCGCTCAGGAGGAAACGAAATGATGCGACGGATTCGACCGGCCGCGCTGCTTGTGCTAACGCTCATGGTTCTTGCGTCCACTACACTGGTTGCGGGCGCTCAAATGCCTCAGTCAAAAGGCGGCGAGGAACCCTTCGTCGCGGATTATTACTACAAAGCGAAGTGGGGCTACGCGGACGAGTTCATCCGGCTGTTCAAGAAGAATCACTTTCCTGTTCTGAAGAAGCAAATGGAGACGGGTCGCATACTCAGTGTGACGGCCGTAAAACCGCGCTACCACGCGACCGAAGACGGGCGATGGGACTATCGCGTGACGATAGTATTCAAGAACATGGCCGCCGCGTCGGACCAGGCCAGTGAAGAGCCGATAATCAAACAGCTTTTTCCCGATCAAGAGACCTACAAGCGCGAAGAGCAACGCAGATTCGAGATCCTGCTAGGTCACTGGGACGTGCCGATTGTCAGTGTCGATCTTATCAGGTAATTCCGCGCGTCTTCCGTGGACAATCATAAACTCACAGACGCGGCGATGAGTTGAATCATCGCCGCGACTGCGCGTGCGTCTTCTTAATGTCCTTCCGCGGTTTCAAATCAGGCTCATGGTATTTGAACCCGAATGATCCGGCCCGTGAATATCTCCGCGATGTAGATGTCTCCCGTCACCGCGTCGCAAACCATCCCGGACGGCGAGATCAATCCACCGGCTACCACCGTTGGAACCGCAGCCGCGGATTGAAACAGCAAGAGCTGACCGGGCGCGCCCGCGAGAAAGTTCGTGCTGAACTCGAGCACGTAATACGGCGTGGTTCCGCGTCTCGTCTTTCCCTCAGCAACATCGATGGCTGAGGAGCGTCCGCCGATAAGAACCGTGCTCGTCCCCGTCGTCACATCAACGCTTCGCACTTCTGAGAAGCCCGGAATAAACGGGAATCCAGACAGCAGCGTCACTAGAAGCTCGCCGTTGATGATCTGAATACCGTCGGGCACTGCATCGATAACCGGAGGCCCGAACGGCAGAGGATTGACCTGAGGTGGGAAAGTGGTCAACGTCTGCGCGTTACCGGTGATGATATTCACTTTTATCACGGAGTTCATTCCGCCATCAGCAACGTAGACGCTGTTTCCACCCACGACAAGCCCAAACGGATTCGAGTGGCGGACGTTCGGTGGAAAGAACGGTAGCGGGTTCGAAACGTAATTCGCAAAGTCAGCGAGCAGCTCGACGGTTATCTTGTCCCCGTGCCCATTGTTCAGCTCAACATCGCCGCCGCCCGCCAAGGTGAAGTGGTCAGCCAGGCTGAGCGTGAAGCCCGAGATGCGTTTCTCAGCCGCAGCACTGAATTGGATCGCCAGCACCGAGCTGAGAATTGGCGACGAAGGGCTTGGGTTAGGCACTTCGGTGCCCGGAATAGGACCTGGCAGAGTTCCATCGCCCTCTCCGATCGAAACAAACAAAGTGCGACCGCGAATATCCAGCCCTGACGGTCCTGATGGCCCGCCCCCTTCGGCAGAGATTCCCGATGGCAGCCCATCAATAAGAGTTCGCCGATTGCCGAATCGGTCAACAATCGAGACTCGCCCGGCGTTCGGCGCCCCGACCGTTTCGGCTACAAGCAGATTGCCTTCCGGCGTGAGGATGATCTTCGCCGGCTGGCTCAGTCCGGTCGCGAACACCGAAGTTTGTGCATTAGCGCGTGCGGTTGAAATAAGAAAAGCCAGCGCGGTTCCCAACATCAAGTGAATCAGTTTCCTGTTCATAAACTTGGCTCCTTTTCTCGTGGAGAGATACTTCGAATCTCCTACTGCGGCTCCGCGTGCGGAACGGCGCGCAGGTATTCGTAGATTGCCTGCAGGTCGTCATCGGTCAGCTTGGCGAATGCGGGCCACGGCATCACCTGAAGCAGCGGTCCCATTTGAGGATGACGGTTCTTGAAGTCTTTACCTGTCCTCATGACCTCGACAAATTGCGCGTGGGTCAGCCCGGCAGGCAATCCCTTTGAGTCCGGGGTGATGTTGGATGAGGTGAACGGCCCGAAAGTCGCGCCGCCCGCGAGATAGTTGGTTGTGTTCACCTTCTCGGGCTGACCGAAGAACGGGTTGCCGCCCGCGGCGAATTCAGGATTGGTGTGGCAACCAACACAGCTCGTGTTGACGATGTAGCTTCCTTCGCCAACCAGAATCTTGTCTTTGCCGTCGAAGTTCAGCGCAACGGGCGCAATGGCGAGACCACGTTTCCAAATTTTGTTCGGGAGTCCGGTCGCGGATGCCTCTAGTTCCTGGGCTCCGGCCCTGGAGGCGCCTAGCTGGCTTACGCAGAGGACAGCCCCGGCGATTGCGACTAAAATCATAAGCATTCGTTTCATGGTTTCTCCTTTCGCGTTCAAATGGTGCTCAGATATCGATCTCCTATCAGAGAGCCTGAGGGCCGGTGTCGAATCCAGAAGGGACGAATCAGGACCGAGCCCCGCTTATGCCCTCGACTCATATGGCGAGAACCGAAGGGATATCCCATCACGCGACGAAGATTTTTTCCACAGTCTGGTTGGTCGGTCATTATGAATTCCAAAGCGGAATTGGCGACGAAGCGGTTGATGCAGTCAGCCCTCTGATTATCAAACCGAACGCCGAGAACTTGAATACAGTTAGAATGCTTGTGGTCGGGAAGGTGGGTTTACCCCCGCTTTCTTGGTCTTGTAGCCATCAAGTCAGCGGGGGTAAACCCACCTTCCCGACCACAAGCATCCCCAAAGTCGCAATTCATACCGTTTCAGAAACACGGCGTGCTATAATCCGCGAGTCCGCAACTGGCTTCTTCGATCAAGATCAACGAGCGTTAAGCCGTGACACCTCAGCACACTGAAGTAACTCAACTGCTGCTCGATTGGGGCAACGGGGACAAGACGGCGCTGGATAAGCTGGTTCCCGTCGTCTACCAGGAGCTCCGCCGGTTAGCGAGTCATTACATGCGCCGCGAGAGGCCGGGCCATACGCTTCAGACTTCAGCCCTGGTCAACGAAGCTTATATGCGTTTGGTCGATTACAAGAAGATGCATTGGCAGAGCCGCGCCCACTTCTTTGCCGTTGCCGCGCAAGCCATGCGCCGGATTCTCGTCGAGCACGCGCGAAGGCGCCGCTTCGCAAAACGAGGCGGCGGCGCGTTCAAGGTGTCGCTCGATGAGGCGGCCACTATTTCTCAACAGCAAGCGGCGGACTTGATAGCGCTTGACGATGCGCTGACGAGCCTCGAGGGTATTGACCCGCGAAAGAGCCGCATAGTAGAACTCCGTTACATCGGCGGACTGAACATCGAAGAGACGGCCGAAGTCCTGAATGTTTCGCCCGCCACAGTCCAACGCGAATGGAAATCTGCAAAGGCGTGGCTGTATCAAGCCATAGCCAGGTCGAAAGACGATGAAAGCTGAACGCTGGCGAGAGGTCGACGCAGTCTTTCAAGCCGCTATCGAGCACGATCCGGCCGAGCGCGCAGGCTTCCTTGATCAAGTCTGTGCCGGCGATCCTTCACTGCGCAGCGAGGTCGAGGCGCTGATCAAATCTTACGACGAGGCGGGCAGCTTTATCGAAGCCCCGGTATTCGAGGCCGCCCCTGAGCTTGTAGCAAGTCCCCAGGTTGGCTCGCTCGTTGGCAGGGCGCTTGGGCCTTACAAGATCATCGGCGTGCTTGGCGCAGGCGGGATGGGCGAAGTCTATCTCGCGAAGGATTCCCGGCTTGGCCGCAAAGTCGCGCTGAAACTGCTGCCGGATTATTTTATCGAAGATGAGCAGAGGCTTCGGCGATTTCAACAAGAAGCCCGCGCCGCGTCGGCATTGAATCATCCAAACATCATCACGATATTCGAGATCGGAAAATCAGGCTCGCTTCACTTTCTGGCAACAGAATACATCCAGGGAGAAACGATCAGGCAGCGGCTTTCGATTTCCAGCATTAGTGTCGGAGAGGCGCTCGACGTCGCGATTCAAGCAGCTAGTGCCCTTGATGCGGCTCATAAAGCGGGCATACTCCACAGGGACATAAAACCCGAGAACGTGATGCTGCGGCCCGATGGCTACGTCAAAGTCCTCGACTTCGGACTCGCGAAGCTGACCGAGCGCGACGCGATACCGGACAACAGCAACGCGCCTACGGCCGTCAAAGTCGACACCAATCCCGGAACGCTCCTGGGAACCGTCAACTATATGTCTCCCGAACAAGCGCGCGGGCTGGACCTCGATCCGCGAACTGACATCTTCAGCCTTGGAGTTCTGCTCTACGAAATGATAGCTGGGCGCGCCCCGTTTGAAGGCAAGTCCAAGGGCGATGTGATCGCATTGATACTTGCGAAGGAGCCGCCACCGCTCGCGCGCTACTCGAACGAGGTTCCGGACACGCTGCAATGGATCGTTACCAAGGCTCTGGCAAAAGACAAAGAGCAGAGATATCAGACTGCGAGGGAGATGATGGTTGATCTGCGCCGGCTCAGCCAGAAGCTCGAGTTTGAGGCGGAGCACGAGCGATTGATTGTGTCCAACCTCGATGAGCCTCGAGCAGGTGGGGCCACGAAGATGCAGGCCGTCGTAGATACCGGTGATCCCCTACAGAAGCGGACTGGCGAGAATATCGGCCAAACGACCTCGAGCGCCGAAATCATCCTCAGCGAAATCAGACGCCACAAAATAGGCGCGGCGTTGATTTTGGTTGCGCTAACAGTTGTGATAGCCGGCGCGGTTCTTGGAATATCCAGGCTCATTAGCCATAGGCAGACCGCAATCTCGTCGCCCGAGCCCTTTAGCTCTTTCAAAATGTCGAGGCTCACCACTACGGGCAAAGCAAGCACTGCGGCCATTTCGCCGGACGGCAAATACATCGCGCACGCGATGGGCGGCAGAGCTGAACAGAGCCTTTGGCTCAGGCACATTGCCACCGGCAGCGACAAAGAAATAGTTCCGGCGGCTGAGGTTGATTACACCGCGCTGACTTTTTCGCCCGACGGCGATTACATCTACTTCCTCAGGTGGGAATCGGTTGAGGGTGGATTCGCGCGCGTCCCGGTGCTTGGAGGGTCAATCAAAGGGCTAGGGAGGGATGTAGATGGCGGAATAACTTTTTCCCCCGATGGGCGACGGGTAGCTTTTATGCGCGGCTATCCGCAAAGGAATCAGGCTATCTTAGCCATCGCTAACGCCGACGGCACGGAAGAACAAGCGTTGTTTACAAGAGATGGGCAACGCGATGTCTATCCACCACCCGGCAGAGCGTGGGGACCAGCGTGGTCGCCTGACGGGGAGACAATAGCATTTGCGCTCAGAAGAGCCGAGGCTGGCGGTAACTACTGGAGCGTGATGACCGTTCGAGTCAAAGATAAGGTCGAGCAAAAGATCACTTCTGAGAAATGGTCATCGCTTGGCCAATTGAACTGGCTTCAAGATGGAAGCGGACTGATCGTCACCGCCGCCGATACGGACTCGGCGCCGGCGCACCAAGTCTGGTATGTCTCCTATCCAAGCGGCAAGGCTCGCAAGATTACCAATGATACGAACGACTATAGCGGCATCAGCCTCACGGCGGATTCAACGGCTCTGCTTACGGTGCAGACTGAGCAAACCTCGAACATCTGGATCGCGCCCGGCGGTGACGCAAGCTCAGCCGCACAGATTACATCCAGCAACTCAGACGGATTCTATGGCGCTTGTCGCGCGCCCGACGGCCGAATTATCTATACGACAAGGACGCGAGGTTCCTCGAACATCTGGATAGTGAACGCTGACGGAACGGGTCAAAAACAACTGACTCTCGATGCGCACCAGAATGTCAGGCCGGCGGCTTCGCCTGACGGGCGCTACATTGTTTTTGCCTCGAATCGCACAGGCCGGTATTGTGTTTGGAGGACGGATCTCGACGGCAGCAATCCGAAACAACTGAGCACTGGATCCTACGTCCTGCGACCGGAGATCACGCCTGACAGCCAGTGGGTGGTGTATGCGGATCTGGTCTCCGGCAAACAGAGTCTGTGGAAGGTTTCTATAGATGGTGGTAATCCGGTGCAACTAACCGATTACACTTCGTCGGACGCAGCAGTCTCG
>Ga0114129_10017259_pt1 | contig 10279 bp, 8 predicted proteins | sample RhiMetdeltSRZDD1_FD_80071 | JGI IMG/M metagenome (GOLD analysis project Ga0114129, IMG submission 80071) | Populus rhizosphere microbial communities from Tennessee, USA - Rhizosphere MetaG P. deltoides SRZDD1 (version 2) (version 2) | ecosystem: Host-associated > Plants > Roots > Rhizosphere >... | reverse complement strand
TTCGGCGCGTGGCTCAACAACGCCGCGACACGGATGCACCGCAACAAGCTGGCGTCGACGGGGATGGCTTGCTGACAATGGGAGAAGTGCTGGCGCTGAAGCTAGATTCCGATTGGGTCGTACTGTCGGCCTGCAACACGGCGACGGGCGCGGGAGCCGGCGCCGAAGCTGTCTCGGGCCTCGGCCGCGCCTTCTTCTACGCCGGCACGCGCACACTGCTGGTAACGAACTGGGCCGTGCATTCCGTGTCGGCGCGTGATCTCGTCACCGAGATCTTTCGCCGCCAGGCTTTGGACGGCAGAATCGGACGTGCGGAAGCGCTCCAGCAGTCGATCGTGGCTTTGATTGATGGACCGGGCTACACCGAGTCCGGCAAGACCCTCTTCACCTATGGTCACCCGATGTTCTGGGCGCCTTACACAATCATCGGCGACGGTGGCGGATGAGGAGCCGGGTTTGATCCCCGCTGACCAAGGAAGCTCTAGGTGTACAGATGCGGCTTCGCGGTGCCAGATGTATTTACGCTGTATAGACCAGGAAGCGCGGAGTCTTCGTCACTTCGTTCCACAAGACGCTTAGCTGCAATGATGCTCTATCCAGCTAACTATGATCAGGCTGCACGAGCGTCCCGCAGCGCTGCGACGGTGCGGGCAAAGGCGTCGAGGGTTGAGCATATGTCCTCGTCGGTGTGCACGGTTGATATGTAGTATTTGCTTTCGCTTTTCAGGATGCCTTGTTCTCGTAGAAGAGCGTTGCAACGCTTCATCGCCGTCTCGTCGCCTAGCGCCGAACGATAATCCTTCACCTCTCGCTCCGTGAAAACGATGTCAAACATCGGCGCGTCACCGGCCACTACGGCCTTGATGCGTGCATCCTTGAGGATGCGCGCGTACCCCTCCATCAGTGCGCGGCCGGTTTTGAAAATTTGCGCGTAGGCGCCCGGGCGCTTCAGAATCTCCAAGGTCTTGAGCCCTGCAGCCGCCGCGATCGGATTGCCGGAGAGCGTGCCGATCTGCACCATGAAGGCATCCTCGGCTACGGCTCCCTTGTCGAAATGGGCCATAATGTCAGCGCGACCGGCGATCGCCGCCAGCGGGAAGCCTCCGCCGATGGCCTTGCCGAGCGTGCAGACATCCGGTGTGACACCGTAGTATTCCTGCGCACCGCCATAGGCGAACCGGAATCCGGTTACAACCTCGTCAAAGATCAGCAGGAGTTCGTTCTCCTCAGTAAGCTTGCGTAGCCCTTCGAGAAACCCCGGCTTGGGCGGGATGAGGCGCTGAAACGGCTCCACGATGATGCCGGCCAGTTGATCTCTGTGCTCGCGCACGAGGCTGGCCACCGTTTCGAGGTCGTTGAACGGAGCAACCAACATCTCCTCGCGAACGCTCGCAGGGATACCGGCCGAGTCGGGCATCGGTTGTGGAAAGTTGCCCGAACGCTTGGGCGCCAGGCTCATCAGGCCGTAGTCGCTCATCCCATGATACCCGCCCTCGAACTTCAGGATCTTGTCGCGCTTCGTGTAGGCGCGAGCGAGACGCAACGCATAGGCGTCCGCCTCCGATCCCGAACTGACGAAACGCACCTTTTCGGCGCAAGGTACGGCGTCCACGATTTCCGCGGCCAGCCGGATGCCATAGGGATTGTTGGCAAAGAACGTGGTGCCCTTGGAAGCCACCTGCTGGATCACCTCCAGCACTTCAGGATGCGCATGCCCCACGATCATCGGGCCTGAGCCCAGCAGGTAGTCGACGTACTCGTTTCCGCTCACATCCCAGACATGGCTGCCGCGCCCCTCTGCGATGACGATTTCGTGCGGCACATTGCCGAAACCGCCTCCCGGCAACACGCGTCGCGCGGTCGCAACCAGCTCGATTTCGGGTTCGCTGCTCTTTCGCTCTGCCATGACGCCTATTCCCCTTTCGTGCGGTTGCGGGCGCCCAGGATCACTCCGCATCCTCGTTCCAGCCGTAGTCCCGTCGGGCGGCCTCGATGGTGACGTATCCGTCGGCAATGTCGTTGGCGATAGCCGTGCGGCTGCGCTGCTCGGGCAGCCCATAGCCGCCAGCGCCAGATAGCCGGAAACTCAAGAGATCCCCTCGCTTGATATCGCGTGTCTCCTTGGAGTGCAGTCGCTCGCCATTGCTGTCGGGGTTGAGAATGCTTTGAGCCAGCGCGCCGGGCTTACCGCCGAAGATGCCATAGGGACGAAATACGTGGCGGTCGCCGAGGTGAGAGAAGACCGCGCTCGAGTTCAATAGCTCGATATCCTTGCGAATGCCACAGCCGCCACGCCATTGCCCGGCGCCGCCCGTATCGGGGATGAAGGCGAAACGATGGATGCGAATTGGATTGTGCGTCTCGTGCACCTCGATGGGAATGTTGGAGCAGTTCATGACCGGGCTCAAGCCTTCCGCACCGTCGCTGCCGTAGCGGCCCCCGTAGCCGGCTAGCGACACGTCGTACATGACGAACGCACGCCCCGTGCGATCGTCGATGCCACCGATGTTGGGGTTTGACCAGTGCGAGAATGCTCCCATGGCCCGCTGCGGTATGGCTTTGGCCAATGCGCCGTTGATGGTGTCGAAGATGCGGATCTGCAAAATGGGTCGGCCGCCCGATGGCGCCGGAAACTTCGGGTTGAAGAACGAGCCTTCCCGGACCTTCAGCTTGATGGGGCGCATGCTCCCTTCAGTTTGCGGATCGAGGGCATTGCAAAAGGCCTTGATCGCGAACACGGCGTAAGCGCGGGTATAGTTGATGTAGGAGTTGATCGCCGCCGGCACGGTGTCGGATGAGCGCGAGAAATCGAACTCGACCTCTCCCTTGCCGTCGAAGGTGATGTCGACTGCCATGCGGATTGGCTCGGTGCCGGGACCATAATCGTCCATGCGGTCCTCGAAGCTGTAGGTGCCGGCCGGCACGTTGGCCAGAGCCTCGCGCATGGTCTGCTCAGAGCGGTCGAGAATGACTGAATAGGCGCGCTCGACTGTCTCTGCGCCATAGTCGCGAAACATCTTGGCGAGCCGCACGGCGGCGGTCAGGTTGGCGGTGTGCTGCGCCAGCAAGTCGCCGCGCACCTTGTCGGGCATCCGCACGTTGCCGAGCACGATGCGTAGGATATCCTCGTCAATCTTGCCCTCGCGCACGAAACGCACCGGCAGGATGCGTAATCCCTCCTGGAATGCTTCGGTGACGCCATGCACCTTCTGCGAGCCGGGCGCTGCCCCGCCCATGTCGACCTGATGCGCCGAGCAGGCTACGAAACCGATCACCCGCCCGTCGAGGAACACCGGCATGATTTCGTAGGTGTCGGGGAAGTGACCGGCGCCGATGAAGCTGTCGTTGACCAGGATCGAGTCGCCGGGCTTGAGCGTCTCGCGCGGAAAATATTGCAGCACCGTCTTTGCCACCGCCGGCATGGAGCCCAGATGACCAGGGCTGAAGTTGCCCTGGGCGATCATGACGGCGTTGCGGTCGAATATCGCAGTCGAGAAGTCGTCCCCCTCGCGCACCCCTTCCGAGAAGGCTGTGTGCCGCAGTGTGACGCCGAGCTCGTCGGCGATGGAGATGAGCGAGTTCCACACTACAGTGAGCGTGATCGGGTCGACCGTTGCGTGCGTCATGCCTCCGCCCCCCCGACAATGTCGACAATGAGATGGCCAGCCTGGCTGATCCGCGCCACGTCACCGGGCAGGATGACGGCCGTGCTGTCGGGATCCTCGATGATCGCTGGCCCTATGATTTGCCCCTCGGCCAACAAGACCCGCCGATCGAGGATCCTCGTCTCGACATAGCCGCGAAGTTCCGGAAACCAAACCTTCCGCACGCTCGCTCGAGCGGCACCATCCACTGTCATCTTGCCGAACCTGATCTCGGAATTGTGGGATGCGACGGTCGCGACGAGTGTCCAGTCCACGGCTTCGATGCTCCCTTCGGCATCGAGGAAACGATGCTTGCGCATGTAGGCTTCCTTAAAGGCCTCGATCGCGCGACGGCCATAGCCCTCGTCGATCGGGCCATCGGGGAGATCAACGTGGATCTCAAAGCCTTGTCCGACATAACGCATCTGCGCGTTGCGCGACCAGCGCAGCTGGCCGACCTGTCCGCCGCGCTCCATGTCGGCGCGCACTTGAACCTCCAATGCCCGATAGACCGCCTCGATAGTACGCCAGCTGTCGGGGGTAAGGTGCATGACCCTCGTAGCTGTAACATCGAAACGCGGCTCGGCCTCGAGCAAGCCGATGGCCGAGCCGACACCTGCGCCATACGGCACGATCATCGACGGGATACCAATTGAACGTGCCATGCGCGCGGCATGTAGCGGCCCTGCGCCGCCGAACGCCACCAAGGCGTAGCGCCTCGGATCGCGGCCACGCTCGACAGATACGAGGCGCAGCGCGTTCTCCATGTTGGAGGTGGCGACCAAGTGGATGCCCCAGGCTGCCTCCTGCGCCGAGATGCCCAGGGGCTCGCCGATCTTGCGCGCAATGCCATCCGCGGCAGCAGATGCGTCAAGGCGCATCGTGCCCGCATTGAACCAGTCGGGCGAGATGAATCCGAGTACGACGTTGGCATCGGTGACCGTTGGCTCCGTACCGCCCTGCCCGTAGCAAATTGGGCCCGGTTCCGCGCCGGCACTGTCCGGTCCAACCACGATCATGCCCTTGTCGGTGCGCGCGATACTGCCGCCACCGGCGCCAATCTCCACCATCTCGACAGCTGGCACATTGATTGGCAGGCCACTGCCTTTCTTGTAGCGCACAAGGTCGATCTCGAACGACGACATGATCGCCGGTTTTCCCGCATCGACGGCACCGAGCTTGGCGGTGGTGCCGCCCATGTCAAACGTGATCAAGTCCTCGCGACCCTCGGTCTTGCCAACGATGGCGCACATGAGAATGCCGGCTGCCGGCCCGGACTCGATGATGCGAACCGGGAACTCACGCGCCAAGTCGGGTGAGATCAAACCGCCGCTTGATTGCATGACGTACAGCTGCTTGCGAAAGCCCCTGGTATTTAGCGCCTCTTCGAGATGCTGCAGATAGCGGTCAACCATTGGCTTCACGTAGGCATTGGTGACGGTCGTACTGGTACGCTCGTACTCGCGGAATTTCGAGGAAACGGCGGACGACACGGACACCGAGATACCAGGCGCGCGGGCGGCGATCCGATCGCGGATAGCCCGCTCGTGCTCAGGGCGGGCGTAAGAGTGGAGCAATGCGACAGCGATTGTCTGGCGCCCCGATGCGAGCATGGCGTCAATTGCGCGATCGATGGAGCCCTGATCGAGAGGCCTGACCACGGCGCCATCAGGACCTACGCGTTCCGCAACTTCAGCAATATGCCGACGCTGTATGAGTGGCTTTGGCTTATCGATATAGAGATCGTAGGTCTCATAGCGCTTCTGACGACCGATAATCAGGACATCGCGAAATCCCTCGGTGGTGATTAGGCCCGTTGGCGCGCCCTTACGCTCCAGAACCGCGTTGGTTGCAACCGTCGTTGCGTGCAAGACCGTGTCGACGGCCCCGCCAGCACTATCCGCCGCCTCCAGCAGTCGCTGGATACCGATGATTACCCCCCTACTGGGATCGCTCGGCGTGGTTGGAACTTTTAGGACATGCGTCGCGCCGGTCGCATCGTCGCTCAGAATGAAATCCGTGAAGGTGCCGCCGATATCGAACGCCAGACGCATCATTCTGGGAATTCCCATACTTGACAACTGGTCTGACCAGTTACATCAAGTTAGCCGGTGAAAGCGGATGTCCGTCAAGAAAAAATGGCAAGAGTGGCCACAGGTGACAGGCAGTCTCTCGTCAAGGCGTTGCTGCGGAAGATTGACCAGGCGCGCCGCACCCCGGAAGTGCGCCTGCCCGGCGAGCGGGAGCTTGCGAGCTCGTTTGGCGTCAGCCGCACTGCGGTGCGTGAAGTCCTTGGCGTGCTCGAGGCGCTACGCATGATCGAGCGACGCCCGCAATCCGGCATCTATGTCCGTTCAGCAATGTCGGATGCCAGCATCGAAGCGCTGGTCCTGCGGGAAGGCCTCGACCTCCGTGGCAAGACCACATCTTACGAGCAGGCGCAGGAAGCTCGCGTCATCTACGAAGTCGAAGCTGCGCGTCTGGCGGCGCGCCGGCGCACTCGTCTTGACCTGGATGCAATGACCGCCGTTATCGATCAGTCGCGCCATCACCTTATGCAGAAGCAGAACCTCGCCGACGATGATGAAGCGTTTCATCTGGCGCTAATCGCGGCCGGCAAGAATGACGTGCTCCTGCGCGTGGCGAAGTCGCTCTATCTCATGACGCGCTCGGTCCGGTTTGCCTATTTCCAGGTTCGAGCTCATGCCGCAGTGTCGATCGCGGAGCACGAGCAGATTTTCGAAAGTATTGAAAGGCGCGATCCTAAGACCTCCGCTGCACTTATGCGGAAGCACTATGCTGCGTCATCTGCACGCTGGCGCGAAGTTCGTAACGCTTGACCAAGCAATTAGCCGGCGGCTGCTGATTGAGCTTCCTTCATTCTGAAGAATTCGTCGCGCGTGACACAGACGTCGTCGACGCAGAGTTGTTGCGTGTGAAGGCGCTCGGAGCTTGCGCTGTACTTAGCTCTTCGGTCGGACCTTTCTGTTCTTCAATCCATATCCGACGCCAAGCGCGGCCCATATCGCAAGACCTCTGCGCTACCTGATGCCGCGAGACCCCACCGGAACGAGGGATGGCAGAGCCACGGCAAATACCACGAGCCCCACGGCAAAGAGATCCAAAGCGCTCACATGTGTGTCGAGAAGCACCGCAGACAGGATCGTGCCGAGTGGCACGGTGAGGCACCCCAGAAGGCTCATGCGGCCAACCGGGAGATGACGCACCGCGTAGTTCGACAGGATGTATACGCCGACAGAGACCACAAGGCCGAGATAGAGCAGGACAGCGATCGCCTCGACGCTGGCGTCGATCGCGCGCGTGCCGACTGGCGGCATGACGAATAACAGAAGGGCCGCCACGCAGCAGGCCGAGGTGAGTTGCCAGCTGGAGGTCACCAGCGGGTTGGCTCCGGCTTGGGCATTGCGCCGGGAAAGCAGTGCGTTGACGGCGGAGGCGAGCACGCCACTTGCCACGAAGATATCGCCCAGCATGCTGCCGCCGCCATGATGGCTTTGGCCCCAGACCAGGATCAAGGTGCCGCTGAAGGCGATCACGGCCGCTACCAGCACCACAATCTCGATGCGCTCGCCGAGAACGACACGGCCGAGGATAGGCACGATCAGCGGCGTAAGGCCCCAGAACACCGAGCCGCTGACCGGCGAGGTCATGGTGAGGCCGACCGAGATCAGGAAAACGACGAGGCCTGGCTCCACCAATCCCATGACCAGTGGACGCCAGCCGACATGGCGCAGCCGCGCGCTCGATCGGGTCGCGAGCACAATCAGCCACAATGCCACGGCCGCCAGCGACAATCGGATGAAAACAAACTCGGCAACCCTGATCTCAGTAAGTGCAAACTTGCTGCCCGGTGTGGCCGACGACCACAAGAAGGCTGCTACGAGCATGGCAATGGTGGGCAGCACATTGCTTGGTGGCATCACGACCTTCTTATCGCAGGCTTGCACCACCAGCTCACGACGCAGCTTGGACCGAGAGCAGGGCTGATGTGTCCGTCTCTGAGTTGCAGGAGTGTCGGTCCTCGATGGCAAGACCGGCACCACGTCGCGACTGATGCGGCACATGTCTTAGCGTAAGAGGGAACGGTCGAGAAATTCGAGTCGGTCCTGACCCCAGAAAATCTCACCCGAAGGGAGCACGTAGCTTGGTGCGCCGAAGACGCCGCGATTGACGGCCTCGGCGGTCAGCACGTCGTGCATACCATCAAGTTCCGCATCGCTTGGACCTGCTTCTCGGATTGCCGCGGCGTCGAGCCCTGCTCGCTCAGCGGCGGCGGCAAGCGCGGCAGGTTCCGCTATGTTCTGCTCCATTTCCCAGAGCGCTTTTCCAATTTCAGTTGCGAGCCGGTGTGCGTCCTTGCCTTGGAGCTTAGCCGCGAGGACGAGACGGGTTCCGGGCGCCTCATCCGAGGGAAAGTACTTTGGTTCGATATTGATCGGAATACCGAGGTGGTCGCGCCAGCGCTTGAGATCCATGATCCGATAGGCACGGCGCTCGGGTGCCCGCTTCACCAGGGGTAGGCCACCGGTTCTGGCGAAAACCTCGGAAAACTTGGCGGGCTTCACATTCACCGTGCAATCGTGCTTCTTGGCGATTGCGGCGAAGCGAGCGCTGCCCAAATAGGTCCAGGGCGAATTCAGCGAGATGTAGTAGTCGATAGTGGGCATCGTTCTCCTCCAGAGATATCGCCATCTCATTTGCGCTGTCGTCAGAGTCAAGGCCACATGGAAGCCGAGCGGTCCCACTGTCCTGTGCGGCGTCGACCTGCGAGCGCACACGCGCAGAGTGTAGCTCCATTGTTTCCTCCGCCGTCGTTGAAGATTGGCGCGCCGCCGATTGTCGTTGCGGACGGTTACGGCAGCCAATGGAGCAGCCCCGATGAGCGCTAGTTTGGCCTCTGCCGTCGCCCCCTTACCGCGAAAACCTCTCCCAAAACGCTTCTGCAACCTCGACCGGCTGTTCCAGGCGCTCAAGCGCGCGGGCTCGATGGTATCGTGGTGGCCGACTACTACCTCGCGACGTTCTTGACGCAGGAAACATGTAGGAGCGCGTTGCCGAGATGGCGAAGGACATGACCGATTGGTCCCTGCAGAGCGTAGCCTGGCTCTACGGCTACGATCCCGTTCATTCTTTGCCAATCTTCCCACGCTGCGCCAACGGCTGAGTGACAGTCGATGTCGCAACCCGTCAGCGCTTCTTGGAGTAAGCCAATGAGAATGCGCGAAGCTGTTGCGCCTTCCGAAGCGATACCGTTCAGCGCAAATCCACCACATAGAGGTTCAGGGCTGCTTCCATGCACGCCAAGCTCATCGCTTGGATCACAACCTGCGCCGATCACTACGCTGCTGCGAGCGCCTATGATGAACTGTCACGTCTTTCAGATACGCAGCTCCAGCATCGCGGGCTCAGCCGGGACATCCTCGCTCGGGATCTGTCATGTAACAATCATTAACTTCGCTTTTGGGTCATGTGTGGACGGCGCCCTTATTGCAAGAGGAATCTGGCGTGCTGCGTGCGGTCGGGTGCAAGTCATGTGTCCGGCCTGTTGATGCGGCGGATGCCGCTGGCCCTGATGTGATCCGCTGATCGGGTCCTGATCATGATTTCGGGCTTGGAGGCCCATAGACCCAAGCTGGTTTTCCCGATCGACGGCGCGACCGTTTCGCATCACGTCATCATCACCCTCGCAATTGGAATGCGTCCGTCGACGCGAACTCTAAGCAATCATCGGCAGCCCACTTACGCCCTCGCCGCAAGCACCGGCGCGCGATAGGTCCCACCCCTAGCCAGCACCGCCCAGGCGATGCGCGCGGTCTTGTTGGCAAGCGCTACCGCAACGACCTTAGCCGGTCTCCGCGCCAGCAGCTGGATCAACCAGGGATGCTTGTCGGGATGGGTGCGCGCCTGGCGTATGACTGCCGTTGCCCCGACGATGAGCAGCCGCCGCAGATAGCGGTCGCCCTGCTTGGAGATCGAGCCCAATCGCTCCTTGCCGCCCGTCGAGTTCTGCCTCGGCACCAGGCCGATCCAGGCCGCCAACTCGCGCCCCGATTTGAAGATCGTCGGATCTGTGATCGTGGCGGCAATCGCCGTGGCACCGATAATGCCGATGCCAGGGATCGTCTCCAACCGCCGGCTTGCTTCGCTCAAGCGATGCTGAGCCTGAATGTCGCGCTCGATCTCGCTGATCTGCCGGGCCAGAGCATCCAGCTGGCCAAGTAGAGCTTGCAAGGCTTTGCGCGCCAGGTCGGGAAGCTCGTCCGTTCCGTCCCGCACCACGATGATCAACGCCTGCAGACCCTCGCCGCCTCGAGGAGCTACCAAACCGAGCTCGGCCAGATGCGCCCGCATCGCATTGACCAGTTGCGTGCGCTGGCGCACCAAAAGATCGCGCGTCCGGTGTAGCATCAGAATGGATTGCTGCTCGGGGCTCTTGATCGGCACGAACCGCATGCTCGGTCGCGTCACCGCCTCGCAGATGGCAGCTGCATCGGCAGCGTCGTTCTTGTTGCGCTTGACGTACGCCTTGACGTAGCTCGCCGGCATCAGGCGCACGTCGTGCCCGAGCGCCTTGAGCTCGCGTGCCCAATGGTGCGAGGTGGAGCAGGCTTCCA
>Ga0114129_10017257_pt1 | contig 10280 bp, 11 predicted proteins | sample RhiMetdeltSRZDD1_FD_80071 | JGI IMG/M metagenome (GOLD analysis project Ga0114129, IMG submission 80071) | Populus rhizosphere microbial communities from Tennessee, USA - Rhizosphere MetaG P. deltoides SRZDD1 (version 2) (version 2) | ecosystem: Host-associated > Plants > Roots > Rhizosphere >... | reverse complement strand
CAGTATGGCGATTGTTGGCTCGAACTGGCTCCGATGACCCGCGGGGCCGGCTTTGCGTTCGACAACAAAATCGTCGGCGGCGTCATTCCCAGAAATTTTATTCCGGCCGTCGAAAAAGGCGTCGTCGAGGCGATGCATCACGGGACACTCGCAGGATTCCCCGTCGTCGACGTCCGGGTGGCGGTTTACGACGGATCGTACCATGTTGTGGATTCCTCGGAGATGTCGTTCAAAATCGCCGCGTCGATGGCCTTCAAGAAAGCCATGGAGACGGCCCATCCGGTATTGCTGGAACCCCTCATGACGATCGAAATCGATGCGCCGGCGGACCATATCGGCGCCGTCATCGGCGATCTGAACGCCCGCCGTGGTCGGATTTTGCACGTCGAAGCCAAGGGGCATACGGAACTCGTCAAGGCCGTGGTCCCGCTGGCGGAGATCATGACCTACACGACGGCGCTGAATGCCTTGACGGGCGGTGGTGGCAGCTATGTCATGGAGCTGGCTCGCTATGAGGAAGTCCCCCGCGAGATTGCGGTGAAGATTGTCGAGGAGCACAAGACAGCCCGACAGACGGTGGCCGCTCAGTGACGTGATCAGGGCTCGGCGGACTTCAAGACGACGAAAAAGGCCTTGTTTTCCCGCAAGACGCGCAACAGGACAGTTTCGCCTCGCCGGACTTTTGAAAGCGTCGTGGTAAATTCGCCGACCGAGCCGATGTCCATCCGGTTGAGCTCTTTGATCAAGTCGCCTTCTCGGAGCCCTTCCGATTGTGCCAGACTTCCTGGTTCGACCCTGGTGATTAAGACGCCTCGAGTTTCCCGCAGCTTGAACTTGTCGGCCAGCGCCGCCGTCAAATCCTGGAGGTCGAGGCCCAATTTGACCTCGGTGCGCGTCTGGGGCAGCGAGGCTACGATCGCTTGATCGCGCCGCTCGCTCAAGGCGACGTCCAGCACGACACGTTGCCGATTGCGTACGACTTCCACTTTTGTCGTCGCGCCGGGAAGGAGTGCGGCGACGATACGTGAGAGACGGTTGGGCGTATCGATGACAGTGCCCTCGATCCGCGTGATCACGTCGCCGGGCTTGATGCCGGCCGCCGCAGCTGGATCCTTCTCGAACACTTCATTGACCAGAACGCCTTCATTTTCGGTGACGCCGAATTTGCGAGCCAACTCGGGGGTGAGCGGCTGAATCCCGACACCAAGCCAGCCGCGCACGACGCGTCCTTGTGCCAACAGCTGCTGGATCACCTGCTTGGCCATATTGGAAGGAATGGCGAACCCGACGCCTTGTGCAAAATTGATGATGGCGGTATTGATCCCAATGACTTCGCCGCGCAGATTGAATAGTGGACCGCCGGAGTTGCCGGGGTTGATGGAGGCATCGGTTTGAATGAAATTTTCATAGCGAGACAAATTGACGTTTTCTCGACCGATGCCGCTGACGATGCCCAGCGTGACGGTACGGTCCAAGCCGAACGGATTGCCGACGGCCAACACCCACTGGCCCACACGCACCGCCGTCGAATCACCGAATGTGACGCTGGGAAGGGGATGGTCGGCGGTGACTTTCAAGACGGCCAGATCCGTGTCGGGATCTTTACCCACGACCTGCGCAATCAGCTTGGATTTGTCGGACAGGCGCACTTCGATTTCGGTCGCATCGCCGATGACATGGTTGTTGGTTACGATATGCCCTTCGGGATCGATGATGACGCCGGAGCCGGAGCCGGGAAAGTTTGGAATCCGCTCCTGTGACAACTCGCGCCCTTTGCCGGTCATGGTGATGGGAAACAGATTCACCACTGATGGCTTCGCCGCTTCGGCCAGCTCGCTAATCACCGCTTGGATTTCTTCCAGCATCTGCAGCCCGCTTGACAATCCGGCGTGTAATGCCTGTGATTCGGCGGCAAGGGCGGGTCGGCCGAACAGCAAGAGCACGGAGAGCGTGAATAGAAGGACGGGCAGGCTGTACATGCGGCGTATCATCTCTCTCTCGCTCAGTGTACACCACGAGAATCCCGAATTCATGGGAAAGCTGAACGAGTCGCCGTGCACACCGAGCGCACGGGACGTGGTGGTTATGCCGAACGAGTCTTGCGAGCCGGTGCAAACCACGTGACCACACGATCGAGATCGGTCCGCAGTCCGATGGCAATCACGATATCGTCAGGCCGTAGGACACAGGCCTCGGTTGGCGGAATCAAGAATGGGCCGCGAAAGAGGGTCACCAGCTTGACGGACGACGGCAAGGCCAGATCGCCCACGCTTTTGCCCACGGCTGGCGATCCATTGGCGACAACGAGTCGATCGAGCGAGGCGGAACGCAGGCTCAGATCTCGCTGCAGAGCCAACAGGTCTTCCTGGATCGTTTCCATTTTCAACTCGCGAATCTGCCCATCGACTTGGGCGAGCGTCTGTTTGAGGCTATGAACCCGATCGAGCGCCTGGGCGAGCGCGCGCTCCAATTCCGGCATAGCGACGGACGTCTCGCGGACGGGAAACGTGTTTGGAGAGAGCACCCCCGCCACGCGGCGACCGAGATCGCCGTGGACGGTTTCAATTTGGCTCAGCAAGCCAGCCGCCTGGCCGTGAAGACGCAGAATGTGGACTTTGCGGTTGACGCGCTCGGCGATCGCCAGCACCGATTCATAGAAGGCGCTGCCGGTCAGGGACAGCTCCTTCTGCAAGCGGCCGATTAATTCCAGTGGCATGCGGGCGATCCCCCAATGTCTGATAAGGGCTATTATGTCAACTCATGACTGTTACTGCAGTGCCACCTATCTTCGCATCCTCCGCATTTTGAACGCATAGGCCCCCTTATACTACGTGGGACTGAGGTTGCGCTATCGCTATTTGACATCCACAGCGGTTCTGATTAGGTTCTGACAGCTAGATCGGCTCCCGAGTGAACATGCCCCAGTCTTGTTACTTCTGGATAGGATGTTTGACCGCCGCGATCGCGCTCTCTGCTTGCCAAGATCGGCGCGCCGACCGCGCCTATCTCAAGGGCGACTACGGGACGAGCGCGGAGGAATTGCAGTCGTTAGCCACCCTGGGTGAAGCGCGCGCACAATACGATCTGGCTCTTCTATATGACAAGGGTCTGGGAGTTCCGCAGAGCGACGCGCAGGCACTCCTGTGGTACACCAGGGCAGCCGAACATGGCGACGCACAGGCGCAGTACAATCTCGGTCTCATGTATATGAATGGCCAAGGAATGACTCCCGATCTCGTTCTGGCCTATTACTGGTTGAGTCTGGCGCTTGGACAAGGCGAAGAAAAGGCTCCTCCGGCCCGCGAGTACCTGGTCGACCGCATGACCGCCGAGCAAATTGAGGAAGCCAAGAAACTCGTGCGCGAGCGGGTGATCCGAGGCGAGCGTCCGTCCGCTCGCGAAGTGCATCACGACGCACCGTAACAAGGTGTTCTCACCCTCCTAGTTGACTCTTCATCGTGAGCGGGATACAGGTGAGGCATGGCAGCCCATCCACAGGCGGGGAAGCCGGCTCCACCGTCGATTCTCGTCGATCTACCGCATCTCCTGGAAGTGTATCGCGTCGACAAACCCGACCCTCGGATTGCTGCTCAAAAAGTTTCTTTTGGAACATCTGGACATCGCGGCTCCTCCTTCAAGCGATCGTTTAACGAGTCCCATATTCTGGCGATCGCCCAAGCCGTGATCGAATACCGCGCCGACCAACGGATTACCGGGCCGCTCTATCTTGGTATCGATACCCATGCCCTTTCCCGGCCCGCTCTGACGACAGCCTTAGAGGTGCTTGCGGCTAACGGCGTAGAGGTCATGATCGATCAGCAGGATGGCTATACACCCACCCCGGTCATTTCTCACGCCATTCTCAGTCACAATCGCGGGCGAACGGCCGGACAGGCGGACGGCCTCGTCATCACACCGTCGCACAATCCGCCGGAGGACGGCGGTATCAAGTACAATCCGCCGCATGGAGGTCCGGCCGATACTCACGTCACCAAGTGGATCGAAGAACGGGCCAATGCGCTGCTGGCTGCCGATCTGCAGGGAGTCAAACGGATCCCCTTTGCAAAGGCGCAGCATGCATCTACGACACACCGGTATGATTACGTGAACACTTATGTGAATGATCTCAAAGAGGTCGTCGATCTGAACCTGATTAAGGCTGCCGGCCTGAAACTCGGGATCGATCCGCTCGGCGGATCCGGCATAGCCTATTGGCAACCGATCGCCGAACACTATGGTCTGGATCTCGCAATCGTGAACCCGTCGGTCGATCCTACCTTTCGATTCATGCCACGGGATTGGGACGGCAAGATTCGCATGGACTGCTCCTCTCCTCATGCCATGGCCAATCTGATCGCTCTTAAAGACCGCTTCGACGTGGCCTTTGGGAACGACGCCGACAATGACCGGCACGGTATCGTGACGAGATCCGGCGGCCTCATGAACCCGAATCATTATCTGGCGGTATCGATCGCGTATCTCTTTGCCCACCGTTCCGGCTGGAAGTCAGAGGCCGGGATCGGCAAGACCCTCGTCAGCAGCAGCTTGATCGATCGGGTCGCCGCTAAGCTCAAGCGACAGCTCCTCGAGGTGCCGGTCGGCTTCAAATGGTTCGTGAGCGGCTTGCTCGACGGCTCGCTCGGCTTCGGCGGGGAAGAAAGTGCCGGCGCGTCGTTCCTACGGCGTGACGGGACCGTGTGGTCGACCGACAAGGACGGCATCATCATGAATCTGCTGGCGGCCGAAATGATGGCCAAGACCGGCCACGATCCGGCGCAACTCTATCGCGAGTTGACGAATGAATTAGGCGAGCCGGTCTATGAGCGGATCGATGCGCCGGCCACACCGGAACAGAAAGCGGTTCTCTCGAAGCTGTCGCCCAGCCAGGTCAAAGCGACCGAACTCGCCGGCGATAAGATCACGGCCATGCTGACCATTGCACCAGGTAACGGCGCGGCCATTGGAGGGCTGAAAGTCGTGACCGACCGGGGCTGGTTCGCCGCCAGACCATCTGGAACGGAGGATGTGTACAAGCTGTATGCGGAAAGTTTCAGCGGAAAAGGGCATCTCAAGCTGATTCAGGACGAAGCGCAGGCGCTCATCGCGCAGGCGCTGGCGGGATAAGTCGACTCGGTGGGTTGCAGCTGTCTAAGACGCTGCCAAGATTCTCCGCGCTCCTACCAGAGACAAGATATCGTTTGCCCCGTCTTCAATGAGTGAGGCTCGAGCATCCCGGTAAAGCTTTTCCATCGGACAGTCACGGGTGAGGCCCAGGCCACCGAATAACTGTAGCGCGGTATCCGTCACTTCCAGGCTGGCTTGCGTGCAATAGACTTTCGCCGCCACCGCATATTCCAATGCCTGCGGCTGCGCCGTGGCGTTGTACGCCATGGATGCGCGCGACAGGGCACGGCAGGTTTCGACTTTGGTGAACATCTCGAAGAGATGCTTTTGAACGAGTTGATGTTCGCAGATAGGTTTGCCGCCCTGGGATCGCGTTTTGGTATAGGCCAAGGCTTGTTCGTAGGCTGCGCGTGCGACGCCGGTAAATACGGCGCCCATTGCTCCATTAGTCAATATTAGCGTCTGCTGCAAGATCGTTTCATACGCCCGCACGTCAAAAAGCATATACCGCTGGGGAATCCGCACGTTGGAGAATTGAATACTGCCCTGATTCAACGCCCGTTGGCCCATCTTATCCACGGGTTTGCCCTTCGACACACCCGGCAAATTCAGCGGAACAAAAGCCACCCCTCCCCCGGCCATGCCTTTCGAGGGATCCAGTGTCAGATAGGTGAGCGCATGGCTCGCGATCGTGCCGTTCGAGACCCAGGCCGCTTTCTGCCCATTGATGACGTACTCATTGCGTTCGATCCGAGCCATGACCTGGCCGCTGATCGTCGGATCGAAAAATTGCGGCGTACTGGCCATAAACGTATCCGATCCATGGTCCGGCTCGGTGATGGCCCAACAGCCCACATAGCGCGCCGCCTTGTCTTCAACAAAAGGCTTGACCCATTCGTCAATGAGCTCCTGATTGCCTGTTGCGGCGATCATGGCGAAGGGAAAGCCTGTGACGGCCAGGGCTGCCGCGAAGTCGGCGCTGCCCCATCCCAGTTCTTCGAGCGCTAAGTGGAGGCTCAGCCCGCTCAGTCCCAGGCCGCCGCACGATGTCGGTACTAGAGCCGTGTGCATGCCATGACTGTAGGCGGCCCTCAACGCAGTCCAAAGAGCGGAGCCTTCCTCCACCACTTGTTGCGGATCAGCCAAGCGATCCAGCGCGGCGGCAGTAGGTCGTAAGACGGCTTTTGCAAACTCATGCACCTGCTGCTTGAGCGCATGCTGCTCGGGACTCAGACGACCATCGAGCTCGCGGTAGGTGCTCATTTTCAGACTCCTTTGTCTTATGCGTATACAGTCAGCTCTGCAGCTGCGCGATCATTCCGGCCGGATCCCAATAGCCCCACATCGTTTGGATGATGCCGCGGTCGTTGACTTCGAAGACATCGATTCCCTCGACAGTCGCAGATCTTCCATTAGTTCCTATTCCACGCGCGGTAAACTTCACGGCGGCACGGTTGCCCGTGATGACGACCAAGTTTTCTGTGAAGCCGATCTCTTTGAAGGAAGTCGCGACTGATAGAAAGAACTTTGTCAATCCATCTTTCCCTTGTGTCGGCGGCGCTCCATAGGGATCGTAGCTGACCGCATCCTCCGCAAAGCAAGCCAGCCAGGCGTGGAGATCCATGGCGCGTGTCGCGGCAAAATACCGTGTGATGAGTCCCTGCATCGCTTCTCGTGTCATAAGGCTCCTTATGAAATGACGGAGTGGACAGCTGGCGCGTTGCTCTGTTGTATTTACGTCGGGCCATCCGTGTTGGATTTCCGAGGATGGGGTACCACGAATGGCTAGCGCTTCGGCCCGGAGACCTGCTGCTCGGCGTGGTAGGAACTGCGAACCAACGGCCCCGATTCGACGTGGCTAAAGCCCATCGCTAGACCGTCCTCTTTGAGCGCAGTGAACTCAGTCGGATCGTAAAAGCGAGCGACGGATAAATGCTCTCTGGTGGGTTGGAGATATTGGCCGATTGTGAGAATGTTGCAATCCACGGCGCGCAAGTCGCGCATCACTTCACGTGCTTCGTCCAGCGTCTCCCCCATCCCAAGGATCAGTCCCGATTTCGTCGTCATCCCCTGCTGCTTGGCCTTTTCGAGCAGCGCGATGGAGCGCTTATACTTGCCTTGCGGTCTGATCGAGGGAAACAACCGGGGGACCGTTTCGATATTGTGATTGAGGATCTCCGGCTTCTCGGCGCAGACGCTCGTAAGCGCCGCTTCATTGCCCTCGAAATCCGGAATGAGAACTTCAATCGTACAACCAGGGTTGAGCCGTCTTATCTGCCGGATCGTCTCCGCAAAGATCGCAGCGCCACCGTCTGCCAACTCATCCCGATTGACCGACGTAATGACCGCATGACGAAGGTTCAAGACGTGAACGGCTTCGGCCACACGTTGCGGTTCTTCCTTGTCGACGGCACCAGGTCTGCCCGTGGCGACCGAACAATAGTGGCAGCGCCTGGTGCAGATATCGCCGAGAATGAGAAACGTGGCCGTGCGCGCGTTCCAACATTCCCATCGGTTCGGACAGCGGGCTTCTTGGCAAATAGTGTGGAGTTGGAACCGATCTATCGTCTGTTTGATGTCGAGGTAGTCCTGGCTGGTCTGCGCGTTGACCCTGAACCAGGACGGCAGGCGGGGCCTGCTGGGAGTCAATAGCTGGTGGCCGGCAGCAGGAGCTGGATCAGTCTGAGAAGATCGAAGTTGGTGAAGCGGCACAAAGCTCATGGGCGCTCTTCATTTTCGGCACGAGGACGAAGCCAACTCCACAACTTCGCCATCATCCCGGGTCGTTCACATGCGGATTGCGGCGGGTCCGGATATTCAACCCAAAGTTCTTGCGAGCCGAGATAGATGCCGTCACGAAAGCTCATTTGCGTCTTGAGTTGGCGATAGCCACGAGCATGCAAGGTCTGGATCAAACTGAGCAAGGCGGTGCCCGGCGTCGGGTGCGGGTTCGTCGTGATCCGAACGGTTTCATACCGGAGCACTGCTCGATGGCTATCCCCTGCCCGTTCACAGGCTACCGGCCGGCTGAAGCCTCGTTCCCGATCATCGAGTCCAGCCAGTTGGTACGTATCAAGCGCCTCGTTCATTCCAGCGCGCGAAAGACGGCCACCAGGTCGCTCAGGGCAATGGTCTTGTTCTTGAGCACGGCCCGTTCGGCTTGAATCATTTCCCGGGTCTTGGCATCGGCATTGTCCATGTTCAAGCATGAGCCGCCCAGCGCCAGGATGCGGTCGCATTCCTCGGCGAGCTTCTTTCTCACGACGGGATTAACGGCCAAAATGTTCATCAGCAGACGGCGCGTTTCAGTCAGGTGGGCTTGCAACCCGGCGTCCGGATAGCTCTTGCCTGCGGCTTCATCAAAACAGCGATCGAGATATTGAGCCAGAAAAACGTAGAGGCGAACGAGCGCAGCGGCGATGTCGATCTGTTCTTTGGTAGAAACGGCCATGCGTCTCGCTCCTCGCCCGGTCAGAGCAATACCTTGACGTCAGAGCCCTCCACCTTTACCTCGTACACGTTCACTATGGCGGAAGGATTATTCACGCATGCGCCGGTCGTCACATTGAATTGCCAACCGTGCCAAGGACAAGTGACGACGGAACCTTCGACCTCGCCTTCGCCCAGAGGACCACCGCGGTGCAGACAGGTGTTGTCGATGACATGAAACGTGCCCCCGACGTTGAAGACTGCCAGACTCTTGCCGTCGACCTCAGCGACTATGCCATGGCCCGGCGTCACATCCGCGGTGCCCGCCACCCGTACGAAGTCTCCCATCGACGCCCTCCGTGCTCCGGACTGCTTCAATTATTGCTAAATGGCTGTTTGATTTTCTTCAATAGACTATCGATCGAGGCGCCGCTCTTCTCCGCTCCGCTCAAACCGGCGATGAGCTTTTGCGCAATGTCTCTGAACGCGCGCGCTTGCGGAGAGTCGGGATCGGCCATGACGATCGGATGTCCGCTGTCGCCGCCGTCGCGAATGGCCGGATCGATCGGAATACGTCCGAGGAAGGGCACGTTCAGTTTGGCCGCCGCCCTCTCTCCTCCTCCATAGGAAAAAATCTCGGTCCGCTCACCGCAATGGCCGCAAATGAAAAAGCTCATATTCTCCACGATGCCGAGCAAGGGAACATTCACTTTCTGAAACATAGCCATGCCTTTGCGCACGTCGTAGAGCGCCACTTCCTGCGGCGTCGTGACGGTAATCGCTCCGGCCAGCGGCACCATTTGAGACAACGACAGCTGCACATCACCCGTCCCGGGTGGTAAGTCGATGAGGAGATAGTCCAACTCGCCCCACAGCACATCGCGGAAGAAGGCTTGTAGGTATTGATGGACCATCGGCCCGCGCCACACCAGCGGCGCTTCCTCCGGCACCAGAAAGGCCATCGAAATGAGTTTGACGCCGTAGCTTTCAACCGGAACAATTTTCCCGTCCTGTTGCTCCGGTCCCTTGGTGCTGCCCATCATCATAGGAATATTGGGACCGTACAGATCCGCGTCCAACAGGCCGACTTTGGCTCCCGTAAGCGCGAGCGCGCAGGCGAGGTTCGAGGCGACAGTCGATTTGCCGACACCCCCTTTACCGCTGCTCACGGCGATGACGTGTTTCACGCCGGGAATCAGGTTGTCTTTGGGTTGCGGCTGTTGCGCTGCATGGGCCTGTTCGTCAGCCATAATGGTTCTCCTTCGGCAGGATGCCGAAAACGCCTGCCAGCTTCGTTCTCGCTTCGTTCAGAGATTTCAGCGTACGGTAAAGAGTAGGCTTCATCTCCAAGACACTGGGCGCTCACGGGACACAGCCCCTCACCATCTCGCGGACGTTCACACACGTGACGCGCCTTATTCGGCACGTCGTGAATCTCGCGCCCGTGTCCGCAGTGCGGTCAACACTTGCATCATAAGCGATGGAGAGGGGGAAAGAAAATGGGTATTAATGGGTATTAAGGAGGACTATTCGACGAAGAGGGTCGAATCCAGCCGCCGAAGATTCGTGGTGAGGCCGAGCAGAGACAACGTGTAAATGAGCCATTTCGACGGATCGAAGTTGTACCACCTGGGGCCGTTGCGGTAATCGCGGGCGTAGGTGTGGTGATAGTTATGATAGCCCTCCCCGAAGCTGACAAAAGAAACCAACCAGCTATCCCGGCTGCT
>Ga0114129_10017256_pt1 | contig 10280 bp, 7 predicted proteins | sample RhiMetdeltSRZDD1_FD_80071 | JGI IMG/M metagenome (GOLD analysis project Ga0114129, IMG submission 80071) | Populus rhizosphere microbial communities from Tennessee, USA - Rhizosphere MetaG P. deltoides SRZDD1 (version 2) (version 2) | ecosystem: Host-associated > Plants > Roots > Rhizosphere >... | reverse complement strand
CGTCCTGTTGGGCGCGTGGCCGGAGCCGGAACGCTCACCGCCGCCCTGCGCGCGCTGCAGGACGAGGCGCAGAGCAAAATCCCTGCCCTCGACTACACGGTGCCCTACGCCATCGGCAACATCTTGTTGACGGCGTGGGGGCCGGTGATTGCGTTCCTCGACGATGGTCCTATAGCACGCGCCGCCGCAGCAGCGCTAGGCTTCGGCTCGTCTCGCGTCATCCGCAGGGGAATTGGGCTTCGCAACGAGCGGGGGGACAGCGGCGTGATCGTCATGATGGTGCGCGACGTGATGACCCGACGGCTCGTGGTGATCGGCCCCGAGACGCCATGCGACAAGGCCCGCCTGATCATGGATGAGTATCGAGTCCGACATCTGCCGGTCATGGCGGGCGGGCAGCTGATCGGAATGGTCTCCGATCGTGACGTTCGGTCTGCGATCCGGAGTGCGCCTGACAACGTGGCGAGCCGGATCATGACCCCGGAGCCCGTGACCGTGACCCCAGAGACGCGAATCGAGCACGCCGCGCGAACCATGCTCGATGGGCGCTTCGGCGCGCTGCCAGTCGTCGACGGCCACCTGGTCGGGATCGTGACGTACACGGATCTGCTGCGCGCGTTCGTCCAGGTCCTCGAAACCGCGACGCTCGAACGGATCACGGTCGAAGTGACTGCCGGCTCTTGATGCGCGACGTCGTGATCGCGGGCGCCTGCCGGACGGCGATCGGGACGTTCGGCGGAGGGCTGAAAGACTTCTCCGCGGTTCAGCTCGGTACCATCGTGATCGCCGAGGCACTCAAGCGCGCCGGCGGCGGGCCCCAGATTGTCGACGAGACGATCATGGGCCACGTGCTGCAAGCCGGGCTCGGAGAGAACACCGCCCGCCAGTGCACGGTCAACGCCGGAGTTCCGATCGAGACTCCTGCATTCACGGTCAACAAGGTGTGCGGATCGGGGTTGAAGGCCGTCGCGCTGGGTGCGCAGGCGATCGCTGCCGGTGAGGCGGACGTCATCGTGGCTGGCGGCATGGAGAGCATGACGAACGCGCCGTATCTCGTGAGCAAGGCCCGCTGGGGCATTCGCATGGGCGATGAGACGTTGGTCGACTCGATGCTGCGGGACGGTCTGCTCGACCCGTGGACGGGTGTGCACATGGGCATCACCGCGGAGAACGTTGCGGAGCGCTTCGGGGTCAGCCGGGCCGAGCAGGACGCGTTCGCGTCCGAGAGCGTGCGTCGCGCCCTGCACGCCATCGAGGCCGGATACTTTCGGGACGAGATCGTTCCGATCGAAGTCACGCAGCGCAAGGGGCCCTCGTTCGTGTTCGATACCGACGAGCTGCCGCGCGCGCGACCGGATCAGAACGTGATGCGAACCCTTCGCCCCGCGTTCAAGAAGGACGGGACGGTGACCGCCGGCAACGCGTCCGGCATCAACGACGGCGCTGCCGCGGTGACCTTGCTGGCCGCCGAGCGCGCCGCCGACCTCGGCGTCACTCCGCTCGCGCGTATCCGCGCCAGTGCCTCGGCCGGCGTCGACCCGCAGCTCATGGGCACAGGGCCGATCGCCGCGGTGTCCAAAGTGCTCGCGCGCGCCGGCCTGACAATCAACGATGTCGATCTGATCGAGTCCAACGAAGCCTTCGCCGCCCAGGCACTGGCGGTGGCCCGCACGCTCGGCTTTCCGCCCGAGGTGACCAACGTGTCCGGCGGCGCCATCGCGCTCGGCCACCCCATCGGCGCGAGCGGCTGCCGCATCCTCGTGACCCTCGTGCACGGCCTGCGTCGTCTGTCGCGGAACATCGGGCTCGCCACGCTCTGCATCGGCGGCGGACAGGGCATCGCCATGATCGTCGAGCGCGAGCGATGAGCTTGAGGCCCGACCTGCCCCACCTCGGCGAGCTCGAGCGCAACGGCACGATGTGCTGGCGCGCCGAGGATCACGCGTGGATCGCCGATCCCGACGACGTGGCCCGCGCGCTCACGGACGACGGGTTCCATGAGTATCGGCGCGAGATCGCGCGGCGTGCCCGAACGCCAGCGTCGTCGAGCGGCATCGAGTCATCGGGCGGCATGTGGCAGGGGCTCGACCGACGCACCGGCGCAATCGCCACAGTGATCTGGGTGACGAACCCGACACCGGCGCAGTCGCATGTGTTCATCGAAATCGAAGGCCGACAGGTCGATGGCAGTGCGTGGGACGAGATCGATCACGCGGTCATCGACTGCCTGGTCGCGGCTGGTGGGACGTTGACGCTCGCGCAGATTGCTCACCACGTTGGGATGTCGGAGGGCGCGGTGCAGTCGGTCGTGTCGATGCTGGCCGAGCAGGGAAGACTGCGCATCGCCGCGGTGGAGCTGGTGGGAGGCCGACGATTACGTCCGGCTCAGGTCACGGGGCTCGAGGTTCGATCGAGGGACGAGCAGTAAGCGCAGTACCACGCCGGCGCCGAGCGCTTGCTCACTCCGATCGAGAGAATGTCGGCGAAACTACCGCGCCCGAGTCGAGGAATGCTCTCGGAAGACGAGCGCGAACAGCGCCGACCGGCTCAGGATCCGGTAAATCAGGCGACGGTTTTCGAACCACCGGCTCCCCAGGTTGAGATCGTCCGCCACCAGCATCACCTTGGCGAGCACCCACGCATTGACGAGGGCCATACCGTAGCCGCGATAGTCGATCTCGTGCTTGGCCAGAACGATCGATTCGTGGAGGGCGAAGAGCGTCAGGACCTGACGCCACCGCCGACGTCTATCGTGGTGCCGGTGATGCGCCGCGCGTACGGCGTGGCAACGTAGGGATTCACGCCACGGTGATGCGCTCGGCTGCGTCAGAGAGCTCCGCGCGCTTCAACTCCCACGGCACCGAGTGATAGAACTGACGCTCCCAGTGCAGCAGCGACCGGTCCATGCAGTTGGGCGAGGCCACGAAGTGATTCGCGAGCAGCACGCGGCCGCGCAGGAACGCTTCGTCGAACTGCCGGTCCTCGGCCACCGGCTCGGCTGCCGCCTTCATCTGCTGCAGCGTCCGGTCAGCGACCACGCCCATTCGCAGGAGCTGCCAGGCCTGAACGACTTGTGCGAGATAGGTCGAGAAGTTCCGCGCCGAGGCCTGCACCATCTCCGCCCAGCGCCCCTCCGCCGCCTGCCGCGCGGCCTTTTCGGGCCTGGCGAAGATCGACCCGTGCATGCGACGCCGGTGAGCTCGCCGGTCCGCCGGCCTGGCCCGGGTCATGGTGTTGCGGAACCGCTCCAGCGCGTGGACGCTCTCGGCCAGGTGGGCCACGCTGTCGGCGAAAGCCGGATGGCTCCGGTGTGTCCCGATGAAGTCCCGGATGTCCGCAATCAGCCGCTCGAACACCACGCGACCACGAGAGTCCGTGTTGTCCGGAGCGATCTGGCGGCCGACCGTGTTGAGCGCCTGGATGTCGTTGGTGCCCTCCCAGATGCAGAGCACCTGGGAGTCCTTGAGACGTTGCGAGACCGGCGTCTCGGCCATGAAGCCGATGCCGCCGTAGGCATTCATGCCCTCGTTGAGCGTGCGGATGTTGTCGTCGGTGACCTGCGCCTTCACCAGCGACGTGTAGATCGACGCGTAGGTCTCCTCGTCCGCCTTGTCGCGTCGTGCGCGGTCGGCACGGTCGCGAAGATCCAGATAGGCCGCCGACACGGCGCCGAGAGCGGTGCGCAACGTGTCCCGCTGGCGCTTCAGGACGGCCTCTTCCCGCTCGAGCGCGGCGATGGCGCCGGAATCCTTGCGAAACGTCAGACGTCCCAGCTCCGCTTTGCCGAGACGCCGGTCGACGGCGGCCAGGCCCTTCTCGATCTCGGCGATGCGACGCTGCTGATCGGACGACAACGCGAGGGCCTTCGTCTCTTTCGCGACGACCTCCAGCTCGTGCTCCAGCGCTCGGTCCGACGCGTCGCGGATCTCGGTGAGCCGCTGCGTGAGCCCGCGTCCGCCCAGCGTCCGGGCGAACATGTCGAGCAGCACCTTCTTCTGGCTTGCGTGATGGAAGATCGAGCTCGGGCCCTTGCGTCCCCGATCGGTCACGGCCTGACCCTGCGTGCGCTCGGTGTTGTAGATCAACGCGTCGAGACACGTGGCCATCGCCTGCGCGCGGGCGGCCGTGCCGGTCTCATGGCGCATGTAGTTCATCATGAAGAACATCTTCTTCATCCCCGAGGGCTGCAGGATCTCGTCCTCGAGGTCAGGTGCGATGAGCAAGCCGCGTGCGTCGTCGAACTTGAGCACGGCGGTGGGGCTCGTCGTCATGCCGTGTTTGTGCTCGATGGACTGGGTGAAGACGCGGTTGAACTCACCGGGCCGGCCCTCCTCGTCGATCCAGAACTTCGGCACCATGAAGAGCGAGATAGCGCGCGTCCCCCGCTGGGAGATGTTCTTCACCTTCGCCAGGACGATGTGGACGAAGTTGTCGGACATGTCGTGATCGCCCGCGGTGATGAAGATCTTGGTTCCGTTGATCCGAAAGATCTCGGTGCCCTCGATACGCTCGGCCGTCGTCGCGACGGCGCCGAGGTCGGAGCCGGCCTGAGGCTCGGTCAGGCACATCGTGCCCTGGAAGCGTCCGTCGTAGAGCCCCGGAATCAGCACGTCCTTCATCCACTCGTTGCCGAAGTTTTGCAAGATCAGGCTCGCCCCCTGCGTCAGCTCGAAGGAGGTCCCCATGGCGACGCTGCCGGCATTGACGATTTCCGAGACGAGATCGAGGAATCCGTGCGGAAGCTCGAGCCCGCCGAAACGACGCGGAACGTAGAAGCGGCCGAAGCCGCTTCGGTAGTACTCCTGGAAGGCCTCCTTCAGGCCGGAGGGCGTCACCACGGCGCGTTGCTCGTTCTCCTCGCCGGGAACGAACCGGCAGTGGATCTGCTCGGCCGTGCGTTTGCCTCGGTTGAGGGAGTTCTCCGCGTACGTCGTCACCTTGCGGAGCAGGGGAGCGAGCTTCTCGCGATTCCAGGCGGGATCCAGCCTGTCGACCTTGTACACGTGGAAGGCGTCGAACTCGAGGCTGCGTAGGTCCACCTTGAGCGGGGCGTCCGAGAGCGGCTCGATCGGCTCCGGCGACATCGGCGCTCCCGCGCGGGCACCGGCGGACTGCTTGGGCCGCTTGGCCTCAGCGGCCCGCTCGAGCGCCTCCTTCTGCGCATCGGTCAGGCTCGCCGCCATGAGCGCGCCGAGCTCCTTCAGGAACGCGAGGCCGTCGCCCTGGATGGGCACGTCGGCCATGCGCATGAGCGGCGCCTCGGCGTCGGTGTTGACCGCCACGATGCTGCCGCAGTCCTTGATGCCGACCCAGTGCTGGGGCGCGCCGCTCACGCCGACGCACACGATGACCTTGGCGGTCACCGGGATGCCGGACACGCCGATCTGGGTCGCCCGCGGCAGCAGCGCGGCATCCGTGACGACGCGCGTGCCGCCGATCGACGCCCGGGCGCCGGTGGCGAGCAGCAGGCTCAGCAGCTTCTTGGCCTCGATGACACCCTTGGCGCCGATGCCCGCGCCGACGTCGAGCACGACGTCGGCGTCCTTCAGTTGGACGCCCTCCTGCCGCTCTGGGGCCACGAGATCTCCGACGAAGCGCACGTCGCCGCCTTTGACGTCTACGCCCTCGGCGGCGACGATGGCGGCGTTCTCGCGGGCGACGGCCGCCACCCCTGTCGACGCGAACGCGAGGCTCGTGAAACGCGATGACGGTCGATCCCGGCGCAACACGCGGCCGGCGTACGCCTCGGACGTCACGACCCATCCAGCCGGCCCCGGCTCGAGACCGCGGACCGCGCCGATGACGTCTCCACCGGCGAGACCGGCGCAATAGGACAACAGATCGCGCGAGCGCAGCGACGACGAGCCCCAGAGTGAATCGACGCCGATCTTCTGGCAGATCGCGTCGGTCGCGCACGCCAGCTTGCGCGCGGAATAGCGCGAGACGTCGCCCGTGAGGAACCAGACCCGATTCGCGCCGTGGGCCGACAGCGTCTGGAGCAGCCGCGGGCGATCGCCGTCCTCCATGACCACGTCCGCCGCAAGCTTCCTGGCCTGCGCGAGCGCGAGCAGTTCGAGCGTGGCGTTCTGGACGGCTCCGGACGCGTCACGTTCGCCGATGATGAGCACGGTTTTCATGGTGTCCCTGTTCGCCTTTCAGCCCTGGAAGCGCCGGAGCATCTCGGCGACCCGGCCCACCGATTCCGGCCCCGACGCCACGACGGGTTGGGCCTGGCGCTCGGGAGGATTCACCAGCTCGGAAGGACCGGCCTCAGCGGTCGCGATGCCCAGCTCGGCGAGCGTCGTCTTGCGCGCGCCACGCTTCTCGAGCTTCTCGATCAGGTCGTACTCGTCCGAGGGATCGTTCCCAATTCCGCACGATTCGTCGGCGGAGACACAGACGGGCAAGGCCACGTCGATCTCTTGTATGCCGTCATCGGTGACCTGCGTGAGGTGGGCGCGTTGATCCTGGATGCGGAGCGAGACGACGTTAGAGAACAGCTCCCAGCCGAGCTCGGCGGCCACCAGCCCCGGCAGCGTGTCGCGTCCAGTGTCCTGCTCCACGCAGCCGAGCCCGAGCACCTGAATGTCCTCGAGCTTGTGAACCTGCGCCGCGAGCATCCTGGCCACGACGGGCTCCGGCAGCCGATGCGATCGCGACTCGCCGAGCTCCCAGACCTCCTGCGCGCCATAGACGAAGCAGTGCGCGCGCGTGACGTCGTCCAGACCGCCAATGGAGAGAATCTGGAAGCGGGCCCCGCTCGACTTGACGAGCTGGATCGCGCGGACGTCGCCCTCGTTCTTCACCAGCTCGACGCGGTCGGCGACGATGCCGTTGTCGACGATCTTCAGCGACGACAGATCCCGGGGGTTGAAGGTGCGACGCATCACGCAGGCAGCTTGCATGGCCGATCCCTCAGTTGAACCGGTAGGGGAGCCCGCGGTTGCGCGCTCCGTGCTTGCCGGCCAGATTGTTCGGCACGCGATATTCGAGATTGCCGTAGGGGCAGGCGCTCTCGCAGTTGCCGCACTCGAGGCAGCCTTCGGCGTTGACCGCACGCCAGGTCGTGCGCGTCGTGCGCAGGGCGATCATCGCCGGCCGTTCCACCGCATCCGGGTCGATGACGGGCGCCCCGCCCGGCGTCAGCACGATCGCTTGACACGGATCCGAGGTGAAGCACGCTTCCGTGACGCAGGCGCCGCAGATCGCGCCGTCCTTGATGTAGATCTCCGGCTGGCCCTTGGCCTCCGCGTTGAGCGCCATGTATTCGGCATGCGTACGCGGGGCAATTCCGGCAGCGTCGGCTGCGCCATTGCGCGAGCCGAGCCGGCGCCCCGCGGCGGCCATAGCGGCGTAGAAGGTCGGCGATTCGACGACGCGGTGGATCAGCGTGAAGCGCCGACTCAGGACGCGGCGCCCGATCCAGCTCGCGCGCAATGCCGCGTCGTACTCGTGCAGGTCGCCAGCGAGCCCCGCGCCCCTGATGCGTTCGCCCACGACGTCGGCGCCGATCGCGCCGGAGGCCATCGCGATGTTCACGCCGTGCTTGCGGACGAAGTCCACCAGACCCAACGCATCGCCCAGCGGCAGATAGCCGGGGTGATTCCAACGGGTCATGTGCTTGACGTGCAGCTCGGGCAGCCGGCAGGCCGACCACTCCACCGGCTCGGCGTCGTCGGTCAGACGACGCATGACGGGATGCTTCAGACATTCGTTCATGACCTCGTGGGGCTGCAGGCCGGAGCGATGTCCGAACGTGGGGTCATAGAGCACCGTGATGTGCAGCATGCCGTCGCCCGGATAGATGCCGACGATGCCGGGCAGGGCGGGAATGCGGTCGGATATCTCGCCGGCCAGCTCGAGCACGCAGCCCTGCTTGTCGTCGGCCAGGCCGAAGCGCTCGTTGATGCGGGCATTGTCGAGACGCGCCACGAGCTTGACGCCGAAGAAGTAGTCGGCGTGCTCGTTGTCGAGCGTTCGCCCGGCCAGATGCCGAGAGAACGTCGCGCCGGCGCCGGTTCCGTCCGCGACCACGTGCGCGAAATATTGCTGACCCGACGTGAGCGCGACGCCAACGACCGTTCCTTTGTCGTCGACGATCAGGCGATCCGCCGTCTGGGCGAATCGGAGGCGAAAGAATCCCTCGAGCCTGCGCGCCTCGAGCTTTTCCCACATCCACGAGTACAAGGCGATCTTCGTGACCATGTATCCGGTGGAAGCGTTGCGAAAGATCCGTGATTGCTCGAGCGGCAATCGGAACTCCCCCCCGGCCTTGGACACCAGTCGCAGGTTGTCGCGCTCCCGCGTGATGGCGCGGTCGAACGGGCAATCGTCGAAGAACTTCGGGTCGTCGGGAAAGATGATCGGGTCCGCGGGCCAGAAGGCGCCACCGTAGACGGACCGGATGCCGGGTTTCTCGCCGCATTCGAGCACGAGAATCGGCGGCCTATCTGTGGATGGTCGCAGAACACCACGATCGATCAGCCGCTTCACGAAGCCGAACCCCGCGGGGCCGGCACCCAGCACCAGCGCCGTGCCGGTCTCGCCTGCCGGAATCTCGCTGCGCGGACAGAAATCGAAGCCCAGGCGGGCAGCCGCCGCGGCATCCCAAGTTCCCGCAGAGACGTGCGCGTGGATCTCGTCGAACGTCGATCGATGCATCCCCCGCCCCCCCGAGCACGTATCTCATATGCGCACCGGTCAGAACGCCACGGGACTTTCGCCGTAGGCCTTTGAGACCTTCGTTCACCTCGCCGTGATTTACCTCAGGGCGATTGCGTCCAGTACCCTCTGCCGCTATCGCGCCACAGCTCTTCCGCGACGATTCGGCGGCGATCCGAGGAGACGTAGCCGTCGACGACCACCGCGTCGCCGGTGCGAAGCCCACGGTAGGAGGACTGGTCGGCCTGCGTGAGGTCGATGACGACCGAGGCTCCTGTGTCGGTCATCACCTGCATGCTGTTCCCCGCGATCCACTGCACCGAGCCGACGAATCGGACGATCTGTTGGGCTTCGGCCGCGGCCGGGGCGAGCGTGAGCAACAGCGCGGCGGCAAGCACCGATCGCAGAGTCGTCACAGCGATGCCGGTTCACGCCGCGCCGGCGACGACGGCCAGCGTGTGTTCGGCGATCATCCGTTCTTCGTCGGTGGGAATGACCCAGACCGAGACGCGAGAATCCGGCGCCGAGATGCGCGGCCCGCCCGCGCGGTTCGTCCTCTCGTCCAGACGGATGCCGAGCCAGGCGGCGCTGACGCAGATGCGGGCGCGAATCTCGGGCGAGTTTTCGCCGATACCCGCGGTCAGCACCAGGCCGTCGAGGCCGCCGAGCGCGCCGGCGAGCGACCCCAGCTCGCGACGGATCCGATAGACGAAATAGTCGAGGGCACGCTGCGCAGCGGGCGCCTCGCTCGCCAGCAGGTCGCGAACGTCGTTGCTGATGCCGGACAGACCGCGCAGTCCCGCCTCGCGATACAGCAGGCGCTCGACGTCCGCGGCGCTCCAGCCCTTTTGACTCAGGAGATAGAGCAGGACCCCGGGGTCCAGCTGACCGCAGCGCGTGCCCATCGGCAGTCCATCGAGAGCGGTAAAGCCCATCGTGCTGTCCACGCTGCGGCCCGCGCACATCGCGCACATGCTCGCTCCGCTCCCGAGATGCGCGACGACCACGCGGCCGAGCGCGATCTGGGGCGCGACGTGTGGCAGCGCGCGCGCGATGTACTCATAGGAAAGTCCGTGGAAGCCGTACCGTCGAACGCCTTCCTTATAGAGAGCGTCCGGCAGCGCATACCGGTCGGCCACGTCGGCATGGCCGCGATGAAACGCGGTATCGAAGCACGCGACCTGTAGCGTGCCGGGAAAACGCGCCTGGATCGACCGGATCGGACCGATGTTGTAGGGCTGGTGCAGCGGCGCCAGCGGGACGAGCCGCTCGAGCGCATCGAGCACGCTGTCATCGACTTTCACCGGCGCCGCGTAATCGGGTCCGCCGTGCGCGACACGATGGCCCACGGCCAGCGGCAGTCCACCGCCGAGGTGTGTGCGAAGCCAGCCGCCGACGGTCGCCATCGCCGCCGAGATGTCGCGGACGTCGTCGATCGCATACTTCTGGTCCGTGAGCGCGCCGCCCTGCGCGTCCCGCACACGCAGGCGGGGCTGCGTGCCGATTCCGTCCATCTGCCCTTTGAGGATGGGTCGAAGCGTGCGCCCGGCGTCGACCGCGTACGACGAGAATTTGATGCTCGAGGAGCCGGCATTGACGACGAGGATCGTGTCCGCCAT
>Ga0114129_10017254_pt1 | contig 10281 bp, 8 predicted proteins | sample RhiMetdeltSRZDD1_FD_80071 | JGI IMG/M metagenome (GOLD analysis project Ga0114129, IMG submission 80071) | Populus rhizosphere microbial communities from Tennessee, USA - Rhizosphere MetaG P. deltoides SRZDD1 (version 2) (version 2) | ecosystem: Host-associated > Plants > Roots > Rhizosphere >... | reverse complement strand
GTGGTACGCGCCGGCGAGATCGCCGCGGCGCTGGTACCGGCCAGCACCCGGGCCTTCCTCGAGGGCGGCGCGGCCGCCGAAGAGGCGATCGCCTCGATCAAGGAGTGGGTGACGGTGCCCGCCGCGTCGGCGCGCCTGCACGCCCCGATCAACGATCCAGGGAAGTTCATCTGCATCGGGCTCAACTACCGCGACCACGCCGAAGAGGCCAATCAGCCCATTCCCAAGGAGCCGCCGATCTTCGCGAAGTGGTCGAACGCGATCATCGATCCGGGCGAGCCGATCCTGAAGCCCCGCGGGTCGAACCAGCTCGACTGGGAGGTCGAGCTCGGGGTGGTCATCGGCCGCACCGCGCGCTTCGTGCCGCGGGACAAGGCGCTCGACTGCGTCGCCGGCTACACGATCATCAACGACGTGAGCGCCCGCGACTTCCAGTTCATCGGCAGCCAGTGGATGGCCGGGAAGATCCCCGAGTCGTTCGCGCCGGTCGGTCCATACATCGCCGACCGCAGCGAGATTCCCGACCCGCACGTCCTCGAGCTCAGGCTCTGGGTGAACGGCAAGCAGATGCAGAGCGGCAACACCAAGACGTTCATCTTCGACGTCCGCTACATCGTGAGCTACCTCTCCAATCTCATGACCCTCTCGCCGGGCGACCTGATCGCTACCGGCACGCCGCCGGGCGTGGGCTTCGCGCGCAAGCCGCCGGTCTTCCTCCAGCCGGGCGACACCTGCCGGCTCGAGATCACCGGGCTCGGGCAGATCGAGAACCCCGTGAAGGAGGCGTGAGGAGCCGGCGATGCTGGATGTGATTGCGCCCCTCGTCATCTCGAACACGACGAAGATCGTCCTGGTCTCCCTCGACGGGCTCGGCGGGCTTCCGCGCCCCGAGACGGGCCTCTCCGAGCTCGAGACCGCGAAGCTGCCCAACCTGTCGCAGCTCGCCACCGAGTCCGCCTGCGGCCTCATCCGTCACGTCGCGCCCGGGATCACCCCGGGCAGCGGCCCCGGGCATCTCGGGCTCTTCGGCTACGATCCGCTCCAGTACCAGGTGGGCCGCGGCGTGCTCGAGGCGCTCGGCATCGAGTTCGAGCTTCGGGCCGGCGACGTCGCCGCCCGCGGAAACTTCTGCACCGTCGACGGCACAGGTCGCATCACCGACCGGCGCGCGGGCCGGATCGCGACCGAGCTGAACCTGCGCCTGACCGAGCGCCTGCGCCGCATCAAGCTACCCGGCGTCGAGGTGTTCGTGGAATCAGGCAAGGACTACCGCTTCGTGCTCGTCCTGCGCGCCAAGGGCAAGAGCGGCGGGCTGTCGGCGCGGCTCTCCGAGACCGATCCCCAGCAGCTCGGCAAGCCGCCCCTTCCGGTGCGGGCCCTCGAGCCCCGCGCGAAGGCCACCGCAGCGCTGGTCAACCGCTTCGTCGCCGAGGCCAAGCGAGTGCTCGCCGACGCCGCGCCCGCGAACATGATCCTTCTGCGCGGCTTCGATCAGCTGCCGAAGCTCCCGCGGTTTCCCGAGGTGTTCGGGCTGCGGAGCGCCGCGATCGCGGCCTATCCGATGTATCGCGGTCTGGCGCGACTGGTCGGGATGGAGATTCTCAAGACCGGGAGCACGTTCGACGACGAGCTGGCGACGCTCAGGGAGCACTGGGCCGCCAGCGACTTCTTCTTCCTCCACTACAAGGACACCGACAAGGCGGGCGAGGACGGGAACTTCGACGCCAAGGTGCAGGCGCTCGAGCGTCTGGACCGGGCGATCCCGGAGATCCGCGCGCTCGGGCCCGACGTGCTGATCGTCTCGGGCGATCACGCGACGCCGTCGATCCTCTCCGGCCACGGCTGGCAGCCCGTTCCCGTCATCATCTGGAGCCGCTACTGCGGCGCCGATGGCGTGACGGCCTTCACCGAGCGCGCCTGCTCCGCGGGCAGCCTGGGCGTGATCCCCTCTCAGCACCTCATGCCGCTCGTGATGGCCAACGCCCTGCGCCTCACCAAGTTCGGCGCCTGACGTTCGCGCCCCGCCGGGTTCGCCGGCGGGGCAAAATCCGCTTGCCCCGCGCCTGCCCCGGGTCATACTCCGTCATGAGGAATTGCGCGCTGCAGGCCGTCGCCGGGCTGGGGCCCCGCCGGCCGAGGCGCAGCTACAGATCATGGAAGAGACGGAGCGGCTTCGCGAATCGATCAAGCAGCTTCTCGGCGAGGGCCGCGACGAGCGGCTCGCCGACCTCCTGGAGGACGCGCACCAGGCTGACGTGTCGCGCGTCATCCGCGAGCTGCCGCCCGAGGACCAGGTTCGCGTCTTCCGCCTGCTGAGCCCGCAGCACGCGGGCGAAGTGCTCGCCGAGCTCGACGATCCCACGCTGCGCGAGCTGGTCGGCTCGCTTCCCGAAGTCGAGGTCTCCCGAGTCCTGGACCGGATGCCGCCCGAGCACGTGGCGGACGTCGTCGAGGAGCTGCCCAAGGAGCAGGCCGAGGAAATCCTCGAGCTGATGGAGGAGGAGAAGTCCGAGGAGGTCCAGGAGCTCCTCGAGTACAAGGAGGGCACGGCGGGCCGCCTCATGTCGCCCGAGTTCGTCGCCGTGCGCGAGGAGACCACCGTCGCCCAGGCGATCGAGCACATTCGCAAGGCGGCCACCGGCGAGGGCGCGTTCTATCTCTACGTGGTGGACGACCACGACCATCTGGTCGGCGTCGTTCCTCTGCACCGGCTCCTGGCCGCCGACGCCGCGACCCCCGTGCGCGCGATTCGCTCGGACGAGGTGGAGAGCGTGCGCGTGGACACGGACCAGGAGGAGGTGGCCCGCCTCGTCCAGCACTACAACCTGATCCAGGTCCCGGTCGTGGACGTCAACCGGCGGCTCCTCGGGACCATCGGCGTGGACGACGTGATCGACGTCATCCGCGAGGAGGCGACCGAGGACATCCAGCGCCTCGGCGGCGTCGCCGGCGACGAGACCGTGCTCGATCCGCCCCGGGCAGTCTTCGTCAAGCGCAACCTCTGGCGGCTGATCAACCTCGGAACAGCCGTGCTGGCCGCCTCGGTCATCGGCCTCTTCGAGTCATCCATCCAGACCCTGGCGACGCTCGCTGTGTTCATGCCAATCGTCGCCTCGATGGGCGGCATCGCGACCACCCAGACGGCCACGGTCGTCGTTCGCGGGATCGCCCTCGGCGACATGACGGCCGCCGTGCTGCGCCGCGTTCTCTGGAAGGAGCTCTGGCTCGGGATCACGACCGGCGCCGCCAACGGCCTGGTGATCGCAGTGATCGCCTACGTCTGGAAGGGGCAGCTTTTACTGTCGCTGATTCTCGCGGTGGCGCTCGTCTGCAACATGATCGTGGCCGCCATCGTCGGCACCCTCATCCCGATTGCCTTGAAAACTTCTCGGGTCGACCCCGCGATCGCGTCGAGCGTAATAATTACGACATTCACGGATGTCTTCGGGTTTTTTTCCTTTCTCGGGCTTGCCACGCTTTTGATCAGGTTCCTGCTCTAGGGCCGGGTGAGGCGAAAAGTCACTTGGCAACACCCTCCCAACGTGGTTAGAATGCAGCCAGCTCTCAGCTCGAACCCAGGCCGGCCTCAAATCCCAAATCAACTTCAGCGGAGGGCTCTGAGTGGACGTTGCATTAGAGAAGAGGCAGGTCGAACGCGCGTACGAGCTTCTGGCTCCAGTCTACGACTTCGTCTTCGACTGGATCTTCGCCCCCGGGCGCACCGCCGCCATCGAACAGCTCGCCCTTGAGCGGAGCGACTCGATTCTCGAGGTCGGCATCGGCACCGGCCTGAACCTGCCGCTCTACCCGGCGACGTGCCGACTGACCGGCATCGACCTGTCGCAGGAAATGCTCGACAAGGCCGTCGAACGCGTCCAGACACTGGCCATGCCGAACGTCATCCTGAAGGTCATGGACGCGACGTCCATGAGCTTCGGTGACAACGAGTTCGACAAGGTGGTCGCGACCTACACGATCTCGGCCGTGCCCGACCCGGTCGCCGTGCTCCGCGAGATGCGGCGGGTGGTGAAGCCCGGCGGCATTCTGGTCATCCTCAATCACTTCCGCAGCGAGCGGAGGGTGACCGGCTGGATCGAGGACATGCTGGCGCCGGTCTGCACCCGCCTGGGCTGGAAGTCGAACCTGCCCCTGGCGCCGCTGCTCGAGCAGGTGGGTCTCGTCCCCGAGTCGATCGCCCACGTGAACATGTTCGATGGGTGGCGCCTCGTGACGTGTATCAACCGGAAGTAGCCCGGCTCGGCGCTCTCCTTCTCGCCGTTCTCCTTGTCCTCCCCGTCGCGCAGGCCGCCTGGTCCGGCCTGCTGGCCGGCGCGTTTCTCCTGGAGTTCCTGACCCGCGGGCGGTCCGTGGCTCTCTCGGCGCTGACCGCTGCCCCGTCCCGGCAACCGCTCCCCGTCCCGGGCGCCAGCGTCGACCTCTATGGTCGGCCCGGAACGATTCGCGGCGCCCCGATGGTGCTCGTTCACGGGTTTTCTCCCAACGGCAAGGATGACCCCCGCGTGCGGGAGGCGGCGGCGCTTCTGTCCCGGGTCGGGTTCGACGTGGTGGTGCCCACCATTCCCGGTCTCACCCGTGGACGGCTGAGTCTGGAGGACGTCGAGCCGGTGGCGACAACGCTCGCCGCCCGGGCGGAGCCGGCCGTCGTGGTCGCCGTGAGCGTGGGCGCCGGCCCGGCCCTGCTAGCGGCCGCCGACCCGCGCGTGCGCGACCGCGTCAGGGTGGTCTTGAGCCTCGGCGGCTATGCTTCCGCGACCGAGGTCGTGCGTTTCTGGCTGACCGGGGCCTACGACTTCGGCCGCGTCTCGGGCCGCGTGGACCACGACCCCGAGCTCGTACGGATGTTCGTACGAGCGAACGGCGATCGGCTGGACCAGGCGTCGCGCTCCTTGCTGGAGCGCGGGGACCCGGCCGGCGCGGCGAGCTTCCTGGCGGCGCCGCCGGCCGAGCTCAAGCGCTATCTCGACTCGCTCTCGCCGATCCGGGTGGCGCGCGATATTCGAGCGCGCCTCGTCCTGGTCCACGGCCGCACGGACCGCGCGGTGCCCTACACCGAGAGCCTGCGGCTCGCGGCGGCGCGGCCGGAGCGGACCACGGTCGTGCTCGTCGGCGTGGTGGACCACGTCAAGGGCCAGGGCGCCGCCGGCTGGCAGGGGGCGCGAGACTTCCTGGCGCTGTGGGGCGCGATGTACGGGCTCGCGAGCGGCGCCTAGCGTTCCTATTTTCTTGGGGCTCGGCGGGGGCGACTGCTAGGCTGCGCGCATGAAAACACGAATTGCCGCCCTCGCCGTGATCGGACTCCTGACCGCCGCGTGCTCGACGTCCATGACGACGCCGCGCCGTCAGTTCGACGACATCCCGATACCGGCGGGCCTCACGTATCAGGAGGACCGCTCGATCATGATCGAGTCGACGGCCGTACGCGCGGGGCAGCTCGTCTATCGTGGGCGCCTCGAGCCCGTCAGCCTCAGCGACGTGATGCGCTCCTATCTCGAGTCGAACGGCTGGCAGAGCGTGTCGAGGACATCGACGCCCGACGGCACGTGGCTCATCTACGAGAAGGACGGCAGGCCGGTCGAGGTCCACATCTACGAGAAGCTCTGGTACACGTACCTCACGCTCAGCGCGTCCGAGGTGGCGCAGCCGGTTCCGGCGACCGCGTCGATTGGAACGCTGGAGCCGCCGGACGGCGCCTCGCAGACGGCACGTCTGGACGCCTCAGCGCCCGCGACCGCCACGCCGGCGACGACAAGCCAGTCCAGCGAGGATCCGACCTTCACCGAGAAGGTGAAGCACTTCTTCAACAACCTCTTCACCTGGTGAGGCGCGCGCGCCGGTAGCTCCGGCGCGCTAGAGACCCAGGCTCCGCCCCTCGCTGCCCGGCCGCTGGATCCGCCAGGCCGAGAGCTTCGTGAGGACCGTGTTGCGGTGCACGCCCAGGCGCCGCGCCGCGTGGCTCACGTTCCAACCCACGCCCTCCAGCACCCGCAGAATGTACTGGCGCTCGAACTGCTCCAGCGCGTCGCGCAGCGGCGGGCCGGTGTCCTCCCCCACCCGCGAGCCGGTCCCCGGCATGGCCACGTCGAGCGGCACATCTTGCAGATGGATGACCTGGCTCTGCGTGAGCACGACCGCGCGGTGCAGGACGTTCTCGAGCTCGCGGACGTTCCCGGGCCAGTCGTAGCGGGTCAGCACCTCGAGGGCGCCGCCCGACACGCCACGCACGTCGCGCCCGCACTCGCGCGCGATCTTGCGGACGAAGTACTGCGCGAGTGGTCCGATGTCCTCGCGGCGCTCGCGGAGCGGGGGCACGTGGATGGGCACCACGTTCAGCCGGTAGTACAGGTCCTCGCGGAACGCTCGCGCCCGCACCGCATCCTTCAGGTTGACGTTGGTCGCCGCGACGATGCGGACGTCGACCGGGATCGCGCGCACGCCGCCCAGCCGCTCGATCTCGCGCTCCTGCAGCGCGCGCAGGAGCTTCGTTTGTAGATCGAGCCGCAGGCTGCCGATTTCATCCAGGAAGATGGTGCCGCCATGGGCGAGCTCGAACCGGCCGAGCTTCTTGGCGATGGCGCCGGTGAAGGCGCCCTTCTCGTGGCCGAACAGCTCGGACTCGACCAGCGCGTCGGGGATCGCCGCCACGTTGATCGCCACGAAGGGATGGCTCGCGCGCCCGCTCCGCGCGTGGATGGCCCGCGCGACCAGCTCCTTGCCAGTGCCGCTCTCGCCGGTGATCAGCACGGTGGTCGGGGTCGACGCGAGCTGCACGATCAGCTGGTAGATGCGCACCATCTCCGGATGGCGTCCCACCATGCCCTCGAAGGCCCCGGCCAGCCCGCCGGCGTCGGACGGGGCGCCCGCCAGCGCCGAGCGCAGATAGAGCACCTCACGCTCGAGCGCGCGCTTCTCGAAGGCCCGCTGGGCCAGCATCAGGATGTCGTCCACGTCGAAAGGCTTGGTCAGGTAGTCGTAGGCGCCCCGCTTGAGCGCCTCGACGGCGGTCCTGAGCTCGCGCACCGCGGTGGCGATGACCACGATGGTCGAAGGGTCGGCCGCCTTGATGCGCGGCAGCACGTCGATGCCGGGCTCGCCGGGCATGCGCTGGTCGAGCATGACCAGATCGATCTCGCGCGATTTCAGGACGTCGAGGGCCTGCGCGCCGTTGGCGGCTTCGAGCACGTCGCAGGTCTCTTCGAGGATGGCGCGCACCGAGGCTCGCACGCTTTCCTCGTCGTCGACGACGAGGACGGTGCCCCGCGGCGCCGTGGTCGCGGCGGTCACGGCTTGCGGGAGCGTTCCATCACGAGGTACTGATTGGCTCCGCCGCCGCTACCGCCGGTGCGGTGCACGTAGATCAGGAGCGATTCGCCGGGCTTGAGCCCGTTGAGCACCTTGTAGAGGTTCGCCGGATCGTCGGCCGGCCGCTTCGCCATTTCGAGGATGACGTCACCGCGCCGCAGGCCCGCCTTCTCGGCCGGGCTCCCCGGCTGCACGTCGGTGACGAGCAGACCCCGGTTCACCGGAAGATCGAGGCGCAGCGCCGCATCGCCCGTGAGCGACTCCACGGTCAGCCCCCACTCGTCGGTGCCCGGCCCCTCGGCCACGATGGGCTCGTCGGACGGCATCTCGCCGATCTTCACCGTGAAGGACATCGGCTTGCGCTCGCGGATGACCGCGAGCTTCATCGTCTGTCCCGGCTTCACCGCGGCGACCCGGCGCTGGAGGTCGGGCACCTCCTTGATCGGCGAGCCGCCCAGCTCGACGACGATGTCGCCGGCCTTCAGCCCGGCCGCATCGGCGGGGCTCCCCTTCATCACCTCGGCCACCAGGACACCGCCGCCTTCCTTCACGCCGAAGCTCCCGGCAAGCTGATCGGTCAGGTCCTGGATGACGATGCCGAGCCAGCCGCGCACCACGCGGCCGCGCGCGATGAGCTGCTGCATGACGTCGCGCGCCTGGTTGATGGGAATCGCGAAGCCGATACCCTGGCCGGCGGCAACGATCGCCGTGTTGATCCCGATCACCTTGCCGTCGATGTTGAGGAGCGGGCCGCCCGAGTTGCCGGGATTGATCGAGGCGTCGGTCTGGATGAAGTTGTCGTACTGGGTCACGCCCACCCGCGTGCGCGCGGTGGCGGAGACGATGCCGACCGTGACGGTGCGGTCGAGCCCGAACGGATTGCCGATCGCGATCGCCCACTGCCCGACGCGGAGATGTCCCGAGTCGCCCAGCTCGGCCACCGGCAAGGGAGCGGGCGCGTCCACCTTGAGGACCGCGAGATCGGTTTTAGGATCTCGACCCACGAGGCGCGCGGTGAACTTCCGCTGATCCGAGAGACGCACGATGATTTCCTGAGCGTTCTCGATCACGTGGTTGTTCGTCAAGATGTATCCCTTCGGATCCACCAGGACGCCCGACCCGGTCGCGCGCGCGTCCTCGCGCGGCCGCCGGCGGAAATAGCGATCGTAGAACTCGTCGCCGAAGAATTCCTTGAAGCGTTCGGGGGCGTCTTCCTGCACGCCCGACGGGGCTTTCTTCGGCACCGTGCTCACGTGCACCACGGCCGGCGTGGCGCGGTCGGCGACGGCGGCGAACGCGTCTTCAAGCGCTCGCAGCGTCGCACGGGGGTCGGCCTTCGGCGCGCCACGCGGCTCGGCCTGCGCCGGACGCTGCTGAGCCCAGGCGGTTCCGGAAATCGAGAGGGTGAGCAGGAGGAGGGCGAGCGCGCGCATCGAGTTCATCGGCGGTGTCCCTACTCTACCGGGCGGGCTCGGTCTTGGCCAGAGGCACGAGAGCCAGCTCCAGCACGCGTCGTGTCCGGGCGGTCACGCGGGCCGCGGCGGAGCGCCGCAGCCGGCCAACCCAGATGATGACCCTGCCCGCCTCGACCACGGGCACGCGCGCGCGATCCCAGCGAGGCACCTTCGCGTCGATGAGGAGTGTCTTGAGCCGCCGCTCGGCGCCGCCGAACGGCACGAAGCGATCACCACGACGCCGCGGCCGGACGGTGAACGGGCCACCGAGCTCGTCGGCGTCGAAAGCCACCCGGCTCGGATCGCGGGGCACCGCGTAGGCCTCGGCGCCGACGATCCGCGCCTCGAGCACCTGGCCGATCTCCGGCAGTTCCGTGCGGCCCGGGACGGCGAGCGGGCGCGCGACGAGTGCCTGCAGCGGGGCTCGCGCCAGACGGGCGAGCGGGCCGCTCACCTCGATCGTCACCCCGCCGAGCCTGAATGGACGCCGGGGCGATGGGACCGCGAGGGCCCGCCGGAGCCCGCGGTGGGCCCAGGCCCTCAAGGGAGCGCGACTCCCCAGACGCGCCGCCGCCTGGCGCAGGACCTCGGCGGCGATCTGGCGCGGCAGCTCTCGCAGCGGACCGAGTGGAAGGACCACCGCGCCGGCGTCGAGCGCGGCGAGGCGCTCGAGCTCGACGGCGGCGGCTCGATCGAGCGCCGTGACCGTGTCGCGCGCGAGCGCCGACACCCGGGTGAGGGCCGCCGCGATCCCCGGATTGTAGGAGTCGGCGAGGAGCGGGAGCAGCTCATGGCGAATGCGGTTGCGGAGAAACTTCGGATCGCGGTTGGTCGGATCCTCGACCCACGAGACGCCCGCCGCGCCCAGCGCGGCCTCGAGCGCGGCCCGATGCATATCGATGAGCGGTCGGATGATGCGGCCGCGCACGGGCGGGATGCCGGCGAGCCCGCGCACGCCCGCGCCCTCCAGAAGACGCATCAACACGGTCTCGGCCTGGTCGTCGGCGGTGTGACCCACCGCGATCCGATGGGCGCCGAGCCGGGCGGCCGCGGCCTCGAGCGCCGCGTACCGGGCTTCCCGCGCACCGGCCTCGACCGAGCCCCGCGGATCGACCATCACGGTCACGACGTCGACGGGAACACCGAGGCGAGCTCCGAATGCCCGGACGAAGTCGGCGTCGGCCGGCGAATCGGGGCGGAGCTGATGATCGACGTGCAGGACGTGGAGCTGGAGTCGCCACGCGGGGGCGAGCTCGACGAGGAAGTGCAGGAGTGCGACGGAATCCGCGCCGCCCGACACGGCCACCAGGACAGTTTCGCCGCCCGCGAGCATCGCGTGGCGGCGAATGGTGCGCTCCACCTGGTCGCGCGGGCCCACCCGGCTAGCCGCCCTGGAGACCCACCCAGACCTCGCCGTCCTCGAAGTGCTCCTTCTTCCAGACGGGAACGGTGCGCTTGAGCGTGTCGATCGCGTAGCGGCACGCCTCGAACGCGTCGCCGCGGTGCG
>Ga0114129_10017253_pt1 | contig 10282 bp, 4 predicted proteins | sample RhiMetdeltSRZDD1_FD_80071 | JGI IMG/M metagenome (GOLD analysis project Ga0114129, IMG submission 80071) | Populus rhizosphere microbial communities from Tennessee, USA - Rhizosphere MetaG P. deltoides SRZDD1 (version 2) (version 2) | ecosystem: Host-associated > Plants > Roots > Rhizosphere >... | reverse complement strand
GCCTGATCTACATCCGCCAGAGCGCGCCCGCCCTCGGCGCCGCCAACATGACGTTCTCGATGCCGGAGATCCGCGATCTTCAATCGCGCTCGACCACGGTCAGCGCCTTCGGCGACTTCTCTACCATCGACTTCTCGCTGGTCGGCTTCGGCGAGCCCCGCGTGGTGAACGCGGGCGTCGTCTCGGGCTCGTACTTCGACGTGATGGGCCTGCGCCCCGTGCTCGGGCGCCTCATCAGCCCGGCAGACGACCGGCCTACGGCGGCGCCGGTGGCGGTGCTGACCCATCGCTTCTGGAGCACCGCGCTCGACCGCAACCCGGCAGTGATCGGCAGGACCGTCCGCCTCGGCTCGCGTAACGCGACGGTGATCGGCGTCCTCGAGCCGTCACTGCCGTATCCGGCGGACACCGAGATCATCGCGAACGTGGTGACGAGCCCGCATCACCTCGGTGCGACCATGGTCAGCGAACGCACCCACCGCATGACGGAGCTCTTCGGCCGGCTGGCGCCCGGCGCTACGGTCGAAACGGCGCGCGCCGAGCTCGTCGCGGCACACGGAGCCATGATGCGGCGGCATCCCGAGGCGTACTCGGCGAGCGCGAGCTTCCAGCTGAGCGTCAAGCCGCTGCGCGATCAAATCACGGCACCGGCGCGGACGGTCCTGCTGCTGCTGCTCGCCTCTGCCTTCGTGGTGTTCGCGATCGCCTGCTCCAACGTCGCCAACCTGATCCTGGCGCGCAGCGTGAGGCGCGAGCGAGAGCTTCTGGTGCGCGCCACTCTCGGCGCCAGCAGGGGCGCACTCCGGCGCACCTTGCTCGCTGAGAGCCTGGTGCTCTGCGGCACGGGCGCCGTGCTCGGGGTTCTGCTCGCGCGCCCGCTCGTGAGCGTGGTCGGCGCCTTTGCCGCCCGCTTCTCCGTACGCGCGCACGACGTGGCGGTGGACCCGAGCCTTTTGTGGGTCGGCGCCGGCCTCGCGATGGCCGCGGCCGTGGTGCTCGCGTACGTCCCGCGGCTGCCGTCGTCGCAGGCGCCGAGCGGGTCGCGAGCGGCGAGCGGCGGGCTTCGGATCACGCCGGGTACCGGCGGCCGCCTCCGCGTCTTCGCCGTCACCCAGGTCGCACTCTCGTTCGTGCTGCTGGTCGGCGCGGGCATGCTGCTCATGGCGCTCGTCGCCCTGCAGACGGCGAAGACCGGCTACAACTTGCGGCAGGTCCTGGCGCTCGACGTTCCGCTGCCGATCGAGGCGTTCGGTCCAAAGGCGATCGACTTCTACGAGCGGGCGACGCGGCGCATCGAGGAACTGCCGGGGGTCGAGCGGGTCGCGGTCGGAAACGTCGTCCCGTGGCGCGACGCCGGGCTCATGGGTCCGGGTACTCCGTTCGCCGTCGAGGGCTACACGCCCGCGGACGGCGAGGAGAACCCTCGCGGCCGGCTGCGGAACGTCACCCCCGGCTTCTTCGCGGCACTCGGCGTCCCGCTGGTCGCCGGACGCGACTTCAGCGACGACGATCGCAAAGGCAGCGAGCTCGTCGTGATCGTGTCCCAGAGCCTCGCCCAGCGGTTGTTCCCGAATGGCGACGCGCTCGATCGCCGCTTCTGGTGGACCGACCCGTACTTCGGCAAGCCCCAGCCGCGTCGCATCGTCGGCGTGGTGGCGGACGTGGACGACGAGAGCGTCGTGCCCGGGCCGGCGCTCACGGTCTATCACCCGTTCCGGCAGCTGCCCTACGGCGGTCGCCTGTTCGTGCACACGGCGGGCGACCCGTACGCGCTGGTCCAGCCGGTGGCCCGCATCATCCGCCAGATATCGCCGGACCAGCCGGTGGAGCGCGCCGCGACGCTCGCAGACGTGCGCGCGCAGGTGCTGGCGCCCGAGCGGCTGAACGCATTCGTCTTGTCCGGGTTCGCCGGCGTTGCGCTGCTGATTGCGGTCGTGGGCGTGGCGGGCGTCCTGGCATTCTCGGTGAGCGCGCGCACGCGCGAGTTTGGCGTGCGGCTGGCGATCGGCTCGAGGCCCGGCCAGCTGCTCGCGCACGTTCTGGCCGAGGGGGCGCTGATCGCGGCAATCGGGATCGCCGCCGGCGCCGCCGTCGGATACGCGCTCGGCCGGGTCGCAGCGAGCTCGATCGAAAACATCCGGTTCCCGGGCGCCTGGCCGGCGCTTGGCGCGGCAGCGGTACTGATGAGCGCCGCCGTCGTGGCGTCGCTGATACCGGCCGCGCGCGCCGCACGCGTGGACGTCGTGCAGGCACTCCGATCGGAGTAGAGCTGCTCATGATCAGAAGGAGAAGGCAATGACTGCACGATCACGAACGACGATTGCAACGCTCTCCTTGTGCTTCTCAGCGGTGTCCGCTACGAGGCCTGCCAACTTGGGGACCTCGACTTCCGACTGGCCTCAGTGGCGAGGCCCGGAACGTAACGGCATCTCGCAGGAGAGCGGCCTCCTGAAGGAGTGGCCGGCGGCGGGACCGACACTGCGCTGGCAGGTGAACGACATAGGGGATGGCTTTTCCACGCCGGCGGTTGTCGGGACGCGGATCTACCTGATGAGCAACCGTGGCATGGAGAACGAGTTCGTTCAGGCTCTCTCAACTCAGGATGGGAAGCCTGTCTGGACGACACGCCTCGGCAACGTCGGCAACCCGAATCAGGACCCGCCCTTCCCCAAGGCCCGCTCCACTCCGACGGTTGACGGCGACCTCATCTACGCGCTGGGCTCGGACGGTGACCTCGCCTGCCTCGAAAGCGGAAGCGGCAAGGTTCGCTGGCAGAAGAGCGTCCGTAAAGAGTTCGGCGGCCAGCCGCACGAATGGGGTTACGCAGAGTCTCCGTTGGTGGATGGTGACGTCCTGGTCGTCACCCCCGGCGGCGCACTAGCCACGATCGTGGCGCTCAACAAGAAGACGGGCGCGGTCATCTGGAAATCGGCCGTTCCCGATGGCGAGCCGCCGGGTTATGCATCGGCGATCGTCGTTCAAGGGGGCGGGCGAAAACAGTACGTGCAGTTTTTGAGCAAGGGCATCGTCGGGGTTGATGCGAAGACCGGCGAGTCACTATGGCGCTACAAGGAGGTCGCCAAGGGGCCAGCGCAGGCTTTCACGCCCGTTGCGCGTGACGGACATGTCTACGCCGGGGCCCTTAGCGTGGGAGGAGGACTCGTCCGCTTGAAGCCGGACGATAACGGAGTCGCCGCAGAGCAGGTCTACTTCGAGCGCGGCTTGCCGAACGGCTTCGGCGGGGCGGTGCTGGTCGGTGACTACCTTTACGGCGTTGCAAATGGGGAACAGCAATTGCTCGCCGTCGAGTTCACGACGGGGAAGGTGATGTGGAAGGCCGAGAGTCTCGGTCGAGCTTCGGTTGCCTATGCCGATGGGCTCTTGTACGTCCACGGCTTCAATGGAGATGTCGCGTTGGTGGAAGCGACACCGGCGGGCTATCGCGAAAAGGGCCGATTCACTCCGCCGGCCCAGCCCCAGCATAAACAGGCGGGGCAGATGGCGGAGCACGCGTATGCGTATCCGGTGATTGCCAACGGAAGCCTCTACATTCGGGATCTCGGAACGTTGTGGGCCTACGACATCAAGGCAAGCCGATAGGCGCGAATCCGAGCTCGCTCTAGAGCAGGGGATGGACATGACCAGCGCTCTGACCAACGAACCGACGCCTCGCAAGCCGCTCCGCGTCTGGCCCGGCGTGATCGCTCTCGCCGCGCTGCTCCTCGCGCGGTTCGGCGTGAAGCTCGTCGTCCCCGGGTTCACGGGCTTCTCGCGCGGCATGATGTGGAGCTTCTGGGGCGCGGGCGCCGTCCTGCTGTGGTGGCTGCTCCTCAGCCGGGCGCGCTGGTTCGAGCGCGTCGGCGGGGTCGCGTTGATGGCGGCCGGGCTCTACGCCGCCTGGCAGCTCCGCCACCCGTCGATGAGCCTGCTGTGGCTCGTCGGCTACGCCGTACCGTTCCTCTGCCTCGGGCTCGTCGCGGGCGCGTTCGCCGCGCGGCGCATGGACGGCACGCATCGGCGCGCGACGCTCGCCGGCGCCATCCTGCTCGCATGCTTCGGCTGGACGCTCGTCCGGACCGAAGGCATCAGCGGCGACCACGTCTTGAGCTACCACTGGCGCTTTACCGCGAGCCCCGAGGAGCGGCTGCTCGCCCAGATCGGCCGCGAGCCTGTGCCGCCCGCGCCGGCTGCCGGCGCGCCCGCGTCGCCTGCCACATCGTCGGCTCCGGCCGTTCCCTCTGCGCAGCCTTTGCCTTCGGCACCGGCCGCCGTCGCGAAGCCCGTGCCGCCAGCGGCGACGCCGGCGCCCGCTCCGACAGCTGCGGCGCCACCTCCTGCGGCGCGAGCAACAACGGCCGATTGGCCCGGCTTCCGCGGACCCGGCCGCGACGGCGTCGTGCGCGGCCCGCGGATCGCGAGCGACTGGGCAGCCTCGCCGCCTCGCCAGCTGTGGCGGCGCGCGGTCGGGCCGGGCTGGTCGTCCTTCGCGGTGAGCGGCGGCTTCGTCTACACGCAGGAGCAGCGCGGGACCGACGAGGCCGTCTCCTGCTACGAGGAAGCCACGGGCGCGCCGGTGTGGACCCACAGGGACGCCGTACGCTTCTTCGAGTCGAACGGCGGCCCCGGCCCGCGCGGGACGCCGACTCTCGCCGGCGGTCGCGTCTATACGCTCGGGGCGACGGGAATCCTGAACGCGCTCGACGCCGCCGACGGCCGCGTCGTGTGGTCGCGCGACGCCGCCTCCGACAGCGAAGGGACGCCGTCCATGGGCGGCGGCGGGACGATCAAGGTGCCGGACTGGGGCTTCTCGAGCTCGCCGCTCGTCGTGGACGACCTCGTCGTCGTCGCCATGGCCGGCCAGCTGATCGCCTACGACCTCGCCACCGGAAAGCCGCGCTGGACCGGCCCCAAGGGCGGCGTGAGCTACAGCTCGCCGCAGCTCGCGACTATCGGCGGCTTCCCTCAGGTGCTGCTGGCGAACGCTAGCGGGCTGACGAGCGTCGCGCCGGCCAACGGCAGGCTGCTCTGGCAGCACGCGTGGCGCGGCTTCCCGATCGTGCAGCCCGCCCTCACGCCGGACGGCGGCGTGCTCGTCGCCATCGCCAGCGACAGCGGCACGCGCCGCCTCGCCGTCGCGCAGGCGAAAGGCGCGTGGAGCGTCGAGGAGCGCTGGACCTCGCCGGGGCTCAAGCCCTACTTCAACGACTTCGTCGTCCACCAAGGCCACGCGTACGGCTTCGACGGGCGCATCCTCGCGTGCATCGAGCTCGCGAACGGCGAGCGCCGCTGGAAGGGCGGACGCTACGGCAACGGCCAGCTCTTGCTATTGGCCGAGCAAGACCTGCTGCTCGTGCTGTCGGAAGAGGGCGAGCTCGCGCTCGTCAACGCGACGCCCGACCGGTTCACCGAGGTCGCGCGGGTCCAGGGCGTCCAGGGCAAGACCTGGAACCACCCCGCGCTCGCCGGCGACACGCTGCTGGTCCGGAACGGCGAGGAGATGGTCGCTTTCCGCCTATCGCTCGCCGGTCCCGTCGCGGAGCTTCGGCTCCGCTAGGAGCTCACATGACCCCTGCCGACGACGTCGCCATGCGCAAACCGCTGCGGCTGTGGCCCGGTGTGGTCGCGGTCGTGCTGCAGTGGGCGGGCTTCCTCCTCCCGCTCGTCGCTCCCGCGGCCGGAATGTGGGGCATGCTGGGCGCGGCTCTCGCCGGGCTGGTCGTCATCGTGTGGTGGCTGTTCTTCAGCCGGGCACCCTGGCTCGAGCGCGTGGGCGCCATCCTCTTGATGCCGCTCGCGGTGCTCGCGACCAGGCTCGTCGTTCACCCGTCCATCGCGAGGGCGGGTATGGGGAACATGCTGTACTTCTTCGCCATCCCCGTCCTGAGCCTCGCGCTGGTCGCCTGGGCAGCGGCCAGCCGTCGCCTCTCCGCCGGACCGAGGCGTGCGTCTTTGGTGGCTGCCATCCTGCTGGCGTGCGGAGTGTTTACGCTCGTGCGCACCGCTGGAGTCAGCGGCGACGGCCGATCGGACCTACATTGGCGCTGGACGCCGACACCAGAGGAGCGGCTGCTGGCCCAGTCCGGCGGCGAGCCTCTGGTGCTCGCGTCTCCGCCGGCAGCGAAGGCTCCTGTCGAACCGCAAGCGGCCCCGGCGAGCGAAGGCAAGGAAGAGGCGCCCTCGGCCCCGCCAGCAGCGAAGGCTCCCGAGAAACCGGCCGAGGCGCCAGCCCGCCACGAGCCGGCGGCACCTGCCTCGGTACCTCCTCCGGCTCCCTCAGGAACGACAGGCGCCGATTGGCCCGGCTTTCGCGGACGCGCCCGTGACAGCGTCATTCGCGGCGTGCGGATCGCGACCGACTGGTCGTCGTCGCCGCCAGTCGAGCTGTGGCGTCGTGCGATCGGACCCGGCTGGTCGTCCTTCGCGGTCCACGGCGATCTCGTCTATACCCAGGAGCAGCGCGGTGACCAGGAGATGGTCTCCTGCTACAAGCTCCACAGTGGTGAGCCGGTGTGGAGACACGGCGACCCGATCCGGTTCTGGGAGTCGGAGGGCGGCGCCGGGCCGCGCGCGACGCCGACTCTCAGCGACGGTCGCGTCTACACGTTCGGTGCCACCGGTACCCTGAACGCACTCGACGCCGGCAACGGCTCGGTCGTCTGGTCGCGCAACGCGGCGGCCGAAGCGGGCGTCGAGACGCCGAGCTGGGGCTTCGCCGGCTCGCCCCTGGTCGTAGGCGACGTCGTCATCGTGGCCGCCTCCGGGCGGCTCGCCGCATTCGACGTCGCCAGCGGCCGTCCGCGCTGGCTCGGCCCGGAAGGCGGCGGTGGCTACAGCTCGCCGCATCTTGCGACGATCGGCGGAGTCCCGCAGGTCCTGCTGCTGCGCGGCTCGCGCTCGACCAGCGTCGCGCTGGCCGACGGCACCCTGCTCTGGGAGCACAGAGGGCAACCGGGCGTGAGCATCGTTCAGCCGGCACTGACCGTAGACGGTGACGTCCTCGTCGCCGCCGGTGATTCCATGGGCGGAAGCGGCATCCGTCGCCTCGCGGTCGCGCACGGACCCGCCGGATGGACCGTCGAAGAGCGCTGGATGTCGAAGGGGCTGAAGCCGTACTTCAACGACTTCGTCGTTCACAAGGGCCATGCCTTCGGCTTCGACGGCAGCATCCTCTCGTGCATCGATCTCAAGGACGGCACACGTAAGTGGAAGGGCGGGCGCTACGGCCACGGCCAGCTCGTCGCGTTACCCGACCAGGACCTGCTGCTGGTGCTGTCGGAGGAGGGTGAGCTCGCGCTCGTCAAGGCGACTCCCGACGCGTTCACGGAGGTCGCGCGGGCCCCGGCGATCGAAGGCAAGACCTGGAACCACCCGGTGCTGGTCGGCGACGTCGTGCTGGTTCGCAACGGCCAGGAGATGGCAGCATTCCGGCTGTCCCGCGCGGCAGGGGCGATCGCCGCGTCGCAGTAGCGCCTTCAGAGGAGGGTAAAGTCAAAGTTGTTGATCGGGATCCCAATGGAGAGCCCCCAGGTAAAACACGTCGCCCTCCCTCGACTGCCTGTCACTGGCTGCAGTGCACCAAGGTGCACCGAGGCGAACGGGAGCCCGATCTCCAGCTTCGCTCCAACCAACGTACGACCACGCTCGACACCCAGCGGTCTCCCCCAGGTTCGAACCACTGCACCTCTCAGGCCTAGCAGCGACTCGACTGCCCAGATGCCGGCGCTCAGCTCACCGCCACCTATTCCCGCTTGAGCGCGGAAAGCGACATCCTCTCCCCCGACTATCTCCTCAACGAAGACGCCAAGACTGGACGGAGCGCCGAAGGTAATCCGGCCATGGTCAGGTTATCGTCAGCTCCGGCACTGTGCGGCGCCCCCGATACCACGCACACCGCCAACGCCAGGACTGCAATCATTCTCATCATTCGCCCCTCCCGCTGACGGAGAGGATACGAGCGCGGCTGCTGTCCGCCCTGGCCAACGCGGACACTTTCCCGAGTGTCCTACCGCCGGCTGCACCGCCGCACCGCTTTGGCAAGCAGATGGCCGCATTCCGGCTGTCAGCCGCGGGCGGCTACGGGGTCGCTCGATCGATCTCGGCAATGGACTTCCGTGAGAGAATCCCGGCCGAAACTCCATCGCAACTACCAGCCGAGAAAAGGGAGGCTCGCATGATTGCTCGCGTGCTGCGCTTCGTCCGTCTGCCCCTGCTGCTGCTGTTGATCTACGCCGTGGCCCGCTTCGCGCTCGGGGCGAACGGTGTCCCCTACGCGCCCCGGGGCAACGCGATGTTTTCGATCGTCGGACTCACCTTCATCAGCAGCTTCTACTTCGGCGCGCTGTCCCGGCGTATCGGCGGGTTCGGCTGGGGCGGCACGGCGCTCGTTGGCTACAGCATCGGGCTGTGGGGGCAGATCTTGATCTTCGTCGCCACCTGGCTCAGCTATGCCGCGGGCATCGAGACCTCCTATTTCCGGCACTGGGACGCGCTCAACGTGCCGGAAGGGACGGTGGTGCCGATGGCGACGGCGCTTGCGACGCGGGCCGGCGGCGTGCTGATCGGCCCCGTCTTCTCGATCATTCCGGCCGTGATCGGGCGCGCGCTGAGTGGGCTCGCGCCCGAGGGAGCTACTCGCTAGCCCGTCTACGCCGAGGGACGCGGCTCGACTTGTAACGCGGGCACGGCCTAGGGCTCTCGGAAGCCAGCGAAGGGATCGACTGCGGCCGCCACGGCCACCTCGCTCTTGCGCGTGGCCCAGGCCGGGAACGGGAAGCGCACGAGCAGGGGCGTCGGGATCTCGGGCTGAAGCACGATCATCGTGCCGGGCTTGAGGATCGACGCCCGGCCGCGGGCCGCGGCGGTCAGGAAGCCGTACTCGGCGCGCTCGGCCTCGGCCGGGTCCAGCCGGCCCACGACGCGCAGCGCCGCGTTCTGGACGATGCGGCCCTCCACCTCGCTCGCCGTCTGCTGCGCGCCCAGCAGCACGATCCCGAGCGAGCGGCCGCGCTCGGAGATGTCGAGCAGCACTTCCTTGATCGGGCCGGTGCCTTCGCGCGGGGCGTACTTGTTGAGCTCGTCGAGCACCACGAACACCAGCGGGCGCGAGGTGCCCAGGCTCTCCTTGTCTTCGAACATGCGCTTCAGCACCGCGCCGACCACGAAGCGCTTGGCCCGGTCGTGGAGAGCGTGGATATCCACGACGCTCACCTGCTTCCGTTTCCAATCCAGCACGTGAGCGTCGCGCTTGCCGACGTCTTTGCCCCGGATCAGATGCGCGACGTGCCGGGCCGCCGCGTGAAGCCGTCGTTCGAAGGCCGCTACGGTCCCCGGCGCCGCGGGCCGCGCCCATTCCTCCGCCAAGCTGTACATCTGGCCCTCTTCGCGGTTCGTGAGCGCCTCGACGAGCTCGTCGAACCCGTCGATCCGCCGGCCGTCGATCTCGATCCAGGGGTCCTTCGCTTCGCCTTTCTCGGCGGCGGCCGCGGCGAGCTTCGCCTCGATGCGGTCCACGACGAAGCTGAGCTGACTCCCCGCGTCCTCGGCTTCGGCGAACAGGAAGCGCAGCAGCCGCTCGCTCACCACTTCGCGAACCGTCCAGAAGAAGGACTGGACACCCTCGCCGCGGCTGCCGGTGGCCGCCAGCCGCTCGGCCGAGCCCTTGCGCACGGGCGCCAGGATCTGGACGCTCGAGAAGCGCTCGGCGGGGAGCCCGAGCTTCTTGTAGGCGACGCGGTCCTCGTCGCGGAGCCGCGCGTTGTCCTGGTCGAGGAACAGCAGGTCCTCGCCCTTCACGTTGAAGACGAGCGCGTGCGTGTTGGCGGCGTCCTGGCCGAGGGCGCCGGACGTGAACAGGCTGTGGAGCAGGAAGGTCGCATAGCTCGTTTTGGTAGCGACGCCGGAGATGCCCGAGATGCTGGCGTGGGCGCCGCGCGAGCCGTCGAGGAAGTCGAGGTTGCAGAAGACGGGCTCGCCGTCGCGCGAAAGGCCGATCGGGAGCTTGCGCTCCATCCCATCGAAGAAGAGCGCCTGGTCGCGGCGCAGACCAGTCGCACGGCGCACCTCCTGCCCCGGCAGCGGCGGCACGAAGATCTCGGGCTCGACGCGGGTCACCTTGACGTGCGCGGCCTGGGACACGAGCGCGGGCAGAACGCCCTCTTCAACCAGGAACACGTCGGAGTCGAAGCGCGCGCCCTCGTGGCGGGCGCGCACGATGTCGACGACGCCGTAGAGCCGGACCTCCGTCGCGTCGGGCAGCGGTGTTACCACCTCGACCACGTCGTCG
>Ga0114129_10017252_pt1 | contig 10283 bp, 10 predicted proteins | sample RhiMetdeltSRZDD1_FD_80071 | JGI IMG/M metagenome (GOLD analysis project Ga0114129, IMG submission 80071) | Populus rhizosphere microbial communities from Tennessee, USA - Rhizosphere MetaG P. deltoides SRZDD1 (version 2) (version 2) | ecosystem: Host-associated > Plants > Roots > Rhizosphere >... | reverse complement strand
TGCCGGCCTGTTTGCATTTGCGTGGCGATAACAGTCGAAAGGAGACAGGCTGGCAGCCGTACACACCATGAATAGTCGCGAGATCGCTTACGTGCTGAGCAGGATCACTTACGGAGTGATCTTTCTCTTTTATGGCATCGGCAAGTTCATGGGAGGCTTGTCGAATTTCGTGGGCGGCATGAACCAACAGTTTGCCGGCAAGCTACCCGCATTTATGGTCATGCCGTTCGCATACGTATTGCCCTTCGGCGAACTGATCTCTGGGGCTCTGATCACGCTTGGGTTGTACACCCGCCTGGGACTCACCCTGACGGGTTTACTGCTGATTGGCCTGACGTTCGGCTTAGTGATGCTCGGTCGTGCTGACGGCGTGGCCCATAATCTGATCTACGTCCTCGTGAACTTTGTCTTGCTTTGGTTTGCCGATCTTAACCGGCTATCGCTTGATGGTCTTTTTTCTCATAAGGAAACTGCCGGATTTACGAGCTAGGAGCACTATGAAAGTTAGCAGGCTGTTGGTGGTTCTGGGTGCAGCAATCGTGCTGACTTTTGCGTCGGTTTATGCTCTGCCTGTAATCAACAATCTCTCGGACAGCGCGCCAGACGTATCGTTCCCGAATGCTGATGACAGCATCACAGCCGCACGCGCAGACGCCACGGCCTCGCGCTATCGCCTCGATGCTGCCAACAGCAAATTCATGGCGCACGCCAGCCGCGCCGGTCTGCTGTGGTTCAAAGGCCACGGCCACCACATCGCCATCCGGGACTTCAGCGGCGAAGCCACGCTCGATCCTGATGCACTCTCGAATTCTTCGCTGACGATTGTCGCAAAGGCGGCCTCGATGGAAGAGACCAGTGACGTCTTTACCGATCAGCAGAAGCAGATCATCAACAAAGAGCTGCGCGAGATCGTGCTCCTGCCGGCCCAATATCCCGATATCACTTTCCGAAGCACTGCGGTCGAAGGGAAATCAATCGGGCCCGGGCAATACGATCTGAAAATTACCGGCAATCTGACGCTGCTCGGCATCACGGCGCCGATTAGTATTCCCACGAAGGTAACGGTAAGCAACAATCAGATGCGCGCGCAGGGTGAGTTCTCGATCAGTCGCGGCGATTTCAAAGTGAAAGCCACCTCAGCTTTTCACGGGATGGTGCGCGTGGCCGATACAATCAAATTCGAGTTTGATATCGTGGGGCGACAATAACCTTTCAAACTGCAGAAACGGGTGACGGCGGCGGCAATGGCTCTCGTGGCGGCTGCGATGCGAACCTGTCTTTCCAGCGAATTCTGCCAGTCGCCTGCATCACGACAAAAAGCGTGCTGATCGAACCAATCGTAATCGCCAGTCCAGTGAAGCCCTTGAGGAAGAACGCGTAAGAGAATGCCACCAGGTAAACAAACTGCGCCAAAGCTGCTTCGCGCATCGCGAAACGCAGGCCGACCACCAAACGCAAGTACGAGATAACCAGGAAAATCGAAACGGCCGAGCTAATCACAAACGCGAGATGGATCGAAATGTGATCGACGAGGTAGGCCAACAACAGGTGAAACGAGAAAAACGCGGTCGCGAGGAAGAAATAATTCATCGGATGCAGCTCAATGCCCCGCAACGTTGTAATGATCAGCATCAAAAAGAAAAAGAAGAAAAGAGAAACGGGCGCAAAGAAACTTATGCGACCGGCGAGCGGCCCCGGCTGCAGCTTCTCAGGCATCGTCATCGCGATCTGATATCCGGACACGAGGTTTTGATAATTCCAATCCAGTTCCCAACCATTTCCCGCCGGCCGCTTTGTTGAGGGCGACAGAGTGTTGTCCGGAAAATCGATATCAGTAAAATTCGTCGTCATCTTCAAAGCGAAATCACGCACCTGAGCGACGGTGTTTGAATTCTGGCCCTCGCGGACAAAACTGTAGCGCCAATCGTTCAGGCCCTGCGATTTGTAGCCAACCTTGAGCACGGCCGTCTTGCCGGCCGGAACTTTCAACGTTCCGCTGGCATTGTTCTTTTCGCTCTTCAGTGCCACGGGCGCATCGTCAACTGTGAACACGAGATCGTCATAGATAGTCTCGGCCGTCGGGAAGTTGAGCGTGAACGTAACGTTCTGCTCTTTGTCGGTGGGGTTGCGAAATTGGTACGCGCCGTCAAAACCGACTTTGTAGGTGCTGTACCAAAGCAGACCTTTCTGCCGGTGTTCGAGATTCAGATCAACGTTCAAACGAGTGCTTTCGAGCGGCAACTCTTTCACTGCCTTTTCCTGCGTAATGGTCTCGATCCTTTTGCCATTCTCGGTTACCACGTTTTTTACCGGCACCAACTCTTCATAAGCCGCACTCGGTGGTAATTGATTTTGCGGCGCACCCCAGGTGGACGCGACTTTGGTCTCAGAAGCGGAATCCGAATCGTACGTTCGTTGAAAAATGGTCGCACCCAGGATCGCCCACCCGATCATGGCGCAGAAAAAGATGAAGATGATGGCAGCGATTCGTTTGATCATCGAACTACTCCTCGGAATAGGCGGCGCGGCTTCGGGATAGTAATTAATCGGATTAAACATGTTCGTGTTTTTCGCTATTCTTCGATCTATCACGCCGTTCTAACATGAGGGTTCCCACAGTTTGTGCGTGTGATTAGACCGGGTCGCTGCTGTGTAAGATCAATTCGCGCTGGATAATTCCGGCGGGGCGTGCGGTGTCAGATTGACGTCGGGAAAAGAACGGCGGCCAAAGAAGACTTGCCATGCGGCCATTTTGAGAATCGGGAGGCGTAACAGCGCACAATTCAGTTCAAGCAAAGCGGTGTGAGAGCTATGCGCAATCATTCGACGCATCCACCGGCGCAAAACAAGGCGACTTCTGAACGCGTCGCCCGAGTAGCCTTTCAGAACTTCTGCATCGCTCGTCCGCAGAAACGCGTCAGTGACCTCTGCCGCCTGCCTCGAGAGGCGTAGACAACCATCAAAGCCGCCTGCGGTCAGTGGCGAAACCGCGCCCGCGGCGTCGCCGACGAGCAGTCCGCGTTGATTCGCGATGTGCGGCAGAATTCCATTTACGGGTATGCGCCCACCACGTCGATCCAACAGTCGCGCTTTGCGAAAATCACAAATCGATTCGACGCTCTCGCGAAATATGTCCAGCGCCCGCGCCGGATCGAAACGATTAGCGTACCCACCGACGCCGAGATGGGTCTCTTCGCCATCGTGAACAATCCAGGCGATGTATCCAGGCGCCAGTCGCGGGTCGATAAAGCAGTACAAACGCGGTGGTCCGTCCAGGGGAACGCCGGCGAATACTTCTTCCACGCCGACAATCCATTGATGGTTAAGGCTTAGCCGCAAAGAATCGGCGACGCGCGAATTAGCTCCATCTGCGCCAACGATGTAACGCGTCTCGACAAATCCTGCGCATCCATTTCGATTCAAGGTGAGAACTAAGGACTCGTTTTTCGCGGTGTGGCCCTCATAACGAACGTTCGGCAGCCACTGGACCCCGGCACGAATGCACTTCTGGAGCATGCGCTCATACAATGAAGCCATGCGGCCTACGCGAAATTCTTCGTGCGGACTGCTCAATGTGAGTGGCCGTCGCTTCGGTGAATAAAGCGTGACGTCGCGGATCGCCGGGCCGAGACAGTCTGCCGGCAGGTCAAAATCTTCGAGCGTCTTGCGCACAAAAATGCCGGTCGTGTGAATCGCATCACCAACATGCGCTTTGCGATCCGCCAGCAAGACATGGAAACCAGATTCGGCCAACAGCCTCGCTGTGTAGAGACCAGCTAAACCTGCGCCGATGACTGTTACGTCATATTGTTCCATGAGTCTACAGTTGAAATTCAGCTCGTTGATGCAGCGGACTGTTCTCGTGACCGATGACGAAATGTGTGATCGGCAAAGCGCGCGTGCAAAAAAACCTCCGCGCTAGCCGACCTGCTCACGCATCTGCTTAATCACTGTTTCCATGTGCTCGAGGTATCGCTCCAGCGCACGCCGGCCGGCGTTCGTCAAACAGTATTCTGTCTTCGGCGTGCGTCCGTGAAAAGTTTTTGTGCAGTTGACGTACCCGGCGTCTTCCAGCTTGCGCGCATGGACGCTCAGGTTCCCGTCTGAGGCCCTGACCATATGCTTCAGTTCATTGAACGTCAGCGATTCATTCACAGCGAGCGCGCTGATAATTCCCAACCGCAGACGCTCGTGAATCAACCGATCGATTTCATGCATCGTGCTGGGTGTGCGGGGTGCTACAGCCCGCAACTTCCCTTTTTCGACACCTCGTTTTGTGTCTTGCTTTAATGCTTGTTTAGCCACCGTATTTCCTCGCGATGATGATTCCAAAAATGATGTGCAGACCACCGAAGCCCGCTCCCAAAAGCCAATTGGCCCACGCGGGCGAGGCGAACAGTGCGACTGCGCCCAGTGCCATGAAGCAGATGCCCATGAGCGGCACGATGCCCACGGAAAACATTCCGCCCGTTACGACGCCGGTGCCATAGAGCAACAGCCAAACTCCCGGAATCAAAGATGTGACGCGCAGTCGGAACAAAACCGCCGTCAGCAGGGCGCCGACAATGAGTGGAGGCGAAAGGCTGAATGCGACCTTGCGCGCCGGACCCGAAAGCAAAGGGGTGGAAGTCGCACGCGCTTTTCGATCCATCGTCCAGCCCGCGATCAGCAATGCGATGATCGCTTCGGCAAGCCAGGTAAACAGCCAACGTCTCGCGGTCGGTTCGTGTGCGGCCAGATAGGTCGCCACCAACGCCGTCACACCCATCGCCACTTGTCCCCATCCGGGCACGGCCGTGAAAGCTGACGCCCGCTCCATCGTCTCGCGGATGAAGCGGATATTGTCCATGGCGCGGTCGTGCAACGCCGGCGGTTCGCGTGATTCGGCAAGCCGTGTCATCAATTCGCTAAAATATCGGAAAGCTATCTGCTGTGTCAAGTACTTTGCTCCACAAAGTTCGGGAGGGAGGCTACCCACGCGCATGCGGAAAAAGACCACATCTACCGAGCAGATTGTCGATTTCAGCGTCAGTAGCGAAGGCAATACATAGTTGGGTTGCGCTGCTCGACCAAACGCGTAGCGGTTGCAGAAGGTAGCCAGGGGTAAGCGACCGCAGGTCGCGCCACCCCTTGATTACGTAAGAAAAGATTTCCGCGCCCTGAAGGGGCGCGATGAGTCTTTGAAAGGCGAATCGGCGTAATCATTCTGTCGCCCGCTTCGCGGGCTCGGGTTCTTGGGGAACGTGATCCCCGGGTTACGCTCGCGTCGCTCGCTCACCCGGGGCTAAATTCTGCCGTCGCTCCGCGACTCGTTGCCGCCGACATCCAGGTGGCGCTTGTGCTGCGTTGCTGTCCTTATGTAGTGCGCGGCATAACAAATCTTTGACCGCGAACGGCGGGAGCGAGAACTGCAAGGATGAAGGATAAATTAACGCGCCGTCGTCAACTCCACCGTTGCGTATGCAATCAGCGATAAGAAATTGGCGCAATCGCAGTAAAACAGTGTATTCGCGTATGGCAACGCGAACGTTAGAGATTTGAAATGCTCACGTAGTATCTTTGGCCAATCGTTGACGTAAATTGAAGTAGTAACGGAGGGATCGTCTATGCGAACTGCAACTGTGGAAGATGGAAAGAGCACCGGAATAAAACTGGCTCATCTGGCGGCTAAAGCTGCCGAAGGAAAAGTGATCGCCGAAGACCTGGTGGATATTGGCAAGCGAAGAGCCCAACGACTCGTGCGGCAAGGTTATGAAATGGGCGAAGACTATGTCGATGAAGGCCGTCGCTACATCAAACATAATCCCTGGCAATCCGTCGGCATCGCGTTGGGCGTCGGATTGGCGGTCGGATTTTTAGCCGGACTTCTCAGCAGGCGCGACTGACATGGCTGGTTTTTAAGTTAGAGTTCCCTCCACCGCCGCGAACGCATTTAGATTCTCCCTGGCCACCCTGCTCAGTTATACTGCGCGCGCTCACAATCCGCAGCGCCGCGGTTAATCGGCAGGGAGGCCACATGGCAGACAGTAAATCCGTTTACGCGAAACCTCATTCCGCACTTTGCATCGATAGAAACTTGAGACTGCCACTGGTACTGCGACTACTGGCGTCGGCCTTGTTGTTGGCCAGCACTGGCGCGTTAGCGCAGACGCCCGCTCCGCAATCGCTACTTGAGCCGAAGGACGCGGCCGTGCGCGAACGCGAGCGGCGCGCGCTGATCGAGTTCTACGAAGCGCTCGGTGGACCGGATTGGATCGAGCGCGATTTCTGGGGCAGTGATCGCCCCGTCGGACATTGGCACGGCGTCACCACTGACGTCGACGGTTACGTCACGGTTCTTACCATTTATGACAATAACTTAACCGGTCCGATGTCGCCGGCCATTTGTCGTTTGGAGCGGCTGCACACGCTGCACCTTTCCTTCAACAAAATTTCAGGCCCGCTGCCGGATAAGCTTGGCGAGTGTCGGGCCCTGAAAAATCTTTGGCTAAAGGGGAACAAAGTTACGGGCCCCCTGCCCGATTCCGTCGCAGTCCTTCCCGAGCTCGAATATCTCGACGTGCACGCTAACGATATGTCCGGACCGCTGCCCACAATCTGGAACACGCCGAAACTGAAAATCTTTCGCGGAGAGGACAATCGGATTTCAGGCGACCTGCCGGCGCAACTGATGAGGCAACCGCTCCTGGAAGAACTGTTTCTTCACAACAACGAATTGTCAGGCAGCCTCCCCACTTCACTGAGTCCAAACCTGCGCGCTCTACTGTTGGGAAACAACAAGCTCTCGGGTCCAATTCCGCAAGAGTTTGGCAGCTTGAAGAAGCTCACCGATCTGCGCCTGAATCGAAATCAGCTTTCGGGATCGATTCCGGCAAGTTTGACGGGCGCCACATCATTGCAGGTGCTACGGCTGGATAATAACCTGCTCGTTGGATCGGTCCCGCCGGGTCTGGCGAAGCGGCTAATGGTTTTCGACGCATCAAACAATCGCGGTCTTGAGACTGCCCACTAGCGCACGAATCACTCACACTGACTGAGGCCCGCGGCCGATCCCAAACATCGGGTTAGCAGACTAGGGCTGTTTGTAGACTTCACCGTTCTTCATCACGAACCGCACGCGGCGAAGCGAGGAGACGTCGCGCGTCGGATCGCCTTCGACGGCAATTAAATCCGCGAATAGTCCAGTCTTCACGCGACCAATCTTTTCTTCCATGTGGAACACATGCGCATCGACTGACGTCGCTGAGCGCAACGCGTCGACGAGCGGCATGCCCCACGCGACCATCGTTTCGATCTCGCGGGCATTATCGCCGTGAGCGAACACGCCCACGTCGCTGCCGCTGGCGATAGTCACGCCGGCCGCAAGTGCCTCTTTGAAAACCCTCTTCTTGTTCTCTGTGGTCGCGGCACTGGCGACCGAGAGCGTCGGACAGAGCGCAACGTTGCGCTCTTTCATCAAACGGAACAGTTCCGGGGTCAAGCCATCGCCGTGTTCAATTGTCTCGACGCCTGCAAGAATCGCGCGCCGCGCGCCTTCAGTAGAAGTTGAGTGCGCGGCCACCGGAACACCGGCGCTCTTCGCGACTTCGACGGCGAGCTTCAGCTCATCGAGCGTGAAAGTCGCGTGCGCCGTCCCGCCTGTTCCCCAACGATAATCGGCGTACACTTTGATCCAATCGGCGCCTTTCCCAATCTGTTCGCGCACGACGCGCGTTAAACCATCAATGCCGTCGGCTTCTTCAGCGCCCTGGGGTACGTTCCACTCTGGCGCGTAACCTTTCGGTCCGTAGGTTCCGGTCGCGACAATCGCCCGCGTCGTTACTATTAAGCGCGGGCCGGGGATGATTCCCTGATTCACCGCCTGCTTCAAACCAACGTCGGCGTAACCGGCGCCTTCAGTTCCAAGATCGCGTAGCGTCGTGAATCCCGCTAACAAGGTGCTGCGCAAATGATTCGTCGCACGCGCCACGCGCAAGCTGAGCGCTTCGCGCGCCACCTGATCGTTCCAGACAGTTTCGCTGTAAGGATGCAGCAGGATATGCGAATGAGCATCGATTAATCCGGGCATCAAGGTCATGCCGGGCAACTCGATCACTTTCGCATTCGCCGGAGCTTTGACCTCATTGGCGGATCCGACGGCTTCGATCTTCTCGCCCCGAATCAACACAACCCAGCCGGTGTGAAGTTGTGCCGCTTCGCCGTCGAAAACATTTGCCGGTTTCAGAAGGTAGATTGTTTCGGGCGATTTGGCGGCCGGTGTTTGCGCAGCAGATGTCAGAGTCAACACCGCAAATGACGTGACGAGGACGAGAAAGACGACAGCGTTCGTGAAAATGGAATCATTCATTGATGCAACCTCGGGGTGAATTGAGGCAGCATCATAGCCGTTTTGCGGCTTAGGAAGTAACGCGCGGCATCCACGCGGTGCGGCTTGCTTCGTAAGCAGCAATGTCGGTGTCGTGTTTCATCGTGAGGCCGATATCGTCCAACCCCTCCAGCAGGCAGTAACGCTGAAAGTCGCCGATCGCAAAGGCGGCAGAGAAACCTTCGGCGTCAGTCACGACTTTGTTTTCGAGATCGACGGTCACCTCGTACCCATTAATCTCAGTGGCGCGGCGCATGAGTTCGCTGACTTGATCCCCTGCAAGCGTTACGGGCAGTAACCCGTTCTTCATGCAGTTGTTTGCGAAGATATCGGCGAAAGAGGGTGCGATGACGGCGCGAAAACCATGATCGGCCAGGGCCCACGGCGCGTGCTCACGCGAAGAACCGCAACCGAAATTCTTTCCGGCGATCAGAACGGAAGCCCCGCGATATCGTGGCTGGTTCAACGGAAACTCAGGATTCGGTTGGCCTTCCGGCAGAAAACGCCAATCGTAAAAAAGAAACTGACCAAAACCCGTACGCTCAACACGCTTCAGAAACTGCTTCGGAATAATCTGATCGGTATCGACGTTGGCGCGGTCGAGGGGAACAACGAGACCTGTGTGTATGCGGAATCGATCCATTGATTTATCAGTTTCGAGTTTCGCGTTTCGCGTTAGGGAAGAACCCGAAACTCGAAACTATTTGTAATCCCACTCTCGAATATCAACAAAGTGTCCCGCGATCGCCGCAGCGGCAGCCATCGCCGGGCTAACCAGATGCGTGCGGCCCCCGCGGCCTTGCCGGCCTTCAAAGTTGCGATTGCTGGTCGATGCGCAACGCTCGCCGGGCTGCAGAATGTCCGGATTCATCCCCAGACACATCGAACATCCCGATTCGCGCCATTCAAATCCGGCCTCGCGGAACGTTTGATCGAGCCCTTCCTGCTCGGCAATCTGTTTGACGCTCTGCGACCCGGGCACAACCATTGCCCTCACTGCGTTGTTGACGTGATAGCCGTTGATAACTCGCGCGGCGGCGCGCAGGTCTTCGATTCGCGAATTTGTGCATGAGCCGATGAAGACACGATCCACCGCGATGTCGGCGATATTAGTGCGCGGCTTGAGCGCCATGTATTCAAGCGCCCGTTCGGCGGCGCGTCGATCGGCGTCGTTCGTCGCCTCCGCGGGATCGGGCACACTGTCCATGATCGAAGCTACCATACCCGGATTGGTTCCCCAGGTGACATAGGGCGCCAGTTTTTTCGCATCGATTTTCACAACGCGATCGAAAGCTGCGCCCTCGTCGGTCGGCAAAGAACGCCAGTAACTCTCTGCTTTGTTCCACGCATCAGCCGTGGGTGCGAATCGCCGGCCTTTGACGTATGCCAACGTGGTTTCGTCCGGCGCAATCATGCCCGCGCGCGCACCGGCCTCAATGCTCATGTTGCAGAGCGTCATGCGACCTTCCATCGAAAGCATGCGCACCGCGTCGCCCGCGTATTCGATAACGTGTCCGGTCGCGCCGTCCGTTCCAATCCGCCCGATGATCGCCAGCGCCAGGTCTTTCGCCGTCACACCCTCCGGCAAACGGCCGCTGGTTTGCACGAGCATCGTGCGCGGTTTCGTCTGCGGCAAGCACTGCGTCGCGAGAACGTGTTCGACTTCGCTGGTGCCGATGCCAAATGCCAGCGCGCCAAAAGCTCCGTGCGTGCTGGTATGACTGTCGCCACAAACGATCGTCATGCCCGGCTGAGTCAATCCCAGTTCAGGTCCAATGACGTGAACGATTCCCTGTTCGCGTGAATTGATATCGAAGAGTTTGACGCCAAACTCGTTACAGTTGTGGCGCAACGTGGCGATCTGCTGCGCCGCAATCTCGTCGGCGATCGGCAAAGAACGATCGGTCGTCGGAACGTT
>Ga0114129_10017250_pt1 | contig 10284 bp, 6 predicted proteins | sample RhiMetdeltSRZDD1_FD_80071 | JGI IMG/M metagenome (GOLD analysis project Ga0114129, IMG submission 80071) | Populus rhizosphere microbial communities from Tennessee, USA - Rhizosphere MetaG P. deltoides SRZDD1 (version 2) (version 2) | ecosystem: Host-associated > Plants > Roots > Rhizosphere >... | reverse complement strand
TGCGCGGCCACTTTCTCCACGCCCTGCCTGTCGACCAGCGGACCGACTTGCGTCTGATCGCTCATCGGATCGCCGACGCGCAGGTTCCTGACGCCTTCGGCCAGGCGATCGGCGAACGCCGATTCGATCGTGCCGTGCACGTAGATGCGATTGGCGCAGACGCACGTCTGCCCCGCATTCCTGAACTTCGACGCCATCACCTGCTGCACCGCCGCCGGAATATCGGCATCGCTGCAGATGATGAACGGCGCGTGCCCGCCGAGCTCGAGCGACACGCGCTTCACGGTCTTCGCCGCTTTCTCGTACAACTTGATGCCCACTTCGGTGCTGCCGGTGAACGTCAGCTTCCTGACCCGCGCATCGTCGAAAAACACCTGCGAGAGGGCGGCGGGATCGGAGGTGGTCAGGACCTTGAACACGTCGGGCGGGCCGCCCGCCTGCGCCCAGAGCTCTTCCAGTCGAATCGCGGTGAGCGGCGACTGTTCCGCGGGCTTCAACATCACGGTGCACCCGGCGGCCAGCGCGGGCGCCACCTTGCGCGTCACCATGGCGGCGGGGAAATTCCACGGCGTGACGGCGTACACCGGACCCACCGGCTGGCGCATCGCGAGCAGCCGCTTGTTGCCGGCGTGACTGGGGATGATGTCGCCGTAGCCGCGCTTGGCTTCTTCGGCGTACCACTCGACAAACGCCGCGGCGTACTTCACCTCACCGCGTGACTCGGTGATGGGCTTGCCCATCTCCTGCGTCATCATTTTCGCGAGCGTGTCTTCGTCCTTGAGGATCAGCTCGTACCACTTGCGGAGGATCGACGAGCGCTCGAAGGGCGTTTTCGATTTCCACGATTGAAATGCGTCAACTGATGCGTCGATCGCGCGCCTGGCCTCGTCCGGGCCGGCATCGGCGGCCGAGTCGAGGACGGCGCTGGTGGCGGGATTGATGATGTCGAAAGTGGCCATCCCTCCTTATAACGCATCTGTGCAATTTGAGACTTCCCTCCATTAAAGGCTGGTGCTACAGTGCGCCTCCGCTAGCGGTGCGCCCCGCTGCATCGTCATTCAACCAACAACCCTGGAGGCGCCATGAAAAAAACTACTCGTCGGCATCTATTGAAGGCCGCGGCCGTTGGCGGCGTGACCGCTGCCGGCCTCGCAAGCATGGTCGGTGGACCATCGAGCGCTGCAGCGCAACAGCCTGGACACGGTGACGAACACGCGCACGATAACCGGCTGAACTCCAGCAAGAGTGCCATCGCGTTCGTCGGCTTCGGTCAGTGGGAGGTGGACCAGAACGACACGCGAGGACCAATCGATCGAATGGCCACGCCTACTCCCGCGCCGAACCGGAACGTGCACAAGCATCTGCCCTTCGAAGTGGATATCGACCAGGGCGGGGCCGTGAGCTTCATCATGTCGGGGTTCCACCAAATCCTGATCTATGAGGGCCGCACCCTGGAAGACGTGCAGGCAGGCTTTGCGAGTGAAGGGTCGACGCTGCCGGGCGGTCCCGGACTCGTGCAGTACGAGCCTGATCGCGCGTATCGAGGCCTCGATCCCTTTACGCAAACCGGAGGCAGTGTCGACCGCGTCGAGTCGGTGAACTTCCTGCACGCGGGCCGTTATCTCGTGGTCTGCGGCGTGCTACCGCATTTCCTCGAAGGCATGCACGGATACGTGAACGTTCACGCGTAACGCACGCGCGCGAACTTGATCCCGGCGTTGCGCCGCGCCGGATCAATTCGATGCTTGCTGTATCAGCTTCCAGACCTGCGCCACGTGTTGGCGCTCGGTCAGTTCCCCGCCAATCGACACTCGCACCATCCAGCGCCCGTCAAGCATCGCCGGCGTGACGAACGCGTCGCCGGACTGGTTCAATCTCGCTGCCCACTCGAGCGTGTGCCTGTCGAGCGCTTCTCCGGAGAGATGCGGCGGCTCGTGACGGAGGCACACCGTCTGCAGGGCCACCGGGGCGAGCACCTGCCAATTCGACGTGCGTGCCACTTCACCGGCCAGCCACTTTGCATTCTCGATGTCACGTCGTAGACGCGCCTGCAATTGCGCCACGCCCTGCTCGCGTATCAGGAACCACAGCTTCAGCGCGCGGAAGCGGCGGCCGAGCGGCAACCCCCAGTCGCGGTAATTCTTGACGCGGCCATCGGCGGCGCTTTGCAGATAGCTGGGATTGGTCGACATCACGCGAACGAGGTGTTCCGGATCGCGCACGAAGTACAGCGTGCAGTCGAACACGGCGCCGAGCCACTTGTGCGCGTTGACGATCACCGAGTCGGCGCCTTCCACGCCCTGCCACAACTGCCGGCACTCCGGCAGAATCATCGCCGAGCCGGCCATGGCCGCGTCCACGTGCAACCAGATGCCGCGGCCGTTGATGACCCTTGCGATGGCGTCGATCGGATCAAAGGCGGTGGACGTGGTCGTTCCGGTGGTCGCCACGACGGCGCACGGCCGGCGGCCATGGCCGATGTCGTCGGCGATCGCCTCAGCGAGCGCGTCGGTTCGCATCGCGTAGGTCGCGTCGTGCGGGATGCTGCGCACGTTGTCCTTGCCGAAACCGGCCAGCACCGCGGCTTTCTCCACCGAGCTATGGCTCTGCGACGAGGTGTAGACGATGAGCGGCTGCGCTTCCGCCTGCAGGCCGCCGCGCGACAGGCTGTAGTTCGAGGCACGTTCGCGCGCGCACAACAACGCCACCAGCGTGCTGGTGGACGCGGTGTCGTTGATCACGCCGCTCCACGCATCAGACAGCCCGAGCATCTGGCGCATCCAGTCGACGACGACTTCTTCGACTTCGGTGAGCGCCGGGCTCGATTGCCACGCGAGACCGATCACACCAAGGCCCGAGCTCAAGTAGTCGCCGAGCAGGCTCGAGAACAGCGCGTTGGATGGGAAGTACCCGAAGAACCGTGGGTGCTGCCACGTGGTGATGCCGGGAATCACGTGACGATCGACATCATCGAGAATGGTTTCGAAGGATTCAGGATCCTGCGGCGGCGAGGCGGGAAGCCGGCGCTTGGTGTCGCCCGGTTGGGTCCGGGCCATCACCGGCCGGGATTCGACCCCGGCCCGGTAGGCGGCAATCCAGTCGATTAGTCGATACCCCGCCCGCCGGAACTCGTCGGCATTCATTCCAGGCGATCCTGGACGAGCGCGATGACCTTCTTCACCACGTCTTCGATCGGCATCGCGGTGGTGTCGATGTAGATCGCGTCGTTGGCCCTGGCGAGCGGGGCCACCGAGCGCGTGGAATCAGACTTGTCGCGTGCCGCGATGTCGCTCTGCACCAGCTCCAGGCTGGCCTGGCCACCGGTATGCGCCGGGTCGGCGGCCCGCCGGCGGGCCCGCTCCTCGGGCGACGCGTCGATATAAAACTTCAGATCGGCATTGGGGAACACCACCGTGCCGATATCCCGGCCTTCCATCACGACCGCGCCCCGGTCGCCGAGTTGACGGAACTTGCGCACCAGCGCTTCGCGCACGTTCGGGAGCCGCGCCACGGACGTCGCCGCCTTGTCGATGGCCGGCGTGCGGATGTCGCGCGTCACGTCAAAGCCGTCGATGGTGATCCGGCCGTCCTCTTGCCGGATGTCGGACTGCTCCGCCAGTTCGGAGACCTTCTCGTCATCATCCAGCGGCAGGCCGTCGTGTTGCGCCTTCCACGCCACGGCGCGATACATCGCACCGGTGTCGACGTGCGTGTAGCCGAGACGCTCGGCCACGGTGCGCGCAAGCGTGCCTTTGCCCGCGCCCGACGGGCCGTCGATGGCGATCACCATCAGTTTCACGGTCGTTCAGTGTACCATCCGTTTCGTGCCTGTGACCCGCCGCCGGTTCGCGGCGATCCTTCTCATCTTCCTGCTCGTCGCCGGCTTCGTTGCGCTCCCCTACCTGGACGCGCTCGGCTTCATCATCCGCGCCGCCGATATCGGCGGCACGCCGGCCACGCTCGCCGGCTGGCGCACCTACACCTACACGCGGCAACCGGATATGTGGGTGCCGACGCGCTCCGGCAACATTCCGGCGCGGTTGTATGAGCCGGACGGCCGCCCGCGTCGCACTCTCCTGCTGATGCCGGGCGTGCACCGCGACGGGATCAACGAGTCTCGCCTGGTCGGCCTGGCCGAGGACCTCTCGGCCACGGGCTATCGCGTCGTCACGGTCGCCGCGCCGGACTTGCAGAAGTTCAAAGTCACACCCGAAGTGACGGATGTGATCGAAGACGCCGTGAAGTGGACCAGCGAACAGCCGCAATTCCGCACCGACGGGAAGATCGGGATTGTCGGGATCAGCTTCACCGGCGGGCTGTCGATTGTCGCGTGCGGCCGCGAATCGATCCGCGATCGGGTGGCGTTCGTGATGTCGTTCGGCGGCCACGGCGATTTATCGCGCGCGATGCACTACCTCGCGTCGGGCGAGGTGCTTGGCGATCTCGAGAAGGCGAAGCGGAGCTCCGCGGTCCTCGGCGCCGAACATGTGGGCGTCCATCCGCCGCATGACTACGGACTGGCCGTCACGCTGCTGAACCTGATCGATCGCGTCGTTCCACCAGAGCAGGTGGCACCGCTGTCAAAGGGCATCGACGGGTTCTTGCTGGCCTCGTCGCTGGCCGTCACCGATCCCCCGAAGTCGGTTCCGGTATTCGCAGAGATGAAGAAGTACCAGGAGACGTTGCCGGAGCCGTCGCGCACCTACATGCAGTACGTCAACGACCGCGCCGTCGACAAGCTCGGCCCCGTCCTGCTGCCCGTCATCGAGAGCCTGAAGAACCATCCCGCGATGCCGGCGCTCTCTCCCGAGCGCGCGACGCCGCCGACGGCGCCGATTTTCCTGCTGCATGGCGTCGACGACAGCGTCATCCCGTCGGTTGAAACGGTCCTGCTTGCGGAGCATTTGAAAGGCAAAGCCCGCGTCACGGGGCTGCTGAGCGGCCTCATCACGCATGCCGAAGTCAATCGGACACCCGGCGCGATCGAAGTGTGGCGCCTGGCGCAATTCTGGCGAGCGATAATGAAACAGTGATCGCGCGTCTACAAAAGATTCTTTCGGCGGCCGGCGTCGCATCGCGACGAGCATCCGAGCAACTCATCCTCGAAGGCCGCGTTACCGTGAACGGCGAGACGGTTCGCGAGCTCGGCACCAAGGCCGACCCCGGAAAGGATGCGATCAAGGTCGACGGCCGGCGCATCAAGACCGACATCCCGCATCGCTACATCGCGCTCTACAAACCCAAGGGCTACGTCACTACCCGCAAGGATCCCGAAGGCCGCAAGACGGTCATGGATCTGATCGGCAAGGGGGAGTACATCTATCCGGTCGGCCGGCTCGACTACGACTCGGAAGGTCTGCTGCTGATGATGAGCGACGGCGATCTCGCCGGCCGGTTGATGCATCCGCGCCACGAGGTCGACAAGGTCTATGAAGTGATCGTGGCCGGCGTCCCTGAGCCGAAAGCGATTGAGAAACTTCGCAAGGGCGTATTCATCGAGGGCGGCCGGACGTCGCCCGCGGTGGTTCACGTCGAGAACACCGTCAAAGGCGCCAGGCCGACGACCAGGCTGACCATCAGCATTCACGAGGGCCGCAACCGCCAGATCCGCCGCATGTGCAGCGCCGTGGGGCTTCCGGTGTGGGAATTGCGCAGGATTCGCATGGGACCGATCGGGCTCGGCCGGTTGAAACCTGGACAATGGCGCGATTTGACGCGCGATGAAGTTCGCCGGCTGAAATCCTCGGTTGGAGAGCGACGGCTTTAGCCGTCGCCGTGACACGGCGTTACGTCTGTTTCACCCGAAAATCCGCTATGATTGCGCGGATCGAGTCCCGCCTTCGCCTGCGGCTTCGGCGAGGCAGGCTGGGTTCGATAATCCGTCTTTTCCAGTATCAGGAGCTAAAACGAATGAAGCGCATCGCAATTCGGGTCGTGCCCGCCTTCGCGCTGCTCGTCGCAGGATACGCGTGGGTTGCCCCGCTCGTCTCTGGACAGGCCAGCCCGATGCCGAGCACCAGGAACGGCGAGTGGCCGATGTACACCGCGGACCTCCGCGGCTCGAAGTACTCGCCGCTCGATCAGATCAACGGCAGCAACTTCAGCAAGCTCGAAGTGGCGTGGCGTCTCAAGACCGACAACTTCGGTCCCCGTCCTGAAACCAAGCTCGAAGGCACGCCCATCATGGTCAAGGGCATGCTGTATGCCACGGCCGGCACGCGCCGCGCGGTGGTCGCCATCGCGCCGAACACGGGCGAAATCAAGTGGACTTACAGCCTGGACGAAGGCGAGCGCGCCACGCGCTGGGCGCCGCGCCAGCTCTCGGGCCGCGGACTGTCCTACTGGACCGACGGCAAGGGTGACGATCGCGTCATCTACGTCACTACCGGGTATCGCCTGGTCTCGCTCAACGCGAAGACCGGCCAGCCGGTGCCGGGCTTCGGCCAGAACGGCGTGGTCGACCTCAAGAGCGGCATCATGATCAACGGCCGGCAGGCCGACCTCGAGAAATCCGAGATCGGTCTCCACTCGACCCCAACCGTCGTCGGCGACGTGATCATCGTCGGCTCGTCGATGTTCGAGGGCCTCGGCTACGTCTACGCCACCAACGTGCAGGGCCAGGCGCGCGCGTTCGACGCCCGCACCGGCAAGCTGCTGTGGGCGTTCAACGGCATTCCGAAACGCGGCGAGTTCGGGTTCGACACCTGGGAAAACGAATCGGCGGGATACACCGGCAACAACGGGGTGTGGACGCAGATCACCGTGGACCCGGAAGCCGGGATCGTCTATCTGCCGGTTGAGACGCCGACCATCGACGAATACGGCGGCAACCGTCCCGGCAACAACCTGTTCGCCGAGTCGCTGGTGGCGGTCGATCTGAAGACCGGCAAGCGCAAGTGGCACTTCCAGTTCGTGCATCACCCGCTCTGGGACCACGACATGTCGTCGGCGCCGCTGCTGATCGACACCGAGGTCGAGGGCCGGCTGCGCAAGATCGTCGCGGTGCCGTCGAAGCAGGGCTGGCTCTATTGTTTCGATCGCATCACCGGCGAGCCGCTGTGGCCAATCGAGGAGCGCCCGGTGCCGCAGACGACGATGAAGCATGAAAAGACGTCGCCGACGCAGCCGTTCGTCACCAAGCCGCCGGCCTACGCGCGCACGCACGTCAGCGAGAACGACCTGATCGACTTCACGCCGGCGCTGCGCGCCCAGGCGCTGAAGAACCTCAAGCTGTTCCGGTGGGAGCAGACGCCGTACGTTCCGCCGGTGGGACCTGAGTCGAAGCTGCTCGGCTCCATCAACATCGGCAACACCAGCGGCGGCACGAACTGGCCGGGCGCCGGCTTCGATGTCGAGACGGGCATCTTCTACTCGCAGGCCGGCAATTCAGCGGTCACTGCGGCCAAGTACGACGAAGAGGAATTCGAGAAGGTCAGCCCCGAAAACAAGGGCAATCGCACCCCGCGTTGGGAAGCGGAGCCGAACTACGGGCTGCGTCCGGAACGTCCGGCTGGTGCCCCGGCTGGTGCCCCCGCGGGCGGTCCTGGCGGCGGCGCCGGCGCGATCAACTTCCCAGGCGCGCAGGGTCGTCGCGCGCTCGTGGAAGGGCTCGAGGGTCTGCCGATCGTGAAGCCGCCTTACGGCGTGCTGTCGGCGATCGATTTCAAGAACCCCGACAGGCTGCTCTTCCAGGTGCCGCACGGCGACACGCCGGACGCGATCCGCAACCACCCGCTGCTCAAGGGCATGAACATCCCCAAGACGGGCCAGGGCGGCAGCGTCGGCGTGCTGATCACCAAGACGTTCGTGGCCGCGGGCGATCCGCAGGTGACGACGAGGGACGGCCAGCGCGGCGCGTCGCTGCGCGCCTATGACAAGCGGACCGGCCAGCAGATCGGCGAAGTGCGCCTGCCGGCGCCGATCGTCGGCATGCCGATGACCTACATGCTCAACGGCCGCCAGTACATCGTGGTGGGCGTGAGCGGCGGCAACTACACGGGCGAGTACATTTCGTTGGCCTTGCCGCAGAGTGAAATCCGCTCGGCGACGGCCGGCCGGCAGTAACAATCCGCCGTAGCGCGCCAGCGCGCGAAGGCGGACCTCAGCAATAACAAGGACGGGCTTCGTGCCCGTCCTTTTTTTTTGTTCTAATGATCTCAGCCGTTGATGTCCCCAGCCACCTCAACAATTTCGAAGTACGGAGTTGCCCTCCTCGCCGTTGCGGTGGCGATCCTGATGCGGATGGCGCTGACGCCTTGGATGGGCGCGTCGTTCCCGCTCGCCACGATGTTCACCGCCGTCGCCTTCGCGGTGTGGTACGGCGGGTGGGGACCCGCGTTGCTCACCTCGATTGCCGGATGGGTTGCGGCCGGCTATGTGCTCCGCGATGGGCAGGGCTTCTATGGCGCATCGTTCGGCTTCAATGAAGCCGTCGCGCTGGCGGTCTACCTGCTCTCGACCATCTCGGTGATCGTCCTCGGCGAAGCGATGCGCACGGCGCAGCGCCGGCTGCTCGAACAGCGCGAGCAATTGTCCAGCACCAACCTCGCCCTCGAAAACAAGGTCGAGGCCCAATCCCTCCTCGCGGCCATCGTGGCCTCGTCCGACGACGCGATCATGAGCAAGACGCTCGATGGCCGCATCACCTCGTGGAACAAGGGCGCCGAGCAGCTGTTCGGTTATACCGCGCACGAAGCCGTCGGCAACTCCATCCATCTGATCGTGCCGCCGGAAGCGCGCGACCTCGAGACCCAAATCCTCGATCGTCTCCGGCACGGCGATCGGATCGATCACCTCGAAGTGGTGCGCGTCCGCAAGGATGGCAAGCGCGTGGACGTGGAAGTGACCATCTCGCCCGTGCACGATCGCCACGGCCACATCATCGGCGCCTCGACCACTGCGCGCGACATCACCACGCGCAAGGAATTCGAGGCCAGCCTTGCCCAGGCCAACGCCTCGCTTCGCGAGAACCGCGACGTGCTGGCGTTTGCGATGCAGGCGGGCCGCATGGGCGCCTGGTCGCGCGACCTCACGCACGACAACGTCTGGTGGAGCCCCGAGCTGGCCGGGCTGTTTGGATTCGCACGCGACGATCGGAACTACAGCCGTGAGCGCCTGTTCGGCCTCCTGGCGCCTGAGGATCGCGAACGATTGCCGCGGGCGATCGAAGACGCGCTCGCCAAGCGGCAGGATTACATGGTCGAGTTCCGCTTCAAGCACGCGCAAACCGGCGACTGGCGCTGGATGGAGGCGCGCGGCCGGGCGCAATACGGACCCGACGGCAGGCCGACCGTCCTGTACGGGCTCGGCATCGACATCACCGACCGCGTGCGCGCCGTCGACGCCCTCAAGGAAGCGGATCGCCGCAAGGATGAATTCCTCGCCACGCTCGCGCACGAGCTGCGCAATCCGCTGGCGCCGATCAGCTCCGGCCTGCACATCATGAAAACCGCCGGCGGCAACCCGCAGGTGATGCAGACGGCGCGGGAAATCATGGAGCGGCAGGTGGCGCAGATGGTGCGCCTGGTCGACGACCTGCTCGACGTCGCCCGCATCACCACCGGGAAGGTGGAGCTGCGCTGCGAGGTGATCGATGTGGCCGACGCGATCCGTGACGCCGTCGAGACCAGCCGGCCGTTGATCGAATCACAGGGACAAGCCCTGAGCGTCGCGCTGCCCGAAACGCCGGTCCACGTCAACGCCGATCGGACTCGCCTGGCCCAGGTGTTTGCCAACCTGCTGAACAACAGCGCGAAGTTCAGCGAGCGTGGCCAGCCGATTGCAATCGAGCTCGCGCGAGATGGCGGGCACGCGATGGTGAGGGTCCGCGACGCCGGCGCCGGCATCAACCCGGAAGCGCTGCCGAAGATTTTCGACATGTTCGGTCAGGCGGACGGCACAGGCCGGGCCAGGGGCGCCGGGCTCGGGATCGGCCTCTCGCTCGTCAGACGCATCGCCGAATTACACGGCGGCAGCGTGAAGGCCTTCAGCGAAGGTCCGGGGCGCGGCAGCGAATTCGTGGTCCGGCTGCCGGCCGTGGCGGACGCACACGTCGCGGCCGATCGGCCGGCCACCGCAGCGACCGCGGGCCTCGCGAAGCGGCGGATCCTCGTCGTCGACGACAACCTGGATGCCGCCGAATCGCTCGCGACCCTGCTGAAGATCAACGGTCATGAGACGCGCATGGCGCACGACGGCGTGCAGGCGGTGGCCCAGGCCGAAGCCTTCAAGCCCGACGTGGTGTTCCTCGACATCGGCATGCCGACCATCGACGGGCATGAGACG
>Ga0114129_10017244_pt1 | contig 10285 bp, 1 predicted proteins | sample RhiMetdeltSRZDD1_FD_80071 | JGI IMG/M metagenome (GOLD analysis project Ga0114129, IMG submission 80071) | Populus rhizosphere microbial communities from Tennessee, USA - Rhizosphere MetaG P. deltoides SRZDD1 (version 2) (version 2) | ecosystem: Host-associated > Plants > Roots > Rhizosphere >... | reverse complement strand
CCACTTCTAGAAATTCTCCACGCCGCTCTGGGTGTCGCCTTCCCCAGGGTTGAAGTCAGTCGCGGTGTCCTTCCCATCGCCACCCCTGAATTTGTCAGCGCCGATCCCGCCGGTGAGCGTATCGTTGCCAGGCCCACCCAACAGCCTGTCATCGCCCACCTCACCAAATAGCTGGTCATTGCCTCCGGCTCCCTCCAACAGATCATTGGCTCCACCACCGCAGACCACGTCATTGCCTGCTTTGGCATCGATGTTATCCTTGCCACTCGTACCCACGATAACATCAACACGGCTGGTGCCTTCGAGCTTGTGCTTATAGAACTTACCGTTGTCGGGTCCGCCGACGATAATCCCCTCGGCGTTAACGTAGATAGTTGCCGCCTGGCCATTGCACATCGGGGTGTTAGCGATGTTCGCCACGAAGGCATGCGAGATGACATCACCCGCCAAATAGGAATAGCCGGTGACCTGGCCAGACTCATTGATCGCCACAGGTTGACTGTTACTACCCCCCAAAGTGCCCAGGTCGGTCATCACGCCGCTGTCCCACACGAAAGCACGAAAGCTGATATCACCTGCTAAAGAAGATTGTCCCAGAACCTGGCCCGCCTCATTGATGGCATAAGCATAGCTATTGCTGCCACCTAATGTGAGATCGCTCATCACACCCATATCCCATACGAAAGCGTGTAGCGTGCCGCTCACTGTTTGAGAATAGCCCACAACCTGGCCGGCCTCATTGATCGTCACAGGTTGGCTGATGCTACCCCCTAAAGTGCCCAGATCGGTCATCGCGCCGTTGTCCCACACGAAGGCATGTTGTTCAGTATTACCCGCTGTAAATGAAGCACCGATAACCTGACCCGCCTCATTGATTCCAACAGTACCGCTAAGGCTGCCGCCCAAAGTGCCTAGATCGGTCATCACTCCACTGTCCCAGAAAAAGGCATGTTGTTCGCCACCCGCTAAATCGGCATAACCAATAACCTGACCGGCCTCATTGATCGCCACAGGTAGGCTCTGATTGACACCCAAATTCAGGTCGGTCATTAGCCCACCCTCCCACATAAAAGCATGGAGGCTGCTATTGCCTGCTAGGTAAGAATAGCCAATAATCTGACCAGCCTCATTAATCGCTACAGGTTGGCTGTTAGTACCTCCCAAAGTGCCCAGATCGGTCATCACGCCGCTGTCCCACATGAAGGCATGAGAACTGGTATCACCCGGTAGATAGGAATAGCCGATGACTTGGCCCGCCTCATTGATCGCAATAGGTTGGCTATAACTACCACCCAAATTCAGGTCAGTCATCGTCCCAGCGTGCCAAACATAAGCATGATAGCTGGTATTGTCGGCTGAATAGGACCATCCGATCACTTGACCAGCCTCATTGATTGCAACAGGTTGGCCGTAGCTGCCCCCCAATGTGAGATCGGTTATCGTCCCACCTACCCACACGAAAGCGTGTTGCGTGCCACTCGCTGTCTGGGAATAGCCGATGACCTGGCCTGCATCATTGATTGCAGTAGGAAAGATGGAGCCGCCGACCAACGTGGTGCCTAAGTCGGTCATTACTCCACTGTCCCAGAAGAAGCCGTGCTGGATGTCATCGCCCGCTAAATAGGAATAGCCAATGATCTGGCCCGCCTCATTGATCGCCACAGGTCCGCTGGAGAGGCCGCCCAATGTGCCTAAGTCGGTCATCGTATACGCGGCATAGACTGGGCTGACATTGGAGATCAGTGCCAGTATTACCAAAACTGAGATCATACGAACTTTGTTCATTATGTTTTCCTTTTTAATAACAGGTGCGAATGGGCATATTTGCATCCGGTATTACAGGTTGATGAGGATCACCTTTTCGCTTATTTGAATTGGAAGGTCGCGCGCTGAGTGTGACATCAATTAATATCACACCCAGCTACCACGTTTCAAACTTCCCTCTTGTTGATAAGAAGGAAGGTTGTTGCGCTGACGTATTGCTTCGTTACTTCAAGTTGAAGTAAGCAGGGCACACTTGGCCGCCATCCAGTTTCAGGAACAGGGTGACCTCGAAAGGTCGCCTATTCTTTTTAATAGGAAGCCTGTGAGCGGCGAAAACAGGCTTCAAGACTTACGGACCAATGTACGTCTGGCGGCGTGACTCAAATGCGTCGAAGTAGTATATTCCTCGAGTGCCGTTGTCAATACCGGCGATTGCTCCGAGTTGTGCACTGTCAATCCGCCGCGTATCATTATCCACACCAATGAGGTCCGCTTGTTGCACGCCATCTATCCAGAACGTGAGCCCGCCATCGTTGGCTCCAACGGTGGTTGCCGCGCGCCAGTCCATCTCGATGGAGTGCGAAGCGTCGGTGATCGTGAACCAATTGCTGGTCGTCCAGGCGTTGGCATCGTTGCGTAGTTCGGCGCGCACCTGATATGCCCCTGCGCTGAATCGGAACTCAACGCGCAGCACGATGTTGGACGCACCGCTATTCCCGTAGAACAGATAATGCGCATTGTTGTTCCCCATCGCGATCGAGTTCGGATCGAAGCGGAAACGGACTCGGTAGCGAGCTTCGGCGTTTGGCGTATTATCCGTGAGGTAGACTGAGTTATTGTTGTTCACCTCAACGCGCAGACCGAATGATCCAGTCAGCGCTGCAGCCGCGTTCGCGCTTGGGTCGGTCGCGTCGAGCGGATCACTCGTCACTGACCATGCTGAAAGGTTCCCAGATTCGAAACCGTCCGCAAAGATAGGATCAGGTACTGGTGGTGGTGGTGGCACGTTGGGATCCCCTCCAATGTAGGTTTGCGTGCGCGACTGGAAGGCGTCGAAGTAGTATATTCCGCGAGTACCGTTATCGATACCTGCAACGGCGCCTAACTGAACACTATCAATACGACGCGTGTCGTTATCCACCGCGGTGAGATTGGCTTGCTGCACTCCATCGGTCCAGAATGTTAAGCCTCCATTGTTTGCTCCAGCGGCGGTCGCCGCACGCCAGTCCAGTTCAATAAAGTGTGGGGCATCGCTGATCGTGATCCAGCTGCTGGTCGTCCAGCCGTTGGCATCGTTTCGGAGCTCGGCGCGCACCTGGTAGAGCCCAGACGCTGGGCAGGCCGCATTTGCACACTGGAACTCTACTCGCAATACCTGGTTGGCCCCACTATTTCCGTAGAGGATATAGTGAGCATTTCCCATACTCATGGGGATGGAGTTCGGGTCGAAGTAGAAGCGCGCCCGATAGCGCAGCTCGGCATTGGGTGTGTTATCGGTGAGGTAAATGGAGGTGTTATCGTCAATTACAGCCTGCATCCCGAAGGACTCGGCCAGCGCCGCGGCCGAGGTCACACTGAGGTCGCCCACATCCGTCACACTGGCGGACCAGGCTGATAGGTTGCCCGACTCGAAGCCATCCATGAAGATGAGATCGGCTGGAGCAGTGATCGTCAGGTTCGCTGGAATGTAGGTCAGATTGTAGTTGCTGCCTGCGGCCAGTGTGCCTTGAGAAATAGCATACGTGCCAATGTTCTCACCGATGGCGCGGGCCAACGCACCATTAAAGCTATCACCGCTTGCGAGCGCGCCGCTGGTGACTTGATAAGTCAAGGCGGGATCTGCAGTCCCGTATACTTTACTCTTGGGATCCGCTGTGACCGTGATCGGCCCGACGGTGATCGTAAAATTGTTGCCGACGTACGTAAGGTTGTAGTTACTACCTGCGGATAGTGTACCTTGTGTAATCGCATACGTGCCAACATTCTCACCTGCTGCGCGTGTCAACAAACCACTGAAGTTGTCTCCGCTTATTAGCGCCGGTGTGGATGTGTAATTCAGCACTGGATCAGCATTGCCATAGACTTTGCTTTGGTTAACATTTGCTGTCACAGTGATCGGCTTAGCAGTGATCGCAAAATTGTTGCCGACAAAAGTCAGGTTGTAGTTATTCCCAGCGGTCAGCGTGCCTTGCGTGATAGCATAGACGCCGACGTTCTCACCAGGGGCGCGACTAAGAACACCACTGAAATTGTCGCCACTTACCAGCGCTGGTGTGGAGCTGTAACTCAGCACAGGATCAGGATCACCATAGGCTTTGCTCTGAGCATTCGCGGTCACGGTAATCGGCTTGGCGGTGATAGAAAAATTGTTGGCAACGTAAGTGAGGTTATAGTTATTCCCGGCGGATAGCGTTCCTTGTGTAATCGGATACGTGCCAATGTTCTCACCAGCTATGCGGCTCAAGCCACCACTGAAGTTGTCGCCGCTAACCAGCGCCGGTGTAGAGATGTAACTCAGGGCAGGATCAGGATCTCCATAGACTTTGCTCTTCGCATCTGCAGTAATCGTGATTGGCTTGGAGGTGATCGTCAAGTTGTTGCCGACGTAAGTGAGGTTGTAATTACCACCTGCCGTCAGCGTGCCTAGCGTGATGGCATAGGTGCCAATGTTCTCACCGAAAACTCGCGTCAATGCTCCTGTGAAACTATCGCCGCCTTCGAGCGCGCTGCTGGTAGCCTGATACGTCAGTGCTGGGTCAGCAGAGCCATACACTTTGCTCTTGGCATCCGCCGTGACAGTGATCGGCTTGCTGGTGATCGTCAGGTCGTCGCCAATGTAGGTGAGGTTGTAGTTACTACCTGCCGCCAGCGTGCCTTGGGTAATGGCATAGGTGCCAACATCTTCTCCGATGGCGCGTGTGAGACTGCCTATGAAGCTGTCGCCACTTTCGAGGGCGCCGCTCGTCACTTGATAGGTCAAGGCTGGATCAACCGTCCCGTATACTTTACTCTTAGGATCGGCTGTAACAGTGATCGGCTTGGGGGCTATCGTCAGCGTTCCATCCAGATAAGAAAAGTTGTAGTTGTTATCCAGGCCGTCCGAGCAAGTGAGGATGTAGCTGCCCACATCCGTATGTGCACCGGCGACACCGCAGGTTGGCTCGGTATCAAGATCAGTGAACGTGTCAGTGCCTATGAAGCCACTGTATTGGAAAGTGAAGAGTGGATCAGACTCACCATAGACGATGGACTTATCATCACTTGTCACGGTGAGAATCGCTTTTGTGATCGTTAGTGTTCCATCCACATAGATAAAATCATATGTGTCGTCCACACCACCGGAGCAGGTGATCGTATAACTGCCGACATTCCTCGGATGCGTGCCGGTTGCAACACAAGTTGGAGGCATATCAACGTCGCTTGAATCGTCGCTCCCCACAAATCCATTATATGCAAAGCTGAATGACGGTTCAGCATCTCCATAAGTGATGATTTGCGGATCGGCTGTTACCATCAGCACGGGCCGAATCGTCACACTCACGGTGATGATATCTATTCCACCATTCCCATCCGATACTTGCACATCGAAAGTATCGGTGCCGCTATAGTCTGGTAATGGAGCATATCCAATCACCTTCGATAAGCCTGTGCCGCTGGCGGTGGCTGTGCCATTCCCAGCGGGAGTGCTAATGCTCCAGGTCAGCGTATCGCCATCTGCATCTGTTGCATGGAGGGTCAGATCAAATGCAGTTGGAGAACCATCTTCGGACATCGTTACATTGACCGAGGAGCCTTCGGTGATGATTGGGGCAGCGTTGTTGAGAACTGTCTCTGTCACGGTTGGGGCGGGGTTATAGCTCGTGTTTCCCATCTGGTTATAGATCACCAGGCAAGTCCCTGTTCCGCTGGTGATAGTGAAGTCCGCGCCATTATTAGTACAGGAACCCGAGGAGCCATATGAAACTGAAAGACCTGAGGTAGCTGTGGCTACGACCGTAAAGGTGGCCCCTGCTGATGCGTTTGCTGGCGCGCTGGTGGTCACGCTGATCGTTTGGTCAAGCCTCGGAACGGCTACGCCATACAACTCTGCCCCGGCAAGAATGCCGCTATTACCTTGTCCTCCTGCGACAAGCACCTGGCCGTTCGGAAGTAATGTCGCGGTGTGCACACCGCGAGCGACGGTCAGGGCACTCGTCGTGGTCCAAGTGCCTGGAGCCGCATCGAATAATTCACTGCTGGCATTAAGGGTACTATTGCCAAACCCTCCTGCGACCAGCACTTTGCCATTCGGAAGCATTGTGGTGGTGTGAAGATAGCGTGCGACGGTCATGGCACTGGGGGTTGTCCAAGTGCCTGCAGCCGGATCGAATAATTCCGCGCTAGCGAGCGAGGGAGGATATCCTCCGGCGATCAGCACTTTGCCATTCGGAAGCAACGTGGCAGTGTGACTAGAACGGGGAGTAACCATTATATGGTGTATAGAGGTCCAGGTCCCCGCAGCCGGGTCATACAGCTCCGCGCTCTCAAGAGCGCCATTGTTATTATGCCCACCCGCCACCAGTACTTTGCCATTCGGAAGTAATGTGGCAGTGTGAGCAGAACGGGCAGCAGCCATCGGACCGGTGGATGTCCAAGTACCCGTAGCGGGGTCATACAATTCTGCACTGGCGAGAGTGCTAACTCCGCTAGAACCTCCTGCGACCAGCACTTTGCCATTCGGAAGTAATGTGGCAGTGTGGCCCTGGCGGGCATTAACCATTGGGCTGGTGGTAGTCCAAAGGCCCGAAGCCGGGTCATACAACTCTGCACTGGCACGAGTGCCACTAGGGCCATACCCTCCTGCGACCAGCACTTTGCCATCCGGGAGTAATGTAGCGGTGTGTTGATAACGGGCCTGCGCCAGCGAACCGATGGTAGTCCAAAGGCCCGAAGCCGGGTCATACAACTCAGAACTTGCAAGATAGTCGTTCTTATACCCTCCCACAACCAACACTTTGCCATCCAACAGTAACGTGGCCGTATGCTGAGAACGGGCCTCTGCCAGCGAGCCCGTGATGACCCAACCATCCTCAATGGTCACGCTGACCGTGATCGTGCCTGCCAACGCGCCATCTGAGACTTGCACATCGAAACTATCCGCGCCGGAGTAATCTGCCGTCGGTGTGTAACTGATGGCTTTGGAGTTGCCTGTCCCACTTGCAGCCGCGGTGCCGTGTGAAGCCGGTAATGAAATGCTCCAGGTCAGCGTGTCGCCGCTGTCGAGATCTGTGGCATGGAGGGTCAAGGTAAAGGCAGTCGGATTACCATCTTGCGACATGGTCACAACTAGCGAGGCACCCTCCGTGATGACTGGGGCAGAGTTGACTCCGGTGACCGTTTGTATCACTGGAAGGGCAGCGTTGTAACTTTGGTCGCCCATCTGGTTATAGATCACCAGGCAGTTACCCGAACTGCTGGTCATAGTGAAGTCTGGACCAGAATTCACGCAAGAACCTGAGGAGCTATAGAATACGGGAAGCCCAGACGAAGCCGTCGCCACGACGGTGAAGGTAGCCCCTGATAAAGCGCTCACAGGCGCGCTGGTCGTGACACTGATCGATTGATCGGTGCGCGAAGGCGCAACCCCATACAACTCCGCGCTGGCCAGATAGCCTCCGTTATATCCTCCCGTGACCAGCACCTGTCCATTCGGAAGCAACGTGGCCGTGTGACCATAATGGGTAGTAGTCATGGCACTGGTGGTTGTCCAGCTGCCTCCAGCCGGATCATACAACTCTGCGCTGGAAAGAAGGGTGTTATTAAACCCTCCCGCAACCAGCACTTTGCCATTCGGAAGTAATGTGGCAGTGTGAACATAGCGTGTGACGGTCATAGCGCTGGTGGTTGTCCAGGTACCTGTCGCCGGATCATACAACTCTGCACTGGCAAGATAACCGTTATTAAACCCTCCTGCGACCAGCACTTTGCCATTCGGAAGCAATGTGGCGGTGTGAAAATATCGGGCAGTAGCCAATCCACCCGTGGTTGTCCAGGTACCTGTCGCCGGATCATACAACTCTGCACTGGTAAGCCAGCCGCCGGGGCCAACCCCTCCTGCAACTAGCACTTTGCCATTTGGAAGTAATGTGGCGGTGTGATAATAGCGCGCAGCAGCCATTGGACTGGTGGTTGTCCACGTACCCGCAGCCGGATCATACAATTCTGCACTGGTAAGCCAGCCGCCGGGGCCAACCCCTCCTGCAACCAGCACTTTGCCATTCGGAAGCAACGTGGCAGTATGGGCCTGCCGGGAAACAGCCATCGGGCTGGTGGTGGTCCAGGTGCCTGTCGCTGGATCATACAATTCTGCACTGGCAAGATAACCGCCGCTATTAAACCCTCCTGCGACCAGCACTTTGCCATTCGGCAGCAACGTGGCGGTGTGAAGATATCGGGCAGTAGCCATCGATCCCGTGGTTGTCCACGCGCCTGTCGCTGGTTCATACAACTCCGCACTGGCAAGGTAGCCACTGTTGCGCGACCCTCCCACGACCAGCACTTTGCCATTGGAAAGTAATGTGGCAGTATGATAACCGCGAATCTGCACCATCGAGCCGGTGACGACCCAACCATCCTCGATGGTCACGTCGACCGTGATCGTGTCGCTCGAGCTTCCATCCGAGACTTGAACATCGAAACTGTCCGCGCCGGAGTAATCGGTTGTAGGTGTGTAGCTAATAGCTTTGGATAAACCTGTCCCACTCACATCCGCAGTTCCATGCGAAGCGGGTAATGAAATGCTCCAGGTCAGCGTGTCTCCATTATCTGCATCGGTGGCGTGGAGGGTCAATGTAAAGGGAGTCGGATTACCATCCTGTGACATCGTCACAGCGACCGAGGCGCCTTCGGTGATGACTGGGGCAGAGTTGGTTTTCGTCACCGTCTCTGTCATTTGCGGCGCAGGATTGTATTGCCAGTTCCCTGCCTGGTCATACATCACTGTGCAGCCCCCTGTTCCACTGGTCATTGTGAAGGTCGCGCCAGTATTCGTGCATGACCCTAAGGAGCTATACGATACTGAAAGACCAGACGAAGCTGTCGCCGCGACGGTGAAAACTTCATCCGTCATTGCACTCGAGGGAGCATGTGTGGTGACCGTGATCGTTTGGTCAGTCCTGGGAGTATCGAATTCATACGCGCCGATGTCACAATGCGCGCCCTGCGGACGAGTCACACCACGCTCATCGGTTGATGCACAAGTTGAATCGTTCCCCGCGTCGATAGCGGGAGAACCAGTCTGGAGTGCCATGGTCTGAGTCAAGCCGCCATTATCTGCCAACGCGCCCAGGAGTGGGTCCGCATTGATGATATTTGTCCCACCTGGGTAGCCACCCTGCACAATGCTGTCGCTGACGACCGGGGTACTGCCCCCATTGAAGAATTCAGTGCCGTTCTCCCAGACGATACTGTTCCTGATGATCGGGTTACTGTTGACATTGTACATCCCGCCACCGGAAGCGGCCGTGTTAGCGTGGAAGGTTGCGTTCGTCAAGGTGGGACTGCTGTTGTTGATGTTGAACCCACCTCCACCGGCATTAAAAGCAGAGTTCCCGCTGAAGGTTACGTTCGTCAGGCTCGGACTGCTGTTATCGTTATGCATCCCGCCACCCCGGTTACCTGCGCTGTTGTTACTGAAGGTCACATTCGTCAAGATGGGACTGCTGTTGACATTGTACATCCCCCCACCGGTAATGGCGGTGTTACTGCTGAAGGTCACGTCCGTTAGCGTTGGATTGCTATTACTGTAATTGGACATCCCCCCTCCGTTATTGGTAGCTCTATTGTTGTTGAAGGTCACATTCATCAAGCTTGGACTGCTGGAATCGTTAATCATACCGGCTCCGTAAGGAGCGGAGTTGTCGCTGAAGGTCACATTTGTCAGGCTCGGGCTGCTGGTAGAGTTCCACATCCCACCGCCATTGCTGATGGCGGCGTTTCCACTGAAGGTGAGGTTCGTTAGACTTGGGTTGCTGCTCTGATTATGCATCCCACCACCATTGATAATGGCGTGGATTGCGTCATTTGCATTTCCGGCTGTGACGGTGAATCCATCCAGAATGGCAGTGCTATTTGTTGTGCCGCCAGTGACCACGTGGTAGGAGTTATCCCCATTGTTTGCAAAGTTCGCACCATCATTACCATTAAGGTCGCCGCTCAGGATCGTGACGTTCACCACAGGATCACGCTGAGTACGCAAAGTTTCTGTTCCGGCGAATCCGCCGTAGATGCCAACACCATTCTTGAGTGTGAAGCTGGCAGTGCGGTCTGTCCCGCTGGTAGGCTTGTACGTTCCCGCCGCCACCCAGATCTCCTGCCCGGAGACGGCGCTGGCGAGCGCAAAGTGCAGTTCACAGGCATTCGCCCAACTATTGCAGAAGCCACTGGTCAAGCCACCTGCCTTGGCATATACAACTGGCTCCAGTTGTACTGTCACTGTCTCTGTCACGGTTTGAGCGGGGTTGTAATTCATATCTCCCATCTG
>Ga0114129_10017243_pt1 | contig 10286 bp, 5 predicted proteins | sample RhiMetdeltSRZDD1_FD_80071 | JGI IMG/M metagenome (GOLD analysis project Ga0114129, IMG submission 80071) | Populus rhizosphere microbial communities from Tennessee, USA - Rhizosphere MetaG P. deltoides SRZDD1 (version 2) (version 2) | ecosystem: Host-associated > Plants > Roots > Rhizosphere >... | reverse complement strand
GTCTTCATGGACCGCCGCGTGGTCACTGACACCTATTTCAGCACGCTGGGCATCCCGCTGCGTTCCGGGCGCGCGTTCGACACCGGCGATCGCGCCGATGCGGTCGATGGCCGGGCGGACGCGGCTGAAGGCGTCGTGATCGTCAACGAGGCCGTGATCCGCCGGTTCTGGCCGGACGGCAACGCGCTCGACCGGCGGCTGCGCCTCATGCTTCGCCCCGCGCCAGGGCCCTGGCTTCGCGTTATCGGTGTTGTGGGCGACGTGCGTCATCACGGGCTCGATCAGCCGGCGCAGCCGGAGGTCTATGTGCCGTATGCACAAGCGGCTGTTGAGTCGATGGTGTTTCTCGCGCAGACGCAGGGCGATCCGCTGCAGTTGGCGGAGCCGGTGCGACGGGCGCTGCAAGGACTCGATCCGTTGCTCCCGGTCCGCCAGGAGACGCCGGCCGGTCTGCTCGATGCGTCCATTGCGGAGCCGCGGCTCCGCGCGCTGCTTTTCAATGGCTTCGGGCTTGCCGCCCTGTTGCTGTCGGCGCTCGGTATTTACGGCGTTGTCGCGTATGCGGTCGAGCGGCGAACGCGTGAAATCGGTGTGCGGATGGCCTTCGGCGCCACGCGTGCAAATATTCTCGGCCTCGTCATGCGCAACGGGATGCGCACGGTGATTGCCGGCGTGGCGGTCGGGCTGGTTGCCGCAGCCCTGGTGACCCGCGCACTTCGCGGCTTGCTCTTTGGCGTTCCGGCGCTCGACCCGCCGACGTTCGCGGGAGTGACCGGCTTGCTGCTCCTCGTTGCCGTCTTTGCGATTCTCGTTCCGGCAGTGCGCGCCATGCGGCTCGATTCAACCGCAGCCCTGAGGATTGATTGATCGTCGACATGACCGCGCACGCCGTCAAGGTGACGCTGGAGGATATCCAATCCTTTCGCACGTTGTTTCTCCAGGAAACCAACTTCCAGATCAGGTACGACGCCTGCCACATGCGCGGTTGGACCGACTCCTACCTGCTGAAGATTGACGACGTCGCGGTGGGATATGGCTCGATCAAGGGGCTGCAGCGAGCGGATCGCGATGCGGTCTTCGAGTTCTACGTGATTCCCCCGTTCAGGAAGTGGTCGAGTCTGCTGTTCACTGAGCTGGTGGCGGCGGCGAAGGCCACATACATCGAATGTCAAAGTAATGACCTGTTGCTGTCCTCGATGCTCCACGAGTTCGCGCACAAGATCAGCGCCGATACCGTGTTGTTCGAGGACCACGTCGTGACTGAGCACAAGATCGCGGACGCCGTGGTCCGCCTGAAGCATGACGACGATCGAGTGTTCGAGCACGCCGTCGAACCCCTGGGCGAATACGTGCTCGACGTGGGTGGTGAGCTTGTCGCGACGGCGGGGTTCCTGCTCCACTACAACATGCCCTTCGCCGACCTCTACATGGAAGTCAGGAGGGACCAGTGGGGACGTGGCTTTGGCAGCTTCATCCTGCAAGAGGTGAAGAAGGCGTGCTACGTGGCCGGCAGGGTTCCGGCCGCTCGCTGCGGGATCGATAACAACGCGTCGCGGGCGACGCTGATCAAGGCCGGCATGCGCGTATGTGGATTCATGCTCATCGGCACGATCAAGGCCGAAAACAGGAGCTTGCACACTAGTTGCGGTCCGGTGCCCAAAGAGGGATAGGAATCAGGTAAGCTGCCACTCCTCGAAAGTAGGAGTGCGGGGAATGGCAACAGCACGGACGCACTGCCCAGAGTGCAACAGTCGTGCGGTGATCGACCTGGCGGAGGCGCTGCCGCATCCTGAGGTCGATTTCTTCTGGTGCGGGGGGTGCCGCTCCATGTGGCATCTTCGCAAAGGCGAGAATTGGCCCCCGAGCAAGGCACTGCTCGAGCCGACAGACTCAGGCCAGGAGCCTAATCTGAGTTCGCGCGGCCCTACGGCACGCCCGCCGCGCGCCCCTCGAACACCCGGAGTTCGATCGCATCATTCGACGCGAACGTTCGTGGCGTCTCAGCGCTGAGCGTATTGAGTCGGTCACCAGACGGGAGACAGGCGCCGCTCCCCGCCGATCTCTTCGGCCGGCAAATCGCATTGCACGCTCGAGTCGGCATAGATATAGTGCGCGTGTGCAATGGAGTTGCGGATTTTACGTAGCGACCATGCTCCGCCCCCTGCTGACATTGACGTCACTCTCGTGCTCGCTGGAATAGTCTTTGAACCGCGCGCACGTCGCGACGCGCCGGTTGGACGGATCCGCCCGACGTCCCGGGCTGTCGTCACTCGAACGCGATCGCGCTGACTCGAGGATTGGATCGCAGTGCCTACCGCTTCGACTGACGTGGCTTCCTTGCGGGACGCCCAGACCGGCACGGATGCGGACCAGCCGCATTGTGTGAGGCCGGTGCGATCCTTCATTGCGATCCTTTCTCTCGATCCCTGGGGCTCGTCGTCAGCAGTGCCGCGACTCCAGCGACTGCCGGGTTGGGAATCAACGCACGTCATTAGCAGTGATGGAGCGTCCGAGTTGGCATTCGTCGATGCCGAGCCATGCGGTCGGACCAGGCCTCGTCCCGCGGGACGCGTCACTCTCATCGTGGGTGACGACGCCGAATGGGAAGAGTCACGAGGCAAAGTGTGCATGGGAAACGCGGCATGCGTAGAGTGGGACTCGATGCAAGGGTCGATCTCCGTCCTGAGCAGCATCGTGGCCATGCCTCCCATATTTGTGTGCCGAAGGCCCGGTGTTGTCGTTGTCACGTCCGAGCTCTATCTGTTCCGCGCGGTTGCGCACCTGCCGCTCGCGATCAATCCGCAAAGTGCGCTGGAGCTATTCTCGTTTGGCTACCCCCTGGGCCATCGAACTCTCTTCACCGGCGTGACGCTGATGCCAGGCGCGCACCGGTTACAGCTGGATGTTCACGGTGGCAACCATCTCACACGATCCTGGAACCCTCCGCAGCCTGAACCCTTATCAGACCCATCCTCGCACGTAGCTCTTCAGGCAGAGGCCTTCCGTCGGGCGGTTACGAATATTCATCTGACGAACAGTCTCTTCGCTCTGACGGGCGGACTCGATACCCGCGCGGTACTAGCGGTCTTGTCGAAGACCGCCGCTAGGCCCACTGCCTGCACGATGAGCGGAAGTCCTGCCGTGTGCCTCGACGCCCGTCTCGCGATGGCGTTGTGCAGGGAGTATCGCTTGGAGCACGTTCTGGTCACACTCGGTGAGCAGTACGTCCGAGACTTACCCACGTACGTCGTCGAGGCATCGCGGCTGTCTGGAGGACTCGCCAGTCTGGATCAGGCGCATGAGGTGTATTTCAATCGGCAACTGAATGGTGTCGGCTCGAGACGGCTGTCCGGCAACCTTGGAAATCAGCTCGCTCGTCTAGGCCTGGAAGCCTATGCAACCAGGGATGCAGCCTTCGACGTGCTGACTGAGGGGCGTGCGAGAGCCGCAAGCGTTCAGCGACAGCAACACTGGCTCGATTCTGCCACGAGGAACTCCGAGTCTACGCTGCTGCAACTGCTGCTGGAGTGTGAGGCTCCCTTCTCCTCCGTCGGGAACTTCAGTATCGGACAGCACTTCATGATTCAGCAGACTCCGTACGCCAATCGCCTGCTGATCGAGATGGCGCTGCGATCTCCTGTACATGCTGGTGCCAGCCGGCGCTTCAAGGCACGGCAAGCGCGCCTCCGACACGTCGGTCGTCGTTTTTTCGGTCAGGCCCGAGCGCACTCGTTCCAGTGCAGCGTGATTCGAGCGGTGGGGGGTGCCGCTGCGCACTACCCGATCAACTGGGGCTGGCGCGCGACAGGCGGTATCTCACTGCGAGGACTCGGTTGGGGTGTTCTCGCCTTCGCCGATGCGGCGTCGACGACGTGTTACGCCTCGTCTGCCCCGATTCGGAAAATCCTGAGTGCAGTGGGCGCTTCTGGTCTGGAAGAGATTAGGCAATCCCGGTTGTGGCTGGACACCGTCTTGCGGGAGTTCGTCAACGATACGCTTCGTTCGAAGCCGGTGGCAGAGAGTGGGTTATTCAGCGCCGCTGCTCTGGTCCGAGTGTTGGACGAGCACTAAGATGGCATCAACTCGCATCACGCCACGATAGTCGCCACCTTGGACCTGGCCTTAGCGCGCCAGATTTTTGTCGCCTACTAGCCTAGGCTTTTGCGTCAAAGGCGAGCGCCTTCTGGAACACGCGGCCACCGGTGTCGGTGAGCCGGAAGTTGCGTCCCTGATACTTGTATGTCAGCCGTGTGTGATCGATCCCCAGGCACCGCAGGATCGTGGCATTCAGATCGTGCACGTGCACAGGATCGGCGGTGATGTTGTAGCCGTAATCATCCGTTTCACCGAGCGTGATCCCCGGCTTCACGCCGCCGCCCGCCATCCAGATGGTGAACGCGCGCGGATGATGATCGCGGCCGTAGTCGTCGGCCGTCAGTTTGCCCTGCGAGTACACGGTCCGCCCGAATTCACCCGCCCAGATCACCAGGGTCTCGTCGAGCAGCCCTCGTTCCTTCAAGTCCTGGATCAGCCCGGCGCTCGACTGATCCACCTGCTGGCACGTTGCGCGGATCGCTCTCGGCAAGCCCGCGTGGTGATCCCACGCGCGGTGGTAGACCTGGATGAACCGCACACCGCGCTCGGCAAGGCGCCGAGCCATCAGGCAATTGGCCGCGTACGTCCCCGGCCTCCTGGAATCGGGGCCGTAGAGCTCGAAGGTGTGCTCAGGCTCCTTCGACAGATCTGTGAGCTCGGGCACGGAGGTTTGCATGCGGAACGCCATTTCGTACTGAGCGATCCGCGTCGCGATTTCGGGGTTCTGCGTGGCCTCGTACTGAAACTGGTTGAGGCGTTCGAGATCGTCGATGAAGCGTGCCCGCTGCTCCGTCTCGAAGCCGGCGGGGTTCGAGACATAAAGGACGGGATCGCCGACCGAGCGCAACTTGACGCCTTGATACTTGCTGGGAAGAAACCCCGTGCCCCACTGCCGTTCCGCCAACGACTGACCGTTTCCCGTAATCATCACCACGAATGCGGGCAGATCCTGGTTCGTCGTCCCCAGGCCGTAGGAGACCCACGCTCCCAGGCTTGGCCGTCCGGCAAGCTGGAATCCGGTCTGCGCGAACGTCACTGCCGGATCGTGATTGATCTGTTCGGTATGGATCGATCTGATGAAGCAGAGATCGTCGACGACCTTCGCCGTGTGCGGAAGCAACTCGCTGAGCCACGCGCCCGATTGCCCGAACTGCGCGAACTTGAAGATCGACTGGGCGATCGGAAAACTTGTCTGCCCGGCAGTCATCGCCGTCAGGCGCTGACCGTTGCGGATCGACTCGGGGAGATCCGTGCCGTGGGTTTTTGCTAGCTGCGGCTTGTAGTCGAACAGATCCAGTTGCGAGGGAGCGCCGCTCTGGAACAGATAGATGACGCGCTTGGCCTTGGGCGCAAAGTGCGGCAATCCCGGTAACGCGCCGGTCCCGGTCGCGTCTGCGCTCTGTGCGAAGAGGTCGCATTGCAGCAGCTCCGCCAGGGCGGCCATCCCGATGCCGACGCCAGCCTGTCCCAGAAAGCGCCGTCGGGCCATACGCAACGCGACGTCTACCGGAACCATAACTACTCCTTCATCACCACTTCGTTCAGGTTGAGGATGAGGCTCGTCACGCTGCTGTAGGCCGCCAGCTCGCTCACGTCGATGCCAGGATCGCGCGGGCGTTCGCCGTGGCCGACGTACTTCAGCGCCGCGTCCGGTTTGCTCTTGAACAGCTCGAGGTTTTCGACGAAGGCGTCCTCGAGGACAGCGGCCTCCGATGCTTTCGGCGCGCGCGCCGTTGCCATGCGGAATGCATACGCGATCCGGGCCGCGTGCGTCGTCCCGCCCTCCTTGATGGCGCGCTCGGCAAACACTCGCGCTGCTTCGACGAACGTCACATCGTTCATGAGATCGAGTGCCTGCAGCGGCGTGTTGGTCATCACCGGCCGCACCATGTGGCTCTCGCGCGCCGAGGCGTCGAAGTTGGCCATCGAAGGTGGCGGGATCGATCGGCGCCAGAACGTATACAGGCTGCGCCGATACAGGTTGTCGCCATGATCCTGCACATATGCGCCACCGCCGCCGATCTCGTTCCACAGCCCCTCGGGCTGATACGGTTTCACCGAGGCGCCGCCGACCTTGTTGACCAGCAGGCCTGCTACTGCGAGCGCCTGGTCGCGCACCATGTCAGCCGACAGCCGCATGCTCGGCCCGCGAGCGAGGAGACGGTTGTCCGGATCCTTCGCCCGCAGATCCTGGCCAACACGCGATCCCTGCCGGTAGGTCGCGCTCATCACGATCGTCTTCTGGAGCGCTTTGACATCCCAGCCGGTCCGCACGAACTCGGTTGCGAGCCAATCGAGCAGCTCGGGATGCGACGGCGGTTCGCCCTGCGACCCGAAATCCTCTGTGGTCCTCACGATGCCGACGCCGAAGTACATCTGCCAGAAACGGTTCACCGTGACTCGCGCCATCAGCGGATTCGATGGATCCACCAGCCACCGCGCCAACCCCAGGCGGTTCGGCGGAAACGCGGTCGGGGACGTTGCGAGTGCCGCCGGCAGCATTGGTGTCACCACTTCACCTGGTCTGTCGTACATCCCGCGGATGAGCAAATGCGTCTCGCGCGGAGTGGGCATTTCCTCCATGACCATCACCGTGGGGAGGCTTTGATAGAAGCGGTCGCGTTTGGCCAGTGCGTCCGTCAACCGTGCGCGCGCTTCGGCGAGATTGGCCGGGAGCGCATGCTCGAGGAAGTAGTCATGGATCTTGTCGGCCTGAGCAACCGTGCGCTTGTCCTCTGGCAGCGCCGCGATCTCGGTAATCGGCGTGAGCACGGCGAGCATCCCGGCTTCGGCCGTCGTTAACGCGCGATTGTAGATTCGGACTTCGTCGAGGCGGCCGCGGAACCGGTTGTTCGGGCCTCCGCCGCCGCCGATCCGCAGCGGCTCACGCTGGACGGCACCCTGGCTGTTCACGTCGTCGAGCATGATCTCGAGCGGCTGATCCTCGCCATCGACGAAGATCTTGACGCCGCTCGCCCAGCGCGATCCGCTGTAGGTCAGCGCCACGTGATGCCATTGGTTCAGCGTGATCGCTTTCCGCGTCCGTAGCCGGATCCCTTCATCGACCCACTTGGTCACGTAGTCGTATTCGATCTTGCCGTCACGCAGGTTCAGCCCGTGCCCGTTCGGCTCGACGATGTCTTCATCCCTCGTCACGATGGCGCCGTTTTCCGTTGTGGGGTAGATCCACACAGCCATCGTGTAGCCGTCGTCATAGGTGACCGTCGGGTCGTTGGCACCGAGCGCGCCACGTCCGGCACCATAGCTGTCGAATCCCGCCATGTCGCCGACGAATTGAATGAAGGCCGTGCCGTCGAAGGTAGCGGCCTGACCGATCCGGCCGGCTGTCAAACTCGGGGCAGGCATGTTGGTGACGGCGGCTGCTGGACGCGCGTTCTTGGCCTCGTGCAGCACCGCAACCTGAGGCGCGAGATCACTGTCGAACGAGTAATAGCCGACGAGGCCTCGCGAAGGCGCCCAGTCGACCGGCGTGGACCTGTTCAGTGAACGTTCCCAGTCTCGCTGCGCCCTGGTCACATCCGGTTGAAGCGTCTCCCACGCCGCGGCTGCCCTCACCAGATCCTGGTTGAGCCGCTGCAACTGGGCTTCCTGATCCGGCAGCGGCGCAGTGATGTACGGCGGCGAGTTGCCCACACGGCGAAACTTCCCGTGCTCCGGGACGTTATTGAAGTACGCGAAGAGCTGGTAGAACTCCTTCTGCGTGAACGGATCAAATTTGTGGTTGTGGCATCGGGCGCACCCAAGTGTCACGCCGAGGAACACCGTCGACGTCGTGTCCACCCGATCGACGACGTATTCGGCGGCGTATTCTTCCGGGACGATGCCGCCTTCCGAGTTGCCGCGGTGATTACGATTGAAGCCGGTGGCGATTTTCTGGTTCAACGTCGCATTCGGTAACAGGTCGCCGGCCAGTTGTTCGATCGTGAACTGGTCGTAGGGCATGTTGCGATTGAATGCGTCGATGACCCAGTCGCGCCATCGCCACATGAACCGCTCACCGTCAGTCTGATAGCCGTTGCTGTCGGCATAGCGCGCGGCATCGAGCCATGGGAACGCCATGCGCTCCCCGTACTGTGGCGACCGCAGCAGGCGATCGACGACCTTCTCGTACGCGTTTGCAGACCGATCCGCCAGGAACGCGTCGAGCTCTGCGGGCGTGGGCGGCAGACCCGTCAAATCGAAGGAGACTCGCCGCAGCAGCGTCGCCTCGTCGGCTTCAGCCGAAGGCTTCAATCCTTCGCGCTCGAGCCGCTGCAGTACGAACGCATCGATCGGATTCCGCACCCATTTGACGTCCTTGAGGTCCTTCGGAAGCTCCGGCCGCCTGGGTGGAATGAACGACCAGTGCTTCTGCCACGTCGCGCCCTGTTCGATCCATCGTGTCAGCAACGCGACTTGCCGCTCACTGAGCGGCTCGCCGGCGGCAGCGCCGTTTTGACTTCGTGGCATGCGGACGGCAGGGTTGGTGGCCGTGATGCGCGCGATCATCTGGCTCCGCGCCGGCTCTCCAGCCACGATCGCGAATCGTCCGTCCTTGAGCGCACGCTTGGCGCCCTCTTCCTGATCGAACCGGAGAGTCGCAATCTGCGTCCCCGGACCATGACACTGGAAGCACTTGTCCGAGAGGATCGGGCGGATGTCGCGATTGAACTCGATCGTCGCAGGCAGCGGCTGCGGGGCCGGCGCTATGGGTGTGCTTTGTCCCGCGGACTGGACGATCTGCGTGGAAATCGCACACAGAAACAGTCCCAACGCCCCCACCGATGACACCCGAGTGGTTCGCATTCTGCCAGAGAGTTTGTCCATACAGCGTGCCTTGTCAGAGCGTCTTCCAGGGGCCCGTCAAATCCTACGCCCAGATGACCTCGGTCGTCGCGGGTCCTCTTCATCCATTTTTGGAAAAGATGTCGAGCTTATAGCCCGCCTTCGTGAACAGGTAAGTGCGCGATTCATCGGCCATTTGGCGGAATCTGTCCATGTTCACCCCCACCATCCGGCCACGGGATTTGCGTATCTGGCCACCGATGATCACGGTGTCGATGTTTCGCCCGTCGGCCGCCGCGACAACCGTCCCGATCGCATGGTTCGACGGATAGAGATTGATGTCATCGGTTCGGATCATGACGATGTCCGCTTCCTTGCCCGGCGTGAGTGTTCCGCACTTGTCGAGAAGGCCGGCGCATGCGGCGCCGCCGGCCGTTGCGCACTCGAGCACCGTGCGGACGCTGACGAGCGCAGATGCCTTGGCGTCGCCGTTGACCTTTCGGTACGTGGCCATCGCACGTTGCACGTTGAAGGCCACGCGCATCTCGGTGAACATGTCGGTGCCGTACGACACTTCGTTGTCGATGCTGAAGCCGGGGCGCATGCCGTGGTCGAGCGCCGTCTGAAATGCAGACACACCTTCCCCGAGACCGTACTGTGCGTCCGACCTGGGACAGACGTTCACCGTCGCGCCGGCGTCCTTGATGCGTTGCCATACCTGGTCGGGCCAGCCCTGACAGTGGTTGAAGGTATTGTCCGGGCGCAGCAGCTTCTCGTTCCAGAACTGCTCGAACTCCGGTCCGGCTGCGTTCGACTCGGTCGTGATTCGAATCCCGAGCTTGCGCGCCAGCGCCCAGTTCTCGCGGCTCATGCCGGAAAACATCCGCAGCGTGACCAGTTGGTCAGTTGACGTGAAGAACCGCTTCTGCAGCCGTGCGAGATCGTTGGGCCACTGCTTGTCCCAGTCGCCGGTCTGCGGCGCGCCGGAAGCGTGGACGCCGCGAATACCCGAATCGATCAGCGCCTGAACCGCGGCATCGGAGTGTGCGGCGGACCGCGAGTTGTGCGAGTTGTCGATCACGCACGTGATACCGGCGTCGATGCAGCCGAGTGCCGTGATCAGATTGCCGACGTAGATATCGTCGGGCCGATAGTAGCGCGCGAAACCGTTATGCGTCGTCGCCATGTAATCGCTGATGGCGCCATCCGGGATGATGCGGCGTAGCTGTCCTTCCCACGAATGACGATGGGCGTCGACGAAGCCAGGAATGACGATCGTGTTCGTGGCGTCGATTACCTGCGCCTGCGATGGTACTTTGACCTGGCCTCCGACGCCGACGATCTTCTTGCCGTCGATGAGTACGTCACCCTTCACGAAGTCGCCGACCTTCGCGTCCATGCTCACG
>Ga0114129_10017242_pt1 | contig 10286 bp, 7 predicted proteins | sample RhiMetdeltSRZDD1_FD_80071 | JGI IMG/M metagenome (GOLD analysis project Ga0114129, IMG submission 80071) | Populus rhizosphere microbial communities from Tennessee, USA - Rhizosphere MetaG P. deltoides SRZDD1 (version 2) (version 2) | ecosystem: Host-associated > Plants > Roots > Rhizosphere >... | reverse complement strand
CGCCGATTTCGCGCGCGGCCGCCGCCAGGATCGGCGCGGGATCGACGAAGCCCGGCGGAAACTGTTGCGCGGGCGCCTGGACGCCGAAGAGCACGACGACCGCCAGCAACGTGCCGAATTTCTTCATAAGCCGCTTCCTCGTCTGGTCAACACCGGTTGGGTGCGTCAATCCTCGCACTCCACTTCGTCCAATTTCAACGCCTGAACTGGCTGGGTGTGCGCGGCGCACGCCGCGGCGATGCATACTGAGCGGAGCGTCAGGAGGCGGCATGGACGAACGCGCGCTGTTCACGAAGTTCTGGGAGAACGAATCGAAGACCACGCGCAAGGTGATCGCGCGCATACCCGAAGGGTCCGACTACCGGCCGGATCCCAAGTCGCGCACCGCCCGCGAAATCGCGTGGCAGATCGCGTGCGAAGAGAAAATGATCATCGACGCGGTCGAGACCGGCAAGGCCGAGTGGAAGCCGCCGCCGGCGCCAGCGACCATCAAGGAACTGGTCGAGGTGTACGACAGGCAGAGCGCGGAGATCGTCGGACGATGGAAAGCGCTGCCGGCCGAACGCTGGGGCGGGACGCTCGAGTTCTTCGGCGGTCAACGGCCGGCGTCGCCGATGGCGTGGAGCTTTCTCTTCGACATCGTGCACCATCGAGGGCAGATTTCGACCTACCTGCGCCCGATGGGATCGAAGGTTCCGCAAATCTACGGCCCGAGCGGCGACGAGCCGTAGCTCAACGTCCAAGGCCACATGCGGCCACGTCGCCGGATTGCAGCCCGCGTTTCAGCGCCGCCACGCGATCCGCCGACGATCCGTGCGTGAAGGAATCCGGGACGACCCTCCCCTGGCTCTCCTGTTGCAGCCGGTCGTCGCCGATGGCGGCAGCCGCCGTGAGTCCTTCCTCGGCGTCGCCCGGCTCGAGCCGATTGCGCCTCGCCGCCGCATACCCCCACACGCCGGCCAGGCAATCCGCTTGAAGTTCCTGGCGCACAGACTGAGCGTTGGCACGGCTGCGCGACAGCCCGCCGCCCCTCGCCAGGTTGCCCGTCAGGTTCTGGACGTGATGGCCGATCTCGTGCGCGATGACGTACGCCTGCGCGAAGTCGCCAGGAGCACCGAACCGCCGGTCGAGCTCCCGGAAGAAACTCAGATCGAGATACACCCTCTGATCGCCCGGGCAGTAAAACGGTCCGGTGGCCGACCCCGCCTGGCCGCATGCGGAGTCCACAGCGTCCGAGAACAGCACGAGCACCGGCTTCGAGTACTGCTGGCCCGACCGCTCGAAAATCGTGGTCCACGTATCCTCGGTATCCGCGAGAATCTTTCTCGCGAATTCGCCGGCGGGATCCGAACCCGGTGGTCCGGCAGGCGTGCTGGCCGGTGACCCTCCACCCGTGCTCACGCCTGAATCGTTGAGGAGTTGACTCGGGTCTACGCCGAGGAAGTAGCTGACGACCAGAAGCAGGATGACGCCGCCGATGCCGAGCCCGCCGGCACCGCCTGGCCGAAATCCGCGGCCACCCATTCCGCGGCGATCTTCAACGTTCTCACTCTCTCGCGCATCGTCCAGGCGCATGGCGGATCCTCAGTAGTGACCGGGCGCTGGCGTCATTCTACGCTCCGGCAGGCGCGCCGGGGGATTCGTGGATAATCCGATCATGCTGCCACGATCGATCGCGCTCGTGATTTTGGGTTCCCTCGCATTCGTCTCGTCCACCCGCGCGCAGGACGACCCGGACTGGACTCGATCGTTCCCGCCATTCCGGATCATCGGCAACATCTACTGGGTAGGTTCGTACGACCTGTCGAGCTATTTGATCACCACACCGCAGGGCCACATTTTGATCAACACGGGTGTGGGTGACACCGCGCGCAAGATCAAGGCAAGCGTCGAACAGCTGGGCTTCAAACTCACCGATACCAAGATCCTGACCACCACCCAGGGACACTACGACCACGTCGCCGGCCTGGCGGAGTTGAAACGCATGACCAGGGCACGGCTGGTCGTCTCCGAGCCGGAGAAGGCGCTGCTCGAGTCCGGCGGCAAACTGGATTTCCGCTACGGTGACACGCCCGGGGCGCAGTTCGAGCCGGTCAAGGTCGACAGCACGTTCAAGGACAACGACACGATCTCGCTCGGCGGAACCGTTCTCACCGCGCATCATCATCCTGGTCACACCAAGGGATCGACAAGCTTCACGTTGAACGTGCTGGAAAGCGGAAAGACGTACCGCGTGGTGATTGCCAATTTGGGATCCATCAACCCTGGCGTCACCGTCAGCGGCATGCCGAAGTACCCCAACATCGCCGACGACTACGCGCGTACGTTCAAGGCACAGAAAGACCTGCCGATCGACGTCTTTCTCGCGTCGCACGCGTCGCAATTCAAGCTGCACCAGAAATACAAGCCCGGCGACGCGTTCAATCCCGACCGGTTCGTCGATCCGCACGGCTTCAAGGCCGCGGTCGAGGAGCTGGAGAAAACGTATCGCGATCAGCTCGCTCGAGAGCGCGCGCGCCAGTAGGCGTAGACTTTCTACACAATCATGTGTAGAGTTCCTACACTATGGCTTCGAAGGTACTGTCTCGAGTCGAGCTCCTGCGAGGCACCCTGGACCTGCTGATCCTGCGCACCCTGCTGCCGGGACCGAGTCACGGCCACGCCATCGCCAAGCACATCCAACGCACCTCGGAAGATCTGCTGCAGGTCGAGACCGGCTCGCTGTACCCGGCGCTCTATCGGCTCGAGGAGAGGGGTTGGGTCGCCGCGTCCTGGGCGCAGTCGGAAAAGGGCAAGCGCGCGAGGTACTACCGAATCACGGCACTCGGCCGCCGCCAGTTGAGCAGCGAACAATCGAAATGGGACGCGTTCGCCCGCGCTATGGGATTGCTGCTGAAGGCGGGGCATGAGGTGGCGCGATGACCTCGCTGTTTCGAAAGTTCACCTGGTGGCTACACCGCCGCCGGAGGGAACTCGAGCTCGACGAGGAGCTGCAATTTCATCTCGAGGAGGAACGAGATGAACGCCGGGCCAGCGGACTTCCGGCGAGCGAGGCCGCATGGGCCGCGCGTCGCGACCTGGGTAATGTGACGCTGCTCCGGGAAGACACGCGCGCACTCTGGACGTGGACCGCGCTCGAGCAGCTCGCGCAGGATTTACGCTACGGCCTGCGGACGATGCTCAAGAACCGCACTTTCACCGCCCTGGCCGCTCTGTCGCTCGCCCTGGGTATCGGCGCGAACACGGCGATCTACAGCTTCATGGATTCGATCCTGTTGCGCTCGTTGCCGGTGTGGGATCCGGCATCGCTGGTCGTGGTGAAGTGGCACGCCAAACCATTTGCCTACGGGCGCAGCGCGACGAATGGCTCCGAGTTCGTCCTGCATTCCATCAGCGGTACCTTCTACGACGAACCGGACGGCAAGAGCGGCTTCATTTTCCCGTTCCCCGCCTTCGAACACTTGCAGCAGGTTTCCAAGCCTGTGCTGTCCAGCATCTTCGGCTACTTCCGAGCCGGAAAAATGAACGTGATCGTCAAGGGCGCCGCCGAGGTCGCAACGGGCCAATACGTGACCGGCGACTTCTTTCGCGGGCTGGCCGTAGTGCCCGCCGCGGGCCGTCTGATGGCTGCCGACGACGATCGCGCCGGTGCGCCGCCCGTTGCCGTGATCAGCAAGGGCTACAGCGAGCGACGTTTCGGCGGTGCCGCCAATGCGGCCGGTCAGTCCATTCTGATCAACAACCTGGCATTCACCGTCGTCGGCGTGACGCCGTCCGAGTTCTTCGGCGTGAATCCCGCCGTGGTGCCCGACGTGTATCTCCCCTTGCAGACTCTGCTCCTCTTCGAGGCGGAAAGGGCGGGCATGTTCATCGGCCAGAACTACTACTGGCTCCAGATCATGGGCCGCCTCCGACCGGACGTCAGCCTTGCGCAGGCGGAGGCGGTGCTCGCGCCGCCCTTCGCGCAATGGGTGGCCCCGACGGCGACCAACGACCGGGAGCGCGCCAATCTTCCAGTACTGCGCCTCGGCGAGGGAGCAGGTGGACTCGACACGCTCAGACGACAGTACTCGAAGCCGCTCTACGTGCTGCTCGCGATGGTTGGTCTCATCCTCGCGATCGCGTGTGCGAACACGGCGAATCTCCTGCTCGCGCGGGCCACAGCCCGCCGACGCGAGATCGCCGTGCGGCTCAGCCTGGGCGCCGGCCGATTCCGCGTCGTGCGGCAGCTGCTGACGGAGAGCGTCCTCCTGGCGTCGCTCAGCGGCGTGTTCGGCATTTTCATCGCCCTAGCTGGGATGCGCATGCTGACGCTGCTCCTCGCCAACGGTCAGGAGGGATTCACGCTCCACGCCGAACTGAACTGGCGCGTGCTGGCCGTCACGCTGGGGCTGTCGGCGCTGTGCGGTGTGCTGTTTGGCCTGGCTCCCGCGCTCGAATCGACCCGTACTGCGTTGATGCCAACGCTCAAAGACCGCGTGAGCTGGACGCGTAGGCGACATAGTGGCGCGCTCTCACGTATGAGCCTGACCCAGGCGCTGGTCGTCGCGCAGATCGCCATCTCATTGCTGATGCTGGTCGCCGCCGGCCTGTTCGTGCGGACGCTGTCGAATCTCCACTCGATTCCACTCGGGTTCAATCGCGACAACGTGCTGCTCTTCGAGTTGAACGCTCCGCAGGCCGGGTATACGGAATCCGGGGCTGCCGCCTTCTACGCCGACCTGCGGCGCCGTCTCAGCGGGATTCCCGGGGTGCACCACGCCACGCTGTCGCATGAGTCGCTCATCAGAGCCGGCACCGGCTACGGCAACACGCTGACGATCGACGGCCGGCCGACCCCGCGGGACACTCGTGTCCTACTGACGGGGCCCGCCTTCTTCACGACCATGCAGATTCCGATGTTGCGCGGACGGGAGATTGACGAGAGCGATCGACCGGGAACCTTGCCGGTCGCGGTCGTCAGCGACCTCTTCGCCAGAGCCTGTTGCGGCGACGGGGACGCAATCGGACGGCACCTCAGGCTCGCTCGTCCGGGTCAGCGCCCTGTCGATCTGGAGATTGTCGGCGTCGCGGCTCCTGCCCGCTACGGGCCGCTGAAGTACGACGTCCCACCCATCATCTACCTGCCGTACGCGCCCGTCGCGGAGGCCATTCGACTACGGGCGATGACGTACGCGCTGCGCACCGATGGCGACCCGCTGCACTATGCGAGCACCGTCCGCCAGATCGTCCACGACGCCGACGAACGCGTCCCGGTGACCAATATCAAAACCCTGGCGGCCGACATCGATCAGACGATCAATCAGGAGATTGTTTTTGCCAGGCTCTGCACCGCGTTCGCAATCCTCGCGCTGGTGATCTCGTGCGTTGGTCTCTACGCCACGATGGCCTACGCCGTGGCGCGCCGGACCAATGAAATCGGCATCCGCATGGCGCTGGGAGCCCGAGCGGACGTCGTCATCTGGATGGTGCTGCGCGAGGTCTGCGCGCTGGCCGCCCTCGGGCTGGTGATCAGCGTGCCGACCGCTGTCGGCGCGTCGCGGCTCGTCGAATCGTTTCTGTTCAACATGAAGCCGAACGACCCGCGCACGCTGGCAGTTGCGGTGGCCATTCTCCTGGGCGCGGCGCTCCTGGCCGGCTACGGACCGGCGCGACGAGCCTCGCGAGTCAACCCGATCGTCGCGCTTCGCCACGAGTGACGATTCACGCACCACCATTGACGAATCACTCGTGTCGTACGGCGTCCATCGGATCGATCGACGCCGCGCGGCGCGCGGGAGCAAGACACGCCATGACGGCCACGGCCATCAGCAGGAGGGTCACAGCAGTCAGGATCAGCGGATCCCGCGAGCTCTCGGTCAACCACTGGGAGGCGACTTTGTCGAAGACCAGGCACAGAAGTACACCCGCGAGGAGTCCCGCGCCGACATTCCACGACGTCCCCGACAGCACGATGCGCACGACGTCGCGGGCTCTCGCGCCCAGCGCCAGGCGGATGCCGAACTCGCTGGTTCGCATCGCGACGCCGTAGGACACGACGCTGTAGAGTCCCACCGCCGACAGCGCCAGCGCCAGCATCGAGAAGATCCCGAACAGGTTCGCGACCAGCCGCTGTTGCGCGTACTCGGGAAGATTCGTGATCCACCCCTGAAGATCCCGGACGCGGCTGACCTGCTGTTCGCGATCGACGCGAACGAGCTCGGCGCGCACATCGCGCAAGATGGACAGCGGCGCCACGCGCGTACGCACCAGGATCTGCGTGAACATCCGCATCTTCAGCGTATACGGCACATAGAAGGCCGGCTTGATGGGGTTGCGCAGACCGTCGTTGCGCGCGTCGGCGACGATGCCGACGATCTGGAGCCATCCATCGGCTCCTGCCGCTGCGGGCGAATACGGCGGTTCGTCCTTCAGGTTTGCGATTCGCAATTGATGGCCGATGGCATCGCCCTGTGGCCAGTACTGACGGGCCATCGTCTGGTTGATCACGGCCAGGGGCGCCCCTCGCACGATTTCGTCGGGGCTCCAGGTGCGTCCCTGCGCGACGGGAATGTGGAGAAGCGGGAAATACTCGGGGCTGACGAAATTCAATCGAGCGACCGGCTTTTCGCGCGCCGTGTTGCCGAGAATCTCGATCGTGCTGTCGCCTCCGTTCGACGGCGGCGTGGCGTTGGTCGAGATCCCCGCCGAGACAACCTGCGGCATCGCAGCGATGGCCGCCCGGAGCCGCTCGAAATACTCGGAACGCTCCTTCCACGTCTGGTAGGTCCCATCGTGGACGGGGATCGGCAGCGACATCGTGTCCTGCGGGTCGTATCCGAGGTCCGCGTTCGATAGCCGCAGGAACCCCTTTCCCGCCGCGCCGGCCGCGGTGAGCATCAGCAGTGTCAGCGCGACCTGGAACGCGACCATGACGCGATGGGTCTTTCGCCCCTGCGCACTGCCGATCACCCGCCGGGCGCCGGTCTGCGCCACGCGGCCGATATCAGGACGCGAGAGCTGGAGCGCCGGCCAGACGCCGAACACGATTGCGGTCACGACGGCCAGGGCCGTACTGAACAGCAGGACCGGCACGTTCATCTGAATAACCGATTCGGCGGCGAACGAGTTGGTCGGCACCCAGGCAACGATCAGCGCGAGGCCCCTCCACGCGATCAACACACCGAGCGCCGCGCCAGCCACGGCGATGACCAATGCCTCCGTCAGCAGCTGTTGCACGACGCGGAGACGTGCGGCTCCAAGGGCCGCGCGCACGGCGAGCTCCTGCTGGCGATGCGCGCCGCGGACGAGCAGCAGGATCGACACGTTGGCGCAGCCCACGAGCAGCAGGGACGTCACCGCGCCGAGCAGCAGGAACAGCCTCGGCCCCATCGGCCGTGCGTACATCTCGATGATGCTGCGCAGGTTCACGCGAAACGTGTCGGGGTAGCGCGCCGGTGTCTCGGCCGCGAACTTCTGCAGGATCGGCTGCAGATCGGCGTTGGCTTCTGCCGTAGACACGCCCGGCCGGATTTTGAGGCTCGTGCCGAAGTAGATGTTCGGGTCGAGCCTGACTTTCAGCGGCACGTAGATGTCTGCATCGCGCCAGCGAAAGCGTGGCGGCATCACGCCGACGATTTGATAGTTCTTGCGAACCAGCTGGATCGTGCGGCCGACGACGTCGGGGTCGCCCGAGTAGTAACGCTGCCAGAATTGGTACCCAAGCACGACGACGCGCTCGGGTTCCTGACCCGGAGGCGCATCAGCGGGGATGAGCCATCGCCCCAGGAGGGCACGAACGCCCCAGTGATTCGGTGCGTTCGGAGAGATGTACGACGCACTGACGTCTTCGGGGATGTCGCCATCGGTCGTCGTGAGGTTCCAGCCGTCCTCTCCCACGACGCTCTCGACCGTCCGTGCCTGTCGAAGCTGATCCAGCTGCGCGCCGGTCATGCCCGGGTATCGGAACCGGCCGGTCTGGTCCCTGAGGCTGAGCTGCATCATTCGATCGGCGCCCACGTACGGGAAGGGATTGATCAGGACGCCGTAGACGACGCTGAAGACGGCGCTGGTGGCGCCGATGCCGAGGGCCAGCGACAGGATCGCCGTCAGCGCAAAGCCTGGACGGCGGCGGAGTTCCCGCGCCGCATAGCGAAGATCGGCGACGACTGAGCTCATATCATCGCTTGGACGAGGATTCAGCCGAAAGGGTTGGCCGGCAGAATGTTGACGTTGTGCCGGAAGAAATTGTCGGGGTCGTACTTCGTCTTGATCTCCCTCAGGCGCGCGAGATTCGAGCCGTACACCACGGCTGCGGCATCGCGCACGTCGTCTTCCAGGTAGTTGACGTAGCGGGTCGGCGCGAGATAGGGCGTCAAGGACGCAAACGCCTCGCGTGCCCACCTGATGCCTCGTTCTGTCTCACCCGGATCCATCCACTGCGACGCGATGACCACGTTGAAGCCTGTCACACGCAGGGTGCAGGCCGTGGACGTTACTGGAACGCGGCTCGCCGCGCCGTGGAAGTGCTCGATGATGATGTGGCTCATCGGCGATGGGCACTCCTGAAAGCCCTCGATCAGCGTGCGAATCGCATCGTCGGTCAAGTCGGCGAGGAATTGCGCCTTCCAGTAGCTGAGAGCGGCTTTCGGGAAGGCGGGATCGAACATTCCGTTCAGCGAGGCGTACGACATGGGCCCCATCGCATCCAGCGCGGGAGGACCGAACGCTTTGAGAGACCGGAAGGTGACGTCGCCCTGCTCGAGCGGACCGCAATGGCTGCCAACGATACCTACCAGTTTTGTGTTCGAGCCGTCCGGCGCGGTCTGGAGTGCGGCGACCAGCATCGCTTCGTCAGGCAAGGACGAGCAGGTATCCCGGAAGAAGCGCAGCACGTCGAACGCGCTCGGCAACGGATGGGCCACCACACCGCCTGTGATCATTGGTCCAACGCGGTGGAGCGAGTACTCGAGCGACGCCGCGATGCCGAAATTGCCGCCTCCGCCGCGAATCGCCCAGAACAGATCCGGATTCTCGTCGGCACTCGCGCGAACCACGGTGCCGTCGGCCATCACCATGTGGGCGGCCCGGAGGTTGTCGAGCGCGAGACCGTACTTCGGCATCAGCCAGCCCAGGCCGCCGCCGAGCGTCAGGCCGGCAATCCCTGTGGTCCCAACGATGCCGCCCGTCGTCGCGAGTCCATGCAGCTGCGTCTCGCGGTTGAATTCTCTCCAGAGGACGCCGCCCTGAGCGCGCGCGGTACGCGCAGCGGGATCCACCTGAATGCCCTTCATCGGCGACAAATCGATCATGAGGCCGTCGTCAATCGTCGCCCGCCCGGCGACGTTGTGCCCTCCGCCGCGTACCGAGACCTCGAGGCCGAGCGTACGGGCCAATAGCACGGCATCGACGACATCGGCGGCACCATGACAGCGGGCGATGATCGCCGGCCGCTTGTCGATCAGTCCGTTGTGCACTCTACGAACGTAGTCGTACTCGTAATCGGTCGGCCGCAACAGCCGGCCCGTGAACGATGGTGCGGCGAACGCAATGGATTCAGCCATCGATGACATGAGTGACCCTCTCAACGAACGACAACCGTCCCTACCATTCCGGGATGAATCGCGCAGTGGTACGGAAACGTTCCAGCGTTCTGGAATACGAATGAGAACTGACGGCCTGGGGCGACGATTCCCGAGTCCCAGCCAGCCGCATTTGACGTCGAGGTGTGGGACGTGGCATCGCTGTTCACCCATGTCACCGTCGTGCCAGCGGCGATATTCAGGTCCGCAGGGTTGAAGGCTCGGTTACCCAGAAATTCGGCACCCATAGGAATCGTGATGGACGACGACGGCGCGCCAGGCGCTGGCGTGGCGGACGGCGTCGGTGGCGGTGACGGTGAAGTAGAAGAGGTCGAGTAGTCGCCGCAGGCGACCGCGAATAGTAAGACTGCCGATACAACAACGAGACGCCATGAACACATCGGACCCTCCGATGTGCCTAATCTCGGGCCGTTCTCGAATATTCCGGATGAGATGGACCGCGGCCGGGCTACGCGCGTGCGAGGTTCGTCAAAACGTTGTCAATATCCTTGATCGTCGTGTCAATGGAGGTCACACGCCCTGCCGCATACGCACGACCCCATCGATCGGGCCCGAGGTGTGCGCGCACCTCCGATTCCACTCCTTCGCGGAGGTCGTCCACGGATTTGTCGACGACGGTGGCGCCTGTCGATTCGCTGACGGCGTCCCGCGCGCCCAGAATCCGCGCCGCCCATGCGTTATCGCCTGTGCGTGCCGCTGCCGCGG
>Ga0114129_10017241_pt1 | contig 10286 bp, 9 predicted proteins | sample RhiMetdeltSRZDD1_FD_80071 | JGI IMG/M metagenome (GOLD analysis project Ga0114129, IMG submission 80071) | Populus rhizosphere microbial communities from Tennessee, USA - Rhizosphere MetaG P. deltoides SRZDD1 (version 2) (version 2) | ecosystem: Host-associated > Plants > Roots > Rhizosphere >... | reverse complement strand
GCCGAGCCGCATGGCGGAGACGGCCCACCACCTGCTCGATCAGGGCTATCCGTTTCTCATGGAAAAGCCCATGGGCGTCGACGCCGACGAGGTGCGCCGGGTCGCCGACAAGGCCGCCGCGCAGAACGCCTTCGTCGCCGTGCCGCTCGGCCAGCGCTACCAGCCCTTCACGGCCTGCGCGCGGCAACTTTTTGCCGAGCGTCGGTTCGGGCCCATCTCCCACTTCTACGTGCGCCAGAACCGGCCGACGTCGGCGCGCTATCCCGCCTGGGACGCGCCGTGGATGCTCGACCCGCGCGAGGCCGGTGGCGGCTGCCTGCGTAATCTCGGACCACACGGCCTGGACCTGTTTCTGTTCCTGACTGGAGAGGAGGCGAAGGTGACGGGCGCGCAGGTGAGCTCCCGTGCGCTGGGCCAGCCGGTCGAGGACTACGCCTCGGTGCTGCTACGCTCCGCGAGCGGGGTGCTGGGGACGATCGAGGTCGGCAACACGTTCCCCCGAGTCGGGACGGACGGCGAGTGGAAGATCGCCTGGCGCGACGCCATCCTGTCGCTCAAGGACGGGACACTCAGGCTCACCACCGCGGAGGGCGAGGAGACCGCCGCAGGGGAGCCCGCGGAGCCGATCGCGCTCACCGCGCTCCGCGACGCGCTGGACCACTGGCGCCGCGGCCTGCCGGCGCCGATCGGCGTCCGCGACTGCCTGCGCGTGGTCCGCCTCATCGACCAGGCGTACGCGCTCGCGCGCTCGGCGAAGTAACGCGACACCGAAATGAACACGGCGTGCCGGGGCGATCGGTATCGCCCTCGGCACGCCGTCGTGTTGACGTGACCGCTCGCGCTGGTTGCAGAGCTACTTCTTCGGAGCGAGACCCAGCCGGTTTTCCAGGACAAGCCGCATTTCCGCCACGGCCGCGCGCCACAGTGGGGCGCCCGGCACGGTGTAGGCGTCGCCGACCTGCTTGCGCATCTCGGCCATCGCGGCGTCCTGCTGATCCTTCGGCGCGGCGTCGACGGTCTTGGCGCGGATCTGGGCGGCCTTGCCCGTCGCAGCGTGGGAGCGCTCGATCCAGCGGCCGATCTCGTTCCAGTCCTTGTCGAAGAACACCACGACCGGAATGGACTGATAGCCGTTGTTCAGGAACGTGTCGCGCAGGTCCGTTTCCTTGTCGCGGAAGAAGACCCGCAGGTCGCAGCCCTGCATCGCCTCGCAGACGTGGGCGATGAGCGGAGAGTTGCGATGCACGTCGCCGCACCAGTTCTCGGCCAGCATCATCGCGTACTTCACCTGGTTGACGCCCCCGAAGAATTTCTTCTCGTCGTCGGTCAGCACCGACTTCGAGTAATAGTCCTCGGTGCGGGCCCGGGTGTCGCCCATCTGGGCCATATAATCTTTCCAGGACAGGCCTTTGGAGAAGCGCTGGGCGTCGAGGGGGATCTTCAGCTGGGCCATCGGGTCTCTCCTTTGTTGAGGTTCGACTTCGGGCCCCCTTTATACACCAAACCGACCATCGAGGACAGCGATCGGCATCCCCGATCGAGGAGACTCGCGAAGCTCGCGACTGACGATCAGCCAGATCAGGGCGATGCCGGTCATGAACGCCGGCAGGCCGACGAACGCGCGCACCTCGGGAAATCGCACCGATCCCCCGCTGACCTGGTACCAGACCTGGAACAGATTCAAGACGAGGAGATAGGCGCCGGCGGCCCCTAGCAAGCGCCGGTCCGCCAGCGTTCCGCGGTCGCGGTCGACGGTGAGGAAATAGACGAGCAGCGAGGCCGAGCAGAGGAAGTATTGCGGGTTGCCGACCTTGTAGAAGGCCAGCAAACCGAGGACCGCGACGACGGTGCCGGGAAGCGCCCGCATCTTGCCGAAGAAGTGAAGCGCATAGAGCAGCGCCATGACCGCGGCGACCACCGCCGAATTCCAGACGATGAACACCCGCGCCAGTGACGAATGGGCGATGGGTGAGAGCGCGCTCTGAGACAGGAACCAGAAGATCGAGAGCATCTTTGCGTCGCGCACGAGCGCGAAGGGGACGATGCCGAGCGCCGCCGGCCCCCAGACCGCCACGCTCGCCAGGAGACCGAGACACATCGCGGCGGCGAAGACGCCGGCGAAGCGGAAGTTGATCACGCCGCGGTCGGTCGCGATGAACGGCAGTAGCGCCAGCGGATACACCTTGGTCAGCACCGCGGCCGCGAGGAGGAGGGCCGGGGCGACGACGCGTCCCTGGCGGATCCGGAGGTCGATCGCGAAGAGCGTCAGGAACGTGACCAGCGTATCCTCGACGCCGTACATGGGCGTGAGGATCACGAAGAACGGCGTCGCGAACAGCAGCGCGAACGTTGCCAGACCGACGGCGATGTCGCGTCGCTGGGCGTCGAACATGACGAGAAACGTTCCGAACGAGCTGAGAATGTACAGGAGCTTCGGGGCCAGCGGGTGGACGAGGAAGAGCCAGGCCATGATCTGGTGGCCGACCCCGTACACGTTGCCGGGATCGTCCAGCCACGGATTGCCGCCGGCGAGGATTCGCGCCCATTGCTTCATGTAGGCGCGATAGTCGTAGCGCGGTCCTTCCACGAGCCCGACGACGATCAGCACGATCCAGGCGATGGAAAACAGCCACCAGATGCGCCGGCGATCGATGCGGGCCGCGAGGCTCACGCAACGAATCGGCGTGAACGCGCGACCTCCCGCGCCACCTCGATGAAAGCGTGAACGAGTGGCTGCTCGCCCTCGCGGCGCCAGGCGATGACGGTCTCGAGCGACGGGCCCCGAGGCCAGAGCGGCCGGTAGGCCACGCCCGGTCTCTTGACGATCTGGAGCGAGGCCGGCACGAGCGAGATGCCGAGGCCGGCCGCGACGATCGCCAGGATCGTTTGCGGATGCTCGACCTCGTACCGGACCTTCAGGGTCGTACCCGCCTCGTGGCATGCGCGCGCAACCACGGCGTCGAAGGCCGGCGCTCTTCGACGAGAGCAGAGCACGTAGGGATGATCGGCGAGCATCCTCCAGGGGATGCGGCGGTAGTTCTTGAGAGGGTGACCCTGAGGGAACGCGACGACCAGGTTCTCCGTGAGGAGGCGCTCGCTCATCAAGCTCTTGCTCGGCACCGGTGGTCGAAGAATTCCGACGTGGATGTGTCGGGCCTCCAGGCCCGCTATCTGCTCCGCGGCGGTGAGGTCACGCAGCTCGATCTCGACATCGGGATACCGCCGGGCGAAGAGCCGGATGATGCTCGTGCCGCTCAGAAAGTCAGCCCAGAGGGCGCAGCCCACGAGGAGCTGGCCGAGCTCCCCGCGGCCCGCCCGCTGAGCATTGTCCGCGGCTTGCTCCGCCTGGGCGACCAGGGCCCGCGCTTCTTCCAGGAACACGCGGCCGGCGTTGGTCAGCTCCACGCGACGCTTCGTCCGGTGAAAGAGGGTGGCCTCTAGCTCCCGCTCGAGGCGCCGGATCTGCTGGCTCAGGGGCGGCTGCGAGATGCGCAGCCTTTCGGCGGCACGTCCAAAATGGAGCTCCTCGGCGACAGCGAGGAAGTAACGCAGGTGGCGCAGCTCCATGCGGCGACTCATATCACCAACGTCTCAGTCTTGCCGGGAAAATATATTGGACGCCCGCCGCCTCCGACCGCATCGTGCAACTGTTCGAGCTCCGTGCTCACAGGGGACGGTGCATGCCATTTTCGTGGTCGTCCTCGACAACCCTCAGCATCCGCATGAGCCACGCGGCCCACTCCCGGGCCGTCCGTGCTCGAAGGAGGGCTCTATGACCGGCACGTTGCTCACCCTCGTCTTTTTGGCCGTGATCGTCGGCGCCGCCGTCGTGGTCGCCAGCTACGTGTCCAAACGGCGCAAGCAGACCGATGAAGCGGCGATCCTCCAGTCGCAGCTGTCGGACGTGATCGCCCGCGAGCCCCTGCTCCAAGGTTTGCGCATCACGCCGACCGGGCGCGTCTCGGGCTGGCGCAGCTCGCAGGTAACGATCGAGGTGGCCGGCGAAGTTCCAACGCCCGAGCTTCGCGAACGGGTGATGCGGATCGTCGGCGCCGAGACCTGGAAGCTTCGGCCGGATGTACAAACCGTGGATCACCTCTTCATCGTTCCGCCGCGCCGCGTCTCAGACTCACTTGCTCCTCGTTGAAATGGGGTAGGCCGGCGGTGGCGGCGCTGTGACGGACCGCTTCGCCGGCCTGCTCGCCGCCTTCGCCTTCGCTGAGCTCGTCTCCGCCGCGGCGGCCGGCGCCGAGTGCTCGTGGAGTGTCAGGTGGCCGAGCGACGATCGGATATGGGCGATCCCGTGGGGTGCGGTCCCGCTCGGCAGCTTCCTCACAAAGAGAGAGTGCGAAGGCGCCATCCAGGGCATGCTCCAGGAGGCGATCAGGGGTCAGGCCTTGCTCGTCGAGGTGCCGGCCTGTGTTTGCGTCCATAGCCGCGATGATTGGGCGCGGGATGATCCGCACCGCGACGTTGGAGTAGTTGTGATAGAAGTCTCAGGGTGCGCCCGGCCGCTCGTCGGTGGTTGATCGTCGCCGCACTGTTCACGGTCACTTACGGAGTCTCGACCCCCCTCGCCGCCTTCGGCGTATTTCTGCCCGTATTCGCCGAGACCTTCGGCTGGAGCCGCGGCGCCATCTCGACGGCCCTGTCGCTGAACCTGCTCCTGGGCGGTGTCGCCGGCTTCGTCATCGGGGCGCTGGCCGATCGCCGCGGGCCGCGCGTCACGCTGGTCAGCACGGTCCTGCTCGCCGGCGTCAGCTTCTCGCTCGCCTCGACCGTGACCACCCTGTGGCAGCTCTATCTGCTGGTCGGCGTTCTGGGCGGTGTCGGCATGTCGAGCTTCTACCTGCTTTCCACCACGACCGTCACGCGCTGGTTTGGTGAGCGACGCGGTGTTGCGCTGGCCCTCGTGCTGGTCGGCTTCAACCTGGCCTACATCACCGGCGGTCCGCTGGCGGCCTGGCTCATCGCGAAGATCGGCTGGCGGGCTGCTTACGCGCTGCTGGCGGGTGCCTGCGGGCTCGTGACGATGCTCGCGGCCTGCACGGTGCGACTGCCGGGAGCCGGCGAGGCGCTGCCGCCCCGAGGGGTGGCGGCCGATGCGTCCGCCGGCCCCAATGTCACGCTTGCCGAAGCTCTCATGGACCCGCGCCAGTGGTATCTGAACATCTCGTGGACCCTGCTCGGTGCCCTCACCCTGATGATCTCCGTGCACGTCGTCTCGTTCGCCCACGATCAGGGAATCAGCCTGACCCAGGCGTCGCTGGCGCTGACGGCGTACGGCATCGGTGCAGTCGGCGGCAGGATCGGCTCGGGCATCGTGTCCGACCGGATCGGGACGTTCACCACGATCCGCCTGAGCTACGTCTTGCAGATACTCGCGCTGGCGGCGCTCCTGTGGCTCTCGTCGCGCGAGGCGCTGCTTCTGTCGCTGCTGGTACTGGGGCTCGGCTTCGCGTCGGCCGACACGATGCTGGCCAAGGCGGTTCCCGAGGTGTTCGGCATGCGCGCTCTCGGCGCGATTCTCGGCGTGCTCAATCTCGGCTGGCGCTTCGGAGCCGCGCTGGGCCCCTTCCTTGCCGGCTTCCTCTACGACATGACGGGCGCCTACACCATCCCGTTCGGGGCCGCGCCCGTCGTGGTGCTGGTCAGCTGGGGCCTGTTCGCGCTAGGCTCGTCGGGCCGGCGCGCCTGAGCGGCGGTGTGAGCTTCGAACCCAGCGGCACCCGACGAGGAGACGGCGATGGATTGTTGCGGCCACGAGGGACCCGGCGGCGGCGACGCGAAGTTCGAGATCCAGAAGGTGGCCGATGGCGTGTACGCCGCGGTGGCGGCGCCCGCGTACAAGGTGAACTGCAACACCGCGATCATCGAGAACGCCGACGGCGTGATGATCGTCGACACGCACTCGAAGCCGTCGGCGGCGCGGGTGATCGTCGACAAGCTGCGCGAGATCACGAAGAAGCCCGTCCGCTACGTCGTGAACACGCACTTCCACTGGGATCACTGGCACGGCAACGAGGTGTATCCGGCGGCGTATCCTGACGCGGAGATCGTCACCAACCAGATCACGCGCGAGGCGATGCTGATGAAAGGCCTCAAGCGCATCCAGGACCACGTGCGCCAGGTGCCCGCCGAGATCGCCAAGCTCCGGGCCGAACTCGCCGCCGCCGGCAACGCCACCCAGCGCGCCAGGCTCGAGACCGATCTGCGCCTCGCCGAGTCCTATCTGGCCGAGGTGCGCGCGCTCAAGCCGGCGCTCCCCACCATCGCCTTCGAAGGCACGATGAAGCTCTACCGACGCGACCGCGAGATCCACCTGCTCCATCTGGGTCGGGCGCACACTGCGGGCGGCGTCTTCGTCTATCTGCCGAAGGAGAAGTTGGTCATCACCGGCGACGCGATGATCGGCTGGACCCCCTTCATGGGCGATGGCTATCCCGAGGAATGGGGGGGAACGCTGGACCGCCTGGCGCAGCTCGACTTCACCCACGTCATCATGGGCCACGGCAACGTGGCTGGGCGCGAGTGGCTCGCCACCTTCCGGAGCTACGTCCACGACATGGTCGAGGCGGTGCGCCAGGAAGCGGCGACGGGCGCGACGCTCGACGAGGTCAAGCAGCGCGTCACCGCCAAGCTGGCACCGCGCTACGAGAAGCCGTTCTCGGCGTATGGCGACTATCGGCCGTGGCGGACGGGCCTGGCCGCGAACATCGAGCGGACGTTCGCGATGGTGAGCTAGGCCGGGCGGCGCGCCTCGAGCGCGGCCAGGCGCTCGCGGATATCGAGCTCAGCGACAACCTCGGTGCGGAGCGCGTCGATCCCGGTCGTGAGGCGGACGTCGAGGCTCTCGATCTTGTCGGTGAGGCGAGCGTCCAGATTGCCGATCTTTTCGTCGAGCCGGCCGACCTTCAGGGTGACCAGGGCGTCCGCGCCGTCGATCTTCTGATCCAGCCGGCGGATCTCGCCGCGCAGCTCCTGGATCTCCGGTGCGACGACGTCCTGGAATGCCTTCTTGATTGGTCGTCGACGCGCATCCTGACCATTCAATCAGCCCGGGTTGACTCGCGTCAATGTTCCGAGCCCGATAGAGACGCGCGCGCGTCACCTCGCGTGCACGGCGTCGGCCTCGAGCTCGAGGGCACGAATGGTCTCGGCAGTCGGCACGCCCGTCTGCGCGTCCCAGCCCTGCTCGACGTAGTAGTCCGTGACGATCTTGTCCTGCTGCGCGCGGGTGAGCCCGGCGTGCTTGGGCAGGGGATCGCTAAACCGGGCCGGCAGCCGGTCGTCCGCGCGGCTCATGCCCTCGCGCAGGTTGAACAGGCGCGCCAGCGTGAGCCCGCGATGGGCCGTCGTCACCATTTCTTCCGGCGTGATATCCCAGCCGGTGACCGTCTTGAGGATCTGCAGCGACTGGTCGTCCTCGTAGGCCAGGAAGTGGCAGAGCCCGATCTGGTTGCGCAGGCCGTTGCGGTTGCTGGTTTGGCGCATGTGGTCGCCACCCGTGGGCGCCAGGAGGTACGAGGCGCGCATGACCGGCATGTGCCGCGGGTCGTGCATCGCCATCTCCATACCTTTCACGGTCGTCAGGAACGCCTCGGAGCCGCGGCCGAGCCGCTGCGCCGCCCGCTGCGAGCCCTCGGCCAGGAGATCGCCGATGCCCCGGCGGTAGGCGATCATCTCGACCAGCTTGATGACGCCGTCGGCGTCGCGGAAGCGGAGCGGCACGCCGCCCGTGTCCTCGAGGGTGAGGATGCCCTTCTCGAAGCACTCCATGGCCCACGCGAGGGTGCATCCGAGCGAGACCGTGTCCATCGCCAGGTAATTGCACATCTCGTTCGACTTGCAGATGGCGATGAGGTCGTCGAGGCCCAGGTTGACGCCGAGCGCCGCCAGTGATTCGTACTCCGGGCCGCCGTAGCGCGGATCGACGCTGTAGCGACCGAGCGGATCGAACGCGACATTCGCGCGCCCTTTGTAGACGTTCTCGGCCGCCGCGCGCGCGGCCTCTTCTCGCTCCTCGATGTGGACCACCTTCTTGCAGCGCACCGAGCACGCGTAGCAGGCGCCCATCCTCACGCGCACCTCATCGCGCACGGCGATCGCGTCGACCTTGGCGATCGTGTCGGCGGCGCCCAGGCGATAGTTGAGCACGGGCATGCCGCCCTCGAGGCTCTTGCCCTGCATGGCCGCGCCGGTCCCGAACTCGTGGAACGCCCGGTGCTTCTCGTCCATGGTGCCGGAGACCCACTTGGCCATGGCCAGGAGCCCGCGCTGATCGGCGATCTTCACCGGCGTCTTGCCGCGCACGGCGATGGCCTTGAGCCGCTTCGAGCCCATGACCGCGCCCATGCCGGTGCGCCCGGCGACCTCGTTGAGCTCGTTGGCAATACACGCGTAGCGCACCAGGTTCTCCCCGGCGGGTCCGATCTGGGCGATGCGGATCAGCTTGTCGCCGAGCTCGGCGAGGATCAGGTCCTCGACCTCGCCGGTGATCTTGCCCCAGAGGTGCGAGGCGTCGCGGAACTCGACCTGGCCCTCGTTGATCCAGAGATAGACCGGGGTGGGCGAGACGCCGTGGAAGACGATCGCGTCCCAGCCCGCGCGCTTGAGCTCGGCGCCCCAGTAGCCGCCGGACTCCGACTCGCCGAAGCCGCCGGTGAGCGGCGACTTCGCGCCGACGCTGTGGCGCCCCGCGCCCGGCACCGGCGCGCCGGTGATGACGCCCGGCGCGATGACCAGGATGTTGTCGGGCCCAAGCGGATCGGCGCCCTTGGGCACGTATTTCAGGAGGTAATGGGCGATGAGGCCACGGCCGCCGGCGTAGCGGCGGAAGAACGCGTCGCCGGGCTCCTCGATCCGGGTGCTCCGGTCGGCGAGGTTCACGTGCAGGATCTTGTTCCAGTAGCCGAAGCGGTCCATGGCTCCCCCTTCCATCGGGCTCAGCAGCATGACGTCGGCGCCCTCGTGCAGGACTGTCTCGCGATCCGCGAGCTCACCGTCCACCGCGGCGGTGACGTCGGCGTCGGGCTTGATGCCGATCACCGCGAGCAGATCGGCGATCGTCGCATTTCCGGACAGCATGTAGCGCTGCGGACCATCGGCGCCGCGCGGCAGGAAGCGCCGCAGATCGGCGAAGAAGGTGACGATCACCGTGATCGCCCGCGCCGAGTCGGTTCGTCCGCTCATTGGGCTGGAGTATACTGCGCCGCGTCGCATCAGATCGACTGAACCTCCAGGGGAGACCCCTCATGGCCACTGGCTTCGCCGTCTTCGCCGGCACGAAACCCGAGAACATCCACGCGGCGGCGCGGGAGGCCGAGCGGCTCGGCTTCGCGTCCTTCTGGGTCAATCATCCCGGCGCGACGGACGGGCTGGCCGCGCTGGCCCAGGCCGCGGGCCAGACCCGCCGCATCGAGCTCGGCATCGGCGTGATCCCGCTGCACACGCGCGGGCCGGAGTCGATCGTGGGCGGGGTGAAGACGACCGCGCTGCCGCTCGATCGCCTGCTGCTGGGCGTCGGCAGCCCGAACCCTGATTCGCTCAAGCGGGTGCGCGCCGGCATCGCCGAGCTGCGCTCGAAGCTCTCGACACGGCTGATCGTCGCGGCGCTCGGCCCTCAGATGTGCCGGCTGGCCGGCGAGGTCGCTGACGGCGTGCTCTTCAACTGGCTCACGCCTGAGTACGGGCGGCTGTCGGCCGAGCGGGTCCGCGAGGGCGCCGCCGCGGCGCGGCGTCAGCCGCCGAAGCTCTACGCCTACCTGCGCGTCGCGCTGGGCCCGACGGCGCGTGACCTGCTCGAGCAGGAGGCGAACCGGTATGCCGGGGTCCCGGCGTACGCAGCGAACTTCACACGGATGGGGTTGAAGCCGGCCGAGACGGCGATCGCCGCGCAGAATCGCGACGACGTCCAGCGCGGGCTCGCGCCGTGGAGCGGCGTGGTCGACCACATCATCGTCCGCTCGATCACCGCCAAGGACACGGTCGACGAGCACGTCGCGCTCGTGAAGGCGGCCGCGCCCGCCTAGCCGCCCGTTAGTTCACGCGGTACTTGCCGACCAGGCCCTCGTCGAGGATCAGGCCGAAGCCCGGATCGGCGCTGACTTCCATCATGCCGTCCTTGATCGCGGGCCGGTTCGCCCACATCGACTGCCAGACCGGGTCGCGCTCGGGATCGGCGAAGCACTCGGCGTAGGTGCCGTGGGGCACGCCGGCGAGCAGGTGCTGCGAGATCTGTGATTCCTCGTGGTGCGCCATGTGAACGCTCGCGACCGCGCAGAGGG
>Ga0114129_10017240_pt1 | contig 10286 bp, 8 predicted proteins | sample RhiMetdeltSRZDD1_FD_80071 | JGI IMG/M metagenome (GOLD analysis project Ga0114129, IMG submission 80071) | Populus rhizosphere microbial communities from Tennessee, USA - Rhizosphere MetaG P. deltoides SRZDD1 (version 2) (version 2) | ecosystem: Host-associated > Plants > Roots > Rhizosphere >... | reverse complement strand
GTCGAAGAGACCAAACCCATGTACCAATCACTCAGTGAATTGAACGCGCTGACTGAGCGTGAACGTGAAGTACTAGATTTGCTTGCTCAGGGATTAACAAATAAGGAAATTGCAGAAAAACTGGTCATCACGACCAATACAGTAAAAAGGCATCTGAAAGCGATCTTCGAAAAACTGGATGTTCATACGCGTTCTGCCGCAACAGCGAAAGCAACAAGCAGATGAGATAGATCTCCTCTGTTCCAGTTTAAGCGCCAGCTCAGATCGGCAAAGTGATCGGGTATACAAATATTTTATGAAGACACCTACAATTGATTAGACAGGTGCAGGCAAATCACTTTCTTAAACAGTATTGTCATTGAGATATCAAATCCCATTGAAGCAGTTTTACCCATATGGATAAATGGAATGACCCATGATTCGAGAAATGCACGCCGCGAACTTCGACCTTGATGGAGTAATTGTTGATTCTGCCAAATATCATTATCTCGCCTGGAAACGTCTCGCCCACGAACACGGGATTGCTTTTACTGAAACAGACAACGAACGTTTAAAAGAGGTTAGCCGCACGCGTTCCTTAGAAATACTTCTTGAAATTGGCGGCCTGAACGTAGATGCGTCTGCAAAAGAAAAATGGCAATTCAAAAAAATGGATGGTGTATCGACTACATTCAAAGCATGGATGCATCTGAAATCCTGCCTAGCGCGGCCGAATATCTGCAAAGCCTTCGGGCGAAGGGAGTCAAAACTACGCTTGGGTCAGCATCCAAAAATGCTCCTCGTATCCTCGAACCGCTTGGCATTTCAGCTCTTTTCGATGTCATTGTCGATGGAAACGAGGTCAGCAAAGCCAAACCTGATCCTGGGGTCTTCCTGCGTGCACCCAGTGAGCTGAATATTCCGCCCACTAGTTGTGTTGTATTTGAAGATGCCGAAGCAGCGATTCAAGCTGCTCTACATGCAAATATGGGTGTGGTAGGAATGGGCAAACCTGCTCTGCTCAAAAATGCTGATATGGTTATTGGTGCATTATCGCAATTGGTCGTTCTGACCTTTTGATTTGAGATTTTCTCAATGGTGCTCGAGCTTATATGAAAACCATAGCTTCCCAAGCTATGGTTTATGAAATATAGCAGAGGAAGGACTGGCGCGAAGCGTACTACCACCTCCTCACGTGAATAAGTAAAACTTTAGACTTGATATTTACTTCTTTCATTTTTGGACTCCTTTTTGAAAGGAGACCACAATTTAGACCGCTCGCAAAACAAACAAACTAGTGTAGAATATTCCCGAATACCTAGCAGAATATTGAGTAATTCTAGTGTTTCCCGCCCCCGTAGCTCAATGGACAGAGTAACAGACTTCGAATCTGGTGGTTGCGCGTTCGACCCGCGCCGGGGGCACCTCTAATTGTATGGAATCACCCGAAGGCAGTGAAAAAATGATCCGCTTATTACTACCACGTCTGGAACGGATCTCTGCCGATTCTTATTGGGCACATCGCGCAAGCGGCGTAAGAGGCGCTCTCACAAAAATATTGGAACAAATGGAAACAGGAGCAGCAATGGATCCTGAATCGTTGAAAATCAATATTTTGATTGGATTTGAAATTTTAAGAGATGCGGCTGAAGAATATTCATAGCCCAAATGCAAACAAAAAAGGAGTATCGAGGCGATACTCCTTTTCGTTAAGCTAGGATTTATTTATTATTGCTATGTTCATCGTCTTCCAAGTTAGTATGTGTATTACCATTTGATTTTCTTGCAGGATTAAACGTACGCGCGGTCGCTTCGCGCTTCCCAGAAAGGGCACTTACCAACACCCAGCCGATAATTAATAAAATCGCGATACCAGAGATAACAAGGAGTGGAAGCAACCAACTGGGTGGCGCAAGCGATGTTGGGACCGTAGACGAAGCTGGAATAGGTGTAGTGATAATTGATCCCTGGGGTGGAACAAGCGTTCCAACCGCGGAAAATGCAGATGAGGGACTTCCGGTTGCTATCTGTGTGCCATTGGTTACGGCAAATACACCTGTCAACTGATTGCGTAATTCATTTAGTAACAATGCATTGCCCGCCATCACTAAACCATCATCGCTATTACCAGCCAGAACAAGGATTGGCTTCTGCACATTGTAAGGCGAATCCAAAAGCTCCAAATAGCCGACACTCATCCCTTTTGGAATCCGATAGACCACCTGCATATTGCTCTCATTTGCAGTATCGCTCGCAATATCAAACGGTGCTGGAAGTTGATCATTTATTTGCGAAAGTAAAGGAACCGTGCTTGATTTCCCGATAACGATCAGAGAATTTTCATCAAGAACTTGCTGCGGGATGTCATCGGCATAGACAGCTTTCATATTGGAGATCAATGGATTGGAGTTTCGGCCCAACTCATAAGCCATCTGACCCGCTATTTTCCATGTTGACGGCGTAGACTTTGGCAAGACAAAGGCCACATCGCCAAGATCGCTATGAGTCATAAAGAGATTGGGGAAAAATTTCAAATCAAGCAACGAAGGGGCTGGATTTACGTCTGTTGTTGCAGGTAAATGAATAGTAGATTGATTAGAAATCGTCAGCCAGGGATCGGAGAAACCTGTTGAATCACACGATGTAGTGGTCAACATTCTCGCGCTGATTGTGAGACGATTCTCGCCAAATCGCAACAGACCCGGCGGAATTTTCACCTGCAATGTGGTCAGCTGTTCTGATTCTTTGGTGAAAGCAGTGCTCGAGATCACCTCACTATTCAATTCAACAGAGAACGAAGAGACGCCATAGTCTAGCAGTCCGGAATGGTAGTAGATCAGATCGATCGATGCATCCTTGGCACGAAGTTGTTCTTTCGATGCGTTGAAAGAATATTGCACACTGTTAAGACCAATGCCGCTTATTGTTTCATTCTTATAGCCCAAGCTTTGCAAAGTAAAATCCTCAATCACCGGAAGAGAATCAGAAAGCGGTTGGACGTCGGCCACATAAGCAAGCGCGGGATTTTCGTATACGAGGACATTTCCTGAGCTTACTGCTTGTGCAGCTTTGCCTACTGCATCTCCCGAATTCCCACTTACAAGCAACACTACCTTGCTATCATTCCATGGAGAAATTGCCAACTCCAGAACTCCGTCTGTAGCGGAGTCTCTTGGCAGATTGACAAATTGCTTGTTTTGAATGGCCAATGGGAATTTGGCAGTTGCAAGGGTATCAAACTGATCTGGCTTGCCAACAAAGATCAAATTGCTCGCAGCGAGCGTATCATTCGTCAGTTCACTGGCTGGCACCATCTTAAAGTCAAATGTCTCACCAATCAAAGATCCAAAACCAGACATAACATTTAAGGCAGCCTGCAATTCCTTGACGTCCGGATTATCAGGAACTACCAGCAGGGTATGATCAGGGACAAGAGCATTCCTAAGATGAAAAGGAATAGGCAAACGAGAAAGGTTCAACTCAGGTGCCGAAACTTCGAATGGCAGCTTGAAAGTAGAAGTAGGCTTAATATTAACGAGAGCGCGAACGTTATAAAGACAGCTAAATTGAGCGTCAAGAGAGATTGTCAATTGATGACGACCATCCGATCTGACTGCCGTCAAAGCAGTGGGGGGTAAAGCAAACTTCATTGTATGGCTTCCCAACTCATTCAATGAAATCGTGGTCACTAATTCATTATTAAATGTAACTGACAATGTTCCCCCGTATGGATTTTGACTTCCAATTAGCCCAGCATCAGCACCGCTTAGAGTGACATCATAATCTAGTTGAACCTCACCGCCAGGTGCCAATCGCCAATTCGCAGGAATGCTGAAGAGTACCCTTGTGGAATCAAATGGGCTGACCAGATTTGTCTCCCGAAATCCTAGTTCGGCAAAGGTAACCGTCGCTTCATTGGCGCCGACATCAATAAAGCCAGCCTGCTCGCTCGTGTTCGAATCCCATGATGTCTTTGCAAGGACATTGAGTGGGCTTCCGAGCAACAAGCCGAGCAAAAACGTCATGGTAAATATTTTATTTTTCATTACAGTGCTTCCTTTTTGAGACCCTTTCATTCGATAAAAGCTTCAAACTGCTTCATACAACAAAATCTTAACCAAAGGGCCGTACTTTATATAAGTACACTTTCCCATCAGATTGCATGGCAACATCAAGTGCCTTCTCAGATTGCTCAATCAACAAAGCCAGCGATTCGCCACCCTGACGATCTGCCAATCCAATTCGCAGGTCAAGCAAAACCTCCATTTCACTGTCAGTTTCTAAAGAGAAGGGTCGATCTAATACCTCACGAATACGCATCATCCTGCCCTCTGCGGATGCGCCATCTGTGGAAGGCAAAAGAATCCCAAACTCCAGGTTGGCCCATCTACCGACAATATCATTGCCACGCAGTTGATACTTTAATGTTTCAGCTACATGTCGCATGACCTTATTGATGTAAGCCTGAGGTAGAGAATCGTAGAAGTCCTGAATTCCATTCAAGTGAATAATCCCAAAAGTAAGGACATTGTCAGGCTGGCTGCTAAGTTCCTGTCGCACTCTTCTCTCAAAATAAGAACGGGAAAAAGCCAAAGACTCATAATCGATCATATTGCGCTGACCCAAACGATCAAACGTGGATGACAACTGATCACGGAAAATCGCCAGACCAACACCGAAAACAATTCCGGCCAGTAAAGCCAATCCAGCATTTTGAAGCGGCTGGGGCTGGATGGGGACAGATGGAACGAGCGCCTGATCAAGGAATTCTATATTATAGATGACATACAAGTTTCGAATAAAATCAATAGCGTTCTGCCCAATGCCATTCGCTAAAGCCGTAGCCACTTGCGGATCGGGGCCCTGCACGCTAAATCTTATGATATTGGCATCTGGAAGGACAGTAACGTAAGTGGTGTAAGCAGCAAATTTGACTTGATCCACACCCAGTAGATTCAAAGTCTTAGTGATGATCTCACGGCTGTTGAGGACCTCTGCGTATGTAGAAATGATCGATCGTTTATCTAACGCTTCCAAACTATTAACTAAGTCGCGGCTTTCGATATTCTGAATATTCGGACTTACTATAAACCGGGCCACAGCTTCGTAGGTAGGTCTAGTAAGATAATATGAATATATGAGGGAAAAATTAACGGCTACTAGGGCGGCAATCAGGATGAGCCACCACCCTTTCCTGATGATCCTGAGATAAAATCTCATCTCCATAGCAAAGTCTCCATCTTGGTTGTTGAGTAATTGGTTCGTGTTACAATTTTGCGCAACATTTTCAGTATACCATCGGTTATTATGAAATCTTCAAGATTTATTAAGGCGCCACTGCATGAATGAGATATCAGTAGGCTCCGTGCTTATTGCTTTATTGTTTTGGGTATCCTTGGGGGGGATTTTGTACACGTATTTCGGCTATCCAGTCCTTATTTTTATACTGGCCCAAATTATCCACAAACCAGAAGCATACCAAACCTATCAGCCTTCTGTTACTCTCCTTATTGCAGCTTACAATGAAGAAGCAGTAATTGAAGATAAAATCAAAAATTCACTCACTATTGACTATCCAAAAGAATTATTTCAAATCCTCATTGTTACCGACGGATCAGCAGACAAGACGCCTGAAATAGTAAAAAGATACATTAATTACGGAATTGAAATCCTTCATCAACCTGAACGGCGTGGCAAAATGGCGGCCATCAACCGTGCCTGGCCGAATGCCCGAGGCGAAATTGTCGTATTCTCCGATGCCAACAACTATTATCAATCTGACACAATATACAAATTGATCCAGCCTTTTGGAAATCCAGGTGTGGGAGCAGCGACCGGCGCAAAGGTGATTGGCCAAGACGATGGAAATCTGGGAGCATCTGAAGGGCTCTACTGGAAATACGAATCCTTCATCAAAAAACAGGAAAGCCGCGCAGGCAGTTGCACAAGCGCCGCCGGTGAAGTTCTGGCAATTCGAAAAAATTTGTACTCATCGCCTCCAGACAACGTAATCAATGATGATTTTTACATTGCGATGCAAATCGTTCGCGACGGTTTCCGCCTGGTCTATGTTCCTGAGGCAAAATCAGTGGAACGAGTATCGCCCAGCGCGCAGGATGAGATTACTCGGCGTACTCGCATCAATGCGGGAAGATTTCAAGCAATCGCCATGGCAAGGCAGATTCTCCCTTTCAATCATCCTCTGCTCGTCTGGCAAATTCTTTCTCATAAATTCCTTCGTCCTATCGTGCCTTTTTTTATGATCGGCGCTGCATTATTCAATCTCCTGGCTGTTATGTTTCCGCCGCAAGTCAAAGGATTGTGGATTCTCAGCAAGCCATATAATATTATCTTTTTAGGGCTGCAAATTTTATTTTACGTGCTTGCCTGGATTGGAACGAAGGCCGGAAATCGCGGCGAGCAAAATAAACTCGTCCGCTTATTCTATATACCAACTTTCCTGACTAATAGCAATTTGGCGGCCCTGATGGGATTTTTTAAATTTCTGCGGGGTGGGCAATCGCATATGTGGGAACGCATCCAACGCCGCTGATGGCTGCTACCATTCATTCGAATGTCTCAAACGATAACATCTGCTCCCAAGGTTCTGGTTGTAGACCTTTCAAATAATTATGGATGCGCCAGTTCCCGCGTCCTTTCTTTAATGGCCCACGCAGAACCCGGGACTATTCCACTGGCAGGGCTGGAGTCTGGTGCAATCACTAAACAAGCCCGCCAGCTGGGCTTACCCGTTCATGCTCTGGCAAACCACAAGGCCGATCCTCGGCTGCTCGTTAGTCTCATTCGATTGATCCGCCGGGAAGGTTATAACCTTCTGGATAGCCAGAATATCCAATCCAAGTTTTGGGCAAACCTAGCCGCAATGCTAACTGGAACTTCGCTTGTCTCCACACTCAATAGTTGGTATGCCAATGAGCATGGAAAAACCTCGCTGAAAGGCAGGATTTACACATCACTGGAATTATTATCCAACCAGAGCCTTGACCTTTACATCACAGTTTCAGAAAAGGACCGTCAATCCTTGCTTAAGGCTGGCTTGCCAGAAAAGACAATCGAGTTAATTTACAATGCCGTGGATGTAAATCTTTCCTCGATTACCGGAAACTCAGAATGGATAAGGCAAAAATTCAATTTGCCTAAGGAATCGATTATTTGCACGGCAGTAGGGCGTTTGGTGCCAGTCAAGGGATATGACGTATTAGTAAATGCAGTTAGACTTGTTGCATCACAAATTCCTCAACTTATTTGCCTCATCGTTGGAGAAGGAGAATCAAAAGAGGAAATATCCACACAGATTCGAGAGGCTGGCTTGGAGAATCGGATTTGCCTGGTTGGATATTATGATCGCGAACATGTAATGCCTATTTTGAAATCCAGCGATATTTTTATCATGCCCTCCCGATACGAAGGCACACCCATTGCTCTACTTGAGGCTGCCGCACTGGCATGCCCTATTCTGGCATCTGCTACTGGGGGCATCCCGGAACTGGTGGAAAATGAGAAACATGCATTGCTTGTGCCGCCGGGTGACCCGCAAGCGCTCGCACAAGGGCTTGTGAAACTGACATTGGATCGAGAATATGCCAGATCCCTTGGACAAAACGCACAACAAAGGATCAGCCAAAAATTCAATCTCGATTCTCAAGTACATGCCACTTGGCAAGCCTACAAGAAAGCTCTGGAAAAACATAAATTGCGAGAGAAATAAATGTATTCTAGTCAAACAGAAACTGAGAAACAATCGAGCTCATCAGTCAAAAAGAAATTAATCAATCTGGCTCATACAACAGGGTTGATTCGAGCCGGGCGCAGCATTTGGGCGAAATCCCTGACTGTGCTAAATTACCATCGCATTGATGATCCTTATCGAAAAGATTTTGATTCTTTCAAGCCGAATGTCAGCGCCACGCCGGATGATTTCAATCACCAAATGGACTATCTGGCAAAATGGTTCAATGTAATTTCGATGCGCGAGGTCCTGCAGTGGCTCGACGGCAAAAAAGAACTCCCGCCTTATGCGGCATTGATCACCTTTGACGATGGTTATCTCGACAACTACGCCTTCGCCTATCCAATCCTACATACTCATCATTTTCCTGCATTGATTTTTCTGACCACAGAACATATTGGAACGGATGCGGCTTTTTATTGGGACATGGCAGCTTATTGTTTTTATCATACCCAACGCGACCATTTGGATTTTCCAGATGGAAAAGCGGAACGCTGGTCAAACCAGGAACAACTTGATCAGGTCAGCAATAAATGGATTGAGTTGATGAAGACTTTGCCTAATGAAGAGAAATTAATTCACGTTCAACATCTACCTGAAGCATTAGGTGTTTCCATCCCTGATGGATATTTCAAAAAATTGATGATCAATTGGGATCAGGTAAGAGAGATGCAGAAAGGTGGAATCGAATTTGGTGCACATACGATGCATCATCCCATTTTGACGCACATTTCTCTCGACCAAGTTCGGGCAGAGGTCGAAGGGTCAAAATCCAGGATTGAAAGAGAACTTCGGGAGCCAGTGTTCAGCTTTGCTTACCCAAATGGTCAGTCATCAGATCTGAACGAGAAAATTGAGAAGATCGTTGCAGATTCAGGAATCAGGGCCGCGTTCACTTTATTAAACGGACCCAGCTCACAGGACGAAGTGAAGCGGGATCCTTTTGCCATCCGGCGTATCTTCATCTCGTATAAACACTCGCTTCCAGAATACGCGGCGCTTGTGAGTCCGATCAATCGCTACAGATCAAGCTAATTCCTATTTCAAAAGCTGGTTATACACTTCGATAATTTGCTGGGCGATCGATCCCCAGCTAAAACGCGTCTCAGATAAATGACGTGCATACTCCCCCATCGACTTAGTCAAATCAGGGTTATTAATAAGCGTTATGATTTTATTCGCCAATTCAGGAGGTGATTGCGGCGGGATCAAAAAGCCGCTTCGCCCTTCCTCAATAGCTTCTGGCAAACCACCCACCGACGCGGCAATGACTGGACGACCGAACGTGTAAGCCACCTGCAACGCGCCGCTCTGGGTACTGCTTCGGTATGGGTAGACTGCCACCGTTGCCAATCCCATCAGGGCGCCAATCTCTTCCAAAGGTATGTAGCGCAAATCCAGAATCACATCATTGGTCAGGTTTAATCCCGCAATCTTTTCATTCAATTCGTCAATATTTATGTGTTTCGTTGGATAACCAGCAACTAAAAGTTTTGCATTGCAGGATTGTCGAACCAGAGCAAAAGCTTCTATCAGATCGTCAATGCCCTTGCTGGGAGCCAACAGCCCAAAAAATAGGACAACTGGTTGATCAGGTTGTAGCTTATAGCGCCTTCTTATGGGCTCCCAATCATAAGTTTGGGGAAAATTGGTAAGTAACCAGCTTGAATTCCCGTGAGGAATGATGTGTGTCTTTTCCTTTTGCACAAAAGGGAACAAAGCTAAAAACTTTTCGCAATTTTCCTTTGCATGAAAAAACATGGCGGAGAAATTTCTGTAAATATCTGCATAAGCACGCAAAATCAAAGCCGAGAACGGTCCATCATCGTTCTCGCGCAGCTCAAATTCATGGCAAATCTGGGTGAGGACCAAACCACGGCGGCGCATTTGCGCCAGGAAAATGGCTTCAAAGGGAAAATTGATCTTGGAAAACTGGACAATGTCCGGCTTGAGTTTGGACAAATAACGAGTGAGATTAATCCAAGCCAAAATGAGACGAACAGCTCTTTGTCCACGCCTCAACGTCCAGCGGATCTTATGCCACCTCCGCTGCCACGCATTGGCAGATATGTTCCGGATTACCTGCGGATCAAACAGACTCCACAGCTCGAGTATGTTATTGACTCGAAAGTTGTGAGGAAGATGGGCTAGCTCATACTCTCTTCCGGTGATCAATGTGACGTCCACACCTTCATCGGCAAGGGCAGTACATAACTGATAGGTGTAGTGAATCAGACCGCCGCTTCCATTTGGTTCCACCAAAACAAGGCGCAGTTTATTTTCCATAGGCACGTAACTGATCGAAATAAAGCTCCCTTAATTGATCAACCTGTCGTTCAATGTTGAACTTTTGATTAACAATTTTCCAGCCATCTGCACTCATCGCGGCGCGTTTTTCTGGATTCGCTAGCAAGCCGATGCAGGCATTTGCAAGACCATCCACATCTTCAGGCTCGACCAAACAACCATTTTGACCATCCATCACCATTTCAGGAACTCCACCCACCCGGCTCGCGATAATCGGCAACTTTGCTGCCATTGCCTCTGCCAAAACAGT
>Ga0114129_10017239_pt1 | contig 10286 bp, 14 predicted proteins | sample RhiMetdeltSRZDD1_FD_80071 | JGI IMG/M metagenome (GOLD analysis project Ga0114129, IMG submission 80071) | Populus rhizosphere microbial communities from Tennessee, USA - Rhizosphere MetaG P. deltoides SRZDD1 (version 2) (version 2) | ecosystem: Host-associated > Plants > Roots > Rhizosphere >... | reverse complement strand
GAGATGCGGGTAGTCGCTGCCCATGACCATGTGATCGGCACCGACGAGCTCGCGCGCCAGCGTGAGTGCCGCACTGCTGAACGACACCGTGTCGTAGTACAGGCGCTTCAGGTACACGCTGGGCAGCTCGTCGATGTTCGCGCGGCACTCCGCGAAGTCGCGATACCCGTTGTCCAGGCGCTCCGTCAGGTAGGGCACCGCGCCGCCGAGATGGCCGAGGATCCAGCGGATGTTGGGCAGCTCGCGGAACACGCCCGCGGAGCAGAGGCGCGCGACGGCGAGCGTCGTGTCGAAGGGAAAGCCGATGATCGGCCCGAGCACGTACTCGGAGAACGGCTCCGCGGCCGCCGGGATCATCGGATGGATGAACACGCAGACGCGGCGTCGGTCGCATTCGGCGAAGAACGGCCGGTACCGCGGATCGGTGAGGGCGCGGCCGTTGATGTTCGAGAGGACGATGACGCCGTTCATCCGCAGCTCGCCCTGCGTGCGCTCGAGCTCGCGCAGTGCCGCGTCGGGGTCGTCCATCGGGATCGACGCGAAGCCCTTGAACCGCTCCGGGTAGCGCGCCGCGAGATCGGCGTACGCGTCGTTCACGAGGCGCGCGACGTCGGCCTGTCGGTCCGGTGGCGCGAAGTACACGTTCGGCGTCGAGAGCGACAGGACCTCGACATCGATGCCGACGCGGTCCATGTCCTCGAGGCGGCGCGCGGGATCGGTCATCGGCGGCGTGATGCCGAAGAAGCGCGACCCGCGGTAGCGGATGATCGTGCGGCCCGTAGGGTCGGTGCCGAAGGAGAATGCGCCCCCGACCTCCTCGATGAGACGGAAGAACGCATCCGGGTAGTGGTGGGTGTGCAGGTCCCAGCGCATCCGCGAAGGTTAGTGGGCGGGTGGCTAGGGCCTGCCGATGACGGTTGGCTTCGCCGGGAGCACGAAGTCCGACTCGGGCACGCTGAGTGAAAGGCTCGTCGCCTCCAACGACCATGTCCCGCCCGATACCGGGAAGCGCTGCAGCAGCGCTATGCCCTGGGCGCTGTAACAGAAGCGGCCGTCGGTGAGGCCACCGCCGCCGGCCACGGACTTCACATCGAAGCAGGCCGCCTGTTGACCCGCGATCTGCCGCGTCTCGACCAGCACCGCGTTGAACTGCTCGGGATGCTGGATCATCGACTCCAGGTAAAGCGCCGCGGGATTCTGCTGTAGAGCGATGTCGAGCCCCGACATCCCGATGCACTGCGCGCTGATACCGGTGCCGCCGAAGCACGTGTAGGTGCCGTCAGGCAACGAATACGTCGCCACGCTCGACGTCTGTCCGGCGACGGTGGTGTTGAAATCGAAGCGCGTCTTGGGTGGCTTGAAGTACCACGACTGCGTGCCTGACAAGGCACCGACACCGGTGACCGTCTGCTGGTACGTCACCTTGTATTCGGTGGCCTTCGCCGAGGTGAGGATCTGGCCGAACGACGGGCTGACCGCCGATGCGCCCGCGCTGGCCACGCTACCGGACGCCGCCGCGGTGGCTGTCGCGCCGCTTGCGGTCGCACCGGTGGGGCCGGCGGTGCCGCCGCACGTCGCCGTGGTGAGGATCGCGACCGCGAGGACCGCAGCGCTTCCCCTCTTCACCACGCGGGCACGATAGGGCATCTCACGCCGGGCAACGTGACAACGTTCTATACAGAACGCATGACACATCCAGTGACATTCGGTGAGCTCCTCGAGCAGCACGAACGCGAGATCTACGCGTACGCGCTGCGGCTGGTAGGCGATCGCGACGATGCGGACGACGTCTATCAGGACACGTTCCTCGCGGCCTTCCGCGGCTGGCCGCCGCCGCGGCGCGGCACCGAACGCGCGTGGTTGTACAAGATCGCGACGAACAAGGCGATCGATCGCGGCCGGCGCGCGAAGCGATTCGTTCGTCTCGGCGATCTTCCGCTTGCGGCACCGGAGCGCGACGGGGTGTCGCTCGCGGATCTCGCGACCGCGGTGAAGGCGCTGCCGACCGGCCAGCGCGCGGCGTTCGTGCTGCGCAAGGTGCAGGGACTCTCGTACGCGGAGGTGTCGGTCGCGCTCGAGTGCAGCGAAGAAGCGGCGAGATCGCGAGTGGCCGAGGCGATGAAGAAGGTCAAGGAGGCGATGCGATGAGCGAGCTGAGTGCGGTGGTCGCGGAAGCGCGCGAACGTCTGGTGCAGCGCGCACGGCGCGAAGGCCTCGAAACGGTCGCGTATCGGATCATCGACTCACCGCTCGGGCCACTGTGGGTCGCGGTCGGACCGCGTGGCGTCCTGAACATCCACTACGGCGCCGAGCCGTCGCCCCTCGAGCTGCGGCGGATCGTGCGCGCGTATGGTCCCGGCGTTCTGCCCGACGCGCGGCGCGTGGACCAGGTCGCGCGCGAGCTCGATCAGTACTGGAGCGGCAAGCGCCGGGGGTTCGACGTGGCCGTGGACCTCTCGCCGCTCACGCCGTTCCAGCGGAAAGTGCTCGCGGTGACGGCGCGGGTGCCCTACGGCGAGCTGACGACCTACGCGGAGGTCGCGCACGGCGCCGGGAACGACCGCGCCTACCGCGCTGCCGCCGGAGCGATCGGCGACAACCCGATCCCGATCGTGGTCCCCTGCCACCGCGTCGTCGCCAGCGACGGGACGCTTGGGGGCTACGCCGGTGGTCTCGACGCCAAGAGACGCCTGCTCCAGCTCGAGCGCGGAGCGGTGCCGCCGGGAGGCTGGCCGCCCGCCCATCTGTCGCGCGGATAACAGCGGCGCGCGCGGTCGGCATCGCTAGGCTGTCTATCCCGGGCGCGGCCGTTCGTCGTATGCGCAGAACGGCCAAGGAGGACCAGCCGATGTCGAAGTACGCATTCCTGTTCCTGGACGACGGCGTCGATTACCAGAGCAACCCGACACCCGAGCAGCAGAAGGTCTACGCGGACATCTTCACGTGGTTCGAGGTGAACGGCTCGAAGATCGTCGACGGCGGCGCGGAGCTACAGCCGACGCGCACCGCGACCACCATCCGAAAGAGCAGCGGCAAGCTCACCGTGATCGACGGGCCGTTCATCGAGTCGAAGGAGTCGGTCGGCGGCATCTCGATCGTCGAGGTGCCCGACCGCGCTGCGGCGATCGCGCTCGCGAAGACCTGGCCCGGCTACGGCATCGAGCTCCGCGAGATCGTGCCGCAGCGGCCGCGCGAATAAGGAGGACCCAGATGCCGAGGTACATGCTCACCTTCGTCAGCCAGGACGACTGGTGGGAGAGCCAGACCGAGGAGTCCCTCAAGAACGCTTACGCCCCGCTCATGGCGTGGTGGGACGAGCACGTGAAGACCGGCCTTGTCAAGAGCGGCGAGCAGCTCGCGCCTCAGCGCACCGCGACGACGCTGAGGCGCGTCAACGGAGCGATGAAGGTCACCGACGGACCGTTCATCGAATCAAAGGAGTCGGTCGGCGGCTACGCGATCATCGAGGTCGCGGACCTCGACAAAGCCATTGCGGTCGCGAAGAGCTGGCCTGGGGGCGACGTCGAGGTGCGCCCGGTCGTGGAGCACTGAGCGCCACCAAGGAGAGCACGAGCGAGGCGGTCGCGGCGGTCTTCCGCGAGGAGGCCGGCCGTCTGACCGCCGCGCTCGTGCGGAGCCTCGGCGACTTCGACGTCGCGGAGGAAGCGGTCCAGGACTCGCTCGTCGCGGCGCTCGAGCACTGGCCCCGCGACGGCATTCCCGACCAACCGGGCGCGTGGCTCATGACCACGGCGCGGCGGAAGGGGATCGATCGGCTGCGACGCGAGACGCGCTACCGCGAAAAGGTCGCGCAGCTGGAGGACGACTACCGGGGGGCTTCGCCCCCCGAGGACCCCCCGGAGGGACCGATGCCCGACGAGCGGCTTGAGCTCATATTCACCTGCTGTCACCCGGCGCTCGCACGCGAGGCGCAGCTCGCGCTCACGCTCCGGTCCGTCGCGGGGCTCACGACGGCCGAGATCGCCCGCGCGTTCCTGCAATCGGAGTCCACGATCGCGCAGCGCCTGGTCCGAGCGAAACGGAAGATCGTCGACGCGAAGATCCCGTTCCGCGTTCCCGAAGGGCACGAGCTGCCCGACCGCGTGAGCGAGGTCCTCGCCGTCCTCTATCTGATGTTCAACGAGGGCTACCTCGCGACGGGAGCCCGCGGCGCGATGGATCGCGACCTCGCCGCCGAGGCGGAGTGGCTGACCTCGCTGCTCACACGGCTCATGCCCGACGAGCCGGAGGCCCTCGGGCTGCTCGCGCTCATGCGCTTCGACCTCGCGCGGGCCGACGCGCGATTCGACAGCGAGGGCGAGATCGTCCTGCTGCGCGACCAGGACCGCTCGAAGTGGGATCGGAAGATGATCGACGACACCTTCCTTCTGGTCGGACGTTTTCTGCGCACGCGGAGCCCCGGCACCTACCAGCTGCAGGCGCTCATCGCCGGCGCGCATGCGGACGCGAAGAGCTGGGAGACCACGCGCTGGCCCGAGATCCTGCGTTCCTACGATTCGCTTCTCGCCTTTGGCGACACGCCGGTGGTGCGCCTCAACCGCGCGATCGCCCTCTGGCACGTCAAAGGTCCGCAGACCGCGCTCGATGAGGTCGACGCCCAGTCCGGCGATCTCGCCGGCTACCACCTGTTCCATGCGACGCGCGCCGAGCTGCTCCGCGCGCTCGGCCGGACAGCAGACGCCCGCGCTGCGGACGAACGCGCCCTCGCGCTCACCGAGAATCCCGCCGAGCGCGCGCTGCTCGCCAGGCGGCTCGCGCGTCAATCTCGTTAGCCTTGTGTCCATCTTGGCCGATCCGGTTCGTCGTTCTCACGTGCGGGTACTTCTCCACGGCGCCTACCGCGGCTTCGCGGGCGGAGCGCGCGCCGTCACGCTCGACGCGGCGACGCTGCACGAGGCGCTCGAGGCGTTGGTCCGCGCGCATCCGTCGCTGGCGGAGCGCCTGCGCGACGAGCATGGCCGGCTGCGCGCGCACCTCAGTCTCTTCGTGAACGAGGAGGACGCGCGCTTCCTCGGTGGCGAGGACGCTGCTCTCGCGGACGGGGACATCGTCCACGTGATCCCGGCACTGTCGGGCGGATAGATCAGGAGGGATGCGATGGCGAAACAAGTTGTGCTACTGGTCGGGACGAAGAAGGGCCTGTACACCGTGCGCAGCGACGCAGAGCGAAAGAAATGGACCGTCGACGGGCCGCACGAAGCGCCGGCGCCGATCCACCACGCGACGTACGACCCGCGCGATGGCTCGATGTACGCCGCGATCAACTCGACCTGGGGCGGATCGCGGATCCAGTACAGCCGCGATCTCGGAAAGACCTGGCAGACGTCCAAGAACCCCGCGTTCCCCGAAGGCTCCGATCGCACCTTCTTTCAGACGTGGCACATCGAGCCCGGCCACGTGAAGACACCGAACATCGTCTGGGCGGGCACCGAGCCGGCCGCGCTCTGGAAGAGCGAGGATCGGGGCGAGACCTGGCAGCTCAACAAGGCGCTCGACGATCAGCCGTCGCGCGCGAAGTGGGTCCCCGGGTTCGGCGGCATGGGCCTGCACTCGATCGCGATCGACGCGGACGACCCGAAGAAGATGCAGGTGGGCATCAGCGTCGGCGGCGTCTACACGTCCACCGACGGCGGCGCGACCTGGGCGCAGGACAACGCGCAGACCGGCGGCAAGGAGGATCGGCCCGACGTCTTCTACTGCATCCACAAGCTGCTCGCGCACCCGGCCGTGAGCGGCGTGCGCTTCATGCGTGTGCACGTCGACGTGTTCTGGCGCGAGCCCGGCGAGACCGCCTGGCGCAACCGGACCGAGGGCCTTCCGTCGAACTTCGGGTTCGCCGCGGCGATGCACCCGCGCGATCGGTCCGTGGCCTATTGCATCCCGCTCGACGACACCAAGCGCACCGCGTCGCCCCCCGGGATCGGCGTCTACTCGACGAACGACCGCGGCGCGACGTGGACGCGCAACGACAAAGGTCTTCCGCCCGGCGCGGCGCTGGAGTCGGTGCGCGAGGGAATGGACACGGACCTGCTCGACCCGCTCGGCGTCTACTTCGGAACGGCCAACGGCGACGTGTGGGCGAGCCGGGACGAGGGCAAGAGCTGGCAGCCCGCGGTGCAGTACCTCCCGTACGTCACGTCAGTACACGCGGCGACGATCGACATGTAGCCGCGGCGCCACGACCGCGCTCGACGGCGTCCCGTCAGGCCTGGCGCAGCCGGCTTGACAAGGCATTCCCGATGCTATTACGTTTGGCGATATAACGTGAAACATGACACTCTCGATCTCGGACGCTTCACGGAGCCGGCTCTGCTGATCCTCGTCAGTCTTGCCGAAGGTCCCAAGCACGGCTACGCGATGATGGAGGACATCAAAGCGCTGTCCGGAGCGGCGATCGGACCCGGCACTCTCTACGGCGCTCTTGGGCGTCTCGAGCGACTTGGGTACATCGAGGCGTTACTGACGCGCGATCGACGCGTGCCGTACCGACTCAGCGACTCCGGACGCCGACTGCTCGAGACACAGCTCGCGGGCCTGCGACGGCTGACGTCGACCGGCATCCGAAGGTTGGCCCGCGCATGAAGTGGCTGGTGCGGCTGTACCCGCCGGCCTGGCGGGGGCGCTACGAGGCGGAGTTCCTCGCCGTTCTGGAGGCGCGGGGCGTCACGCCGTCCGTCGCCGTGGATGTCGCCCACGGCGCGCTCGATGCCTGGCTGCGCGGCCCGCGTGGCTCTCTCGGCCTGGCTGGCATCGGCCTCGCGCTCGTCGCGTATGCGCTCGCCTCATGGCTCCTCGCGATCGTGCGCCGCGCCTGGATCGAGCCACTCGGCGATCCGTTCGAGACCGCATACCAGGCGCTCTACTGGGGCGTGTCCGTCGTCTTCATGAGCTGGCTGGCCGCACATCCGAGTGTGCGGTGCGACCTGAGCGGACTCATCGCGCGACTTCGGCGCTAACACGTGCCGGCTGCCGTAGAGGTCATTGACCTCCAGAAGCGCTACGGCGCGGTCCGCGCCGTCGACGGCATCACCTTCAGCGTCGCCGAAGGCGAGGTCTTCGGCCTGCTCGGCCACAACGGCGCGGGCAAGACCACGACGATCCGTATGCTCACCGGCCGCGCCCGTCCGACCGCGGGCCGGGCGTTCGTCGCGGGACTCGACGCCGTCACCGATCGCGACCGGGTGAAGCCGCTCATCAACGCGATCTTCGAGGACCCCAACCTCTACGACCGCTTCGCCGGGATCGAGAACCTGCGCTTCTTCGCGACCCTCTACGGCGTGCGGGCGTCGCGGGCGGACGAGCTGCTGGAGCTGGTCGGCCTGCGCGATGCGGCGAAGCGCAAGACGAAGTCGTACTCGAGCGGGATGAAGCAGCGGCTGATGATCGCGCGATCGCTGATCAACTCACCGCGCGTCCTCTTCATGGACGAGCCGACACGCGGGCTCGACCCGACATCCGCACGCGAGGTCCGCGCCCTGATCGCGACGCTCGCACGAGAGGGCACCACGATCTTCCTCACTACGCATTACATGGAGGAGGCGGACGAGCTCTGCACGCGTGTCGCGTTCCTCAGCCAGGGGCGCATCGTCGCGCTGGACACACCACGCGAGCTCAAGCTCCGCTACGGTCAGCGCACCGCAGCAGCGCTGCTCCGCGACCGCACCGAGCGCGTGGTCCGGCTCGACGATCCGCAGGACGCGGCGACCCTCGCGGAGTGGATGCGCGCCGACCAGGTGCTAACGATCCATTCGCAGGAAGGGACGCTCGAGGACGTCTTCGTCGCGCTCGCCGGCCGGCCGCTGTGATGCGCCTGCGCCTGCCCATCGTTGTCGCCATCTTCCGCAAGGACGTCGTCGATGCGATCCGCGACTCGCGCGTCCTCGTGTCGCTGCTCACCCCGCTCGTCCTGGCGATCCTCTACAACTCGATCTTCCCCGAGGAGCGCCTGTTCGAGGCGAAGGTCGCCTTCACCGGCCCCGAGACCTCGGCCCTCGTGCGCACGCTCGATGAGCGCGCCGGGCAGTCGGTGACGCTGAAGCTGCGCCACGTTGACAGCGAGGCGGAGGCGCGCCGCCTCGTCGCGAGCGAGGACGTCGACGCGGCGTTCGTGCTGCCTCCCGACGTCGATGACGCGGTCCGACAGGGCCGCCGGCCGACGATCACGCTCATCCAACCGACGAACGGCAGCTCCGCCGCGAACTTCGTGTCCGCCGGGCTCGAGGCGGGACTCCGCGCGTTGTCCGGGCAGCCGCCGATCGCGACCGTCGCCGTCGAGCGAGTCCAGGCCGGGTCGCCGGAGTCGGGCGTTCTGGGCGAGCTCGGCGCACGCCGCTACTTCGTCCTCGCGACGGTGGTGATGATGCTCGGCATGATCGCCGTCCTCGCGGTCCCGATCGTCCTCACCGAGGAGGCCGAGAAGAAGACGCTCGACGCGCTTCTGCTTGTCGCGAACTACCGCGAGGTGATCCTCGGGAAGGCGCTCGTGGGGGTGGCGTACAGCGCCGCGTCGGTCACGCTCATGCTCGGACTCACGCGTCTGCGGCCTGTCGATATACCGACGTTCATCACAGGCACGGGCCTGCTCGCGGTCGCGCTCATCGGTCTGGGACTGCTCCTCGGCGGTCTCTTCAAGACCGCGGGTCAGGTCTACACGTGGTCGAGCCTGGTGCTGCTTCCGATCATCGGACCGGCGTTCGTCGCGGGCCTGCCCCTCCCCGACGCGCTCGACGTCGCGCTGCGCGCGTTCCCGACGTCCCAGGGGATGCGCATCATGACCAACGGTCTCGCGGGCAAGCCGCTGTTCACCGATGCCTGGATCTCGTACGCGGTGCTCCTCGTCTGGGTCGCGATCGCGTACGGACTGCTCGCGTGGCGCCTCGCGCGACGAGAGTCCTAGGCGCGCTCGAGCACGACGACCGCGATGCGCCGCGCCGTCCGCGTCTCGTACTCCGCGTAGGCGTCATCGCGCCGCGTCGCTTCTGACCACAGACCCAGCCGCTCCGCGCCTTCCGCCTCGCGCGCGCGGACGCGAAAACTCTCGCCGGCGACCATGACCTCACCCTCACCGGCGTTGCGGAGGCTGAGCCACCACGGCGGCTCGCGGTCTTCGCCGGCCACTCTTCCGGCCGCGCACCTTCAATAGCAACACCGGCAGGGGGCCGAGGCGTGTCCCGATGCGCCCACCGCTCGCGCGGAACAAGACGCGGTGCACGCGCCAGATGAGCTCGACGACCGGGGTGCGTCGGACGGCGGGCACGGCGCGAGCCTAACCTCGCCGGTCGTGGCGCTAATCCGCGAGCTTCAGCATCGGGATGTCTTGATGCGGCGCGCCTTGCCAGGCGTAGAACTCGAGGCCGCACACCTCGCGGAACCCGAGCTTCGCGCAGATCGGCGCCGACGTGGACCGCACCGCCTGGATGACCGCGGACTGCCGGCCCTCCGCCCGCGCGTCCGCGAGGCGCCTCGCCACGAGTGCGCTGTAGATACCGCGACCGCGATGCTCGGGCAGCGTCGCCGCGCCGCCGAGGAGGACGATCGGCGAGTCGGGCAGGTACACCAGATAGCTCCAACCGACGGGCTCGGCGCCGCCGTCGACGAACGCGAAGTAACCGCTGTTCTTCACCTTGCTGTCCGTCATCGCGAGCATCACGTTGAAGAAGCGCGCGACCTCCTCGGGCATTCCGTAGGCGCGCGCCATCATCGCGCTCGCCTCCTGCGCCTGGCGCAGGGTCGCCTCGCGCACTTCGATGCGCGGGTCGACCGTGATCGGGACGCCGAGATCGGTGAGCACCATGCCCGCCATCTCGTCCTCCATCACGAGACCGCTCGCGACGAGCCGCTCACCGAGATCGTGCGGCCGCGTGAGCGGGCCGGTGACCCAGCCATACGCCTTGCGCCCGCCCGAATAACGGTTGCGGACCATCCTCAGCGTCGGCTCGACGTCCGCCGGCGCGAGGTTCGCCATACCGACCATGTTCGCCAGCGGATGCGAGAGCTCGGTGACGCGTCCGCGCACGCCCTTGACACCCAGATCCTCGGAGAGACCCGACACAGGTGGGTACACCTGCAGGCTCGATTCGATCGCCTGGACGAGCGTCTCTTCGGCGACGCTCAAGCGATCACGTGACGAGCGAGCGGAGCGCGCGGCGAACGAGCTCGCGTGCGAGGGTGACCTTGTAGCCGTTGTCGCGGAGCGGCTGCGCGCCGGCGAGGATCGTGTCGGCCGCGGCGAGGCACGCGTTGTCATCGAGCGTGCTTCCCTCGAG
>Ga0114129_10017238_pt1 | contig 10287 bp, 9 predicted proteins | sample RhiMetdeltSRZDD1_FD_80071 | JGI IMG/M metagenome (GOLD analysis project Ga0114129, IMG submission 80071) | Populus rhizosphere microbial communities from Tennessee, USA - Rhizosphere MetaG P. deltoides SRZDD1 (version 2) (version 2) | ecosystem: Host-associated > Plants > Roots > Rhizosphere >... | reverse complement strand
TGCGCCCCGGCGGCTCCAGCAGGCCGATGATGGCGGAGCCGGTCAGCGACTTCCCGGCTCCCGATTCACCGACGACACCCAGCACCTCCCCTGGGGCAATGTCGAACGAAATATCGTCCAGCGCGAGCAGCGTGCCCCGGCGGGTGGGGAACTCGACGCGCAGGTTGCGGACTTCCAGCAGTGGTGTCGTCATTCAATCCTCAAGTTCACGCCGACTTTAGGCCGGCGGTCTGCAGCCCGACATCGGCTCTTCGTAGTCGACCTTCACGGAGAAGTCGCTCGCAAGCCTGTTTTCCTTCACCGCCACCAGCCAGTAGCGCGTGCAAGCCTTCACGTCGAGCTCGATGGTGCGCTTGTCACCCCAGCGCTGGGCTCCTCCAGGCGGGCCCTGCACCGAGACCTGGTGGCGGCCCGGCTCGATGCGCACCGGCTGCATCAGGTAGTCCTTGCCGTCGACCGACACGACCTGCACGGGATAGGTGTCGATCGGGGTGCGGTAATAGCGCGTGCCGTAGAGCTCCGAGTACGCCGGGCCTGCGCAGCCGGACAGCGCCAGCAGCGAGGCCGAGAACGCCGCGGCGGCGACCGTGAGTCCAAACCTGGAGAGTGGCTTCATGCTGGCCTCCATCGATGGTTGGACCCATTCGATCCTCAGCGCAGGCGCGGGTTCAGCGCATCGCGCAGCCAGTCGCCGAGCAGGTTCACCGACAACGCGATCATCACCAGCATCGCCCCCGGGAAGATGGTGATCCACCATTCGCCGGAGAAGAGGAAGTCCTGCCCGACGCGGATCAGCGTGCCCAGCGACGGCGAGGTCGGCGGCACGCCGACGCCGAGGAAGGACAGCGTGGCCTCGATGATGATGGCCGAGGCGACCTGGATGGTCGCGAGGATCAGCACCGGCCCCATCACGTTGGGCAGCACGTGGCGGCGCATGATGCGCAGCGGCGTCACGCCGATCACGCGCGCGGCCTGCACGTATTCCTTGTTGCGCTCCACCAGCGTCGAGCCGCGCACCGTGCGCGCGTACTGCACCCAGCCGGTGAGCGCGATCGCGAGGATCAGCACCGCGAAGGCCAGCGAGCCATGCGCCTGCGGGAACAGCGCGCGGCCGATGCCGTCGATCAGCAGCGCGATGAGGATGGCCGGGAACGACAGCATCACGTCGCAGATGCGCATGATGAAGGCATCGGTCTTGCCGCCGACGAAGCCGGCCAGCAGGCCGAGGCCTACGCCGAACAGCATCGACAGCAGCACCGAGGCGATGCCGACGAACAGCGAGATGCGCGCGCCATACATCAGCGCGGAAAGGATGTCGCGGCCCTGGTCATCCGTGCCCAGCAGGTACTTGCGGGTGCCGTCGTGTTCCCAGGCCGGCGGCAGCCGCGCATCGGTGAGCTCCAGCGTCGCCAGGTCGAACGGGTTGTGCGGCGCCACCAGATTCGCGAACACGGCGCAGAACACGCAGATGAGCGCAACCACGGTCGCGCCCACCGCCACCGGCGATGTGCGGAACGAATACCACAGGTCGCTGTCGAGGAAGCGCGCCCACGCGCCGGGTGCCGGCTGCGGCATCACCGCGCCGCCCACGACGACCGGCGGCGCCGAGGATTCGCGAGCCTGCGTCACTTGTTGTTCACCGTGATCCACTTGAAGAACATGCGGTTGTCGGGCAGCTGCACCAGGCTGACCTTCTTGTTGAAGCCCCAGGCCAGCGCCTGCTGGTGCAGCGGGATGTGGCCGATGTCATCCATGTGGACCTTGAAGGCTTCGCGGATCAGCTCGTTGCGCTTCTTGTCATCGAGCTCGGACTGCACTTTGGCCGTCAGCTCGTCGAATTTCGGGTTGCTGTAGGCGCCGAGGTTGAACTGGCCCTGGCCCTTGTCCATCGGCGTCGCGATCAGGCTGTACATCGCATCGTGCGCGTCGGTCGTGGCCGGCACCCAGCCCAGCAGGTAGAAGCTGGTGTCGCGGCGCAGGATCTTCGGGAAGTAGGTGTTCTTGGTCTCGGTCTGCAGGTTGATCTTCACGCCGATGCGCGCCAGGTTGGCAGCCACCGCCTGGCAAATCGCCGCGTCGTTGACGTAGCGGTCGTTCGGGCAGTTCATCGCCACCTCGAAGCCGCTCGGATAGCCAGCCTCGGCGAGCAGCTTCTTCGCCGCTTCGACGTCGTACGGCAGACGCTTGTTCATATCGGGCTGGAAGCCGCGCACGCCCGGGCCGACCATCTCGGCCGTCGGCGTGGCCGCGTTGCGCATCACGCGGCTCTTGATCGCCTCGATGTCGATGGCCTGGTAGAAGGCCTGCCGCACACGCTTGTCCTTGAACGGGTTCTTGCCCTTCACATTGCTGAACAGCAGCTCGTCGCGCTTCTGGTCCATGCCGAGGAAGATCGTCCGGATCTCGGGTCCTTGCAGCACGGTGAGGTTGCCGCTTGACTTCACGCGCTCCACGTCCTGCAGCGGCACCGGCTCCATCACGTCGATCTCGCCCGACAGCAGCGCGGCGATGCGCGTCGCGTCGTTGCCGATCGGCGTGAACACCACCTCGTCGACATTGCCCTCGACCTTGTCCCAGTAGGCGAAGTTGCGCACGAGCACCGTGCGCGTGCTCGGCTGCCGCTCCTTCAGCCGATACGGGCCGGTGCCGTTGGCCTTGAAGCTGGCGGTGTTCTCGATGCCCTTGCGGCGATCGACCGGCTTCTCGGCCTTGTTCTCCTCGCACCACTTGTGGCTCATGATGGCCAGCGTGGTCAGCGTGTCGGGCAGGATGGGGAACGGTGCGGTCGTCTCGATCTCCACTGTGCCGGCATCGACCTTGCGCACGGCCTTGATCGGCCCGGTGACGCCCTTCATGTCGGAGCCGTCGCCGGCCGCGCGCTTGAACGAGAACACCACGTCGTCGGCATCGAGCGGTGTGCCGTCGTGGAATTTGACGCCCTTGCGCAATTCGAAGCGCCACACCGTCGGCGAGGTCTGCGTCCACTTGGTGGCCAGCAGTGGCTTCACCGCCATGTCCTTGCCGCGGCCGACGAGCGCCTCGTAGACGTTGGCGGTGAAGCTGAGTTGCAGCGTCTCGTTGAGCGAATGCGGGTCCATCGACTGCACGTCGCCGGCGTCGGCCACGCGCAGCGTCACGGCCTGCGCCGCAGCGCAGGTCAACGCCATAGCGGCAGCCACCAAAGTCGTCTTGAATTTCATTGGTCTTCTCCTGGGAAATCGTTCTTCGTGGGAACGGGTCAAAGCGGCATGGCCCGTTCGGCCAAAGACGCCAGCAAGGCCGCACCGAGCGGCAGTATCTCGTCGTTGAAGTCGTAGCGCCCGTTGTGCAGGAAGCAGCTGGAGTCGCCGCCCTGCCCGATGCGCAGATAGGCCCCGGGCTTGGTCTGCAGCATGAACGAGAAGTCTTCGGCGCCCATGCTGGGCGGCAGATCGCGTATCACCTTGTCGGGCCCGACGAGCGACTTCGCCACCTCGGCAGCAAACGCGGCCTCGGTGGGCGTGTTGATGGTGGCGGGATAGACGCGCTGGTAGTTCAGCGACGCGGTGGCACCGAAGCCGACCGCCACCGACTCCACCAGCCGGCCCAGCCGCTCCTCGATCATGTCCTGCACCTCGCGCTTGAAGGTGCGCACGGTGCCGATGAGCCGCGCCTGGCGTGGGATCACGCTCATCGCGCCGAGATCGCCGGCCTGCATGCCGCACAGGCTCACGACGGCGCTGTCCAATGGATTGACGTTGCGCGACACAAGGCTTTGCGCGGCCGTGATGATGTGCGCCGCCACCAGCACCGGGTCGATCGCCATGTACGGATGCGCGCCGTGCCCGCCGCGCCCGTTGACGCAGATCTCCACTCGATCGGCCGCGGCCATCATCGGCCCGGCATTGACGCCGATGACGCCCGCCGACAGCTGCGGCCAGTTGTGCATGGCATAGACCGCCTCGACCGGAAAGCGCTCGAACAGGCCCTCGTCGATCATCGCCTTCGCGCCGGCAAAGCCCTCTTCGCCGGGCTGGAAGATGAGCACCGCGCTGCCGTTGAAATTGCGCGTGGCGGCGAGATGGCGTGCCGCACCGAGCAACATCGTCGTGTGGCCGTCATGGCCGCAGCCATGCATCAGGCCTTGCGTCGTCGAGCGCCAGCTGAAGTCGTTTTCCTCGCGCATCGGCAGCGCATCCATGTCGGCGCGCAGGCCGATCATGCGCTTGGCGCCGCTGCGCTGGCCGTGCACGAGCGCAACGACGCCGGTCTTGCCGATGCCGGTGTGCACCTCGTCGACGCCGCAGACGCGCAGCGCTTCGGCCACGCGTGCCGCAGTGCGCGTCTCTTCGAACCCGAGCTCCGGGTGCGCGTGCAGGTCGCGGCGGAATGCGGTGAGCTCCGAGTGCCAGCCGACGAGGCGCTGGTAGGCGCCCGCGGAGAGATCCGGCATGGTGGTCATCAGTGTCCCCCGGTGGAACCGTCGATGCGCAGCCGCGGGTCGACCGCGAAATACAGCAGATCCACCACCAGATTGATCAACACGAAGATCAGCGCGATCAAGCAAAGATAGGCGGCCATCACCGGAATGTCGGCGAATTGCACGGCCTGAATGAACAGCAAGCCCATGCCCGGCCACTGGAACACGGTCTCGGTGATGATCGCGAAGGCGATCAGCCCGCCGATCTGCAGGCCCATGATGGTCATCACCGGCACCAGCGTGTTCTTCAGCGCGTGGCCGAAGTAGACGCTGCGGTTGGGCAGCCCACGCGCACGCGCGAACTTGATGTAGTCGGCGCGCAGCACTTCGAGCATTTCCGAGCGCACCAGCCGCAGCAGCAGCGCAATCGGGAACAGCGACAGCGTGAAGGCGGGCAGGATCATGTGCTTCCAGCCGTCGACGGTGAGCAGGCCGCTGGTCCAGTTGCCGAACTGCACCACTTCGCCGCGGCCGAAGCTCGGCAGCCACTTCAGGAGCACCGCAAAGATGAGGATCAGCAGGATGCCGATGAGGAAGTTCGGCAACGAGACACCGAGCAGCGACCCTGTCATCAGCACCTGCGACATGAAGCTGCCGCGACGCAAAGCCGCGTAGACACCCATCGGAATGCCAACCACCAGCCCGATGATCGCCGCGACACCGGCAAGCTCCAGCGTTGCCGGGAAGCGCTCGACGATCAGCGACGAGACCTTGCGCCCCTGGCGCAGGCTGAGGCCGAACTCACCCTGCGCCGCGTTGACGACAAAGCGAGCGAACTGGACGGGGAACGGCTTGTCCAGCCCGAGGTCGGCGCGCAGCTGCGTGCGCTGTTCGGGCGTGGCGTCCTGCCCCAGCAGGTTGGTTACCGGATCGCCCACATACTGGAACAGCATGAAGGCAATGAAGGCCACGGCCAGCATCACCAGGACGGCTTGGGCGAGGCGGCGAAGAATGAAAGCGAGCATGAAGGAGGCGGCAACGGATGCATCCGGTGATGCACCACAAAGCATCCATCCGATTCTGAAAGATGGGGATCATCCGCAAAACCCGTGCCGCCCGCAAACGGGAAAGTCCTGAGATCGTCTAGACAAGAAAAAAGCCGCCCCGAAGGGCGGCTTGGCGTTTGATGCGACGGCCTGCGCGAAGCAGGCCGCTTCAAGCATCAGAACGAGTGGCGCAGACCAACTTCGAAGCCGCGCGACTTCTTGTCCGCCGCGCTGCTGGCGGTCGTGAGGGTCTCCGCGCTCACGTTGGGGGGCGTGCCCACGACGAACGAGGAGCCGCCTTCGTTCTTCAGGTCGGCGACCGTACCGTACACGGCGGTACGCTTGGACAGGTTGTACACGTAGCCCAGCGCGAACTGGCGTGCCTTGAGGCCTTCGGCATCGTCCTTGCCCTTGGCTTGCACGTAGGAAGCGTGGATTTCGCCCTGGCCCATCGGGACCACGGCGCCCAGCAGCCAGTTGCGCTGCGAGGCGTCGGCGGCGACGCCGAGGATCTGCTCGGTCTTCATGTTCACGTACTGAGCCATGAGCTTGGCCACGCCGAGGTCGTAGGACGCGCCGATGTCGAACATCTTGAACTTGCGAGTCGGGCTATCCAGGACTTCCGTCTGGCCGTACGCAGCGGCGACGTCGATCGGGCCGGCAGCGTAGCCGATGCGACCACCAGCGTACTTGTTGCCGTTGGTGCCTTCGCCCGCAGCGATCATGGCCTGGCCGTAGATGCCGCCGATGCCGGACGGCAGGAAGTAGCCGATCGTGTTGTTAGCACGGGTGTGCGTGCCGGCGCCCGACAGCAGCGGAGTGGTGATACCGCCAGACGTAGTGAGGTTGGTGGACGAACCGAGACCGTTGGTGCCGAACGGATCGAACACCGTCAGGTTCCAGAAGGTCGGGGTGTAGTCGCGGCCGAGACGGACTTCACCGAAGCTGCCCATCAGGCTGACGGTCGAACGACGGTTGAAGAGCTGATTGTTGGCCGAGGTCGAGCCGGTGTCGGGGCTGATGCCCGCTTCCAGGTGGAAACCAGCCTTCAGGCCGCCACCCAGATCTTCAACACCGCGGAAGCCCAGACGGCTGCTGTTGATACCGTCGGTGCTCAGCGACTTGACCTTCGCATCACCCGTCTTCACGTAACGGGCGTTGAGGTCCACGATGCCGAACAGGGTCACCGACGACTGCGCCGACGCGGCACCCGCGAAAGCGCCGAGCACTGCGAGAGCGAGCAGAGATTTTTTCATTGCAACTATCTCCTAGGTTGAACAAGAGGTCCCGATCGTGGGGATCACCCGGCTCACCTCGAAGAAAGGTGCGGGCTGATCAGGCCAACCTCCTCAGCGGAAGTTGCCGCTATTGCACCAGAGGGCCAGAAGCATTGCCAACGTTTGCCCGACAAAATCGTCCTGGCTGTTGTCTGAGCACAACGAGCCCTCGGGATCATTTCACAAGCTAGGATCGGGGCATCGTGAAGACACTTTCCGCGCTCGACAGACTGTTGGCCTGCGCCGACGGCGCGCTCAAGACCCTCGCTGGCGCATCGCATGCCGCGCGGCCTTCGCCCAGCGAGGGGCACGAGGCTTCGTCGCTCGATGCCAGTGAGCGGCGCTTATCGGGTGCGTTGATGCGCGTCGATCATGTCGGCGAAGTGTGCGCACAGGCGCTCTATCAGGCCCAGGCCCTGGTGGCGCGGGATGAAGCGCTGCGTGGTCAATTCGAGGCAGCGGCGCGCGAAGAAGTCGATCACCTCGCCTGGACCGAGGAGCGCTTGCGCGAACTCGGCGCGCGCACCAGCCTGCTCAACCCCTTGTGGTACGCCGGCGCGTTCGGCATCGGCTTGCTGGCCGGCCGCTTCGGCGATGCCCGCAGCCTGGGCTTCGTGGTCGAAACGGAGCGCCAGGTCGAGCAGCATCTGGCCAGCCACATGCAGCGCCTGCCCGCGTCGGATGCGGCCTCACGCGCGATCGTCGCCCAGATGAAGGAAGACGAGTCGCGCCACGCCGACGCTGCTCTGCAGGCCGGCGGCGCCGAGTTGCCGCTCCCTGTGCGCGCCTTGATGCGTGCCGCAGCGCGTGTGATGACGAGCACCGCCCATTACGTGTGAGCGGGGCGGGTCAGTCCTCGACGATCTCGTAGCTCGTCGTCACTTCGGCCGTCTTGGCCAGCATGACCGTGGCCGAGCAGTACTTCTCGTGCGACAGCTCGATCGCCCGCTGCACGGCCGCTTCCTGCAGGCCGCGGCCGCTGACGATGAAATGCGCGTTGATCTTGGTGAACACCTTAGGGTCGGTGCTCGCGCGCTCGGCGCTGACCTTCACGCGGCAGCCGCGAATGTCGTGACGGCCGCGCTTGAGAATCAGCACCACGTCATAGGCCGTGCACGCACCGGCGCCGGCGAGCAGCGTTTCCATCGGCCGCGGCGCGAGGTTGCGGCCGCCGCCGTCCGGCGCGCCGTCCATCGTCAGCAAATGGCCGCTGCCCGTCTCGGCGACGAAAGCCATGCCATCGCGCGCCAGCCAATTGATCGTGCACTCCATCGAAACAACTCCGCGCTCAAGTGCGCATTGCGCACCGACTGTTGGTCCCAGCAGCATTGTGCAACGCATCACGTCGTCTTGGTGCCACCTCTCTAGCGACGGCCCCCAGATCGTATTGCAGTGCAGCATCGATGCGACTACACTGATTCGCATCCGCTGCACGAGTGCAGCAACCGGTTGTCTCCTCCACCTCCTCCATTGGTGGATTCGGCCCGGGGCTCACGCCCTGGGCCTTTTTCTTGGGCCCATGTTGCACTGCCGTAAGATGCGGCGCCGCCAACACCCGGCCGGAGGAGAACCCTGCATGACACGCCGCAGTTCGGCTGCCGCCCAGAACGACTATCTCAAGCGCATCCTCACCGCGCGTGTCTACGACGTGGCGAACGAGACGCCGCTGGAGCCCGCGCGCAGCCTGTCCAAGCGCCTATCCAACCATGTGCTGCTCAAGCGCGAGGACACGCAACCGGTGTTCAGCTTCAAGCTGCGCGGCGCGTACAACAAGATGGCGCACCTCAGCGCCGAGCAGCTCGCGCGCGGCGTGATTTGCGCGTCGGCCGGCAACCATGCGCAAGGCGTTGCGCTATCGGCGCGCAAGCTGGGTTGCCGCGCGGTCATCGTGATGCCGGTGACCACGCCCAAGGTCAAGGTCGACGCGGTGCAGTCGCTCGGCGGCGAGGCCGTGCTGCATGGCGACAGCTATTCCGACGCCTACCTGCATGCGCTGGAACTGGAGAAGGCTCAGGGCCTGACCTTCGTGCACCCTTTCGACGACCCGGACGTGATCGCCGGCCAGGGAACCATCGCGATGGAGATCCTGCGTCAGCACCAGGGTCCGATCGATGCGGTGTTCGTCGCCATCGGCGGTGGTGGCCTGATCTCGGGCGTCGCGTCGTACATCAAGGCCGTGCGGCCGGAGATCAAGGTGATCGGCGTGCAGACCACCGACTCCGACGCGATGGTGCGCTCGGTGAAATCCGGCAAGCGCGTGCAGCTGGCCGACGTGGGCCTGTTCTGCGACGGCACCGCGGTGAAGCTCGTCGGCGAGGAGACCTTCCGCATCGCGCGCGAGCTGGTCGATGAGTTCGTCGTCGTCGATACCGACGCCGTGTGCGCCGCCATCAAGGACGTGTTCCAGGACACTCGCAGCATCCTCGAGCCTTCGGGCGCGATGGGCGTCGCCGCCATCAAGCAGTACGTCGAGACGAACAAGGTCAAGGGCAAGACCTTCGTCGCCGTCACCTGCGGCGCGAACATGAACTTCGACCGCCTGCGCTTCGTCGCCGAGCGCGCCGAGGTCGGCGAGCAGCGCGAGGCCTTGTTCGCGGTGACGATGCCGGAGGAGCGCGGCTCCTTCAAGCGCTTCTGTGAGCTGATCGGCCCGCGCAGCGTGACCGAGTTCAACTACCGGATCTCCGACGAGAAGGTCGCGCATGTGTTCGTCGGCTTGAGCATCACCAAGCGCGACGAGGTGGAGAAGGTCGAGCGCAACTTCGTGCGCCACGGCTTCCCGACGCTGAACCTCACCGACGACGAGATGGCCAAGCAGCACATCCGCCATCTGGTGGGCGGCCGCTCCGACCTCGCGCGCGACGAGCGGCTCTATCGCTTCGTCTTCCCCGAGCGGCCCGGCGCGCTGATGAGGTTCCTCGCGGCCATGCACCCGAACTGGAACATCAGCCTCTTCCACTACCGCAACCAGGGTGCGGACTACGGCCGCATCCTCGTGGGCATCCAGGTGCCGCGCGGCGACAGCAAGGCGTTCAAGGAGTTCCTCGCGACGCTGGCCTACCCGTGCGTCGACGAGACCGACAACCCCGTGTATCGCCTGTTCCTGCGCTAGGGCCTGTTATATAACAGGCCCTAGTTGCCACGACCGTACACTGCGGCCATGTCGGTGAACCGCTCGCTCATCTCGCCCACCTCGAACCCGTCGCTCGAGCGCGCGCTGCGCGAGAAGCTCGAGCGGCGCGCCGAGACGGCGGGCAGCCTGGGCGAGCTGGAGCCCCTGGCGGTGCGCATCGGGCTGATGCAGAACACGCTGAAGCCGCGCTTCGTCGAGCCGCAGATCGTTGTCTTCGCGGCAGACCACGGCCTCGCGGTCGATGGCGTCAGCAGCACGCCGCTGCGCCGCCCTACATCGGAATCGGTGCTGCAGTTGCTCAGCGCACAGCTGCCGCTGGCGGTGTTCGCCAACATCCAGGGCATGAACCTCAGTGTGGTCGACAGCGGCGTCGCCGAAAAGCTCGCACCGCATGCGCGGCTGATGGCACGCAAGATCGCGCACGGCACCCGC
>Ga0114129_10017237_pt1 | contig 10287 bp, 6 predicted proteins | sample RhiMetdeltSRZDD1_FD_80071 | JGI IMG/M metagenome (GOLD analysis project Ga0114129, IMG submission 80071) | Populus rhizosphere microbial communities from Tennessee, USA - Rhizosphere MetaG P. deltoides SRZDD1 (version 2) (version 2) | ecosystem: Host-associated > Plants > Roots > Rhizosphere >... | reverse complement strand
TCTTTGCATAACAAAATCGAAACCTTGCGGATACGAGTCGCCGTCGTTACAGTGACCCCACTCACAGGCAGCACCGCGGCCGGTACACCGCGGACACCAGCAAACGATCATGAGCACCCCCCGCTCCCGAAGGGATGGACAGATGTCCGTACCGCAGACCCGGAAGGTCCTGGCGTTAGCGCTTGTGGCCGGCCTGGGCTTCAGCCTCGCCGCGTGCGGGGAGGACAAGGGCAGCAACGCCAAGGTCACGATCACGGTCGACTGCATGCCCGTCGAAGCTCAGAAGGAGCTCCGCGCCGACTGGCTCGCCGACGTCGACGCGTTCCAGAAGCTCCACCCGAACATCACGATCAAGAGCATTTCCGTGGGTAGCCAGTGCAACAACCCGCCGGACTTCACCGCACGGTTGCGCGGCGGTACGCAGGCGGACGTCTTCTACGCGTACATGACCGACCTGCAGCAGGTGCTCGACTCCGGTCAGGCGCAGGACATCTCGCAGTACATCAACGACGAGACCGTACCGACGTGGAACAGCATCGACGGCGTCACCAAGACGGCGTTCGCCGAGGGCGGCAAGACGTACGGGATCCCGACGAAGAACTACACGATGGGTCTCGTCATCAACAAGCCGCTGTTCAAGGCCGCCGGCCTCGACCCGGCCAAGCCGCCGTCGTCGTGGGCCGACGTACGCAGCGCCGCGGCCGCGATCGCCAGGGCGACCCCGGGCACCTATGGGTACGGCGAGTACAGCGCGCAGAACACCGGCGGCTGGCACTTCACCGCCACCATGTACGGCCTCGGCGGCTCGATGGTCACGCCGGACGGCAAGAAGGCCAACTTCAACAACGACCTCGGCAAGTCGATCCTGCAGAACCTGAAGGACATGCGGGCCGCGAACAGCGTCGGCGACAAGCAGCTCCTCGGCTGGGGCGACCTGCTCACGCTCGCCGGGGCCGGCAAGGTCGGCATGTTCCTCGGCGCGCCGGACGCGACGACCGCGATCGTCACCCAGTTCAAGGGCAAGTACGAGGACTGGGCGATGGGCCCGCTGCCCGGCAAGGACGGCGCCGGAGCGGCGTCGCTCGGCGGCGGCGAGGGGTACTTCTTCAAGAAGGGCCTGAGCGCCGAGCAGATCAAGGCCGGCCTGATGTGGCTGTCGTACGAGAAGCTGACCCCGGGCAAGGGCCAGTTCGACTACGTGCGGGCGAAGCCGGAGAAGCAGCCGGTGGGCCTGCCCCAGCCGCAGCTGTTCTCCGTCGGCAGCGCCGCGGAGAAGCAGGAGACCGATCTGAAGAAGGCCAACGCGAACATCACGGTCGCCGACTTCGAGCCGTTCGCCTCCAAGCCGATCACCATCAAGCTGGAACCGCCGCAGGCGCAGGCGATCTACGCCGTGCTCGACGGCCCGATGTCCGCGGTCCTCACCGACCCGAACGCCGACATCAACAAGCTCCTCTCCGACGCCGAAGCCAAGGTGAACACCATCCTGGCCAACGGGTGACCTCACGTACGGGGGCCGGCAGGGCCGGCCCCCGTACCCCCGGAGCACCCGCCCTCGGCTACCCAGGAGACGCGATGTCGGCGACGACCCTCCCCCACACCACCGCCGAGCTCCCACCCGAGGCGACCCGGCCAGCCCGCCGCCGGCGCCGGCTGCCGGTCTCGCGCAACGCCCGCAACAACCTGACCGGGCACGCCTTCCTCATCGGGGCGCTGATCTGCTTCGTCCTCTTCTCCTGGTACCCGATGGTCCGCGGGATCATCATGAGCTTCCAGCGCACCCGTCGCGGCGAGACCACCTGGGTCGGCTGGGCCAACTTCGAACGCATCGTCCACGACCCCGCGTTCGCCAAGGCCTGGCAGAACACGCTCTACTTCACCGCACTCGCGCTCGTCCTCGGGTACGCACTGCCGTTCGTCATCGCGCTCATGCTGAACGAGCTGCGGCACGCGCGGGGTTACCTGCGCGCCCTCGTCTACCTGCCGGTGATGCTGCCCCCCGCCTCGGCGCTGTTCCTGTTCAAGTACGCGTACCAGCCCGGCGAGGGTGGGCTGTTCAACTACATCCTCCACAGCCTGCACCTGCCGATGTCGGACTGGGTGCAGTCGAAGTCGATGACGATGCTGTCGCTCGTAATCGCGTCGACGTGGATGAACATGGGCAGCGCGATCCTCATCTACCTGGCGGCGCTGCAGAACATCCCGGGCGAGCTCTACGAGGCCGCCGAGCTGGACGGGGCGAGCCTGCTCGGCCGGATCCGCCACGTGACGATCCCGCAGACGAAGCTGATCCTGTCGCTGATGCTGATGCTGCAGATCGTCGCGACCATGCAGCTGTTCATCGAACCGCTGATCCTGGCCGGCGGCAGCGGGGTGCAGGACTCGGCGACCTCGGTCGTCTACCTGATGTACCAGCACGCCTTCTACCAGAACGACCTGAACGGCGCGGCCGCCCTCGGTGTGATGCTGCTCGTCGCGCTGGCCGGTTTCTCCGCCGTGTACGCGCGGCTGAGCCCGAAACAGGACTAGGACACCGACGACCGATGGCAGAACTCGAAACGGCGCCCCGGACGCTGATCTCCCGGGCCCAGCTGACCAGACCCCGCGGCAAGCTGATCTACCTCGTCATCCTCGTACTCGTCGTGGTCGCGTTCTCGCTCGCGTTCCTCGGCCCGCTGTACTGGATGGTCACCGGCGGGCTGAAGAGCGGGGCGGAGGTGGCCCAGGTGCCGCCCACGCTGTTCCCGGCGCAGCCCGAGCCGCGCAACTACCTCGACGCCTGGCAGCAGCTCTCCCTCGGCCGGCTGCTGCTCAACACCGTGTACTACGCGTTCGGCGCGCTCGCCTTCCAGCTCGTGTTCGACGTGGCCGCCGCGTACTCGCTGTCGAAGCTGCGGCCGGTGCTGGGCAACGCGATCCTCGGCCTGATGCTGGTGACGCTGATGATCCCGTCGACGGTCCTCATCATCCCGCAGTACGTGACGGTCATCGACCTACCGATCCTGCACGTGAACCTGCTCGACACGCCGTTCGCGATCTGGCTGCCGACCGTCGCCAACGCGTTCAACATCTTCCTGTTGAAACGGTTCTTCGACTCGATACCGCAGGACCTCATCGCCGCCGCGGCGATCGACGGCGCCTCGCCGCTGCGTACGCTCCTGTCCATCGTCCTGCCGATCTCGCGGCCGATCCTCGGCGTCGTGTCGATCTTCGCGATCACCAACGTGTGGAAGGACTTCCTCTGGCCGCTGCTGGTCGAACCGTCGTCCGAGACGCGACCGCTCAACGTGGGCATCTACGCGTTCTCGACCGGGCTCCCGCAGAACGTGGTGATCGCGGCGGCGGTGATCGCGGCCATCCCGACGATCGTGTTCTTCCTGATCTTCCAGAAGAACATCATGTCCGGCCTGACTACCGGGAGCCTTCGTGGGTGAGCACGCGTGGTGGCGTTCCGCCGTCATCTACCAGATCTACCCACGCAGCTTCGCCGACAGCGACGGGGACGGCATCGGCGACCTCGGTGGGGTCCGGGCCCACCTGCCGCACCTGGCCGCCCTCGGGGTCGACGCGGTGTGGTTCAACCCCTGGTACGCCTCGCCCCAGGCCGACGCCGGCTACGACGTCGCCGACTACCGCGCGATCGACCCCGTGTTCGGTACGCTCGCCGAGGCCGAGGAGCTGATCCGCGAGGCGCACGCGCTCGGCATCCGCATCATCGTCGACGTCGTACCGAACCACTGCTCCGCCGAGCACCCGTGGTTCCGGGAGGCGCTGCGTACCGGGCCCGGATCCGCCGCGCGCGACCTGTTCTGGTTCCGCCGCGGTCGCGGCGCCGGCGGAGAGCTGCCGCCGAACAACTGGCGGTCCATCTTCGGTGGACCGGCGTGGACCCGGACGACCAACGCGGACGGCACACCGGGCGACTGGTACCTGCACCTGTTCGCGGCCGAGCAGCCCGACCTCAACTGGGAGAACCCGAAGGTGCGGGAGGAGTTCGAGGACGTCCTGCGGTTCTGGTTCGACCGCGGGGCCGACGGTGTACGCATCGACTCGGCGGCGATGCTCATGAAGGACACCGAGCTGGCCGACTTCGAACTCGACGCGCCGCCGTTCCCGCACCCGTACGAGGACCGCGACGAGGTGCACGACGTGTACCGCGCCTGGCGGGCGCTCGCGGACAGCTACCCGCAGCCGCGGGCGCTCATCGGCGAGGTGTGGCTACCCGACGCCGAGCGGTTCGCCGCGTACATGCGGCCCGACGAGCTGCACACCGCGTTCAACTTCGCGTTCCTCGGCTGCGCCTGGGAGGCCGGCGCGCTCCGCTCGGTCATCGACTCCACGCTCGCGGTACACGCACCTGTCGGCGCGCCGGCGACCTGGGTGCTGTCCAACCACGACGTACCGCGGCACGTGACCCGCTACGGCCGGGTCGACACCTCGTTCACGCTGGAGTACCGCCAGCTCGGCGCCCCGACCGACCGGTCGCTCGGGCTGCGCCGGGCCCGCGCCGCCCTCCTGCTCAACCTCGCGTTGCCCGGCTCGGTCTACCTGTACCAGGGCGAGGAGCTCGGGCTCGAGGAGGTCGAGGACATCCCGCACGCCGTACGCCAGGACCCGATGTTCCTGCGTACCCACGGCGAGAACCTCGGCCGGGACGGCTGCCGGGTCCCGCTGCCGTGGTCCGGTACGCGGCCGCCGTTCGGGTTCAGCCCGCCCGGCGCCGCCGGAGAGCCGTGGCTGCCGCAGCCGGCCGCCTGGCGCGACCGTACGGTCGAGGCGCAGACCGGCGACCCCGACTCGATGCTGGAGCTGTACCGGCGCGCCCTCGCGTACCGCCGGAAGCAGCCGGCCCTCGGCGACGGTGACTTCGCGTGGCTGCCCGGGCCGGACGCGGTGCTGGCGTTCAGCCGCGGACCCGATGCCGCGTTCACCTGCGTGGTGAACCTGTCGGACCGACCGGTCGCGCTGCCGGTCGCCGGTACGGTCGCGCTGGGCAGCGGCGAGCTCACCGGCGACCGGTTGCCGCCCGACACGGCGGTCTGGATGGTCGCGGGCTGACGACCGTCCACTGTGGCCTATGATCGGGGCCATGGAACTGCTGCGCGGCGTGACGCTCGTCCTCGCGACGGTCCTGACCGGGCTGGCCGCCGGCGTCTTCTGCACGTACTCCACGTCGGTGGTGTGGGGGCTGCGGGCGACCGACGACGCGACGTTCGTGTTCGCCATGCGCCGCATCAACATCGCCATCGTCAACGGCTGGTTCCTGGCCAGCTTCGTCGGGGCGCCGATCGTCGTCCTCCTGGCCGGCCTGCTGCAGCTCGGCGCCGACGACCGGTCACCGCTGCCGTGGATCGTCGCCGGGTTCGCGCTCTACGCGGTCGCGTTCGTGCTCACGATGGCGGTCAACGTCCCGCTGAACAACGCGCTCGACCGGGCCGGCGACCACCCGCCCGACCCGGGCACCGCCCGCACCGCCTTCGAGAAGCCGTGGCTCCGCTGGAACCACGTGCGCACGCTGGCCTCGCTCGCCGGGTTCACGTGCCTCGTCATCGCGGTGGTCCGCTACGGAGGGGCTTCGTCCTGACCTGGGCGAAGATCAATCGCCGTAGACGTAACCGTTAGGCTTGGTACCGATGCGGTACACGGTGCTCGGTCCGGTGGCGGTCGTGATCGGCGACGACCGGCATACCGTCCGGCGCGCGCAGACCCGGGGGCTGCTCGGACTGCTGCTGCTGAACGCGGGCCACCCGGTGTCGCTCGACGCCGTCATCGAGGCGTTGTGGGGCGGCGCACCGCCGTCGACCGCCCGGTCCCAGGTGCAGGGGTCCGTGTACGCGATCCGTCGCGAACTGAAGGCGCTCGGTGCCGCGGGCACGCTCACCGGAGGCGCGTTCGGCTACCTCCTCGAGGTACCCCCGGAGCAGGTGGATGCCCTGAGCTTCGCCCGGCACGTCGAGCGCGCCCGCGCGGCGGCCGAGACGGGCGATCGCCGGGAGGCCGTGCGGCTGCTGCGCGCCGGACTGGCGCTGTGGCACGGTGATCCGCTGGCCGACGCGGCCGGCGCGTTCGTCGAGGCGACCCGGGCCCGGCTCACCCAGCAACGGCTCGCCGCCGCCGAGGAGCTGGCCGACCTGCAGCTGCACCTCGGGCAGGCGACCGTCGTCACGGCGGAGCTGGGGCCGCTGGTCGACGCGTACCCGATGCGGGAACGGTTGCGGGCGCGGCTGATGACGGCGCTGTCGCGCACGGGCCGGCAGGTCGAGGCGCTGCAGCTCTACCGCGACTACCGCGACCTGCTGGCCGATCGCGAGGGGCTCGACCCGGGCACGGAGCTGGTCGAGCTGGAGCTGGCGATCCTGCGCCGCGACCCGCACGTCGCCGGGCGCGACGACGCCGACCCGCCGCCGGTCGCGGTCGCTCCCGCACGGCCCGAGGTGCCCCGGCCCGCGCAGCTCCCGGCCGACGTCGTGGCCTTCACCGGCCGGGCCGACCACCTCCGCCAGCTCGACGCGTTCCTCCCCGCCACCCGCGCGGCCGTGATCTCCGTCATCGCGGGTACGGCGGGCGTGGGCAAGACCGCCCTGGCGGTGCACTGGGCCCACCGCGTCCGGCACCGGTTCCCGGACGGCCAGCTCTACGCGAACCTGCGCGGGTTCGCCGGCGGCGCACCGGCCCGGCCGGTCGAGGTGCTGGCCCGGTTCCTGCGCGCGCTCGGCGTCGGCGCGGCGCGGGTGCCCGTGGACCTCGACGAGGCCGCCGCGCTGTTCCGCTCCCTGCTCGCCGAGCGCCGCCTGCTGGTCGTGCTCGACGACGCGGCCGGCGCCGACCAGGTGCGCCCCCTGCTGCCCGGCAGCCCCGAGTGCCTGGCGCTGGTGACCAGCCGGCACGAGCTCGACGGGCTCGCCGCGCTGGACGGGGCGTCCCGCATCCGGCTCGACGTTCTCGACCCGGACGAGGCACGGGACCTGCTCACCCGCCTGCTCGGCCCGGAGCGCACCGCGGCCGAGCCGGCCGCCGTCGTCGAGCTGGCGGAACTGTGCGCCCACCTGCCGCTCGCGCTGCGGCTCGCCGCCGCCCACCTCGGCCGCCGCGCCGGTACGCCGGTCGCCGAGTACGTCGCGGAGCTGCGCTCGGGCGACCGGCTGACGGCGCTGTCGGTCTCCGGCGACAGCCAGGCCGGGCTGCGGGTGCCGTTCGAGCTGTCGTACGCGCGCCTGCCCGTACCGGCCCGCCGGCTGTTCCGGTTCGTGGGCCTCGTACCCGGACCCGACGTCACGGCCGAGGCCGCGGCCGCCCTCGTCGACGCCACCCGGGAGGAGGCGCGGCACCTGCTCGACCGGCTCACCGAGGCGCACCTGCTCGACCGGGTCGACGACCGGTACACGTGCCACGACCTGCTGCGCCGGTACGCACAGGAGCTGGCCGAGCACGACGACGGCGCGGCGGCGTGCACGGCCGCGCAGGCCCGGCTCTTCGACCACTACCTGTACGGCGCGGACGCGGCCGCGGACCAGCTGTACCCGGGCAAACTGCGGCTGCCGCTCTCCACCCCCGCACAGCGACCGCTCGCGTTCGTCGACGACGTGCACGCCGCGGCGTGGCTGGACGCGGAGCAGGCGAACCTGGTCGCGGCGATCACGTACACCGCCGCCCACGGCCCACGGCCCCTCGCCTGGCTGCTCGCCGACACCCTGCGGGGCTACTTCCACCTGCGGCTGCACGCGGTCGACTGGCTCACCGCGGCCCAGTCCGCGCTCGACGCCGCGACGGCCGAGAACGAGGTGCCCGCGCAGACGACCGCACAGCTGAGCCTGGCCTCGATGCACTGGCGGCGCGGGGCGTACGAGGAGGCCATCGACCACCACCGGCGGGCGTACGCCCTCGCGACGCGCTGCGGGTGGGCGCCCGCGCAGGCGGCCGCGCTCGGCAACCTGGGTACGGTCTACGCCGAGCTGGGCCGGCTCGCCGACGCGGCCGTCCAGCTGCGCAAGTCCCTCGCGATCCTGCGCGGCATCGGCGACCCGCTGGGTGTCGCCGTGACCCTGGGCAACCTCGGGCTGATCCTCGCGTACCTCGGGGAGCTGGCCGAGGCGGCCGAGTACGACCGCCAGGCCATCGCGCGGTACCGGGAGGCCGGCGTCCGCAACGGGGCGGCGATCACGCTCGCCAACCTGGGTACGCTCTGCCACGAGCTCGGCCGGACGCAGGAGGGTACGGGGTACCTGCGCGATGCCCTCGCGCACTACCGCGAGGTGCACGACCGCCCGGCCGAGGTCGTCGCGCTGAACTCGCTCGCCGAGGTGTACAGCGACACGGACCGCGTCGGCGAGGCGTTCGACGCGGCGACCACCGCGCTCGCGCTCGCCCGCGAGGTCGGCCGGCGCTCGGCCGAGGCGGGTGCGCTGCTCGCCCTCGGCTACGCGCATTACCGCGCCGGCGAGCACCAGCGGGCGGTCGAGCGGTACCAGCAGACGCTCGATGTCGCGCAGGCGGCCGGCGATCGGTCACCCGAGCTGCGCGCGCTCGTCGGGCTCGCCCGCGCGTACCGCGAGCTGGGCGACATCGAGCTGGGTCACCAGTACGCCCGGCAGGCGTTGCAGCTCGCCCGGCAGAGCGGCTACCGGCTGCAGGAGAGCCGGGCGTTGACGGTGCTCGCCGCGCTCTCGCTGGACGCCGGCCAACCCCAGCGGGCGCTGGCCGAGGCCAACCAGGCGCTCACCCTGCACCGGCGGGTCGGCCACCCGCTCGGCGAGGCCCAGACGCTCAGCGTGCTCGGCGACATCGCGTACGCCACCGACGGTCCGGCCGCGGCGCTGCCGTACTGGCGGCAGGCGGCCACCGGGTACGCGGCCCTCGGCATGCCCGACGCCGCCTGGATCGACGCGCGCCTCGCCGAGCACGCCGGAGCTTTCTGACGCATTGCGTGGCTGGCGAACCGGCCCCCCGCCACCAGCAGCGCGCCTACGAGAGTCAGCCGGGTGGATACCCCCAGCGCACCAGCGTGTCGCCCTCGACCGCGACCAGTTCCCGGGCGCCCGGGTGGTGCCGGGTCGGTACGAAGCCCGGCACGGCCCCGGTCCGCTCGCCGGTGAACGGATCCCAGACGGTGAGCCCGGCCGGGTCGGCGGAGTACAGTCGCCGGCCCGCGGCGAACAATGCGCCGGCCGGTCCGGGGAACGCGATCAGCTCGGCGCCCGACGCCGCGTCGAAGACGCGTACGCCCGGCAGCAGCGCCTCGTCGTCCACGCCGATACCGCTCAGCGCGAGCAGGTCCGATCCGACCCAGCACATCGGGGAGGTCCAGTGGTAGTCGCGCCAGCACAGCGTCTTGCGGGTCGGACCGTCCTCGGACTCCCACGGGTTGTCGGTGAGCCAGCGGCGCAGCTCCCACACGACCGGTATGCCGCACGGGTGCCAGACCCAGCCGTCGTCCGCGAGCCAGCGCCCGTCGGGTGAGGCGTACAGGGCCCCGTGGAAGTAGTCGAGGTAGTGCGGGGGCCGCTCCCGGCCCACCCGGTACGCGGTGATCTCCCGCGTGGTCAGGAGCGCGCCCGTGGCCGGGTCGGAGACCTCCAGCCGGTTCCACTCCGTACGGTGCACCACGACCGTACGGCCGGCGTGCACCGCGAACGCGAGCGAGAACGGCACGGTGTTGCTGTGGTAGTCGCCGCCGTGCAGCGCGATCGTGACCTGGCCCGTCCGCAGGTCGAGCACCTGGCCCAGGTGGCCGAAGTCGTTGACGACCGCGGCGAACCGACCGTCGGTGCTCGCGTGCAGGCGCCGCCGCAGCGGGTGGCCGTCCCACGGCGAGTGGTCCCCCTCGCCGGGCACGGTCGTCGTGACCAGAGCGGCGGCCTCACCCGTACCCCCGTCGAAGTGGAGGATCGTGCCGTCGGCGGCCAGGAGCAGCCAGGCGGCGCGGCCCGCGACGGGCGCCAGGTCCACCACCGGCCCGTGCCCGCGCGGCAGCGGCGAGGCGCGGACGCGGACGTCGAGCGGCTCAGGGCGCTCGGCGATGCCGGCTTCGCCGCGCCACGCGGTCAGGGCACGGTGGTCGTCATCGAGGTAGACCGCGACGCAGCCCTCGCACGTGACGACCAGCTCGACCGGCTGTCCGTCGCAGCCGGCGCACAGCAGGTCGAAGTCAAGGCCACGGCCGGTCAGCCGCCGGACATGCGGGGGGACGCCGTCCTCGCCGCGGCCCACCAGGTGCCGGCACATCCGGCTCTTTCCGGGGTACGCCACGTGCCCGCAGACGAGAGTCTCCACGGTGGACAGTCTGCCCGG
>Ga0114129_10017236_pt1 | contig 10289 bp, 6 predicted proteins | sample RhiMetdeltSRZDD1_FD_80071 | JGI IMG/M metagenome (GOLD analysis project Ga0114129, IMG submission 80071) | Populus rhizosphere microbial communities from Tennessee, USA - Rhizosphere MetaG P. deltoides SRZDD1 (version 2) (version 2) | ecosystem: Host-associated > Plants > Roots > Rhizosphere >... | reverse complement strand
TCATCGCAGCGACGTAGGCCTTGTCCTTCGTGTTAGCGAACTTCGGAATCGCGATCGCGGCGAGAATGCCGATGATGACGACCACGATCAGAAGCTCAATGAGGGTAAAACCCTTTTTGTTGCTCATTTAGGCTCCCTGAACGGTTAGTAGAAGGCCGCCATCTTCGTCGGCCCTTGTAATGACCAAAAGACGCGGCATCACTTTCCTGGCAACCCTAACATCTGGCAACGCCCAATCCATAAATGCGGTATGGGTTATAAGTCTTTGTGGCAACAGAACTTAGACGCGCGCCGAATCCTGGTTTTGGCTCGTTTTGGCGCTGCATTTTGCAAATCCAGTTGCAACCTGCAAGGCGTTTTGCGCTAATTTCGGCGCCCTTTCCAGGAACTCCCTTATTTCCGACTTCTCATACTCCGGGACTGAGCTGGATGCCGTCGCCGAAGCGACCAATTACTACGATTGGGTTGTCGGGTCCTTTACGGGTGCCTTCGGAAAGCGAGTCGTAGAAGCCGGTGCCGGAATCGGGACTGTTTCGCAACTCATTCTCGACCGCGCCGCGCCGAAAGAGTTGCTCCTTGTCGAACCCGCTCGGAATAATGTGCCTGCATTGCGACGCAGGTTCAGTGGAGATCCGCGCGTACGGATCGTCGAGGGCTACCTCGAGGAAATCGGCCGGAGCTCCACAGCGGACACCGTAATCGCCATCAATGTTATGGAGCACATAGCGCGAGACGCAGACTTCCTGCGCGCGGCGTTTCGCACCTTGTCCGGTGACGGCACCTTGTTACTGCTCGTCCCGGCAGTGCCCGCGATCTACGGTTCGCTCGATCGCGCGTTCGACCATTACCGGCGGTACTCGAAATCGGGACTGCGAAACCTTTTGCTGGATGCGGGATTCCAGATCGAAAGACTCGACTACCTGAATCTGATCGGCGTGATTGCCTGGTTTTTCTCCGGCGTGATTTTGCGTCGGAAAACCCTCAGCCGGTCTCAGGTGCGCTTCTACGATCGGTTCGTTATTCCATGGCTTCGCGCCTTTGAATCAAGAATCCATCCGCCAATCGGACAAAGCCTCTTGGTGATTGCTCGCAAGCCCGCGACCCGCGTCGCGCGCTGAAAGTGCCTGACAAACGGGATTCACATTCACTCCGCGAAGGAGGTTCGCCGTCGTACGCCTGGCGGCTAAGCGGCGCAGTGCTGCTGCTGCTGATCGCGATTCCGTTCTATCGCATGGCGGCTGGCAGTGATGCAGACAGGATCGCAGGCGATGTTGTCGATGCCGCCAACGTTACGCGTACGCTGCTCCTGCTCGGTACGTTCATCGCGCTCACAGTTGGAATCGTTGCCAGCAAGATCCTCGGGTCAGGTCAGTTGGAACGCACCGTCGGATCGGTCGGCCGATGGCTGAGTTCGATACCAGGTCCGCTGTACGCGGCATCACTCGCGGTTGTCGCGGGTGCCTTCTGTATGGTGTTCAGCGTGGCGACCCTCGAGGGCAAACCCAACCTGATCGACGCGATGGTGCAGTTGACTCACGCCAGGTACCTGGCCGCCGGGAAACTTGCCGGTCCTGTCAACGCCTTCGCAGAGTTTTGGCACCTTCCTAATTCACTGGCCACCCCCAACGGCTGGGTAGCGCAGTATCCACCCGGTCATATCGCGTTACTCGCGCTTGGGATGATGATCGGCGCGCCGGTAGTGGTTGGGCCTGTACTCGCTGGCGTCACGGTTTTTTTCACTGCTCTTACCAGCGACCGCTTATTTCCGGATGATCGCACGACGGCTCGTCTTGGCGCACTGATGCTGGCATTGAGTCCATTCCTGCTTGGGCTCGCCGGCGCATTCATGAACCATGTTGCAGCCGCTGTCTTCATCTCGATCGCTGTGTATTCCGCGCTGCGACGCGCGCAGGCAGGCAATTTTGCCTGGACCATTCTGGCTGGCGCCTCGGTGGGAGCGGCCTTCACTGTCCGCCCTTTGACGGCGGTGGTGGCCGCGCTTGTAGTAGCCGCAGTCTGGATCTTTTGGTATCGCGGGAGCCTTCGCGAATCGCTTGTTGCTTTGCTCATCAACACCGCAGGAGCTGTGCTCGGGGTTGCGCCGTTCATCGTCGCAATGGCGGCGTACAATCAGCACTTCTTCGGAAATCCTTTCCGTTTTGGATACTCCGCCCTGGTCGGCCCGCTCGTTCGTCCCGGATTTCATCGCGATCCAAGCGGTCATGTGTACGGCTTGCTCCAGGCCCTCGAATACACATCGTCCGATCTGACCTTGTTGAGCATGTATCTGCTCGAGAGTCCTCTGCCAGCGTGTGCGGTCGTCGCCCTCTTTCTGATTCTTGCTCGCCGCTTATCCTCCGGTGCAAAGGTCGTCGCTTTCTGGGCGCTGGCACCCGTTGTTGCAAACGCACTCTACTGGCATCACGGTTTCTTCATGGGCCCGCGCATGCTCAACGAGTGGACGCCCGCATGGGTGCTCTTGACCGCGGTTGCGGCAGTCGGAGTTGTAAAGAGTATTCCCGCTAACGTCGAATTTCATGGCTACGTGCCCCGCGCCGGCGTAGCTATCGCACTTCTGCTTGCGTGGTTGACGGGCGTCTTGTATCTCGGCCCGCAGCGACTCGCGAGATATGGCGGCTCCTACCTGGAAAGCAGCAGGATGAGAGTCCCGCCGGTAAGCGCGCCCGCGCTGATCTTTGTGCACGGCGGCTGGTCTACGAGAATCGCCATGCGACTGACGGCTCACGGGATGAGAGGCGATTCCCTCGAAGCCGCTTTCGCTCTCAATCCTACTTGTGATGTACAGGCGTTTGCCGACTGGTACGCATCCAACCCACGCGATGAATCCGCGGCCCCGCGTTTGAATTTCGACTTTGCCTCAACCCAGCGTCCGCAGAAGTTGGAAGTGGCGAAAGGCGACGAGATCCGGTACTACCCGGGCCTTCCTTTTGGCAGGCGCTGCCAGTACCAGGTTGCCTCGGATACCCTGGGCATTATCGACATTGCGCCGCTTGAATGGCAGAATGACTTACCCGGGCTCGGCGAGCATGGTGCTATGATCGTGCGCGATATGGGACCGCGCGAGAATGCAAAGTTGATCGCACAGTATCGCGATCGTGTGCCAATGTTCCTGCTGCGTCGTGAAAAAGAGGGACGCCCCGAGCTCGTCGCGTACGACACCGGGGTTCGCATTCTTTGGCCAAACGAAGGAAGCTAGGTCCAGCCGATCAACGGAAAACGTTGTATCGGATGATGTGAAACAGCGCGGCCATTCCATCGCGCCAGGTAATCTTTTTTCCTTCGAGATAGGTTCTGCCGGAGTAAGTGACCGGAACCTCAAAGATTCTGGCATTGGCGTGTGCGAGCCTGGCAGTGATCTCCGGCTCGAATCCAAACCGTTTTGATTTCAGGGTGAGTGATCGTGCCAGCTCGCCACGCACTGCTTTGTAGCAACATTCCATGTCAGTCAGGTTCAGGTTGCTGAACATGTTGCTGAGCGTGGTCAAGACACCGTTGCCGACAGAGTGCCAGTAGTAAAGGACGCGGTGAGTCCCACCAAGGAATCGGGATCCAAAGACCGCGTCTGCCCGACCCTGGACCAGCGGCTCAAAGAGCGACGGCCAATCTGCGGGACTGTACTCCAGGTCGGCGTCCTGAACGATCACAATATCACCATGACTGGCGGCGATTGCGGCGCGTACGGCCGCGCCCTTACCCTGATTCTCCTTTTGGTAGATCGCTTGCTGAATCTTCCCATCGGCCAGAAGCTGAGCCAGCACATCGCGCGTACCGTCGGTCGAGCAATCGTCCACGCAAATAATCTCGACATTGTACGGCGTGGATCTCACGCGCTCCACGATTTCAGCAACGGTCTCGACTTCGTTGAACACGGGAACCAATACAGAGACCAGCATTCCCGTCTTCTTTAGCGGGGTTATCGGCGTTCGCAAGCTAGTGTCGTTAAGAGAGAGGAATCAGACGTTCGACGCTAAGACAGTTTTCCTCGATCGGGGGCAACCTTCGAGATTGTCGTGAGGACGAGTCTTTGCGGCCGACCATTACGCGCCCGTGGAACCCGATGGTTTACGATCCGACGCTTTAGTCGTCCTCGGGACATAGAACTCCTCCTGAAGCCAAGCCAGCAGGGATCGGAAAATCGACCCTGCTGGTTTGCTTTGGGTACCTGTGAATGCACAAAGGGCCAAGATGCAAGTGAACTACGACGCAGAATCCATTCGTCGACACGCCGACGCGCTCGACGAGCAAGCCGATCGCGCAGGCATCGTCGCAGTCGTCATTTGGGGACTTATCGGTCTCTTCTTTGGCGCCCTTGCCTTCTACGTGTTGTTTGAACGCTTCCAGGCGTTGGCAGTAGTTCTCGGTCTTGGAATTCCTCTCGCGAGCGCCTTCATTGGCGGAGCCGCGGGCGAAAGCAACGCGTTAAGGATTCGGTGTCAGGCACAACAGCTCCTGCTGTCTCTCACGATTGAGCAGAATACCAGGAAGGAGCCCAAGCACTAGCTCAGCGTCGCCGCTCATCGGCCTCGGTGAACCCGCGCTCCTTTGCGCATCGCTCTCCTGCGTCATCCCAAACAAAAAAATCCCATCGTGAACTGTCACGATGGGATCCTGAACTTCAGTCGGGGCGACTGGATTTGAACCAGCGACCTCCTGCTCCCGAAGCAGGCGCGCTACCGGGCTACGCTACGCCCCGAATGTGACAATGACCCCTCAAATCGAGGGCGGACGACACACTATAACACGGCCAGGTCGATGATGGGAGCCCGAATCTCGTCGTCGATTTGCATGCTGCAAACGGCGTCGCATTTCGCAAAACCGGCGACCAGAAGCGCATATTTGTGATGTACCTAAGTTGTTGTCGTTCAATGACTTCACTTGTGTGCTGGCCGGTGAAAATCAGGCGGTTTTTCGCGTTGCAAATCTGCAAGGCACCGCGTCCTATACGCATAAGAGACAGCTGCAACTTCCAACCCCTTTTGCTGTCGATTTACAGTCAACTTTGGAGTGCTTTTTAGATGAACGCGACCCGTTTAATGCTGGCCGCGATGGTGCTGGGAACTGCCATCGGCGCTAACCAGGCAAATGCACAGTGCAGTGGCAACGCTGGCAGCTGCAACTCGACCAACACCGCTTCAGTCACAGTGAACGCGCTGGTCAAGCTCGGAATGAGCTCGGCTGCTACGTCGCTAACTTCGCCTACGGCTGACCAGGTCGAAGTCGGTGCGAACATCGCCGACGCCGGCCCGAGCTTCACCATCAAGGCGAACCGTAGCTGGACTCTGAACATCAAGACCACGAATCCTTCCAACTGGACGTACGTTGGCTCACTCGGCGGCACCAAGCCGATCAGCGATCTGACGTGGTCCAATGCCGCAGCAGGTACTTTCGTCGGCATCAGCTCCACCGACGCGCTCTTCCTTTCGGGCGCAAGCGCGACGAACGGTGCGGCAGCGCAGGCCTTCTTCAAGACCGTCTGGGCTGCTGGTTTCACGCAGCCGAGCAACGCGCCAGGTACTTATAGCCTGCCGGTTGTCTTTACGCTTTCGGCTCCGTAACGCGAAGACTCAGGAAATGAAACGGGGATGGCTTCCTGGCCATCCCCGTTTTTTTTTTTGGGTCTCTATAGCGTCGGGTAAACCGCGACTGCCGCGGGCGTGATCTATTTCTTCGGCTCGAGAATTTCCCCGATTTCGTGTTCGGCGCCTTCGAGATGCAATCTCGTCTCGCGATCGTTTACACGCGCGAGCGCGCGACGAATGTCGGCTCGCAAGGACACGAGCTCGCCTCTCAATTGATTTCGCGCATCCTGGAGTAGCGGTGCCGGCGGAGTAAATCCCGGAAATACTGGCGCCGGTGTTGACGGCGCCGGAGGAGGATTGATCTTGGCGTCGAATTGCGAGAGGAACTGATTCTGTAACGTACGGCGATACGGATCGATCGTGACGCGCGTTCCGTAAAGCTCGCTCCACACTCCGCGCTTCAGATCGTCGAGCATGTCCGCCAGCGAATACGCTTCACCGCGGGTCGACGCCAGCGCCTCGTTCTCGATGAGCCGATTCAGTTTGCCGTCGTTCAACATCGCGGTCAACACGCGCACCTGTGCGTTGGTGATGCGAGCGATCATTCCTGACGCTTCGATGCGCCGGGCGATTGCCGGCTGAATCAGATAGGACGGCGTCTGAAAAACATTGTCGTTGATGAATCGCATTGCTTCCTGCTGTCTCGCCCTGGAGAGCGGCGTGTAGACTGCTCCCGGCTGACTCCCCGACTTGTATTGCACCGCCTCGCCGCCAACAATGGTTGCGACATGCCCGGCCTCTGTCGCCCACTGGCCGACAGTTCGGTCGTACAATTCCTTGAGATCGTCGTTGTCCTCCCCCGGCTTTGTCGCCACGGTGGCGACGTAACCGACAACGCGCCTCAGATTCTTGAAGCCCAGTGCGGTGGATTTGACTGGATCAGCATCTCCGACGGCTTCGTTGAGCGTGCCGTAGCCGCCTTCGTTGTTTTCGGAGAAGCGATACCACGGAATGGTGTCCTGCATCCGCGCCCATTGATCGAGCGTCGGCCGTTCTTCATCGGCCGAGCGGGCACCGGGGATCGGTTTGTATCCCCACATGATCGCGAACTTGTCGTACGGTCCGACGCCCGGAATGATATCGGCGAGCGCGATGTTGTCTTCCGGCTGCGCAACATAGTTGAACCGCGAGTAGTCCATTATCGATGGCGAGTGCCCCATTCGACTTACCCAGCTCGCGCTGCGCACGCTGTCGGCTGGATAGGTGGAGCTACCTATTTGATCGTGTCGCAGACCCAGCGTGTGTCCGATCTCGTGCGCGACGACGAACTCGAGCAGTCTGCCCATCAACGAATCGGGAAACGGAATGCTGCGCGCGCGCGGATCGAGTGGAGATGCCTGCGTGAAGTACCAATCGCGCTGCAGGTTCAACACGTTATGGAACATGCGCACCGATCCATTCAGGATCTCGCCAGTGCGTGGATCGTGGACATGCGGCCCTTGTGCGTTTTCAATCGTCGACGGCAGCCATCGAATCACTGTGTGACGCACATCTTCGGGCGACCAGTCCGGGTCGTTGGCGGGCGGATCCATGGCAATGATCGCGTTCTTGAATCCCGCCGCCTCGAATGCAGGCTGCCAATCCAGAATCGCCTTTCTCACCCAGGGCTTCCACTGCTCCGGCGTCGCTGGATCGACGTAATACACGATCGGTTTCACCGGCTCCGACAGCTCGGCGTTGGGATCCTTCTTCTCCAGGCGATAGCGCGTGATATACGTGCGATCGGCTGAGCGCTGCTCCGTGGTGCCGAAGTCAACCTGCGTAAGGGAGAAATATCCCAGACGCTCGTCCCAGCGCCGCGGCATCATAGGTCTTTCGGGGAGGCGCACCAGACTCCAGTGCGCGAGAACGCTCTGCGCCTGCTGTGGGCCGGCTGCCTGTGCTCCTCCACCACCACCAGGTTGGGGAGTCGGCGTTGGAGTTCCGGTTTGCGTTGCCTCTATTTCCACGTTGTCGGGAAACGCGAGAGCGTTCTCGATGAAACTGCGGTTAGCGTCGAGCGAGCCGCGAATCGCCGCGAATTCCGGGATGCTCGTTGTGTAGAGTCGCGTCACGTCGATCACCGCGGCGCTGTCAGGACCGTAGGATTCGACGTTGAACACAGCGACTACCGGCGGATAATTCGCCGCCTGCACGGCGCGATAAATCGGCATCGCGGTGTCGGCCACAATCGCGAAGGAGGGCGAGCGCAATACGATTCGATTTCCGTTTCTGTCCCAGCGCAGCGTCCGCTCCGTAAACTGATCGCCGCCGTAAGAGCCGAATTGGCCGCCGGGCTGTCGAGGATTTGCCGCTGCCGCTCTGGTGAACCGTCCGACGAGCAGCATGTCTTTGCCCAACTCTTTGCGCGGGATCTCGAAGTAGAGTTTGTCGTTGACGCGGTGCACGGCGAACATTCCGCGCCGGGTGCGGGCGTCACGAGTGATAACCCGGTTGTACGGTCTCGGCTGCGCCGGTCCGGCCCTCGCGGAATCTGCGCCCGGTCGCCCGGTAGTATCGGTTCCCTGGCCCACAGTCCGCTGGGGAGAAGGAGAGTTATTTGGTTGGGGGGCGCTGGTGCACCCTGCGCTGATCAGGAGAGCAGCGAGAGGAAGACTGACGGTTCTTTGCATTGACGATACAGGAAGGAAAGTGGACGGTAGGGATCCGCCGGCTTGGGTCCCCTTGCTGTTGCTAGTCTGTTTTCGCTTGGGTCGGTCAAAATGTTGGGCTGCGAATATGTTGCCGCGGTCGCAGTGGGCGGAAGATTGCGTAGCTAACGCGAGTATGTCACTGAAAGCCACATGGGCCGCGTTAGCTCTTGCACTCCTGCTGCCACCATGGAAACCATGCCGGGGACAGGCCTTTCCGGTCATAACCGCACTTGATTCCTCGGCGCTGGGCACGTTTCTCAACGATGCCGCACGGGTCAATTCCCAAATACCGGGACGACTGCAAGCCTACCGCGCGCGCATCGAAACGGAGATGTCCGTTGTCGTGCTCGATTCCGGCGGTCGCGAGCGCAGCACACAAATCGAGCAGATCGCGAGTGACGTGCGCTGGCGCGCACCGGATCGCTATGACCAGCGGGTGATCGGATATCGGAGTCAATCGATTGGGCCAACGTTCTCGCTGATGAGTTTCTTCGGCGGGTGGACCGTCCCTACGCTATATGGAAACCGCCTGCAGCTCGGCGTCACGTCGGCCAGCGACCCAAATAGAGTCGTGAATGCCACTCGTCAGAGTCTGGCTATTCATCCACTCGCGTTCAACCGCAATCAGTACTACCTGTTTGAAGGTGGCGATACCGCGGTAACCCTCTACTCGACCGCCCGCCGGATTCCGATCGCACATGTCCGCGTGATTCCGCGGCCGAATCCTCCGGGCGATGCGATTCTGTTCATGGGCGATATGTATCTCGACGCCGACTGGAAGCAGATCGTGCGCATGCGCGGCCGGCTGGTCGAGGTGCGAAACGGCAAAGTCACCATCAATGCAGGGAGTCGCATTCCCGGCGTGAGCGGCGCGTCGTTCGTCGAGCTCGTGAATCAGGAAGTGAACGGAGAGTACTGGCTTCCGGCATTTCAGCGTACCGAGATCCAGGCGCGCATCGCCTTGTTCGGTGATTTTCGCACGATGTTGAGAATCGTTTCGCGCTTCGACGACTACCGCGTCAACGATTCCTCCTGGACAGGCCCCGAAGCCCCGCCAGGCGTCAGACACAATCTCACCTTTGCGTCGAACTCGGCGCAGGCGCGGTTCCGCGACTGGCGGCGCCCTGTCGGCGAGGCGAGCAGCGACGTGTATTACGGTGAGCTGAATGATCTGGCGCCCGCCGAGTGGCGCACGACTCCAGACGCCCGTCGTCGCACGCGGTTTTGGCCGCGCACGCTCGGCGAGGTCTTTCGATTCAATCGCATCGAAGGATTATTCACCGGCGTAGCAATCCAAAGTGAGCTGCGTGATTCTGCGCCCCAAGTGTCCTTGCACGGGTCTGTTGGCTGGGCATGGTCAGAGCAGACAGCGCGCGGACTATTTGGAGTTGAGCGGCGAGCCGGTGGCACGACCACGGGACTCAGGCTTGAGCGCACGCTAGCGAATACCAACGACTTCAAGATCCCGTTCTCGTTTGGCGCGACGCTTTCAGCCCTGCTCGGCAGCAGTGACAATTTCGATTATTTGGACCGCTGGGGTGCAAGTCTCTTCGTGAGCAAATCGCTCGGGCTCAGACAGCGATCGCTGATCTCATTGCAGGTCGGGCCGGGCAGTGATCGAGCCGTGCAGCAGAATATTTCGCAAGGGTTGTACGTGGCGAGCGGCGAAGGCTTCCGGCCGAACCGCGGCATTCGAGAAGGCGATTACTTGAGGACCGTCACCGTTCTCGATTTGAATCCCGAGGTCAGCGGGATGTTCGTCGATCGCGGAGTTGGTGCGCGATTGTACTACGAACGCGCAGATGGCAGCGTGTATTGGCAGCGACTCGAAGCGCGGCTTGCCGCCCGTCGCGAAATCGGACCGTTCCAGCTTTATGCGCGCGCTGATGCAGGAACTCTGCTTGGCAAGCCAGCGCCCCAGGTGATGTTCGAGCTCGGCGGCGACGAAGGCCTGACTGCTTACCACTACAAGGAATTCGCTGGTGATAATGCTGCACTCGGGCGTGCCGTCCTCGGCTACACTTTCCCGTTTTTGCGGGCTCCGATTCTCTTGCCC
>Ga0114129_10017234_pt1 | contig 10289 bp, 10 predicted proteins | sample RhiMetdeltSRZDD1_FD_80071 | JGI IMG/M metagenome (GOLD analysis project Ga0114129, IMG submission 80071) | Populus rhizosphere microbial communities from Tennessee, USA - Rhizosphere MetaG P. deltoides SRZDD1 (version 2) (version 2) | ecosystem: Host-associated > Plants > Roots > Rhizosphere >... | reverse complement strand
GGCTTGAACGGGATCGGCGTTTTGTTCGAATAGTGGTTTGAGAGATGTGACGTAGGGGTGCATGGAATCTCCTTTTTTCAATGCATGTCATGCTGAGCGTAGCGAAGCATCCCTCTACGACACTTGCACCGCACCGCGTGCGTTGCAGTGCAGGTGAGCGGCGGAGACTCTTCAGTCGCTTCGCTCCCTCAGAGTGACATAACCTTTATGGCACAGGCGTATCTTAAGGGTCATATGGCTGGACAAATTGTACGTGCCAATTTCCGTTTCCTTGATCTGTCACGGATGAAAATGGCGTGACAATGTGAATCCATGTCCTGCCCGGGTGAAGCGGGACAAGATTTCCCTGCCCATCTACGAAGTGCATTGGACGCACGAGTCCTGTTTTCTTTTCCCATGCGCGGTTTTCGGTTGACCAGTAAATCTTGAAGGCCTCTCCGTCGCGAAAGAGATACGCAAAATTCTTTTGCCCCAGAGTAAAGTCAATATCAAGCTGATTGTGCCGGAAGCGATTGTGTTCGGCGAAGACAACGATCACATTTTCAAATTCCATCTGTCTTTGAGTCAATCTATCTGTCGCAGGGATAAGCGTCCCTGTGCCATCGGCGAGATCAGTCCAACGTAAATACGTTTGCGAGATTGGGTCATACTGCCACGCGGATTGAGTATAGGCATGATAAAAAATGTTGATCTTGTTTGCAGGTTGTCCATTTTGTGGGACATTATCTGAAAATAGGTTTCCTGAATAATTGACAGGCTGCCTGGGGTTCAAACTTTTTTCTGCAAGCTCACGCAATCTGGTCACTGGCAATAGCGCGCTATTGGGAGTCGTCTTGTCCACGCCATAAACGATTTGGCACGCGTCGAGCAATTCGCCGATATCCCACGCGGCGCTGGCATATACAAGACAACTGTTTGGGAACATATGCCCGATCTGATTGTATGTCAATCGCCCCGAACGGATCGGTCCTACATAGGGCTCTGGTGGAATAAACCAATTGGGCGGTGTACCTGTCACTACGGGGCTTGGAGTAGCAATTGGTTCTTCGGACACGGCTTTGCCAGTCAAACCTGCATCCCAAAATGATTCGGTGGAGTCGGGTTGAAAATCTTTTGTCTCACCATTGATATCTACATCACTATCGTTGTCATCGTCACCGACATCCCGTTTCGTGAATTGATACGAGTCGGATTTCATAAATTGTAGAATGACATTACCATTTGGACGATCAAAAGCATAATAGCCATTAGAATCCGTCGTCGTTTCGCTTATGACAGCGCGATTGGTTCCATTCAACAAGCGGACACATACGCCGCCGATGCCCATCTCCCAGGCGTCCTGTCGACCATTCTCATTTTCGTCGAGCCAGACGCGGTTCCCAATCCATTTTCCCTTGGGATGGATAATCTCCTGGCGCACTTCACATCCGCCAGTGACGTTTGGAACTGCGCGCGGGAATTCCCCGTAGAAGACGTTCAGGAAACGTGTAGTGCCCTCGCCAATGTAAAGCTCATACACCCACGGCGCAAAACCAGGACCGGCTTGCGGCCGCGCGGTCACGGGCATATTGCTGATCGAAACGAGCACTGCAGGAAGTTTAAGTAGTGATGGTTCTTCCACTTGGCGCCCCGTGAGCGGATTCACGTCCGATGGAAAATCTTCATCTTCGGGACCGTAAGTGACAGGTGAAAGCCGACGTTGAGGAGTGGATGTGGCTGACGGAATCGTAGTTACTGTGGATTGAATAATTGGGGTTTCTGTTGCTGTTTGCGTGGGTTGAATCTCCTCTGAATTACCGCACGCGGTCAGCAGAAATAAGAAAAAGAATGAGGCTATCCAGCGAAACATTTCGTTCACAATTCTGCGCGAATTTACTTCGCGCCAGGTGGCTGAGAAAACTGTAACAACCATTCACCAGTTGATTCTTCAGTGACAGAGGTTTCGGATGTGACGACAATGATCCAGGTGTGGCCGGGCTTGAGTGGGAAAGGAGTCTTGTCATCTGGATGCAAGAACTGAATTGGTTTGCGGCGACCTGTCTGAACTTCTTCATCACTCGCAACTGTGCTCCATCTGATCTTATACATTTTGCCATCACGGAATAAAAGTGCATCACCCACCCAGTCCTGCTCAAGGTGAATATCCAAATTGGTTGGTGATATGACATCATGTTTAGCAAATAAAACGATCACGTTTTCAAAATGTAATTGCCGCCCCGTCAGACGATCAAAGTCCGGATGGACAACGCCTGCCGTTTGTGGATCGGCATCATCTACATAGCGCCACCAGCCTTGATAAAGTGGATCATAAACCCACTCTGATTGATTTAGCCATGCAATATACACATGGAGGCCCGAAGCATCCATGCCGCCCGCGGGAGGCTCATCAGAATAAATGTTGCTCGTGTAATCAATTTGCTGGTTTGGTTGCTTGCTTTCCTTCGCAAGCCGAACCATTTCAGCGATATCCAGCATGTAACCGCCACCCTGAATATCATGATTGACAAAGAAACACTGTGGCAAATGCACCAGCACCTCCGCAGAGGCAAAAGCGTAGATCAAACATGAATCTGGGAAGAAGTCAGCAATGTCCGCATAGACCAGGCGACCCGATCGTATGGGTCCCACTTTAGCGAGAGGAAGTTGGGAGGTTAGTGGCGGTATGACCAACGGAATCAGGCCCACATCCAGATGAAGAAACGAAGAGGTAACATTTACCGCGTCTGTGCGGCCCGTCCCCGGATCCACATCACTATCATTTTCTTCATCCCCGGCATCCTTCTGATCAAACTGCATCCCTGAAGGTTCCAGGAACGCGACAAAATATTTTCCAGGTTCAACGTTGAAGCCATAATAGCCGTTGCTGTCGGTGGTAGTTTGTTGAAGCAATGCGCCCGTTTTATCGTACAAATTGACGCACACGCCGCCAACACCGCGTTCCCATACATCATGAATATTGTTCTCATTTGAGTCCAACCACACCTGATTGCCCAGAATCAAGTTGGTTTGCTTGAAAGGTTCTCTTCTAACATCACAATTTCCAACAATAGGGACCTCGGGCGCAGGAAACTCGCCGTAGAAGGCGGTCAGAAAACGTGTTGCGCCTTCGGTGATATAAATTTCGAAGACATAGGGCGCGAAAGACAATCCCGCCTGCGGACGCGCCGTAACAGGGAAATGTGAAATTGAAACCAGCAGCGCGGGGAGTTGGAGCAGAGATGGATCCGCAACGGGTAAACCAGTCAACGGGTTGTTGACGGGAACGGATTGAGTCGGCTCGATTGTTTGTGGAGAAGAGGTAATAGATGGTTCTGCGATTTTGGTCGTGTTGGTTGTGGGAGAAGTAATTGCGGTTGGAGCATTCGGGGTGCAATTCCCAAGTGCGAAAGATATGAAGATAATCCAGGTAATGGGAAACCGATGAATAAGACGAAACATTCTCTAAAGATTGCTCCAGCCGCCGTCCTTAGCGGCGAGAGGCCGCCTTGAGCAAGCTTCAGCTATTCTTGAAAACCCTTTCTTACACGCTCATAAGTATCTTCCAGTGTCTCTGGCAACACGCGTGTTTCTCCCACTGCGGACATAAAGTTCGTGTCACCCCACCAGCGCGGGACAATGTGAATGTGAACATGCTCTTTCACGCCTGCGCCTGCCGCTTCGCCAATGTTCGCGCCCATATTGAAAGCCTGTGGATTGTAAACGCCGCGAAGTACGGTCATACTGCGCGAGGTTAGTTCCATCATTTCCGCACGGGTTTCGGCGTCCAGATCTTCAAGAGTAGCCTGATGCTCAAACGGGACGACCATCAAATGTCCGCTGGTGTAGGGATAGCGGTTTAGGATGACGTAGGAGCGTTCGCCGCGGAACGCGATGAGATTCTCCGCGCTATCTTCCTTCTCTTGTGCATTGCAAAAGATACACCCATCTTCTTTATTGTTATTTTCGATATATTCCATACGCCACGGTGACCAAATGTGATTCATAGGATGATTGAATTGTAGCAGAAAACAATGGATGAATGTTAAGTTTAAGGCTCATCTGAGCTATAGCTTCAAAGTAACTCACTTTCCGAGTGTACATTTAGCTGTACCCATTTCGATGCGCGTGCTGTCTTTCTTATCAATAATTACTAAAACACATGCATGAAATGGAAGTTCGGGTGCTATGACATGCTCGGGGTCTGGAGGAAAGAGTTGCCAAGTGCCTTCGAAAACGACTAGCCATACATAAGTATCATCTTGTCTATCCTCATATTCGTAAGCAGGTTGAGCCAATCTTTGCTTTTTGGCATTGTCCAATGTTGTTTCTTCAGCCAGTAAAACCTGTGGATCATTGATCGCTTGAAGTCTCGATGTATTCAGCATGGCTCTCGCGTAAATAACTGCTTGCAGTTTATCTGATACAGGTGTATCCCACGTATATGCAGAAATAGTGGCTTTAGGAATAGGCGTGAGGTAAGTTGAGTCGTCTGCAAAAGAGCAACTCGTCACAATTGCCATTAAGCATGAAAATAATGCAACAAAGTGCATGCGCATGGATCACCTCCGCCAAACCTGTCTTAATTATAGGCAAAATATCTTCATGGACATCACTTTTTACTTTTCTCTTGATCCTATTTCTATCCCATCCTTCCTAATTCATCGTTTTTCGATTATCCTCCCGCCAATGCAATCCACATTCTTTTCTGCCCAGAGCACGGAGCAATGGACAGTTTCCAAGCTGACGTTCTACATCCGCAAGCTTCTTGAAGAGAACGAAATACTTCAGGACGTCTGGGTGCAGGGGGAAATCTCGAATCTCTCGCGGCCTGCTTCGGGTCATGTTTATTTCACATTGAAAGATTCGTCTGCAGCGCTCAAATGTGTCATGTGGAAGACAAGCGCAGCACGTTTGAGCATTCCGCTTCAAGACGGCAAAGCGGTCGAAGTGCATGGCAAGATCGGCGTCTATGAAGTGAGTGGACAATATCAACTCTACGCAGATCAGATCCGACCAGTAGGGGAGGGCGCGTTATACCAGGAATTCATGCGGCTAAAAGCCATGCTCGAGGCGGAAGGACTTTTTGCTCCAGAGCGCAAGCGTCCTATTCCGATTTTCCCGCAAAAGATAGGAATTGTTACTTCAGCGACGGGCGCCGCGCTGCGCGACATGCTCAATACGCTGCGACGACGTTTGCCTCTCGTGGAAGTTATCCTTGCTCCATCGCCGGTGCAAGGAATTGAGGCGCCTCCCGCACTTGTCAAAGCGATCCAGTCTCTAGTTCTCCAGTCTCCAGATGTGATTCTGCTAGCACGGGGTGGCGGTTCCATTGAAGATTTGTGGGCATTCAACGATGAGCGCGTCGTGCGCGCGGTCGCAATGTCAGATGTCCCTGTCATTTGCGGAGTTGGTCACGAAACGGATTTTACCCTCTGCGATTTCGCCGCCGACTTACGAGCGCCAACTCCCACTGCTGCAGCAGAACTCGCTACACAGATCACTGTGCAAGACCTCGCAGCCACGGTCTCCAACTTCCAATTAAGAATGATAAAGAGCGTTGCCGAATATATCAACGTTCAAAAGAGTATCCTTGCAAACCTCCTTACACAGATGAAATACGTGTCTCCAGAAAGACGCATCCAATCCGAACGTCAGCGCGTAGATGAGCTCGCTCGTCGCGCACATTATTCACTGCTCCACCATACTCAATTGCAATCTGCACATATCAAAGGGATGCAGCGCAGACTTGCAGCCTTGAATCCAAATGCAGTTTTGGCGCGCGGATATGCTGTCATCACGCGAAAAGACGATGGAAGTGTTGTATCTCGCATCGCACAGGCAAGTGATGAAATGCACGTCAGAGTCAGTGATGGAGAGTTTGAGGTTAAGAAATCTACCTCGCGCTCCCGAAGTGCATCGGGACTATAGTGAGCGCAGCGCAGCGTAGTCGACACTTGCACCTGGCGCACACTTGCCCAGGCGGGCAGTGCCAGGGAGTGCAGGTGAGCGCGCTTCGTCTACATATCTCACGGTGTTCGACATTACGCTCAGCGCGATAAAGGAATAAATTATGCCAAAACCATCATCCAAAAAATTAGAAAAAAAAGTAGAAGAGTTGACTTATGAAGAGGCCCTCATGGAATTGGAGGAAATCGTCTCTGCATTGGAAGGGGAACAGAATCAACTTGAAGAGGCAATCAAATTATTTGAACGCGGACAGGCTTTGGCTGCGCGCTGCAGCGTGCTGCTCGAAGCGGCGGAACTCAAAGTGAAGCAAGTCGCTGGTGATGAGATCATCCCATTTGAGGAACAATCTGAATGAGCACTTTGGTATTGTTCCAAAACAAGGTGCTCATCGCCGGGATCAGCGCATGGGCGATTGCACAGATTATCAAGATTCCCCTTGATTTCATGCGTACGCGTAAATGGAATTGGTCATTGCTTCTCACAACAGGTGGAATGCCCAGTTCACACTCATCTTTGATGACCGCCATTACACTCGCGACCGGTTTGTATTATGGGTTCGATCACCCAACGTTCGCCTTGGGTCTGGCAATTACAATGATCGTGACGTATGATGCGGCAGGTGTACGACAACAAGCGGGAATTCACGCGCATCGCATCAATGTTCTTTTCGATGAGCTCCTGCATGGACATCCTATCAACGAAAAAGATTTGCGTGAAGTGATTGGTCATACGCCGCTGGAGGTTATCGGTGGTATTTTGCTTGGCCTGGCGGTAGCTACCAGCCAATGGTTAATCTGGAAATAATGAGTCAAAGGAGAAAAAAATGGATGAGCTCGTCAGTTTGGTCGTAAAGAAAACGGGTTTGCCGAATGAGACTGCCCGAAATGTCGTCAACATTGTGTTGGAATTTCTCAAGAAGAAACTGCCTCCCGCAGTTGGTTCAACAATCGATGGTTTCCTGAGTGGCAAAGGTCAGGCATCCGCCGCGGCTGATCTGCTTGGCGGTTTCCTGAACACCGCACAGAAATCAAGCAAAAAGAAATAAAGTATCTCATGTCATTGCGAGGAGGGCCGCGAAGCGGCCCGACGAAGCAATCGCCTAGCAACCGCATTCGTGAGAATTTGGATTTCGGGGACACGCAGCACCATCACTCCAACTCCATAAATCAGCGCTCCAATCATGACTCCGCCCAGGGCGACGATCCAGCGCGTCAGACTCCCCGTAGCCTGAATCCACAGCCATAGGCCGATGCCCATTCCCAGCGAGGCGACCGCGCAAGCAATCCAGCCGCGGACGATGTAACTCCCTTCGATGCCTTTCAACCTTTGTCGCATGAAAATGAACAGAGCAGTTGCTTCGAGCGCAGTTGCCAACGAATTTGCTAGAGCAAGTCCGCCGTGAGGCATCCAGCCGATCTGACTGAATAGCCGCGCAAAGGCAAAACTGAAAACTACATTCAACCCCATTGCGATTGTCCCAATGATGACGGGCGTCTTCGTGTCCTGTTGAGCGTAGAAGGCGCGGGTCAATACTTCCATGACGGAATGACCAACTAGTCCTGCCGCATACCAGATCAAAGCCCAGGCTGTCATTTCAGCGACAGTTGGGTTGAATTCGCCGCGTTGATACAGCATGGATACGATTGGCCCGGCAAGTAAAATCAAGCCTACACTGGCAGGGAGCGCCAACAGGAACATTCCACGCAAAGCAGACGCTAAGGATGTACGCATCTCATCCTGTTTGCCTAATGCATGCTGTGCAGAAAATGTCGGCATCGCAGCAATCGCAACGGATTGAGCGATCACTGCCTGTGCCATTAACATCAGCATGAACCCATAAGATAAACTGATCAGACTCCCTGCTGCCATTCGTGAACCCAGATTGGTATTCACCCAGAAGTTCAATTGCACAACCGCTGCTCCAAATACCCGCGGTCCCATCAATCGAATCACATTGCGCAAATCGGGATTCGTCCATCCCAGCGAAGGTGAGAATTCGCCTTTTAGTTTGAATAGCGGAGGGAGTTGGATTAACAGGAACAAGATTGCCCCAATCACCACACCCCACGCAAGACCATAAATTCCCATCCAACGTGCCAGCACCAAAACACCGAAAATTTGACCAATCTGATACATCGCGGCCGTGATCTGGGGAATAAAAAAGATTTGATGGGCATTGAGGATACTGATGATCAATCCGCCCAGGCCAAACAAGACTGCAGAAATTGTTTGAATGCGGAGCAGGTTTACTGTTAATCCAAATAGCTGGGGATCCCGTGAGAACCCAGGTGCCAGTAGATAACGGACGATTTGGGGAGCAAACAGCGCGGCAAGTAGTGCAGCCAGACTAAGGATCAACGTAACAAGATTTATCAACGATGAAGCAAGTTTCCAGGCTGAAGCTCGATCATTCCTTACCAACAGGCCAGTGAAAGTTGGCAGGAAGGCAGATCCAAGCGCACCTGCAGCGATGAGATTAAAAAGAGTTTCAGAGACCCGGTTCGCTGCAGAGAATGCATCCAATTCTGCGGCGGGGAATGCACTTGCAACAAGAATGCCGCGTATAAGACCCATAAGTTGACCGAAGAGGATCGCGAACATCACAGTCCCCGCCGCGCGTGCGATCTGACGGTTTGCGTTTGTGTTAGTGGGGGTGGTCACGTCGGAGGATTATAATCCACGGGACTGCTGCGCCTGTGCGCAGCACTACTTCGCTTGTCCTTGGGACTGTTACCCTTGTCCACAGGACCGCTTCGCCAGTCGTGAAATTTTTACCCAAGTTGAAGGAATTACATGAAGTCATCGCGCTGTATTCTCTCTCTCTTATTGATCGTCTGTTCTTTGCTTTCTGCCTGTGGTAGCGATCTCCCAATCCCTCCAACCAAAACTGATATCCCAACTTCGCCAACTTCTGGAACCGAGATTACCAAGATCGACCTGCAAGCTGGTTATGGGGTGCGCGGACCGTGGTTCGAGTTGTACTTTACGAATCCAGCCAGTCCAATTTCGTCGCAAGGCACGGGTGGAGTCGATGGCCCACTGGTCGACGCCATCGACGCGGCGCGCTTGAGCGTTGATGTTGCCGCCTATAGCATCAGTTTGAACAGCGTACGTAACGCGCTCATCCGCGCGCATGATCGCGGAGCAACTGTCCGCGTTGTGATGGAATCCACCAATATGGATCGTTCTGATCCCCAAAGAATGATCGAGGCAGGGATCCCCATCATTGGAGATAACCGTGACGGATTGATGCATGACAAATTTATGGTTATCGATAAGTCTGAAGTTTGGATGGGGTCAATGAACTTCACAGATTCTGGCGCCTATGATGACAACAACAATTTCATGCGCATCAATTCAACGAAAATTGCAGAGGATTACAGCAAGGAATTCAATGAGATGTTCGTTGATAACAAGTTTGGCGAAAATGTGGTACCGGAAACTCCCAACCCAACTGTGACGATCGATGGCACGCGCCTTGATATCTATTTCTCACCCGACGATGGCGTACTCAAAGCACTTGTCCCTTTGCTGGAAAGCGCGCAGCAAAGTATTTACTTCCTTGCATATTCTTTTACCTCCAATCAATTAGGTGACATTATTCGTGAGAAGGCCGCGGCGGGATTAAAAATTGGGGGTGTGATGGATGAAGAACAAGTCTCAACAAATCAGGGAACAGAGTTCGATCCCTTTCGCCAGGCGGGATTGGATGTCCGTCTGGATGGCATCAATGGATTGATGCATCACAAAGTTTTTATTGTCGATCAAAAGATTGTTGCATTTGGCTCTTATAATTTTTCGCAAAGTGCTGAGGAACGTAACGATGAAAATCTCCTCATTGTCTACAACCCTGTGATTGCGGAGCAATTTGTTCAGGAATTCGAAAGGGTACAGGAGCAGGCACAAAAGAATGACTGACCCTTTAAGGCTGTTCGCTATCTTTGCCCACCCAGACGATGAATCGATGGGGATGGGTGGGACACTTGCGAAATATGCTGCAGAGGGCGTTGAGACATATCTTGTCTGCGCTTCACGCGGGGAGAGAGGCTGGTTTGGCCCCGAGGAACAGAATCCTGGTTTGAGCGGTCTTGGTCAACTCCGTACGAAAGAGTTGGAGAATGCAATCAAAGAACTGGGTATGAAAGGACTCTACTTCCTCGATTACGTTGATGGGGAAGTAGATCAGGCAGATCACGCCGAAGCCGTTGGAAAGATTGTTGCTTATATCCGACGCCTCAAGCCGCAAGTAGTTGTCACTTTTCCTCCGGATGGCAATTATGGGCATCCCGATCACATTGCAGTCAGTCAATTCAGCAGCGCGGCAATCGTCTGCGCCGCGGATT